>Ga0073899_10001274_pt1 | contig 23146 bp, 21 predicted proteins | sample KloWWTmetaKNB5Ph_FD_88975 | JGI IMG/M metagenome (GOLD analysis project Ga0073899, IMG submission 88975) | Active sludge microbial communities from Klosterneuburg, Austria, studying microevolution and ecology of nitrifiers - Klosterneuburg... | ecosystem: Engineered > WWTP > Aerobic digester >... | reverse complement strand
CCCCGTGCTCGACCGCTGTCTCGCCCTGATCCCCGCCGCGCTGATCGCGGCGATCATCGTCAAGGACACGTACGGCGTCGGCCGGCACCTCCAGCTCGATGCCCGCGCGATCGGCGTGGGGGCGGCCGTGATCGCCGCCTGGCGCAAGGCCCCGTTCGTCGCCGTCGTCATCGTCGGCGCCGGGGTGACCGCACTCGTACGTCAGCTGTCCTGAGCCGGATCGCTGCCAGCGCCGGCTTCCACCAGGCGACGCAGGTTGCCCAGGTTCCGCTTCCACAGGGGGCGCAAGACGAGCTTCCCGCCCACGAGGGCGCCCAGGGGGCCACCCAACCACCATGGGAAGGTGAGGGTCTCGGTCCAGGTGAAGCGGGTGCGTCGGGCGAGGTCGATGGGATCGAGGGTGAAACGGCCGTCGCCGGTGACGATGCCCGTGTGCTTCACACCCATCGCCTCAGCGGGAGTCCACTCGGTGATCTCCATCCGGTCGACCAGCTTGATCGGACCGACCTTGGTGTCGCAGAGGAACTCGGTGCCCACACCACGGGTCTGCCCGCCGGTGAAGCGGATGGCGACGGCGTCGTGCATCCACTCGATGTGATTCTCCACCGGCTCGACGATCTGCCACACCGTCTCCGGCGGGGAGTTGATCTCCACGCTGACCGTGATGCCGCGGGGGATGCCGGCCACCCTGGCGGTCATCGGTCGGCCTCAGGCCCTGACGCTGACCTTGCGCAGCTGCTCGGCGGCCTCTTCGGGCGGCACGATGTTGATCATTACACCGGTGCCACGCTCGAAGCCGGCGGTGGTGACCAGCTTTGGGAACAGGTGCACGTGCCAGTGGTAAGCGCCGTTGTAGTGGTGCGGGGCGGTGTGGAAGACGAGGTTGTAGGCAACGTCGCCGTGGAGTTCGCGCAGGGCGAGGAGGGAGTCGCGTACGGCGATGCCCATTGCCCTCAAGATGGCTTCGGACGAATCGGTTAGGTGGAGATCGTGATCGCGCGGGATGAGCAGGAGCTCGTAAGGGGTGCCTGCCCAGAAGGGGCTGACGCACATCACCTGGTCGTTGGCGAACAGCACCCGCTTACCGTCGACGAGCTCGGCCTCGACCGTGGCGCACAGGATGCAGCCACCGTCGAAACGGCTGAAAGCCCTTTGCTCTTCGAGGATCTCACCGGGAACGAAGGGCAGACCGAGGAGCTGACCGTGGGGGTGGGCCAGCGAGGCGCCGGCCTCGCGACCATGGTTGATGATCGCCTGGGTGTACCTGATGTGGCCATTCGACGCGTGCTCCTGGAACCGCCGCTTGAGCAGCATCATCAGGTCACCGGCATGTTCGTCGGTGCCCTCGTGGGCGCCGCCGTTGTGGTCCGGGGTGAAGACGAAGACCTCGTGGATGCCGCTGGCCTCGGCCTCGATGTGAACCGGCCCGAGGTGGTGGACGGCAAAGGGTTCGTCGCCGTCGAAAGCGGGGTAGAGGTTGGGGATGACTCGCATCCGCCAACGACCGCCCTCGTCGAGGGTTTCGAGCGCAGGCAGGGTGGCCTCTTCGTTGCCGGGGCAGAAGGGACAGGGCCGACCGGGGTCGGCCTCGACCTGGGCCCGGCGCGGAGCGAAGTCGGAGGGCCGCTGGGCCCTGTCGGCGACGATGGTGACCCATCGACCGGCGAGTGGGTTGAGACGGAGTTGGCTCACAGCACAGTCAGCCTACGGCCTCTACCGCCCCGGCAGGCGGACCGGAGGGGCCTTGCGAGGTGACGTGTGAGAGGCGGTAAAGGCTCACGTGGCGTGGGCTGTCGGGTCCGAAGGGCTCGCCTGCGAACGACTCCCACCTCTCCACCAGGGTCAGGCCGGCTGCAGCGGCCATCGCGTCGAGCTGTTCGGGTGTCGCCCAGCGGATGCTCCACGGCCTCAGGCGCACACCGTCGCTCTCGGTGATGTCGACATATTGGCCCTCGGCGCGTTGGTCTGCCGGGTCACTGGTGCTGACACTCAGCACCACGCGATCGGCGGTCACGGAACGAACGGATACCTGCGACTCCGGCTTCGTGCCGGTGTCGGGTACGAACGCTTCGACGACGAAGGTCCCGCGCCGGGCGAGGCGGTCCGCCACGGCCTGAAAACATGCCAGTTGACGCTCGGCGCTGGGCAGGTTGAAGAGGGTGTTGTAGGCGACGAACACCACTGCGAACGGACCATCGGGCAGGTCCTCGGCCATGTCGCCGACGAGGGTGATCACGAGCTCACCCCCCGGCTTGGCGCCGAGCCGGCTGAGCATCGCGGAGCTCGAGTCGATGCCCACGACATCGAGGCCCTTGGCGGCGAGCGGGATGGCCAGCCGACCGGTCCCCGCCCCGAGCTCCAGTACGCGGCTGTCGCCGCAGAGCGCGGCGAGATCGGCGAGCATCGCGGTGGTCGCGGCGACGTCGCTGATCTCGCCGTACCAGTCGTCGTACACGTCGGCGAAGGCGTCGCCGTAGCTGGAGTCGTCGTAGCCGCGCATGGTCCCATCATCGCCGCGAGTGGGCCAGAATGACGTAGATGAGCCAATGGGCGGGGATCGAGTCCGGGTTGTCGCCCGCTCGGCCTTCGCCGGGCGACACTCACGCGGGTCTGTCTCGTCGCTCCACGACGCCGAGGTTGCGTCGGGCGGAGAGGCTGATAGTCGGTTCGATCGACGGTGCCGCTCATGTTCTGCAGCGCGAGGCGCGCGGTGTGCTCCTCGGCACGGCTCTGTTCATGGTGCCGGTGGTGGCACTCGGTCTGATGCTTTCGGTCATCGCCTACAACGACTTCGAGCGCTTCGACGGCTTGCTCGACGATCGCGGCTACATCGGGGTCGAGATCGGTCTCGTGTTCGTGGCCGTCGTCCTCCAGTCGTTCACCGCCCACGTCGTGGGCGCCTACGCCGTGGTGTACCTGGTGGGTCACCAACTCGGTGGCGAGCCGCGCATCCGCCGAGCGGCAGGCTCGGTGGTGAGGCGGCTCCCCCTGCTCGTCGTCACCTGGGCGCTCACCCACTGGTGGCTGGTGCTGGTCGACTTGGCGATGTTGAACGCCGATCCGGTCACCGTCGCCGGCCTGTCGTGGGTTGTCGTTCCGGCGGCCGCGTTTGCCAGCACCTGCGTCCTGTTCGTCGTGCCGGTGATGATGGCCGAGCATCTCGGGTTGGGCTCGATCCGGCGGGCGTGGCAGCTGGTGCGCCCCCGCCTCGGGGCCGCCTGGGGTTTCGTCGTCGCCTGCTCGGTGCTGGGCGCCGTTCTGCTCGTGTTCATCACCTACCTGCCGACGGCCGCCGAGGGGACCGGACTGGTCACCTTCGGGCGCTTCGAGTGGCTGGTGCAGGGGGTGATGGCCCAGGTCGCCCTGCTGGTAGTGGTGCCCTTCAGCGCTCTGGCGACTGCCCAGTTCTACCTCCAGACGAGGGTGCACACCGAGGGGCTCGACATCGTCATCGCCGCCGACCGGGCGTTTGGGCCGCGTCCGTGAACCTCCTCGCCCTCGCCCACGTCACCCGCATCACTCTCGTCGCGGCGCGCTCGCTCCTGCCCACGGGCACAGACGACAACCTCGGCCCGGTGGACCAGGACCCCGACGAGGTTCGCGACGATGCCTGTCGCATCCTGTCTGCCGATCCTTCGGTCTGCGAGCCGGCCGAGGCTCTGCCGCCGCGCACTCCCCAGGGTGGTGGTGGGCTGGCTCTCGATCTGTTCTCCCTAGTCCTGTGGGTGGTGTTGATCGCCGCCGTGGCCTTCTTGGTCTATCTGGTCGTGAGGGCCGCGATGAGGCGCTCCGGGGTCACGAGGCGCCGCCGATCGGGCTCCGATGATGGCACCGATGACGACGCGGTGGAACGCGACGCCGTGGCCGTCGACCGCGGCCGCGAGCCCATCGACTGGCGCGCCGATGCCGAGGCTCATCGCCGCGCCGGTCGTTACCGTGACGCCTTGCGCTGTCGGTATCGCGCCCTCGTCGGCGACCTCGCCCGCCGCGGCCTGATCGACGAGATCCCCGGCCGTACCACGGGTGAGGAGAGGACGCAGCTCGCCTCGGTCCGCCCCCAGGTGGCCCTTCCGTTCAACGACGCGGCCGACCTCTTCGACTCGGCGTGGTACGGCCATGTCGCGGTCGGCGAGGGTGATGTCGACCGGTTCCAGTTGCTGGAGGGCGACGTGCTCGCCAATGCAGGGGACCCCCGATGAGTCCACGTTCAGCCGACCAGGCGCGAGGCAGTGGTGGCCGGGTGGCGATCACCGCGGTGGCTGTGGTGCTGGTGGCCGTGGCGATGATGCTGCTCGTCAGAGCTCGGCCGGGTTCCGAACCCTTCGATCCGCGAAGCGGCGACGGCGACGGGGCTCGTGGTCTGGTGCTTCTGCTCGAACGGTACGGGGCTCAGGTGGAGATCGTCAGGTCCGTTCCGGAGGCGGGCAGCGACGTGAGGGTGCTCGTCCTGCAGGATCGTCTCGACGATGAACAACGCGCCGGCTTGGCGAGCTTCGCCGAGGCCGGAGGGTTGGTGGTGATGGCCGATCCTCAGAGCGAGCTCAGCGGTGGCACCCTCGATGCGGCACCGCTGCCAACAGACGACGTGCCGGCCCCCACCCTTGGTGGTGGGGCCGAGTCCGAGGCCACGGTGAGCCTGGGGGAGTGCAGCATCGCTTCACTCGGCCATCTCCGCGGCTTGTTCGTGCGCGACGGTGTCGAGTTCGCTGTTCCCGTTGATGCCCCCGCCTGCTTCGGCGATTCACGGCAGGCATTCGCTGTCGCCATGCCCGCCGGAAGGGGTGCGGTAGTCGCCCTCGGAGACAACCGGTTGTTCACCAACGACCTGCTGCGCTACGCCGACAACAGTGGTCTGGCCACCGCCCTGCTCTCTCCTCACCCTGGGGAGCGCGTGTCCATCCTGGTCGGTTCCGAGGCGGCGAAGTCCGTGGCCGATATCGGCAGCGGGGAGAGGACCCTCGCCGACCTCGTGCGACCGGGGGTGTGGATGGCCATCACCCAGCTGGCGGTGGCCTTCGTGATCTTCGCCGTCGCCCGGGCGGTACGCCCCGGCAGGCCGGTGAGCGAACCCGAGCAGGTCCCGATCGCCGGCAGCGAGTTGGTGGTGGCGACGGGCAATCTGATGCAAAGAGCCCGTCACACCCAGCGCGCCGGTTGGCTGCTGCGCGGCAACCTCTACCGCGATCTGTGTGTTCGCTTCCACCTGCCCACGACGACATCGATCGAAGAGCTCGACGCCGCGGCCACCACGATCGCCGGCCTCGCTCCGGACAGGCTCGGTGCCTGCCTGAGGCGCGAAGTGTCCACAGAGGTGGAGCTCCTCTCGCTCGCCGAGGAGCTGCACTCCATCCGCGAACACACCACCAGTCAGCTCACCACCAGCCAAGGAGTCACATCGTGAACGAGATCCCAGTCGAAGGTCGGGAGCGGTCACCGCTGGAAGCAGTCCTGGCCGTGCGCGACGAGGTGGGCAAGGTGGTGGTCGGGCAGCAGGGGGTGCTCACCGGCGCCATCGCGGCCCTCTTGGTGAACGGCCACATCCTGCTCGAGGGCGTTCCCGGTGTGGCCAAGACACTGCTTGCGAAGAGCATCGCCGCCGCCTTCGACATGGAGTTCACCCGCATCCAGTTCACGCCCGACCTGATGCCGTCCGACGTGATCGGCCAACAGATGGTTGCCCAGGGTGACGGTGGCATCACGTTCACCTTCCGCCAGGGTCCGGTGTTCACCAACCTCTTGCTGGCCGACGAGATCAACCGCACCCCACCGAAAACCCAAGCGGCCCTGCTCGAGGCGATGGAGGAGCGTCAGGTCACCTTCGACGGCACCACTCGCGCCTTGCCGGATCCCTTCCTGGTTATCGCCACCCAGAACCCGATCGAGTACGAGGGCACCTACCCCTTACCCGAGGCCCAGCTCGACCGCTTCCTGTTCAAGCTCAACATGGGTTACCCCTCGGCGGAGCAGGAGATGGAGATGGTCGCCCGTCATGACGCCGGGATGAACCCCCACGACATCCGCGGCTCGGGGGTGAGGCCGGTGGCCGGCGCGGCAGACCTTGCCGCCGGCCGGGCAGACATCCACCTCATCCGCGTCGAGCCGGCGGTGCAGCAGTACATCGTGTCCCTGTGTCGGGCCACCCGCGAGTCGGGATCCCTGTCGTTGGGGGTATCGCCGCGTGGAACCACCTGGCTACTCCATGCGGCGAAGGCCTGGGCGTGGCTCAGTGGGAGGGCGTTCGTGACCCCCGACGAGGTGAAGGCGGTGGCCAAACCTTGTCTGCGTCATCGGGTGATGGTGCGCCCCGAGCTGGAGCTCGAGGGCACCACCGCCGATACGGTCCTCGACGGTCTGCTCGCCACCGTGCCCACCCCCCGCTGACCCTCGCATGATGACTCGACGGCCAGCGTTCCCCCTCCCCACGGTGGGGTTCGCCGCGCTCGTCGCCGTCACCGGGTTGACCCTCTTCGCCTGGCCGGGGCGTAGCTGGCAGGCGTTGATGACCGTTGATGCCGTGCTCGTGGTGCTGATGGTGATCGACACCGTCGCCTGCGTGTCGCCGCGGCTCATCGACGTGAAGCGCGAGCTGGCCGAGTCGGTGACGATGGGGGAGAGCGCCACCCTCACCTGGACCGTCGCCAATCGGGCGCGGCGGCGCGCGCGGGCGACGGTCACAGATGCCCTGTGGCCGAGCCTGATGGCCGACAGGCGTACGGTGACGGCCACCCTCAACCCAGGCGATCGGCTGACGGCCAGGGCCGAGCTCAGGCCGTCGCGGCGTGGCCGCTTCCCGCTCGGTGAGGTGACGGTGAGGGTGCAGGGTCCGTGGAGGATGGTCAGCCGGCAGACCACGCGGGTGGTGCCGGGCGGGTTGAGGGTGATGCCCGCCTACCCGAGCCGGGCCGAGGTGCAACGCCGCGTTCGCGTGCCGCGGGTGCTCGAGGTGGGCCTGCGCAGCATCCGTGTCGGCGGAGGCGGTACGGAGTTCGATCGGCTGCGCGACTATCGCCCCGGCGACGAGTTCCGCCTCATCGACTGGCCGGCCACCGTGCGATCGCAGAGGCCGATCGTCAAGCAGCACCGAGCCGAACGCAACCAGAACATCGTCCTCCTCCTCGACAATGGGCGGGTCATGGCCGGCACCGTCGGTGGGGTGCCGCGTGTCGAGCACGCGATGGACGCCGTGCTCGGCGTCGTGCAGATCGGAACCCGCATGGGCGACCGGGTGGGCATGCTCGCCTTCGATCGCCAGGTGCGCAGCATCCTCGTGCCCACCAACTCCAGAAGCCAGCTCGGCCGGGCCGCCGAGGCGATGTACCAACTCGACACCGACTACAGCGAGAGCGCCTACCAGGTGGCTTTCAGCGCGGCGACGGCCCGGTTCCGGCGTCGCTCACTTTTCATCGTGCTCACCGATCTCGTCGAGGCCGTGGTCGAGCAGGCCTTGCTTCCGGCCCTACCGATCCTCACCCGACGCCACCTGGTGGTGGTCGCGGCGGTCCAGGACCCGGCTGTGAAGTCATGGGCCCAGAGCGGTGCTCACACCTGGCCGAGTGAGGTGTACCGGGAGGCCGCGGCGGTGGCCCAACTCAACCAGCGAGCCCGCGCCGTGGCCCGTCTGGGTGCTGCCGGCGCGGTGGTAGTCGATGCCGCGCCCGGGCGGCTGGCAGTGGAACTCGTCGATACCTATCTCGAGCTCAAGGCCGCCGGCCGGCTCTGAACACCGACCGTGGGGACGGCTCAAGGGCAGGTGGCGGTGAGGGTGCCTTCGATGGTCTCGAGGTTCGACTCGTCTGACATGTCCATGAAGCCCGTGGTGGCCCGAACCGACTTACCGTCGACGACGATGAACTCCTCAGGGGGTGCAGCGCCCAGGTCCGACGCGTTGGCGAGACTCACAGAAGGATCGCTGAAGTTCTGGACGTCGTCGAGGGTGATCGAGTGGCCGTAGCCGTCGATCGAGACATAGAGCTGGAGGCCGTCCTGGATGGCGGACAGGACGAACTCGGCCTCTGGATCGCCGATCTGTTCGGGTCCGAAGCCGCACAGCACGGAGCCGAAACTCCAGGTCTGGTCGCCGACGACGAGGGTGGCCGAGCCACCTCCACTTGTGGCTTGCTGCTCCTCGAGTTGAGTGACCATCTCGTCTGCCATCTCTTCCGCTACTTCCTCCGCTCCAGCAGCGTCGGTAGGCAGGGTCACGACCTGATCACCGGCTTCCGGCGACGAGTTACCGTCGTCTCCACAACCGGCAAAGACGATGATTGCCACCGCCAGTGACGAAATCGACCTGACAGATCTGATCCTCGAGTGGTGCAAGCGCATGTTCAACCCTCAATCCTTCGTTGTCTCATTCAGGGAGTGACTGATGGTCACTCTGGCGGGGAAGGATCTAACTTATCCGGATGGTCCGGCTCGTCACAGGCGGGGCAGGGCAACGGGGGACTGCTGGGCTCGACTCTCGAGATGGAGGCGTGTTGCGGCCAGGATCGTCCAGCCCCAGAACAGGGTGAACACGCCCCCCCCGATACCGATGCGCAGCGCTGTCGGCCACGGGCGACCGGTGACGAAGCCTTCGACGACGGCGGCGAGCAGGAACGCCACCACGAGCCCAATGAGCACGCTGCCCATGCGCCGCGACTCGTCGACCAGCGCCTGGTAACGGGGGCGGTCGCCAGGATCGATCATCACCCATCCGATGCGCAGACCGGCGGCTCCGGCAACGACCACCGCCGACAGTTCGAGCATGCCGTGGGGCAGGATCAGTCCCCAGAACTTGTCTGATTGGCCGACATGGGTGAACAACCCACCGGCGATGCCCACGCTGGCACCGTTCCACACCAGCAGGGCGGCCGTGACGACGCACAACAGGATGCCACTGGCGAAGGCGAGGAAGCCGACCCTGACGTTGTTGAGGAACACCTGGGTGGCGAAGTTCTGCGACGGCTGGTTGGAGTAGTACTCCTCGAAATCCTGCTCGATGTACTGCTGCGCTGCCGCGTCGGGTGCGGCGGCGTCGAAGGCCGAGGGCGAGATCGCCAGCCAGATCTGGAACACGGCCCACGGCAAGAAGGTGAGCACTGCGGCGACAGCGATGTAGCGGCGCAGAGCATAGATGGCCGCCGGGAAGGTGACGTTGGCGAACTGGGCCAGTGCCTTGCGCACCTCGGTATCGCGCTGGCCGTAGAGCACCCCGTGGGCGTCGGTGACGAGAAGGGTGAGGCGGCTCACCAACGCCGAGTCCGCCGCGTAGTCCACCCGGGCGACCGAGAGGTTGGCGCCCACGCGCTGATAGAGGTGGACCAGCTCATCGAGCTCGTCGGGTGAGATGCGGCTGACGTTCCGCGCCTCCTTGGTGAGCTGCTGCAGGCGCCACCAGGCCCCCTGATGCGCGGCCACGAACGCGTCGATGTCCACCGGCCGCATAGGGTACCGGCCAGCGATGGACGGCATCATCACCCCCGAAGCTGTGGTGCTCGACGTCGAGACCGCCGGAGTGGCTTCGCGGGTCTTCGCCGGCCTCATCGATGTCGCCGTCCAGATGGGGATGCTCTGGGTCGGGATGCTCGTGATCGCCGCCGGGGGTGGGCTCGACGAGTCGGCGTCGGCCACCACGGCGTCGCTGCTGATCGCCGCGGTGATGATGGGATACCCGGTGGCGTTGGAGACCCTCACCCGCGGCCGAACCATCGGCAAGAGGGCGATGGGCCTTCGGGCGGTCACCATCGAGGGGGCGCCCATCCGTCTGCGCCACGCCTTGCTGCGCATGATGGGGGGTCTCATCGACCGCTACCTACCGCCTATCGGTGTCACCGGGACCTTGTTCGTGCTCGGCACCAGGCGGCATCAGCGTGTGGGCGATCTGTTGGCGGGCACGGTGGTGATCCGCGACCCCGCCTTCACCCCTTTGCCCCCGGCCCTGTGGTTTCCCGTTCCGCCCGGCCTTGAGCACTTCGCTGCCACCATCGACCCGACGGCGATGACCGACGAGCAGTACACCGTGATCCGGTCCTTCCTGATGCGCAACCGCGAGTTCACCCTCTCGGCTCGGTTCGCCGTTGCCGCCGACCTGGCTTCAAGGGTGGCGGCGACCCTGGGCCACGAGGGCGCGGCGTGGCTGGCACCCGAGGACTACCTGCTGTGCGTCATCTCCCGCTACCAGCGCCGCAACTTCCCCCAATACCAGCCCGGCGCGTGGCAGGGCCGATGACCCCCGGCGGCCAGTGGCCGTAGCCTTGGGTGGGTGAGCACCGTCACCTATCTCGATCATGCGGCCACCACACCTATGTTCCCCGAGGCAGTGGCCGCGATGCTGCCCTTCTACTCGGAACGCTTCGCCAATCCGTCCGGGTCACACCGCTTCGCCCGCGAGGCGCGCGCCGCAGTCGACGAAGCGCGCGACCTGGTGGCCGAGGTCATCGGCTGTACACCCGGTGAGGTGATCTTCACCAGCGGAGGTACGGAGGGTGACAACACCGCCATCCTCGGTACCGTCGCTCGCCGCAGTGGTACGGCGGTATGCCCGGCCGCCGAGCACCACGCCGTGCTCGCCAGCGTCGAGAGGGTCCACGGATTGCAGGTGCCGGTGATGGCCGACGGCTCGGTGGATCTCGATGCCCTCGCTTCGATCCTCGAACTCACGCCGGAGGTGACGGTGGTCAGTGTGATGGCCGTCAACAATGAGGTCGGCACGGTCAACGATCTGGCCGCCGTCGCAGCCGTCGTGGCCGAGCATGCGCCCCAGGCCGTGCTCCACACCGATGCGGTGCAGGCGCCCTGCTGGGTCGACCTGCGCACCATCACCCCCCATGTCCAACTGCTCTCCCTGTCGGCTCACAAGTTCGGCGGTCCAAAGGGTGTGGGTGTGCTGGTAGCGCGGCAGGGGGCCACCTTCGATCCTCTGCTCATCGGCGGCGGGCAGGAGAGGGAACGCCGGAGCGGCACCCACAACGTGGCGGGCATCGTGGCTCTTACAGAAGCTCTGCGCCTCACCGACGCCCACCGCAACTCCGAGGTGTCCCGCATCGCCGGGCTGCGCGACAGGCTCGTCGACAACGTCGTCGCCGGGCTCGACGGAGTGCACGAGACCGTGCCCCGGTCGCGCAAGGTGGCCGGCTCGGCCCACCTGTGCATCGAAGGCATCGAGAGCGAGGCCCTGCTCTTCCTCCTCGACGAGGCCGAGGTGTGCGCCAGTGCCGCCTCGGCGTGCGCAAGCGGGGCCATGGAGCCGTCTCACGTGTTGGCGGCGATGGGTGTTCCTCGCGAGCGAGCACTCGGTGCCGTGCGCCTCACCCTCGGCCGCACGACCACGGAGACCGATGTCGATCGTGGTGCCGAAGTCCTGGTGGGCGCAGTCGACCGCCTGCGGCGGGGCAAGGGTTCCGGTCGCCGATGAAGGTTCTCGTGGCACTCAGCGGGGGTGTGGACTCCTCTGTCGCCGCGGCCGAACTGATCTCCGCCGGCCACGAGGTGGTGGGCATCACGATGAGGCTCTGGGGCGGCGAAAGCGACACCGGGTGTTGCTCGGTGGCCGATGTCGACGACGCCCGCCGCGTCGCCCAGCAGCTGGGCATCGATCACCTCGTGTTCAACTTCACCGAGGACTTCCACACTTCCGTCGTCGACCCCTACGTCCAGGCCCACCGCGACGGCGTCACTCCCAACCCGTGCATCGAGTGCAACCGCCACCTCAAGTTCCACCGGCTCAGTGAGCGCGCCGACCTGTTGGGCTTCGATGCTGTGGCCACCGGTCACCATGCCCTCATCGTCGAGGGAGATGACACGGGGTCTGGGGAGCGAGGAGTGCGATACGTGGCCCGAGGTGCCGACCCGGCGAAGGACCAGAGCTATGTCGTGCACATGCTTTCGCAGCGCGAACTGGCCCGCACCCTGTTCCCCATCGGCCATCTCACCAAGGCCGAAGTGCGCCGGCGGGCGGTAGCACTCGGGCTGCGAACGGCGACCAAGCCCGACAGCCAGGATGTGTGCTTCATCACCGACGACGGAGGTCGCGCCCGCTTCCTCGGCGACCGAATTGAGTTCCGCCGGGCGGTCGTCGTCGACGCCACCGACGGGACCCCGTTGGGCGAGACGGGTGCGCTGGAGATGGTCACCATCGGTCAGCGGCGGGGTCTTGGTCTGCCCGGTGGAGGCCCGAAGCGTTACGTCGTCGGCATCGACCGTGAGTCGGCCCGTGTCTCGGTGGGCGGCGAGGATCTCCTGCTGCGTTCCCAGCAGGGCGTCGGTGAGGTGGTGTGGGCCCATCGAGCGGTTGCAGGGGAGTTGAGGGTGCAGTGCAGTGCCCATGGCGACGCCCACCCGGCGACCCTCGAGCACACCGCTGACTCCGGTGGCGCTGACGAGGTGGTGGTGCACTGGCTTCAACCACAAAGGGTTGTCGCTCCCGGCCAGAGCATGGTCTTTTATGACTCCGCCGACCGTCTGGTCCTCGGCGGCGGCATCGCCCTCTGAGCCCGCCGAAGCCGCCGGAGCCGCGTCACGCATGCCTCAACCTGTCGGACCGACGCGCCCATGGGTTCGAAAACCCGCAGGTGTGACGGTATCTCGCGCCCAATGGACAGGGGGGGCGGGGTTTCGCGCCCAATGGGCTTGGGGGGAGGGGGGGGGTCAGCTGGTGGGGAAGTTGGCAGCGGACATCGCGTTGAGGGCGCGGCCGGGACGGGTGGGGGCGACGAGGAACGATTGGACGTGCAACGCCTTGCCCTTGGGTTCCTCGCGGGTGCCGGCGAGCACCGCGAGGACCATCTCACCGACGGTGATCTCGACTGCGTGACCGGCTGCCGGGCCGGTGAGGTCGGCCGCCTCGGTGTCGGCCGGAGCCAGCCGCACGAGGCGAATGTTGGGCTTGGGAATCATGAGTGTCTCACCCAGCACCACCGGGTCGTGAATCACGGCCCCCGCCGGGACCAGTACCAGCCAGCGCATGGAGAAGCGGTGAAAGCGCCCCAGGAGGAGCACGGTCAGGCCGACAGCTGCGGCCCCGCACCCCACACCAGCGATCCATTGTTGCCCGCCGAACAGGAGCACGGCCGAGACCAAGGTGGCACACCACACCACCCAGGCGATAACCATCGGCACGACAAAGCCCGCAGGTACTTTCAGCGGGAACCTCTTCTCGTGGCCGTACGCGGAACCCTGCACGAAGACCTCGCCGATCTCTCCGGCGAAGGCGACAAGGGTGGCGATCAGGGCGAGAGCCAGGGCAGGTGCGCCGAGCATGGCCCGGGCGCCGAGTGCGAGGGTGAGGGCCGCGGCAGGCACCGACGCGGGCACCAGCATTCGCATGACTGTCAGCGTGAGCGCGCTGGGTACCACCACTGAGATCACTACGGCGCCGACGGCGAGCCACCACACGACTGATGCGGCCATGGAGGAGTGTGGCGAACGGCCGTCGGCGGCGTCGGTGATAGCGAAGGCCATCACAGGGGCCAGCGCCACCCACAGAACTCCCAGTGCCCCTACCAGAGTGCGGGGCGAAGCAAGGGTGGCGGGGCTCAAGGTCACGGAAACAGATTTGTCGAAAGGGGGGGCACGGGGCCAACGTATCGGTAACCGAACGTGCGCTTCGCAATGCGCGAGGCTGACGTGGAACGATAGTCCCCGTCACGACGACTCGAATGGAAGGGAGGTTCCCGACAATGCAGCAGGTCCAGCTACCAAGTGGTACCACCCTCGGCATCGGGGGCCTTCCCCATCGCGACGCCCAGCACGGCGCGGCCTTCGCCCTGGCGAAGATGGACATGCCGTCGATCCCCTCCCTTCCTCGCCGCAGCCCCGCCGAGGGAGCAATTGCCCAGGCCATGGTCGGCATGAGGGGCATCACCGTCGGTCAGTACGGGGCCATCGCCGTTGATCGCGGCCTGGTGGATCCCTTGGCGCCGGTGGTGACCGACCTCCAACACGATGCGTTCGTCGGGTTCAGCACCTTCCTCGATCAGGCCCGCGGCCACACGGGCTGGGTGAAGTGGCAGTTCGTCGGCCCGGTCACCTTCGGGATGGCCCTCATGCGCGCCGGGGTGCCGATGAGTATCGCCTTCGAGGCCGCGGTCCGGTGTGTGCGCACGCGCATCCAGCACCTCGTCGACGCCGTCGACTCGGCGCTTCCCGGATGCCGCCAACTGGTGTTCATCGAGGAACCCGACTTCGCCCAGCTGATGACACCCGGATTCCCGATCGCCCCCGACACGGCGATCGACCTCGTGTCGGGAGCGCTGGCCGCCATCGAGACCAGCGCGGTCAGCGGTCTGCACGTGTGCGGGTTGGCCGACATCCCGTCCCAGTTGGCTGCCGGTCCTGCCGTCATCTCTCTGCCGGTGCACCATTCGGTGGTGGAGTCCGCCGGCTACCTCGAAACGTTCATGCAGCGCGGTGGCTATGTGGCCTGGGGTGCCGTGCCCACCAACGGCCCCATCTCGTCATCGGCCGATCGACCCTGGCGCCAGCTCAGCGAACTGTGGTGCGAACTCGTGCAGCGCGGCGCGGATCCCGGCCTGCTGCGCCGCCAGGCGATCATCACCCCCGAGTGCGGGCTCTCCGCCCACACCCCTGCAGTCGCGGATGGGGTCTTCCGGGTGGCGGCCATCGTCGGCCGGCGCGTGCGCGATCAGGCCTCTGCCACCCGGTGGGCTATCGGCGCCTGAGCATCCGCGAACCATTACAGTCGCGCAGATGAGCGACTTCGGTTCCGAATCCCACCTTCCGACACCGCCAGGCGGCACCCCTCCTCCGCCTCCCCCATTCGGCGGTTACGGCGCCCCGCCGCCCCCGCCCGGGTACCAGCCGATGGGCTACTACCCTGTCGCCGGCGCCACCCAGAAGCCGCCCCGGCCGGCAGTGCAGGTCGGCTCGATGCTGCTGATCGCCGGTGGTGTGCTGCTGATCCTCGGCAGCTTCCTCGAGTGGTTCAACATCGAGGGCGAGTCGTTCAACGGGTTCTCCGGCGACGGTGAGAACGAGGTGAAGGACGGCCCGGTCTTCGTCTTCTTCGGTTTGCTCGCCCTCGGGTTCGGAATAGCCCAGCTGATGGCCAAGCGCGTTCTCGCCGTGGCGATTCTCGCCGTCGTGTTCGCCTCCTTCGCCCTGCTCGGCGCGCTCGCCGACCTCGGCGACGTGTCGGACTTGCAGGACCTCGCCGATACCTTCGGCGCCGAGTTCTCCCAAGGGCCGGGTCTGTGGGTCATCCTCCTCGGCGCCTGCGCCGCCCTGGCCGGCGGCATCGCCACCCTGGCCAAGCGACGCACCTGGCCCAAGACCGTCTGACTTCCCTGACACACCCCGGCGGTACCATGCCGCGCATGACCGCCGCGCACTGGGCATGACCGCCGCCGAACGGGCCGCCGAACTGAGGCGGCTCATCCGCCACCACAACGAGCTGTACTACTCACTCGACGCGCCCGAGATTGCCGACGCCGACTACGACCTGCTCGTGCGCGAACTGCAACAGATCGAGGCGGAGCATCCGCAGCTGGTCGATTCGTCCAGCCCCACGGTGGAGGTAGGGGCGGGTGCGCTTTCGGCCACGTTCGCGCCGGTCACCCACCGCGTCCCCATGACAAGTCTCGACAACGCGATGGATCTCGACGAGCTCGTCGCCTGGGGCGATCGAGTGGCGCGCGGGCTGGACGGCGCCGAGGTCGACTATGTGTGCGAGCTGAAGATCGACGGGGTGGCGATGAGCCTGCGTTACGAGGCCGGGCGCCTGGTGCAGGCAGCCACTCGCGGCGACGGCAGGGTGGGCGAAGACGTCACGGCCAACGTGGCCACCATCACGTCGGTGCCCGCCCAACTCGTCGGCGCCCCTCAGGTGCTCGAAGTTCGTGGCGAGGTCTATCTGCCCTTGGCGGCCTTCGAACAGCTGAAGGCAGCCAAGCAGGCGGAGAACGCGGTGAGGGTGGCCGCCGGCCGCAAGCCCGAGCCCGTGCCGGTGAACCCGCGCAACGCAGGTGCCGGCAGCCTGCGCCAGAAGGACCCGGCTATCACCCTCAGCCGGGGTCTCGACTTCTGGAGCTATCAGCTCGGCGAGGTGGTCGGTGGGCCCGATCTGTCCACCCACCAAGAGACTCTCCGCTTCGTCGCCTCACTCGGGTTCCCCGTCAACCCGGAGATCAAGGTGGTGAAGGGGCTCGAGGGTGTGTACCAGTTCTGCCTTCACTGGCAGGCCCACCGTCACGACCTTCCCTACGAGATCGACGGCTGTGTCGTCAAGGTCGACTCCCTCGCCCAACGGGAGCAGCTGGGGTTCACCAGCCGTGCCCCGCGGTGGGCCATCGCCTTCAAGTTTCCCCCGGAGGAACGCACCACCTTGCTGCGCGACATCCACGTGTCCGTGGGCCGTACGGGGCGCGCCACCCCGTTCGCCGTCCTCCAGCCGGTGTTCGTCGGCGGCTCCACGGTGAGCATGGCCACCCTGCACAACGAGGACCAGGTGCGCCTCAAAGACGTCAGGCCGGGCGACACCGTGGTGGTGCGCAAGGCCGGCGACGTCATCCCCGAGGTGGTCGGCCCGGTGCTCTCCCTGCGCAGCCCCGACAGCGAGCCGTGGCAGTTCCCCAAGCTCTGCCCGTGCCCTCTGCAGACCGAACTGGTTCGTCTCGACGGCGAGGCCGACACCCGATGCGTCGAACCTGACTGCCCCTTCCAGCGTGATCAGAGGATCATCTACTTCGGGTCACGTGGGGCGATGGACATCGAAGGCCTCGGGGAGCAAACCGTCATCCAGCTCAGCGAGGCCGGTCTGGTGGCCGACCCGGCCGACATCTACACCCTCACCCGCGAACAGCTGATGACCCTGCCCAGTTGGGGCACGCTCAAGGCCGACAAGTTGCTGGCGGCGATCGAAGGTTCCAAGAGCCGTCCGCTACCCAAGTTGCTCACGGCTCTCGGCATCAAGGGTCTCGGTCCATCGGCCAGCGAGGCGCTTAGCAGTCGCTTCGGCTCTCTCGACGCCGTCATGGAGGCAACCGAGGCGGACCTCTCGGCCACCGACGGAGTGGGGCCGGTGATCGCCGCCTCGATTGTCGGCTGGTTCGCCCGCGAAACCAACCGGGCGATGGTCGAAAAGCTCCGCGTCGCCGGGGTGGACTTCGGTCGGGTCGAGGCGCGGGTGGCGCCCCAGGTGCTCGTCGGCAAGGCGGTTGTGGTCACCGGAACGCTGGAGGGTTGGTCGCGCGAGGCGGCCGAGGCGGCCATCAAGGAGCGTGGGGGGAAGAGCCCCTCCAGCGTCAGCTCCAAGACCTTCGCCCTTGTCGTCGGCGCGGAGCCGGGTGCATCCAAGCTCACCAAGGCCACCGAGTGCGGTGTGCCAATCCTCGACCTCGCCGGCTTCGATCACCTCTTGGCTACCGGCGAGCTCCCACCGACCTGAGCCGGCTCAGAAGACCTCGAAGCTCCAGGTGTAGGTGAGGGCGCTACCGCGCCCCTCGATGCTCTTCCAGTAGATGACCTTGATGATGTGCTCGCCCTGGGTGAAAGAGCTGATCTCGGCGTTCTCGCTGGGGTCGAAGGTGAGGGTCGCGTTGCCGGGTTCGAAGATGGTCGTTGCCGGCAGGGTGACCTGCTGGCCCGGTCTGCTCTCATCTTGGAGTTCGTCGAGCCTCACCGTTTCCAGCTCGAGACCGTCGACCACCAGCACACCCTCGTAGCCGGTCTCGAGGTCGACGAGTATCGATGTCTGGCTGGGAACCTGTCGAGCACCCCTCAGGGGGTCGATCGATTCGATGGCCGTGGGCAGGTTCTGTGACTCGCTGCCGGTGATGGCCAGGTCGAGGGCATATCCGGCCGCTACCAGGCATGAGGCGAGGATGAGGCTGGCGACCAGGATGGGCCAGTTCGGCCGCCGCGGGGAGAATCTCACCCGGCCATTCTCGCCGCGTCGGGCGTGATTCCCACCACACCCGAAGGTGCCCGGTCGCGCTGTGCGGGCGCCAGGTCGGAGCTAGCTTCAAGGGGTCATGGATGCCACCGGCGAACAGGAACCCTCAGCATCCGCGCCCGCCTTGCTGGCCGGCCGCTACCGACTCGGGCCGCGCCGTGGCAGCGCCGTTGACGCTGCTTTCTTCGAGGCCGTCGACGAGGAGTCGCAGACGGCTGTGGTCGTGAAGCTGGTGCACCCCGATCTCAGTGCTAGAGCCGAAGTGCAGCAGGCCTTCCGCTCGACGATGCAGGTGGTCGCCGACATTCGTCACCCTCACATCGCCGCCGTGCTCGACTTCGGCGCCGCCGAATGGAATGAGCACCGCGTTCTCTATGTGGTGAGCGAGCAGCTCACCGGGGGCAGCTTGCGCGATCTCCTCGATCGCGGTCGTCTGCTGTCCCCTTCCCAAGCTCTCCTGGTGGGCCTCGATGCGTGCAAGGCCCTCGACGCCTTGCACCGCAAGGGCCTGGTGCACGGCGATGTGAGGCCGGCGACGATGGTGTTCGGCGACGATCGTCGGCTGAGGCTTGTCGACGCTGGTCTCGGTCAGGTGGTGGCCGACGCTGTCGGTTCCGAGGTGAGCAACGACGTCGCCATGTACGCATCACCGGAGCAGGCAGTCGGCGCCCCTCTGCAACCGGCGAGCGACGTTTACGCCCTGTGCCTCGCCCTGCTCGAGTCGATCACCGGCCGGGTCCCCTTCGCCGCGGACTCCACTGTGGCCACCCTCGCCAACAGGGTCGACAAGCTGATGCCGGTTTCGGCCGATCTCGGCGCCTTTGCTGCTGTTCTCGAGCGCGCCGGCCGCCCCGATCCCGCCGATCGCTTCACCGCTGCCGAGTTCGGCCGCAGCCTGGTCCAGATCTCGGAGCGCATGCCCAAGCCGGAGCCCCTGCCACTGCGCGGCATGTCTCTGTTCGATACCGAGTCGGCTGCCCCTGTTGCCCCTGTTCTCCCTGTTCTCCCCGTTGCCCCCGAACCGGACCCGGCGCCCGAGCCGGAGCCGGTCAGTGTTCTTCCGCCTCCGATACCGACTATTCCACCGACTGTCGATGTCACGGATCCTGACTCTGAGCTCGACGACGATGTCCGTCCGGGCGATGAGTTCCCCGACCATCCGGCGCCCACCGCCACCGGTCGCCGGTGGTTCCTCGCCGTCCTGGCCGTGATGGCCGTGGCCGGCGGCGCCCTGGCGTGGTGGTCGGCTCAGCCCGAAGAGAAGCAGGTGCCCGACCTGGTCGGCCTCGATGTGGCCCAGGCCGGAAACTTGGTCAGCGGCGACTTCGCCGTGGAACAGATCGACGAAGCGAGTGAGACCGATCCCATAGGTGTCGTCATCCGCACCGATCCCGTGGCGGGGACGCGGGTGGACAAGGGCAGCACCATCACCCTCGTGGTCAGCACCGGTCCCGCGCCGAGGGTGCTCCCCGAGCTCACCGGTCTGTCATTTGCCGACGCGCTCAGCAAGCTCGAAGGAATGGGGCTGCTCGTCGAGTACGCCGAACCCGTCTACGACGAGAACGTCGCCAAGGACATCGTCTTGGCCTGGACTGTGCCCGACTCTCCGGCGCTCGTTGCCGGCGGCACCGTGCTCAAGGGCACCACCGTCTCGGTAGTCGTGTCGGCCGGGCCGGCTCCGCGTACGGTACCGGACCTCACAGACATGGCGCTGGCCGATGCCGCTGCGGCTCTGCAGGCTCTTGGCCTCGCTATCACCGAAGCACCTCAGGAGTTCAGCAACGAGATCGGACAAGGCCGGGTCATCCGCCAGGATCCCGCACCGGGCGGATCGGTCGAGCGGGGGAGCACCGTCACGGTCGCCATTTCCAAGGGGCAGGATCTCGTCAACTTGCCGGATCTCACGGGGCTCGACATGGCCGGTGTCGAGGCAGCGCTTGCCGGTGCCGGCTTCGCTCTCGACTCGGTGCAGGGCGACCCAACCCAGACCCTCATAGCCGTCTACGTCGACGGGGTTCTGGCGCCGCCTGGCCATGTTGCTGTGCGTGGCGCCAAGGTCCAACTGGTGTATGCGCCAACGCCGGTGCCCGCGCCGATCCCGACCCCTTGAACCGACCCCTGGACCCGGCAGGGTTCTGCGGCGGGGTCCTGGTGTCACTAACGTCGCCGACAGGCTCCGAGGAGGTTGACATCATGGGTTCACTAGATGGTCGCGTCGCCATCATCACGGGTGCAGGCCGTGGTATCGGCCGGGAGCACGCCCTGTTCTTCGCCGCCGAGGGTGCCAAGGTGGTCGTCAACGATCTCGGTGGTGCCAACGATGGCACCGGCGCCGATCTCACCCCCGCCCAACAGGTCGCCGAGGAGATCCGCGCGATGGGCGGCGAGGCAGTGGTCAACGGCGACAACGTGGCCGACTGGCAGGGCGCGCAAAGGATGGTCAACCAGGCGGTCGAGACCTTCGGTGACCTCGACATCCTCGTCAACAACGCCGGCATCCTGCGCGACCGGGTGCTGGTCAACATGACGGAAGAGGAATGGGACGCGGTCATCAACGTTCACCTCAAGGGCCACTTCGCGCCCACCCGTTGGGCGGCCGCCTACTGGCGCGAGCAGCACAAGGCGGGAAGCGACCGGCCGCGCAACGTCGTACACACCTCGAGCACTTCGGGTCTGTTCGCCAACCCCGGGCAGAGCAACTACGGCGCGGCAAAGACCGGCATCGCCACCTTCAGCCAGATCGTGGCCAAGGAGCTCGTTCGCTACAACGTGAAGAGCAACACGATTGCTCCTGGGGCCCGAACCCGGCTGACCCTTGCCACCCCTGGGCTCGAGGATGTGATGAAGCCTCGCGAGGGTGTCTTCGACCCGTGGGATCCGGCCAATATCTCGCCCTTCGTCGCCTACCTCGCTTCTGCGGACTGTGCGTTCACCGGGGAGACCTTCTTGGTGCAGGGGGGCAGTGTGGCGATGGTCGAGAGCTGGAAGCGTGGTGCCGGCGTGGAACGCGATTCGAAGTGGACCGTCGCCGAACTCACTGTCGCCATGGCATCGCTCGTCGACCAGTGAGGGCACAGCGGTGACGTCTCGTCGAGAGAACGTCCACCCCCGCGCCGACTCGACGGTGTCCCTCGACTCCGCCGGGGTCGACGAGCTCGGCGTCATCCCGTGGCCGGCGATGCTGCGCCGCCGCCTGGCCGACAAGGTGGGCATCGACCGGCGCTGGGCGGTGCTCTGGGTGGTGCTCGCCGGCCTGTTCACCGTCAGCTTCACCTTCACCTTGCTGGTGGTCTCCCTCGGTGGCATCGCCGACGAGCTCGACACCAGCGTCACCACCCTCACGTGGGCTATCACCGGTCCCATGCTCGCCTTCGGTGTGGTCGGCCCGGCCTTCGGTAAGGCGGGCGATCTGTGGGGACACAAGCGGATCTTCGTCGGCGGCCTGCTGTTCGCTGGTGTTTTCGCCATCGGCTCGGCCGTGGCGTGGGACCCTGCCTCGCTGATCGTGTTCCGGATCCTGTCGTCAACCGCAGGCTCGGCTTGCGGGCCATCGGCGATGGCCTACATCAATCGCATGTTCGAGCCGGGGGAGAGGGTCAAGCCGCTGAGCTACTGGAGCTTCGTCAGCGCCGGTGCTCCCGTGATCGGCATCGTGCTCGGCGGTCCGCTGGTGGAAGCGGTGGGGTGGAGGGTGATCTTCGCCATCCAGGCCCCGATGTGTCTTACCGGGTTCCTGCTCGCCTTGTGGCTGCTTCCCGGGACGGACCGGCTAACTGGTGTGCGCTTCGACATCAAGGGGTCGCTGACCCTCGGCGTGGGTGCCGCACTCCTTCTCGCCGGCATCAGCCAGGGCCGGTCGTGGGGTTGGTCGAGCCCCGCCACCATCACCTGCTTCGTGGTGTCGGTGGTGTCGACGATCTTGTTCGTGAGAGTCGAACGGCGCGCTCGCGCCCCCCTCGTGGTGCTGGCCTGGTTCCGCACGCGCAACATCGCCTTCCCCGTGCTCAGCCAACTGCTCACCAACTTCGCCTACATGGGTGGACTGTTCCTTATCCCCCAGGTGCTCGGCAGCCGGGGCCTCGACTTCGGAGAGTCCACGGTCGGTTACCTGGTTATCGCCCGGCCGCTGGCCTTCTCGCTCATCGCCCCCCTCGCCGCGCTGGTGACCCTGAGGGTCGGCGAGAGGGTCACCGGGGTCGCCGGTGCTTTGGGTGTTGTCGGTTCGATGGTGTTGTGGGCGATGGTCGGCCAGGGCACGGGTAAGCCGTTCATAGTGCTGGCAACCGCCCTGTCGGGTCTCGGCCTGGGCATCGCCTCGCCCGCTCTCACCTCGCTGATGGCGAACTCCGTCGCCCAGAGCGATCTCGGTGTGGCCGGGGCAATGCAGCAGTTGATGATCCAGCTCGGCGCGGTGCTCGGCTCGGCCGTGCTGGCGACGATGAGTGTCGCGGCCGACTCCGACAACCTCGGCCCGTTCCACCTTGCCTTCATCGTCGGCGCAGTCGTCGCCGCGGCAGGTGCCGTGGCCGCATCGATGGTGCAACCCACCCCCCGCGACACCGCTCCCACCTGATCAACCGCCGGGGGCTGGGGGTATCAGGGCGTCAGCTGGTGATGTCCTTGATCTCGGTGGCGATCTTCTTCGCGATCTCGTCCTCGGGCGCCGCAGTCTGCATTGCCATCATCTTCATCATGTCGCCCTGGATCTTCACCTTGCCGGTCATGAAGGCCTGCATGCCCGCCGCCTGATCCTGATCGACGAAGATCTTGCGGGCTGTCTCCCAATCGGTGGTGACGGTGAGGTCGGGGTTGTCGAGTTCACCGAGCTCCATGTCTACGTTTCCCGAAGACGTGTCGAGGTAGCTCTTCACGGTTCCCTCGCCGAACGGTACGTCGGTGACGACCTGGTTCATGCGGATGCTTGTGGTGACCTTGCTGGCCTGGTCGGCGTACTTCTCGCGGATCGCCTTGGCGGCGGTCATCCATTCATCGGAGAGGAACGGGTGGGTCATTTCGGCTCCTTCGGGCGCGGCGGACAAGGTGGCGTGAACTGTATCCAACAGTCCCGGAGGTCGCGGACCCGAGTCCTGGAGGATCGGTTCGAATGGTTGTCTACCCGGCTCGTGCTCTGGGTGGTCCGGTGTGTGTTCGGGTGCCGTCGGGTTGGGTGATGGTGTCGTGCCATCCGTTGTGTTGGATGGTCCAGCCTCCTTCGTGAAGGTTGTGGTGGTGTCGGCTGCAGGTGGGTCGCAGGTT
>Ga0073899_10001273_pt1 | contig 23153 bp, 18 predicted proteins | sample KloWWTmetaKNB5Ph_FD_88975 | JGI IMG/M metagenome (GOLD analysis project Ga0073899, IMG submission 88975) | Active sludge microbial communities from Klosterneuburg, Austria, studying microevolution and ecology of nitrifiers - Klosterneuburg... | ecosystem: Engineered > WWTP > Aerobic digester >... | reverse complement strand
CCGCCGAAGGTATAGCCGAGGAAGACCAGCGCCACGATGACCATCGGCAGCCCGAGCGCGCGTCGCGTGGCCTCCAGCAGCATCACGATGCCTGCCACGGCCACCGCGAGGTCCATCGTCGTGGGCTGGCCCGGGCGCGTGGACAGTTCACGGTAGAAGAAGAAGATATACGAGGCGCAGAAGGCGCCCACCAGCGCGAAGACCCAGTCCTGCACCGGCACATGCGAGCGCGGCGAGCGCTTGAAGGCCGGGTAGGCCAGGAAGGCGAGGAAGATGGCGAAGGCCAGGTGGATGGCGCGCGACTGCGTATCGTTGAAGACGCCGATGCCCAGCGCAAAGGGCAGCGGCGAGGCGATCCACAACTGGAACAGGCTCCAGGCCAGCGTCGTGAACAGCAGCAGCCGGGCCACCAGCGGGCCGGGCTGGCGACCGCCGGCGTCCTGTTCGGCGACGAGCACGTTGACGTCGATCTCGGCGGCAGGGGTCTTCGTTTTGCCGAACATAGCCGGGCCCTCCTGGAAGCGTTCTTCAGCGCTGCAAACAATACAGGCCCCGGGGCGGGGCCTGTATCAGGGTTCAGGACGGGATTACATCCAGCCCTTTTCCTTGTAGTACTTGGCCGCGCCCGGGTGCATGGGCGCGGAATTGCCGTTCTTGACCATGTCCTTGGGGTCGAGCGCGCCGAAGGCCGGGTGCAGCTTCTTGAATTCCTCGAAATTCTCGAACACCGCCTTCACCAGTTCGTACACCGTGGCGTCGGGCACCTTGGCCGAGGTCACGAAGGTGGCCAGCACGCCGTAAGTGGGCGTGGGGTTCGGGTGCCCCGCATACAGGCCGCCGGGGATATTGACCTTGGCGTAGAAGGGCGCGCCGGCCACCAGCTTGTCCACCGCCGGGCCGGTGAGCGGCACCAGGCGCGCGCCGCAGGTGGTGATGGGGTCCTGGATATTGGCGCTGGGGTGGCCGACGCCGTAGAAGAAGCCGTCGATCTTGTTGTCGCACAGCGCCGCGCCGTGCTCGTCGGCCTTCAGTTCCGAGGCCAGCGAGAAGTCGCTCAGCTTCCAGCCCATGGCGCCGAGCAGCTCTTCCATCGAAGCGCGCGTGCCCGAGCCGGGGTTGCCGACGTTGAAGCGCTTGCCCTTCAGGTCCTCGAACTTGGTGGCATTGGCTTCCTTGCGCGCCAGCACGGTGAAGGGCTCGGGGTGCACGGAGAACACCGCCCGCAGGTCGGCGTGCTTGCCGTCCTTGGCGAAGACGCTGCTGCCATTGGCGGCGTGGTACTGCCAGTCGCTCTGCGTGACGCCGAAGTCCAGCTCGCCGGCCTTGATGGTGTTGATGTTGAATACCGAGCCACCCGTGGATTCCACCGAGCAGCGGATGCCGTGCCTGGCGCGGTCCTTGTTCATCAGGCGGCAGATGGCGCCGCCGGCGGCGTAGTAGACGCCGGTGACGCCGCCGGTGCCGATGGTGATGAACTTCTGCTGCGCCAGCGCGCCGGTCCAGGGAGCGGCCAGGGCCACGGCGGCACCGACGGCGGCGAGCTTGAAGGGGAAGGCTTTGAAAACGTTCATGGTCGGGTCTTCGCTCGAAGAGTGGACGGAAAGCCGATCATCCCACCGTCGCGACCCGACGCGACAGAGGGACTTCCTCAGGCGTTGATCGCGGTCAAGGCCGCCGCCAGCGCCGCCTGCAGCCGTTCGACGATGCGGTCCAGTTCGGCATCGCTCACGATGAAGGGCGGCGCCAGCAGCACATGGTCGCCCACCCGGCCGTCGATGGTGCCGCCCATGGGGTAGACCATGAGGCCGCGGGCCATGGCTTCACGTCGGATGTGGGCGTGCAGTTTCAGTGCCGGGTCGAAGGGCGCTTTCGTGGCGCGGTCGGCGACCAGTTCGATGCCGCGGAAGAGGCCGCGGCCGCGCAGATCACCCACGTGCGGGTGCTCGCCGAAGGCGGCTTGCAGACGTTCGGCCAGGCCATGGCCCTGGCGCTGCACGGCTTCGAGCAGGCGGTCGCGCAACATCACCTGCTGCACCGCCAGCGCCGCGGCGCAGGCCACGGCGTGGCCGATATAGGTGTGGCCGTGCTGGAACAGGCCGCTGCCGCGCTGGAAAGCCTCGACGATGCGGCGCTGCGCCAGCACCGCGCCGATGGGTTGGTAGCCGCCGCCCAGGCCCTTGGCGATGGCCAGCAGGTCGGGCACCACGCCTTCCTGCTCGCAGGCGTGCAGCGTGCCGGTGCGGCCCATGCCGCACATCACCTCGTCCAGGATGAGCAGGATGCCGTGCCGCGTGCACAGCTCGCGCACGCCCTGCAGGTAGCCCGGCACCGGCACCAGGGCGCCGGACGTGGCGCCGACCACGGTCTCGGCGACGAAGGCGATGACGTTCTCGCCGCCGATCTCGTCGATGGCAGCCGAGAGTTCCTGCACCAGCCGGGCGCCGTACTGCGCCGCGCTTTCGTCGGCGCGGCGGTCGCGGTATTCGTAGCAGGGCGAGACGTGGGTGACGGCTATGAGCAGCGGCGCAAACTTCCTGCGCCGCCATTCGTTGCCGCCCACCGCCAGCGCGCCCAGCGTATTGCCGTGGTAGCTCTGCCGCCGCGCGATGAAGCGCGTACGTTGCGGCTGACCCGTCTCGACGAAATACTGGCGCGCCATCTTCAGCGCCGCTTCCATGGCTTCCGAGCCGCCGCTCACGAAATAGGCGTGACTCATGCCCGCCGGTGCACTGGCCACCAGGTGGTCGGCCAGCGTCTCGGCCACCTCGGTGGTGAAGAAGCTGGTGTGGGCGTAGGCCAGGCGGTCGATCTGCGCGTGCATGGCCGCCAGCACGTCGGGGTGGGCGTGGCCCAGGCAGGAGACGGCGGCGCCGCCCGAGGCGTCGAGATAGCTGCGCCCTTCGCTGTCGAAGATCTCGACGCCGCGCCCGCCCACGGCCACGGGCAGCGCGTGCGCGAACTGGCGGTGCAGGACATGGGTGGCTCTGGTCATGGTCGTGCTCCGGCGATCGTGAAGTCCGATTCTTCCAGATGCGGCGCGGCGCGGGCCGCGGCGGTGGGCCTCCCGGGGCCTACCTAGAATGACCGGATGCCCTTCGTCCACCTGCGCGTCCACACCGAATATTCCGTCGTCGACAGCACGCTGCGCATCGACGCCGCGGCCGCGGCCGCCCGCGCCGACGCCATGCCGGCGCTGGCCATCACCGACCTTTCCAACCTGTTCGGCGCCGTCAAGTTCTACAAGGCCTGCCGCGGGGCGGGCGTGAAGCCGCTGATCGGCGTCGACGTGTGGCTGGAACCCGTGGCCGAGGCCGACAAGCAGGCCAGCCGGCTGCTGCTGCTGGTGCAGGACGCAGTCGGCTACCACAACGTCTGCGAGCTGCTGGCCCGCGCCTGGGTGCACAACGCCCAGCGCACGCAGGCCTGGGTGAAGTGGGCCTGGCTGGAGGAACTGGGCAGTGGGCTGATCGTGCTGTCGGGCGCCGACCAGGGTGCGCTGGGTGCGGCGCTGCTGGCCGGCGACGAGGCTCGCGCCGAAACACTGGCGGCTCGCCTGGCCGGCCTGTTCCCGCAGCGCTTCTACATCGAACTGCAGCGCGCCGGCCTGCCCAGCCACGAAGCCCATGTGCGCGCCGCCGTGCCGCTGGCCGCACGGCTGGGCCTGCCGGTGGTGGCCACGCACCCGGTGCAGTTCCTCGAAGCCGACGACTACGACGCCCACGAGGCGCGCGTGTGCATCGCCGAGGGCGAGACGCTGGCCAACCCGCGGCGGGTCAAGCGTTTTTCGCGCGAGCAGTATTTGAAGACGCAGGCGCAGATGGAGGCGCTGTTCGCCGACCTGCCTTCGGCGCTGGCCAACTCGGTGCAGATCGCGCGCCGCTGCAACCTGACGCTGGTGCTGGGCAAGGCGCGACTGCCGGACTTCGCCACGCCCGACGGCCTGCCGATCAACGAGCATTTCCGCGCCGCCTCGAAGCAGGGCCTGGAGCGCCGGCTGGAAGCCTTGTTTCCCGACGCCGCCCGGCGCGACGCCGAGCGCCCGCGCTACCAGCAGCGGCTGGAATTCGAGATCGAGACCATCATCCAGATGGAGTTTCCGGGCTACTTCCTCATCGTCTCGGACTTCATCGTCTGGGCCAAGGAACACGGCTGCCCGGTGGGGCCCGGACGCGGTTCGGGCGCCGGTTCGCTGGTGGCCTATGCCCTCTTCATCACCGACCTCGACCCGCTGCGCTACGGACTGCTGTTCGAGCGCTTCCTCAACCCGGAGCGGGTGTCGATGCCCGACTTCGACATCGACTTCTGCCAGGCCAACCGCGACCGCGTCATCGACTACGTGAAGGCCAAATACGGCCGCGACGCGGTGAGCCAGATCGCCACCTTCGGCACCCTGGCCAGCAAGGCCGCGCTGCGCGACGTGGGCCGCGTGCTCGGCATGGGCTACGGCCATGTGGACAGCGTGGCCAAGCTGGTGCCCGGGCTGCCGGGCAAGACCTACACGCTGGCGCAGGTGCCAGAGGACCCCGATCCGGGCCTCATCTACGTGCGCAAGGAGGTGCCCGAACTCGAACAGCGCGAGGCCGCCGAGGAAGAGGTGGCCGAACTGCTGGCGCTGGCAACGCGCGTCGAAGGCCTGGTACGCAATGTCGGCATGCACGCCGGCGGCGTGCTCATCGCACCGGGCAGGATCACCGACTTCTGCCCGCTGTACCAGCAGCCCGGCAGCGACAGCGCGGTGAGCCAGTTCGACAAGGACGACGTGGAGGCCATCGGCCTGGTCAAGTTCGACTTCCTGGGCCTGGCCACGCTGACCATCCTGGAGCAGGCCAAGGAGACGATCCGCACCCGCCGCCCCGGCCGCGCCGACTTCAACTACGAGTCTCTGCCGCTGGACGATGCGCGTGTCTACAAGCTGTTCAGCGACGGCCTCACCGAGAGCGTGTTCCAGTTCGAAAGCCGCGGCATGCAGGGCATGTTGCGCGACGCCCGGCCGAGCCGGCTGGAGGACCTGATCGCGCTGAATGCGATGTTCCGCCCGGGGCCGATGGAGAACATCCCGAGCTTCTGCGCACGCAAGAACGGCCGCGAGGAGATCCGCTACCCGCACCCGCTGCTCGAGCCGGTGCTGGCCGAGACCTACGGCATCTTCGTCTACCAGGAACAGGTGATGGAGGCCGCGCGCGTGATGGGCGGCTATTCGCTCGGCGGAGCCGACATGCTGCGCCGCGCGATGGGCAAGAAGAAGGCCGAGGAGATGGCCAAGGAGCGCGGCAAGTTCCGCGCCGGGGCGCTGGCCCAGGGCATCACGCAGGACCAGGCCGACGAGGTCTTCGACCTGATGGAGAAATTCGCCGGCTATGGCTTCAACAAGAGCCATGCCGCCGCGTATTCGCTGCTGGCCTACCACACGGCCTGGATCAAGGTGCACTGCACGGCCAAGTTCTACGCCGCCAACATGAGCGTCGAGGCCGACGACACCGACAAGCTCAAGGTGCTGCTGGCCGACGCCAGGCTGTTCGGCGTGGCCTTCGAGCCACCCGACGTGAACCGCGGCACGCTGCGCTTCGAGCCCGTCGACGACCGCACCGTGCGCTACGGCCTGGGCGCCGTGAAGGGCAGCGGGCAGGGCGCGGTCGAGGCCATCGTGGCGGCGCGCGAAGGTGCCGACGGCGGCGGTGGTGGACCGTTCCGCAGCCTGTTCGACTTCTGCGCCCGCGTCGACCGCCAGCGCGTGAACAAGCGGGCGATCGAGGCGCTGATCAAGGCCGGTGCCTTCGACGCGCTGCACCCCGAAGGGCAGGCCGGCCGCGCCGCGCTGCTGGCCAGCGTGTCGCTGGCCATGGACTGGGCCGATACGCAGGCGGCCAATGCGCTGCAGGCGGGCCTGTTCGACTTCGGAGATACCCACGGCAGCAGCACCCAGGAGCCGGCGCTGGTGCACGTGCCGGCCTGGGACGTGCGCGAACGGCTGCTCAACGAGAAGGCGGCGCTGGGCTTCTATCTCTCGGGCCACCTCTTCGACGCCTGGCGCGACGAGGTGCGCCGCTTCGTGCGCCGCGATATTGCCGAACTGGTGGACAGCCGCGAGCCGCAACTGCTGGCCGGCATCGTGACCGACCCGCGAGCCGTGACCGGCCAGCGCGGCCGCGTCGTCATCTTCAAGCTCGACGACGGCAGCGAGGCCATCGAGGCCGTGGCTGGCGAGGAAATCTTCGAGGAGCGGCGCGAACTGGCGCAGGAAGACCAGCTGATCGTGGTGCAGGGCAGGCTGCAGCCCGACCGTTTTTTGGGCGGCCTGCGCCTGAACGTGACCCAGGTGTGGGACCTGCCGGCGGCGCGGGCGCGCTTCGGCCGCTATATCGCGGTGGACAGCAACGGCGGCCTGCCGCCGGTGGCCGACGTGCTGCGGCTGTGGCCGGCACGACGCGTGCAAAGTGAACAGGGTGAGCAACTGCAGGGCCTGGCGGTGCGGCTGCGCCTGCAAAGGCGCGACGTGAGGGCCGAACTGGACCTGGGCGACGACGCCCGCTTCTGGCCCAGCGACGAGGCGCTGGGCCGTTGGCGCAGCATCGCCCACGGCGGCGCGGCAACGATCGTTTACGACTAGCCGCGCAACCTGGCGTGTGGTCCGACACCCTCACCCGTCTTTCCGGCTTTTGATGTCGGTCATCAATTCGAGGGCCACGGTCGAGGCGAGGGCAAGGGCAACGACCGAGCGGCGCCGCAGCGCCGCTCGGTTCCTGCCTTGGCTGTTCGAGGTACTGCAGATCAGTTGCCGGCCTTGGGCGCGCCCGGCGCCTTGACGGCCTGCGGCCCGGTCTTGGCGGGCGCGGCCTTCTTGCCCTTGGCGGCTTCGGCCGGCATCGTGCTGGGATCGAACGGGGCACCCGCCACCGTGAGCCCTGCCTGCGACAGACGCGCCGCGTTGTCGGGACCGACACCGCTGATGCGGCCGACGAGGTCGCCCCAGTTCTTGAATTCGCCGGCCTTGCGGGCCTCGACGATCTTGCCCGAGAGACTCGGGCCGATGCCTCTGACGGTTTCCAGGTCGGCGCGGCTGGCCTGGTTGGCGTCGACGGCCGCAAAGGCGTTCAGCGTGAGGGCGGCGAGCAGGGCGGCGAAGAGATGGCGGATCATGGTGTGGCTCCTTGACGGTGGGTTGAGGGTTCGGGGATCACTGTGGGCCCGTGGGCTTGCCGGTCTTCGGATGGCATGTCTTGCGGGCTGATGTGAATTCTGCGAACCGGCTCGAGGCGGGTCGATCCCCCGGCGCGGGGCAAGCAGAGGGCCCCCGGACGGGGCCCCTGTCCGGGGGTGGGGCGCGGCTCAGCCGCGGCCGAGCGTGCGCGCCACGGCTTCGAGCACCGTGCGCGTTTCGGGCCAGCCGCTGTCGCCGCGCAAGACCTGCACGCTGGGCCCCCAGGCACGCCACAGCGCGGGGTCGCTGGGCCCCAGCACCGAGATCAGCGGCGTGCCCACGGCGGCGGCCATGTGGCCCGGCCCGGTGTCGTTGGAAATCATCAGCGCGGCGTCCTGCAGCAGCGCGGCATAGGTGCCCAGGTTCACACCCGGCAGCAAGCGCGCGCTGGCGAAATGGTCGCGGGCGATGCCTTCCTCGCCCGGCCCGGGGCAGACGACGACGCTGCGGCCGAAGGCCGGCAGGCCCTGCGCCACGAATTCGGCGAAGGCCGGCCAGGTCTTGTCCTGCTGGGCCCAGGTGCCGCCGGCAAAGGGGCAGATGACGATGCAGCCGGGCTCGATGCCTTGCGCGCTGCGCAGTGCCGCTGCTTGCGCGCGGTGGGCTTCGCCGACGCGCAGGCCAATCGTCGCCGGCGGCGGTGCGGCCTGGCCGAGCAACACGTTGCCCAGGTCCCAGTAGACCTCCAGTTCATGCACGCCGGCCGGCCGCGGTGCCGCGCGTGCCAGCAGCAGACTTCGGCCCTCGTAGGCGTGGCCGAGCGCACGCAGGCCGGCCAGGCGGAAATCGAGCGCGCTGGAAAAGGAATACGGAAAACACACGGCATTGATGCGGCGCCCCAGGCCGGAGTCGCTGGCGCGTGCGATGCGTTTCAACTCCCGTAATTGCCTCACACGCTCGCGCAGCGTCTTGGGCAGCACATGCACCGGCCAGCCATGGCCGGCCAGCAGGTCGCGCGCCCAGCCCTTGCCCACCAGTTGCAGCGCATAACCGTGGTCGGCCAGGCGCTGCAGGGTCGGCACGCCCAGCGTGACGTCACCGACCCAGTTGCGCAAGCGCACGATCAGGGGGCGTGGGGGGCTCGTCATGGGCGGCGGATAATCGGCGAAGATTCTGCCATCGGCCCGCCATGAACCCTGCCCTGAACCGCCTGCCCACGGGCACGCAAGTCACCGCCCTGCACGACCGGCTGCTCGCGCACCCGGGCTGGCCGCGCAAGGAGCCGCCGGCCGCAGGCGAAGACGCCTGGCACTGGCTGCAGGCCAATCACCGCTTCAACAGCCTGCTCTGGGCCGAAGAGGACCTGGCGCGCCGCACCACCGTCGCCGACGCCGAGATCGCCGCCAACAAGCGTGCCATCGACGGCTACAACCAGGCGCGCAACGACGCCACCGAGCGCGTCGACGAGTTGCTGCTGGTGGCGCTGGGCCTGGTCGATGCCGCCTCGGCACGCACCGATGCGCCGGTGTCCACCGTGCCTCCGGGGGCGCGGCTGAACAGCGAAACCGCCGGCAGCATGATCGACCGGCTTTCCATCATGGCGCTGAAGATCCACGCCATGCGTGCGCAGACCGAGCGCCGCGACGTGGACGAGGCGCATCGCGCCGCCAGCCGCGTGAAACTGGCGCGTCTGCAGCAGCAGCGCGCCGACCTCGCCGGCTGCCTGGACGCGCTGCTCGCCGATGCCGCCGCCGGCCGCGCCTATTTCAAGGTCTACCGCCAGTTCAAGATGTACAACGACCCGCGCTTCAACCCGGCGCTCGTCAAGGAACGCCAGGGAAGCTGAAACAGCGTGCGGCTGCTCATCGTCAAGACCTCGTCGATGGGCGACGTGGTGCACGCCACGCCGGTGGTGGCGGACATCTGCCGCCAGCACCCCGGCGCAGAGATCGACTGGCTGGTCGAAGCGCCGTTTGCCGCCATCCCGCAACTGCATCCGGGCGTGCGGCGTGTGTGGCCGATGGCCTGGCGCAAGTGGCGCGGCCAGTTGCTGCAGGCCGCCACCTGGCGCACCATGCGCACGCTGCGCGACGACCTGCGCGACCAGCGCTACGAACTCGTGCTCGACCTGCAGGGCCTGCTGAAGAGCGCGCTGTGGGCGCGCCAGGCCGCCGCGCCGGTGGTCGGTTACGACCGTGACAGCCTCCGCGAACCACTGGCCGCGCGCTTCTACCAACGCACGGCGGCGGTGCCGCGCCACCTGCACGCGGTGCAGCGCTGCCGCCGCCTGGCCGCGGCGCACCTGGGTTATGCGGTGCCGGAGTCGGCCCCCGATTTCGGCCTGCGCGCACCCACAGGCGGCTGGGCGCCGCGGGGAGCCTATGCGGTGCTGATCCCCAATGCCAGCCGACCCGAGAAGTCGTGGCCCGAGCGGCATTGGGTGGCGGTGGGTCGGCGCTTCGTCGAACTCGGCTGGACCCCGCTGGTGCTGTGGGGTCGGCCCGAGGAGCAGACCCTGGCCGAACGCATCGCCGCCAGTTGCGAGGGTGATGTCCCGCCCTTTCTGAAGGTCGGCGAGATGGCCGCCGTGCTGGCCGGCGCGCGCCACGTGGTGGGGCTGGATACGGGTTTCAGTCACCTGGCCGCGGCGCTGGGGCGACCCACGCTGGGCATCTACTGCGACCACGAGCCCGGCCTGGCCGGCATCACCGGCCCGGGACGCGTGGCCAGCATCGGTGGCAAGGGGCAGGTGCCCAGCCGCGGCGACGTGCTGGCGCTGCTGGAGAGCCAGCTCGGCTCCTGAGCGGCCTTGCCGGGGCGGGCCGGACTACAGCGCGTCGATGCGCTGCGGCGGGTAGCTGTCCCAGTTCAGGCAGCCCGGGCACTGCCAGAAATAGTGCTGGGCCTCGAAACCGCAGGCGGCGCAGCGGTAGCGTTGCAGTGGTTTGGCCGCGTGCGCCACGGCCGCGCGAAGGGCCGGCCAGGCGTCGCTCGGCCAGCGCTCGGGCGGCTCCTCCAGCATCAGCAGGGCGGCCGACAGGGTGGGGTTGTGCTGCAGGTGCGTCAGCAGGCGCGGCAGACCGTTTGCTTCGCCGTCCAGCCGGCCCAGCGCCTGCAGCAGTTCCACGGCGGGCAATTGTGCGAACGTGGACTCCAGGGCGGCGCGCGCGGCATCGACCGCGCCGCTGCCGGCCGCGGCCGCCGCATAGTCGCCGGCGACGAGCAGGAAGGCCGCCGGATGGCGTTCGCGCAAGGTATCCCAGGCGGCCAGTGCCAGCGCCGGCTGGGCCTGGCGCAAAAATCTCTGCCCGGTCAGCGCGAGGGGCCGCGGCGCCGACGGCGCGGCCTTGCGGGCGCGCTGCAAGGCGGCTTCGGCATCCTCGGTGCGGCCCTGGGCTTCGGCCTCCTCGGCGATTTCGCACTCGTAGTGCGCGATGCGCGAAGCGAACGAGCCGCCGCCAGCGCGATCGAGCACGCGCGCCACTTCCACGGCACGGCGCCAGTCGCGCGAACGCTCGTAGAGCGAGAGCAGCGCCAGCCTCGCCTCGCCGTCGAAGGGCGTGCCTTCCAGGGCGTGCCAGGCGGCCTCGGCGCGGTCGAACAGGCCGGCCTTCATGAAGTCCTGCGCCAGCGCGAGCTGGGCGCGGTCGCGGTCGCCCGCCTTCAGGTCGGCGCGGCCGAGCAGATGCTGGTGCACGCGCACCGCGCGCTCGAATTCACCGCGGCGGCGGAACAGGTTGCCCAGGGCAAAGTGCAGTTCGGTGGTGTCGGGGTCGTTCTGCACGGCCTCGATGAAGGCGTCGATGGCCTTGTCCTGCTGCTCGTTGAGCAGCAGGTTCAGGCCCTTGTAGTACGCCCGCGGCGAGTCCTGCCGTTCACGCTTGAGCTGGCGCAGGTCGAAGCTTGAAGCCATCCAGCCCAGGGCGAAGGCCACGGGCAGGCCGATCAGCAGCCACTGAAAGTCGAAGTCCATCGCCGGTCAGAAGCCTTCGCGCGGCGGGTGCTCGGGGCCGAACTCCGAGGGCGCCACCGACGGCGGTGGCGGTGCCGGAACGGCCGGCGGCGCCACCAGGCGCAATGCCTCGCGCCGCCGCCGCCACCAGCTCGGCACCATGGCCAGCACGCCGATGGCGCAGCCGGCGGCAAAGGCCGTCAGCACCACGATGACCATGGGCGTGCGCCATTCGACGCCGAAGAACCAGTGCACGACGGCCGTCTGCTGGTTGTTCAGCGCAAAGGCGAACAGCGTGAAGAAGACGAAGGCCCGTGCCAGCCAGACGAGGAGTTGCATGCGCCGCGGATTCTAGGACGCGGCCATGCGCGGGCGCCGGGTCAGTGCTCGTCGACGGACTCGACCGGCGCCTGGGCGTCGACCGATTCGCGCAAGGCCTTGCCCGGCTTGAAGTGAGGCACGAGCTTTTCGGGGATCACCACCTGCTCGCCGCTGCGCGGGTTGCGCCCCACGCGGGGCGGACGGCGGTTGACGGAAAAGCTGCCGAAGCCGCGGATCTCGATGCGGTGGCCGCGCGCCAGCGCATCCGACATGGCGTCGAGGATGGCCTTGACGGCGAATTCGGTGTCGCGCTGCGTGAGCTGCGCGAAACGTTCAGCCAGCAGGGTGACGAGGTCGGAGCGGGTCATGGACGGGTTGGAGGCCGTGGTTCGCGCCGGCAGTGCGCCATCGGGTCGAGCACGCGCGGGTGCGCAGGCAACCCCGGGCCGGCACGCGCCGGACCGGGGCCACTGTCGCTTACTCTTTCTGCGTATCGAGCTTGGCGCGCAGCAGGGCGCCCAGGCTCGTGGTGCCGGCGTTTTCACGCTCGCTGGTCTGCGCGATGCGCTGCATTGCTTCCTGCTGGTCGGCGTTGTCCTTGGCCTTGATGCTGAGCTGGATCGAACGCATCTTGCGGTCGACGTTGATCACCATCACGCTGACTTCGTCGCCTTCCTTGAGCAGGTTGCGCGCATCCTCCACGCGGTCGCGGCTGATCTCGGAAGCGCGCAGGTAGCCAGTGACATCTTCGTTGAGCTGGATCTCGGCGCCGCGCGGGTCCACCGACTTGACCTTGCCGGTGACGACCGCACCGCGGTCGTTCAGCGTGGTGAAGCTGGTGAACGGATCCACGTCGAGCTGCTTTATGCCCAGGCTGATGCGCTCGCGCTCGACGTCGATGGCCAGCACCAGGGCCTCGACTTCCTGGCCCTTCTTGTAGTTGCGCACCGCGGTCTCGCCCGGCTCGTGCCAGGACAGGTCGGACAGGTGCACCAGGCCGTCGATGCCGGCCGTGAGGCCGATGAAGACGCCGAAGTCGGTGATGCTCTTGACGGGGCCCTTGACCTTGTCGCCGCGCTTGACGGTGGCGCTGAATTCTTCCCAGGGGTTGGCCTTGCACTGCTTCATGCCCAGGCTGATGCGGCGCTTGTCCTCGTCGATCTCCAGCACCATGACCTCGACCTCTTCGCCCAGCGTCACCACCTTGGCCGGGGCCACGTTCTTGTTGGTCCAGTCCATTTCGCTGACGTGCACCAGGCCTTCGATGCCGGGCTCGATCTCCACGAAGGCGCCGTAGTCGGCGATATTGGTGATCTTGCCGAACAGCCGCGTGCCGTTCGGGTAGCGGCGCGCGACGCCGTGCCAGGGGTCGTCGCCGAGCTGCTTCAGGCCCAGGCTGACGCGGTTCTTCTCGGCGTCGAACTTCAGCACCTTGGCGGTGAGTTCCTGGCCCACCGTGACCACCTCGCTGGGGTGGCGCACGCGGCGCCAGGCCATGTCGGTGATGTGCAGCAGGCCGTCGATGCCGCCGAGGTCGACGAAGGCGCCGTACTCGGTGATGTTCTTGACCACGCCGTGCACGATGGCGCCCTCGCTCAGCGTTTCCAGCAGCTTGGCGCGTTCCTCGCCCATCGAAGCCTCGACCACGGCGCGGCGCGACAACACGACGTTGTTGCGCTTGCGGTCGAGCTTGATGACCTTGAATTCCATGGTCTTGCCCTCGAACGGGCTCATGTCCTTGACCGGGCGCGTGTCGAGCAGGCTGCCGGGCAGGAAGGCGCGGATGCCGTTCACGAGCACCGTGAGGCCGCCCTTGACCTTGCCGTTGACGGTGCCGGTGACGAATTCGCCGCTCTCCAGGGAGTTCTCCAGCGACATCCACGACGCCAGGCGCTTGGCCTTGTCTCGGCTGAGGATGGTGTCGCCGTAGCCGTTCTCGACGGCGTCGATGGCCACCGAGACGAAGTCGCCGACCTGGACCTCGAGTTCGCCCTGGTCGTTCTTGAATTCCTCGATCGGCACGTAGGACTCGCTCTTGAGCCCGGCGTTGACCACGACGTGGTTGAAGTCGATGCGCACGACCTCGGCGGAGATGACCTCGCCGACGCGCATGTCGTTGCTCTTCAGGGATTCTTCAAAGAGCGCGGCGAACGAATCGCTGCCACCGGTGGAGGTGACGGTAGTTTGGACAGACATGGGTTTCCTGGGGCCCGGAGGAGTGGAGTGCAGAGCCGAGCGATGCATGCGGCGGGTGCCGCGGGTGAAGGTTGAAAAAATCCGCCGCGCCTGGGGCCTGCCGGCCGCTGGAAGGAGCGCGAGGGACGCCTGCGACCGCCTCGGGCGCAGTTATGCCCGGAACGGCCCGCGCTGCTGCCACCAAGCCAGCACCTGCTGCACCGATTCGTCGATGCCCAGCTGCGAGTTGTCGAGCAACAGCGCGTCTTCGGCCGGCTTCAAGGGTGCGACGCTGCGACTTCTGTCGCGCTCGTCGCGTGCCTCGAGGTCTGCACGAAGGTCTGCGATGCTAGCCGAAATACCTTTTGAAATCAACTGCTTATGCCGCCTTTCGGCACGCTCGGCAGGGCTGGCGGTGAGAAATACCTTGAGCGGGGCGCCCGGAAAGACGACCGTGCCCATGTCGCGCCCGTCGGCCACCAGCCCCGGCGCACGGCGAAAGGCCAGCTGCAGCCCGTGCAGCGCGCTGCGCACCGCCGGGTGCGCCGACACGCGCGAAGCCAGCAGACCGGTGCTCTCCAGCCGCAAATCTTCTGTCACGTCGTGCCCGCGCAGCCAGCTGCGGCCGCCCTCGAAGCGCAGGTCCAGCCTGGCGGCCAGCTGCGCCACGGCGGCTTCGTCGTCGGGCGAGAGGCCGTCCCACTGCGCCGCCAGCCCGGTGGCGCGGTACAGCGCGCCGGAGTCGAGCAGCTGCCAGCCCAGAGCTGCCGCCACGGCCGCGGCCAGCGTGCCCTTGCCCGAGGCGGTGGGGCCGTCGATGGTGATCACCGGCACGTCTTCGGGCGCGGCGGTCGCCACGCTGAACAAGGCTTCGAAATAGTCGGGAAAGGTCTTGGCCACGCAGCGCGGGTCCAGGATGCGCAGCGGCGCGTGCCCGCCCGCCACGGGGTTGAAGGCCGCCAGCGACAGGCACATGGCCATGCGGTGGTCGTCGTAGGTGTGGATCACCGCCGGCTGCCAGCGCGTCGGCGGCGCCACCTCGATGAAGTCGGCGCCCTCAATGACGGTGGCACCGACCTTGCGCAATTCGGCGGCCATCGCGGCGATGCGGTCCGTTTCCTTGACACGCCAGCTGGCGATGCCCGTCAGGCGGGTCGGTGCATCGGCATACAGCGCCATCACGGCCAGCGTCATGGCCGCGTCCGGGATGGGGTTGCAGTCCAGCGTGATGCCGGCCAGCGGCCAGCGCCCGCGGCGCACCTGCAGCCAGCCAGGCCCGCTGCTGACCTCGGCGCCCATCGCCTGCGCCGCGGCCACGAAGCGGATGTCGCCCTGGATCGAATCGCTGCCCACGCCCTCGATGCGCAGCGGCGCCTCGGCCCGTGCGGCGATGGCGCCCAGGGCGACGAAGTACGAGGCCGACGAGGCATCGCCTTCGACATGAATGCGGCCCGGTGTGCGGTAGCGGCCGCCGTGCTTCGAGCAAGGCACGATGAAGCGCTGCCAGCCTTCACGATGCACGCCGATGCCGAAGCGTGCCAGCAGCGCCAGCGTGATCTCGACGTAAGGCTTGGAAATCAGCTCGCCTTCGACCTCGACGACCACGTCGCTGTCGTGCGCCACCAGCGGCAACGCCAGCAGCAGCGCGGTGAGGAACTGGCTGGAGACGTCGCCGCGCACGCGGATCGGCTTGTCGGTGGCCAGCCGGCCGCCGGCCTGGCCACTGATGCGCAGCGGCGGGTAGCCGGGCGTGCCCAGGTCCTCGATGGTGCAGCCCAGCGGGCGCAAGGCGTCGACCAGGTCGCCGATCGGCCGCTCGTGCATGCGCGGCACGCCGCTGAGCTCGAAGCGGCCGCCTTGCGTGGCGGCCAGCATGGCCAGCGCGGCGGCCAGCGGCCGCATGGCGGTACCCGCATTGCCCAGGAAGAGCCGTGCCTCGTGCACCGCCAGCCGGCCGCCCAGGCCCGTGACGTGCAGCACCGCGCCTTCGCGCCGCAGCCCGCAACCCAGCGCCGCCAGCGCGTCGAGCATGACGCGTGTGTCGTCCGAATCCAGCAGGTCGTGCACGGCGGTCGTGCCTTCGGCCAGGCCGGCGAGCAGCAGCACGCGGTTGGAGATGCTCTTGCTGCCCGGCAGCCTGACGGCGCCGGACGCGCTGCGCAGCGGCGGCAGGTCGAGGTGCGGAATGTCGTACATGGTGTGGCGCGCCAGGGAGGGGTTGCGCGGCGCGGCGGCGCGGCGCGAAAGCGTCAGTTCTTGCCCGAGCCGGGAACGCGCGGCGCGCCCATCGTCCAGCGGGCGCGGCCCTCGGCCGGGCCGCGGATGAGGTCTTCCAGCGCCTCGGCATTGCCCGAGCGCATGACGTGTTCCAGTGCGTCCAGCGCATGGCGGAAGCGCTGCGACTGCTTGAGCACCTCTTCGCGGTTGGCGACCAGGATGTCGCGCCAGGTTTCCGGGCTGCTGGCGGCGATGCGCGTGAAGTCGCGGAAACCCGGCCCGGCCAGCGAGAGGTAGTCGCGCCCGGCGGGCTGGTTGACGACGCCGCTGAAATAGGCAAAAGCCAGCAGGTGCGGCAGGTGGCTCACGGCGGCGAAGGCGGCGTCGTGGTTCTCGGCCGTCATCTTGAGCACCTGCGCACCCACGGCGCTCCAGGCGTCGGTGGCCTTCTGCACCAGTTCGGGCGCGGTCTGCGCCAGTGGCGTCAGGATCACCTGGCGGCCGCTGAACAGCGCCGCGTCGGCATGCTCGACACCCGAGACCTCCCTGCCGGCGATCGGGTGCGCCGGCACGAAGGATCGGATGCGCTCGCGCAGCACGCGCCGCGCCGCGTCGACCACGTCGCGCTTGGTGCTGCCCACGTCCATGAACAGCACGCCGGGCTCGACCAGGTCGCGGATGGCCTTGAAGGTGGTCTCGGTGGCCGCCACCGGCACGGCGATGAGCACGATGTCGGAGCCGGCCACGGCGCGCAGTGCCGATTCGGCGGCGACGTCGATGACACCGAGCTTCCTGGCCCTTTCGGTGGTCGAAGGCGACTTGCTGTAGCCGACGACGCGCCTGACCATGCCGGCGCGCTTGAGCGCCAGCGCAAACGAGCCGCCGATGAGGCCGCAGCCGATCAGACCGAGCTGTTGGAACATGATCAGTGCACGTCGATCGGGTAGGTGCCCAGCACCTTGAAGAAGGCGCACACGGTGCGCAGTTCGGCCAGCGCTGCGGCCACGTGCGGCTCGGCAGGGTGGCCCTCGATGTCGATGTAGAAGTAGTACTCCCACTGCCCCGAACGCGCCGGGCGCGACTCGAAGCGGCTCATCGAGACGCCATGCGTCTTCAACGGCACCAGCATGTCGTGCACGGCGCCCGGTCGGTTGCTCACCGAGACCACCAGGCTGGTGCAGTCGTGGCCCGAGGCCTGCGGCGCGGGGTGCCGCTGCGGGTGCGTGACGATGGCAAAACGCGTGCGGTTGTGCGGGTCGTCCTGGATCGCCGGGGCCACCACGTGCAGTCCGTATTCGCTGGCCGCGCGCTCGCTGGCGATGGCCGCCAGCGTGGGGTCGAGCCCGGCCAGGCGCGCGCCCTCGGCATTGCTCGCCACCGGCCGGCGCTCGGCGTTGGGCAGGTGGTTGGCCAGCCAGCCGTGGCATTGCGCCAGCGCCTGCGGGTGCGCCAGTATGGCGCTGATGCCTTCCAGCGAATCGCTGCGCCGCAGCAGGTTGTGGCGCACGAACAGGCTCGTCTCGCCGATGATGAACAGCGGCGTGTGCAGGAACAGGTCCAGCGAGCGCGCGACCACGCCCTCGGTGCTGTTCTCCACCGGCACGACGCCGAAGTCGGCCGCACCGGCGGTGGTGGTGCGAAAGACCTCGTCGATGCTGGCGCAGGGCACGCGCGTGAGCGACGAGCCGAAATAGCCCAGCGCGGCCAATTCGCTGAAGGTACCCGCCGGGCCCAGGTAGGCCACACGCGTGGGCGTTTCCAGCGCACGGCAGGCCGACATGATCTCGCGCCAGATCGGCGCGATACTGTCGGTCTTCAGCGGCCCAGAATTGCGCGCCTTCAGGCCGTCGATGACCTGCGCTTCGCGCTCGGGGCGGAACACCACCGAGCCCTCGCGCTTCTTCAGTTCGCCGACTTCGAGCGCGAGTTGCGCGCGCCGGTTCAGCAGCGTCAGTAACTCCGCGTCGGCCGCGTCGATGCGCTCGCGCAGCGATTGCAGCGTGGTCGCCGGCGGCGACGCCTGGCTCATGAGCCGGTCACTTGCCCGTGAGCGGAACCGTCGCCGGCGCCGAAGCCGCACCGGTGGCCGCGTCCAGCCGCTTGGCCATGGTCTGCTGCAAGGCCCGGGCATTGGCTTCGACCGTCGGCCGGGCCTGCTGGGCCAACTGCTCCATCAGCGCCTTTTCCATGTCGCCCGCGAGGCCCTGGTATTTCCGGAAGGCCGCGGACTCGTAGACCGCCAGCACCTGGCGCAGCTCGCTCTCGGTCATGCGCTGCTCCAGCAGCGGGCCGACGGTGCTGACCGAGAGTGCGATCGTCTGGTCGCGCACCTGCGGGAAGGTGTCATCGACATATTTGCGCGCGTCGGCCTGCAATTCCCTGAAGGTCGGCTCGCGCTTTTCGGCGGGCAGGCGCTGCTGGATCACCTGGCTGGCCTGCTGCAGCATCTGGATGGCGGGCTGCTCGACCACGCGCCGTGCCGTCATCTCGAAGCCGGGCTTTTGCGCCTGCAGGATCTTGGCCACCAGTTCCTTCTTGGCCGCGCTCGAGGCGGCCGGGGCCGGCTTCGGCGCGGGCGCCGGTGCCGGCGCGGGCGCGGGCGCCTGTGCCTGCGCCAGTGTGGTGGCTGCCAGGGCAGCGGCGATCAGAAGAGCCTTGAACATCGATCAGTTTCCTTCGGTTGCGGCGCCGGCGGCGCCTTCGATTCCCTCGTCCCCTTCGGCCGGTGCGTCGTTTTCCACGATGCGCTGCAGCCCCGAGAGCTGCGTGCCTTCGTCCAGCGCGATCAGCGTCACGCCTTGCGTGGCGCGGCCGAGCTCGCGGATCTCGGACACCCGCGTGCGCACGAGCACGCCCTTGTCGGTGATGAGCATGATCTCGTCAGCCGGGCGCACCAGGGTGGCTGCGACGACGCGGCCGTTGCGCTCGCTCTGCACGATGGCGATCATGCCCTTGCCTCCGCGCCCGTGGCGTGTGTATTCGACGATCGAGGTGCGCTTGCCGTAGCCGTTCTCGGTGGCCGTGAGCACGCTCTGCGTTTCGTCCTCGGCGACCAGCAGCGCGATCACGCTCTGGCCGTCGTCCAGCGTCATGCCCTTGACGCCGCGCGCCTGGCGGCCGTGGGCGGTGACGTCGGCCTCGTCGAAGCGCACCGCCTTGCCGCCATCGCTGAACAGCATCACGTCGTGCCGGCCGTCGGTGAGCGCGGCGCCGATCAGCACGTCGCCCTCGTCCAGCGTCACGGCGATGATGCCTGCCTTGCGCGGGTTGCTGAATTCGTCCAGCGGCGTCTTCTTCACCACGCCCTGCGCAGTGGCCATGAAGACGTAGTGGTCGGCCGGGAAGCTGCGGAACTCGCCGGTCAGCGGCAGCACCACGGTGATCTTCTCGCTTGGGCTGAGCGGAAACATGTTGACGATGGGCCGGCCGCGCGAACTGCGCGAGCCCTGCGGCACTTCCCACACCTTCAGCCAGTAGACGCGGCCGCGGTCGCTGAAGCACAGGATCCAGTCGTGCGTATTGGCGATGAAGAGCTGGTCGATCCAGTCGTCTTCCTTGGTCTGCGTGGCCTGCTTGCCGCGGCCGCCGCGGCGCTGTGCGCGGTATTCCACCAGCGGCTGGCTCTTCACGTAGCCAGTGTGGCTGAGCGTGACCACCATGTCGGTGGGCGTGATCAGGTCTTCGGTGCCGAGCTCCAGCGCGTTGCGCTCGATCACGCTGCGGCGCGCGCCCAGCTTGGTCTGCCCGAATTCCTGGCGTAGCGCCGCCAGCTCGGCGGCGATGATGGCCGTGACGCGTTCCGGCTTGGCCAGGATGTCGAGCAGGTCGGCGATCTGCGCCATGACTTCGCGGTACTCGCCGATGATCTTGTCCTGCTCCAGCCCGGTGAGCCTTTGCAGGCGCATCTGCAGGATTTCCTGTGCCTGGTCGTCGCTCAGCCGGTACAGGCCGTCGGCCTGCAGCCCGACGCTGGCGGGCAGGCCCTCGGGGCGATAGGCGGCGCGGCCGCCCGGCGTTTCGCCCTCGGCGCGCGTGAGCATCTCGCGCACCATCGAAGAATCCCAGCTCCTGGCCATCAGCGCGGCCTTGGCCACCGGCGGCGTGGGGCTGGTCTTGATGGTCTCGATGAACTCGTCGATATTGGCCAGCGCCACCGCCAGGCCCTCGAGCACGTGGCCTCGCTCGCGCGCCTTCTTCAGCTCGAATACGGTGCGCCGGGTGACGACCTCGCGCCGATGCTCGAGGAAGATCTCGATCAGCTGGTGCAGGTTGCACAGCCTGGGCTGGCCGTCGATCAGCGCCACCATGTTGATGCCGAAGGTGTCCTGCAGTTGCGTCTGCTTGTACAGGTTGTTCAGCACCACCTCGGGCACTTCGCCGCGCTTGAGCTCGATCACCACGCGCATGCCGGACTTGTCGCTCTCGTCCTGGATGTGGCTGATGCCCTCGAGCTTCTTCTCGTGCACGAGTTCGGCGATGCGCTCGAGCAGCGTCTTCTTGTTCACCTGGTAGGGGATCTCGTCGACGATGATCGCCTGCCGCTGGCCGCGGTCGATGTCCTCGAAATGGCACTTGGCGCGCATCACCACGCGGCCGCGGCCGGTGCGGTAACCCTCGCGCACCCCGCTCAATCCGTAGATGATGCCGGCGGTGGGGAAGTCGGGGGCCGGCACGATCTCCATCAGCTCTTCGAGCGTGGCCTGCGGGTTCTTCAGCAGGTGCAGGCAGGCGTCGACGACCTCGTTCAGGTTGTGCGGCGGAATATTGGTGGCCATGCCCACCGCGATGCCGGCGGACCCGTTGACCAGCAGGTTGGGCAGCCGCGTCGGCAGCACCGTGGGCTCCTTCTCGGAGCCGTCGTAGTTGGGCGCGAAGTCGACGGTCTCCTTGTCCAGGTCCTCGAGCATCTCGTGCGCGATCTTGGCCAGGCGAATTTCCGTGTAGCGCATCGCCGCGGCGTTGTCACCGTCGACGCTGCCGAAGTTGCCCTGGCCGTCGACCAACATGTGGCGCAGGGAAAAGTCCTGCGCCATGCGCACGATGGTGTCGTAGACCGCGGTGTCGCCGTGCGGGTGGTATTTGCCGATGACGTCGCCGACGATGCGTGCGCTCTTCTTGTACGGCCGGTTCCAGTGGTTGCTGAGCTCGTGCATGGCGTACAGCACGCGCCGGTGCACCGGCTTCAATCCATCACGCGCGTCGGGCAGGGCGCGGCCGACGATCACGCTCATGGCGTAGTCGAGGTACGAGCGCCGCATCTCCTCTTCGAGGCTGATGGGCAGGGTTTCCTTGGCGAAGGAGGTCATGCGCGGTCGGGAGTCGGGAAAAGGCCGCGCAGCGGAGATCGCAGCGGCATGGTCGAGCGCATTCTACGGGGGCAGGCGTGTCGCGGATGCGCAACAAGCGAAGCAGCGAGCCGCGCCGCAGGGCTCAAAATGCGGTTCGGCCGACGCCCTATGGCACAATGATTCGTCGGTGGTGATTACCCGCATGCGTGGGGATTTGCCCGGTAACGATGCCTGTTGTTTTGGACGTTTCGTAGGCCATTGCGGCCTTCCTCGAGAGGAGAATCATGAAGAAATTGAACAAGGTAGCGGTGCTCTTTGCATCTGCTGCACTTGCCGCCCCGCTCATCGCGCAGGCGCAGACCCCGACTGCCGAGCAGTTCAAATATGCGAGCGGCGCCGACCAATGGCGCGACTCCAGTGGCGAGCCGTGGCGAAACGGCACGAACGAACTGTGCTGGCGCGACTCCACCTGGACCCCGGCCACGGCGCACCCCAATTGCGATGGCGCGCTCAAGCCGCCGCCGCCGCCGCCTCCGGCTCCGCGTGTTGCGCCGCCCCCGCCGCCGGCCGCTCCGCCGGCTCCCGCTCCGGCGCGGCCCCCGGCTGCTGCACCTGCTCCGGCGGCAGAGAAGGTCACTTTCGCGACCGATACCTTCTTCGACTTCGACAAGGCCGTTCTCAGGCCCGAGTCGCAGGCCAAGCTCACCGACCTGGTCGAGAAGACCAAGGGCGTCAACGTCGAAGTGATCATCGCGGTCGGCCACACCGACTCGACGGGTCCGGATTCGCACAACCAGAAGCTGTCTGTTCGTCGTGCCGACTCGGTGAAGAACTTCCTCGTCGAGAAGGGTGTCGAGAAGAACCGCATCTACACCGAAGGCAAGGGTTCCACCCAGCCGGTGGCCGACAACAAGACCCGCGAAGGCCGCGCGAAGAACCGCCGCGTGGAAGTCGAGGTGGTGGGCACGCGCAAGCGCTGACACCGGGCGGCTGCACCGCCGCTCTCGCCACAAACCCCGCTTCGGCGGGGTTTTTTACGTCCAGTGGTTACCATCGGGTCATGCAAAACGTCGACGCGCAGGAATTGGCCAAATTCAGCGAACTGGCCCACCGCTGGTGGGATCCGGAAAGCGAGTTCCGCCCGCTGCACCAGATCAACCCGCTGCGGCTGGAGTGGATCGACCAGCTCGCCAGTCTGCGCGGCAAGACCGTGCTCGACGTGGGTTGCGGCGGCGGCATCCTGGCCGAGGCCATGGCGCGCCGCGCCGGCCACGTGACGGGCATCGACCTGGCCGCGCGCCCGCTGGGCGTGGCGCGGCTGCATGCGCTGGAAGCCGGCGTGGAGAACCTGGACTACCGCGAGATCGCCACCGAGGCGCTGGCGCAGGAAAGGCCCGGCACCTTCGACGTGGTGACCTGCATGGAGATGCTCGAGCACGTGCCCGACCCCGCGGCCGTGGTGCAGGCCTGCGCCACGCTGGCCAAGCCGGGCGGGTGGCTTTTCTTCTCCACCCTGAACCGCAATCCGAAGTCGTTTCTGTTCGCCATCGTCGGTGCCGAGTACGTGCTGCGCCTGCTGCCGCGCGGCACGCACGAATATGCGCGCTTCATCCGCCCCAGCGAGCTGGCGCGCTGGTGTCGCGATAGCGGCCTGGCACTGGAGGCCAGCCGCGGCCTGGGCTACAACCCCTTGACGCGCCGCTACTGGCTTTCCGGCGATACCAGCGTGAATTACATGTTCGGCTGCCGCAAGCCCGGCTGAGCCCGTGGTGAAGTTGCGCGTGAGCGCGGTGCTGTTCGACCTGGACGGCACGCTGGTCGACAGCGCACCCGACCTGGCCGGCGCCGCGAACGAGATGCGCCAGGCCCGCGGCCTGCCGCCCTTGCCGTACGGCGTGTTGCGCGCCTGGGCCGGGTCGGGGGCGCGAGGCATGCTCGCCGCTTCGCTGCAGGCTGATCCGGGGCATCCCGGCTACGACCAGTTGCGGGACGAGTTCCATGATCGTTACGAGCAACGCCTGCTGCAGGAGACTCGGTTGTTCGACGCCGTCGCGCCGCTGCT
>Ga0073899_10001272_pt1 | contig 23156 bp, 23 predicted proteins | sample KloWWTmetaKNB5Ph_FD_88975 | JGI IMG/M metagenome (GOLD analysis project Ga0073899, IMG submission 88975) | Active sludge microbial communities from Klosterneuburg, Austria, studying microevolution and ecology of nitrifiers - Klosterneuburg... | ecosystem: Engineered > WWTP > Aerobic digester >... | reverse complement strand
TTGCCGCAGTCCAAGGGGCTCCGGGCCCTGCGCGGCCAGGGGCGCCGCGGACGCTGCGACCGCCAGCAATAGCATGGCCACCGGTCGAATCAACTTGAGACCAGCCCATCCGCCGTCTATCTTTCGAGGTTGCATTGGTTTAGCCCACAGCTGGAGTACCATGCCGACCTACGAGTATCGTTGCGACGAAGGCCACGCCTTCGAGCGCATGCAGAAGATGGCCGACAAGCCGCTCACCAAGTGTCCTGAATGCGGGGCCAAGGCGAGCCGGCAGATTTCTGGCGGCTCGGGCCTGATCTTCAAGGGCAGTGGATTCTACATCACCGATTACGGCAAGGACGGGAAGGGCGCGCGGAAGGATCCGCCGGCCGAGGGTGCCGCGCCCAAGACCGAGAAGAGCGAGAAGTCCGAGAGCGCACCCGCCAAGGAAGCGGCAGCCCCGAAGGTCGAGGCCGCGAAGCCTGCCGCCAAGCCGACGCCGAGCGGCACGTGAGCGACCTGCTGCGGGAAGCGCTCTCGCGCGTCGCTGCCGAGTTCGGCGCGCCCGATCTCGAGTACTCGCTGGAACGGCCGCGCGACCCGTCGCACGGCGACCTCTCGACCAACCTCGCGATGCAGCTTGCCAAGCGCGAGCGGAGCAATCCGCGCGCGATGGCCGATCGCGTCGTCGCGGCGCTGGCATTGCCGACGTCCGCCGTGCAGGCCATCGAGATCGCCGGCCCCGGCTTCATCAACTTCCGTCTCGCCGCCGACACCCTCTCGGCCGACCACGCGCGCATCCTCTCGGAAGGCGCCGCCTACGGCCGCTCGACCACCGGTGCTGGCCGACGCGTGAATGTGGAATTCGTCTCCGCCAACCTGACCGGCCCGTTGCACGTGGGGCATGGTCGCGGCGCGGCCCTGGGCGACGGCATCGCTGCGCTGCTCGAGTGGACCGGGCACGAGGTGACCCGCGAGTTCTACATCAACGACGCCGGCGTGCAGATTGGTCGGCTCGCCGAGTCGCTCTGGGCGCGGGTGCAGCAGGCGGTCGGCCGCGAGGCGAGCATCCCCGAGGGTGGCTATCACGGCGAATACCTCGCCGAGAATGCCGCCACGCTGCTCGAGCGCGAGGGGCGTGCCTTTGCCGACCTCCCGGCCGAGGAAGGGGTCGCCCGCTGCCGCACCGCGGCGCTCCAGATGCAGCGTGCCGAGCAGGACGACACCCTGGCCACGTTTGGCGTCCGCTTCGACGTGACCGCCTCCGAGCAGGCACTCTACGATGCCGGCGCGGTCGAGGCCGGCCTGCAGCGCATCGCCGCTGCAGGGCTGTCGTACGAGCAGGACGGCGCCCTCTGGTTTCGCACCTCGTCGTTCGGCGACGAGAAGGACCGCGTCCTCCGCAAGCAGGACGGCTCGTACACCTACTTCGTCCCCGACATCGCCTATCACCTCGACAAGGTCGCCCGCGGCTTCGATGCGGCGATCGACGTCTGGGGCGCCGACCACCACGGCTACATCCCCCGGATGCAGGGCGCCCTGACCGCGCTCGGCGTCCCGGCCGGATGGCTCAGCGTCGAAGTGGTGCAGTTGGTGAAGGTGGTGCGCGGCGAGGAAGAGGTGAAGATGTCGAAGCGCTCGGGGGAGTTCGTCACCCTGCGCGACCTCTACGAGGAAGTCGGCGTCGACGCAGCGCGCTACTGGTTCCTGATGCGTCGCGGCGACTCGCACCTGGTCTTCGACATCGAGCTCGCCAAGGCGCGCACCGACGAGAACCCGGTCTTCTACGTGCAGATGGCGCACGCCCGGATGAGCGGCATCCTCCGGAACGCCGGCCTCGCCCCCGAGGCGGTGCAGGGGACGCTCGACGTGTCGGTGCTGGAAGACGGCGACCGCGAGCTGCTCAAGAAGCTCACGGCCTTCCCTGAGGCGGTGATGCGCGCGGCGCGTGATGCGCAGCCGCACCGGGTCACCACGTATCTGGACGAACTCGCCCGCACCACCCATGGCTGGTATCACGGCTGCCGCGTCCTCGGCGAACCCGAGCCGATCATGCAGGCACGCCTCCTCCTCGCCCGTGCCGCACGCCAGGTTCTGGCCAACGGCCTGGCGCTCCTCGGTATCTCGTCCCCCGACCGGATGTGATCGGATGACCCTCCTCGTCGTCGGCAGCGTGGCACTCGACTCCGTCTTCACCCCGTTCGGCGAGACGGCCGATGCCCTCGGTGGCAGTGCGGTCCACTTCGCGGTGGCCGCGTCGCTCCTCCACCCGGTGCGCGTGGTCGGCATCGTGGGTGAGGACTACCCCGTGGCACAACTCGAGCGCCTCGCGCCGCGCGGCATCGATTGGTCGGGCGTCGAGAAGGTGCCGGGCGAGTCGTTCCGCTGGAAGGGGAAGTACTCCTACGATCTGCAGAGCCGCGAGACGCTCGAGACGCGCCTCGGGGTCTTCGCCGACTTCCGGCCGAAGCTCCCCCCAGGGGCCAAAGCCGCCAAGTACGTCTTCCTCGGCAACATCGATCCCGAGCTGCAGCTCTCCGTGCTCGATCAGGTGAGCGACCCGAAGCTCGTCGCCTGCGACACCATGAACTACTGGATCCAGTCGAAGCGCGATACGCTGATGCAGCTCCTCAAGCGCGTCGACATGCTCATGGTCAACGATTCCGAGGCGCGCGAGCTCTCCGGCGACTGGAACATCCATCGCGCCGGCCGCTGGATCCTCGACCGAGGCCCCAAGCGCGTGGTGATCAAGCAGGGCGAGTTCGGCGCGTTGCTGATCGAGCCGGGCCGCACCTTCCACATCCCCGCCTATCCGCTCGAGGAAGTCTTCGATCCAACCGGCGCGGGCGATGCCTTCGCGGGTGGCTTCATGGGGTACCTGGCGCGCGAAGATGCCACCGATACCGATCACCTCCGGCGCGCGATGGTGTACGGCGCGGCGATGGGGTCGTACTCGGTCTCCGGCTTCGACGTGAAGGGGTTCGAAGGCGTGTCCTCGGCGGATCTCGAGGAGCGCGTGCGCCACTTCGTGGACCTGACCAACATCCCGCGCGCGGAGCGCATCGGGTGAGCACGCCACAGTCGCAGTACGCCGCGGCCGGCGTCGATCTGTCCCAGGCGGAGATTGCCAAGGCGCGCATCGGCGAGCTGGTGGCCGCCACGCGCACGCCGCTCTCGGTCGGCGCCGTCGGCGCCTTCGGCGGCATGGTGCGCATCCCCGCCGGGATGCGCTCGCCGGTGCTGGTGATGAGCACGGATGGCGTCGGCACCAAGGTGCTGGTCGCCATGCAGGCGGGTCGGTTCGACACCGTCGGCGAGGACCTCGTCAATCACTCGGTGAACGACATCCTCGTCCACGGCGCGCAGCCGATCGCCTTCATGGACTACATCGCCGGGCACCGGCTGCCGGTCGAGATGATCGCCGGCGTGGTCGAGGGGATCGCCCGAGGCTGTCAGGCGCATGGGATGGCGCTCGCCGGCGGTGAGACGGCCGCCATGCCGGGGCTCTACGCCGAGAAGACCTTCGACCTCGCCGGCACCATCATCGGTGTCGTGGAAGAGGATCAGGCGATGCACGGCGCGGCGATCGTGCCGGGCGACGTGCTCATCGCCTACGAGGCGAGCGGCCTGCACACCAACGGCTACACGCTCGCGCGCCACGTGCTCTTCGACGGAATGGGTCTTTCGCTCGACTCGCGGCTCCCTGGTGGCGACGTCACCGTGGGCGATGCGCTCCTCGCGTTGCATCGCAGCTACGTGGCCGCGATCAAGCCCGCACTCGGGCAGATCCACGGCCTGGCCCACATCACCGGCGGCGGCATCGCCGGCAACCTGATGCGGGTGCTCCCCGACGGGTGCGAGGCGGTGGTCGATCCGCGCTCCTGGGAATGGCCGCTGCTCACGCGCGTGATCGCCGAGGGCGGCAAGGTCGAGCTCGCCGAGATGCGCGATGTCTTCAATCTGGGTGTCGGGATGATCGCCGCGGTGCCGGCCGATTCGGTCGAGGCGGTGCAGCACGCGGCGACCGCGGCCGGCGTGCCGACCTGGGTCTGCGGCAGCGTCCGCGCCGGTCCGACCCGCGTCGTGTTCGCCGACTGATCGGATTCCTGCCATGACTGCCGACGCCGCTGTGCGTCCCGCTCTGAACCCGGTTGATCGCCGCTGGATGCGCCAGGCGCTCGCCCTGGCCGAACGCGGTTGGGGTCGCGTGCACCCGAACCCGCTCGTCGGTGCCGTGGTCGTGCGGGGTGATGAACTCGTCGGCGAAGGGTGGCACACGGAGCACGGTGGCCTGCACGCCGAGACGATGGCCCTCGGCGTCGCCGGGGAGCACGCCCGCGGTGCGACGCTCTACGTCACGCTCGAACCCTGCAATCATCACGGCAAGCAGCCGCCCTGCGTCGACGCGATTCTCGCGGCGGGAATCGCGCGCGTGGTGCTGGCATCGCGCGACCCGAATCCGGTCGCGTCTGGTGGGCTCGAGCGGCTGCAGGCGGCAGGTGTCGTGGTCGATGTCGGGATCGAGGAGGCCGAGGAGCGGCACACGAACGCGCGCTTCCATCACCTGCACGCGGCGAGCGATCGCCCGTTCGTGGCGATCAAGCTCGCGGTCTCGATGGATGGCTGCATCGCCGATGCCGAAGGTTCGGCCCGCTGGCTCTCCGGCGCGGCAGCACGGGAATGGGTGCACTACCTGCGCGCCGGGTTCGGGGCCGTGGCGGTGGGCGCCCACACCGCGCTGGCCGACGATGCCCGGCTCACCGTCCGGGGCGGCGTGACCCCGCGCATCCCGCCGGCGCGCGTGCTCTTCGACCGGAGCGGCCGACTGAGCGGGTCGGAGGGGATCTTTCACGACGACAGCGGCGTACCCGTGATTGTCGTGATGAGCTCGGCGGCATCCCAGGAGCGGCGCGCCGCGGTGCAGGCAACCGGTGCGATCGTGATCCTGGCCGAGACCCTGCGCGAATCGCTCGCGGCGCTTCGGGTGGTCGGGCTTGACGCGATATTGGTCGAGGGGGGCGGGCGGTTGGCGGGGGCGCTGTTGGCCGAGGGCCTGGTCGACCGTGTCTACCAGGTCCAGTGCCCGCTCTGGCTGGGTGATGGCGTCCGCGCCTGGCCGGGACTCGGCCGCCCCGCACTCACCGCGACGCCTCGCTGGCGGGTGAAGCGGTCAACGCAGTTGTCGAGCGAGGGCGAAGTGCTCCTCGTGCTGGAGCCATAGATGTTTACGGGATTGATCACGGCGGTGGGCGTGGTGGAGTCGGTGGCCGAGCAGGGCGGCGGTCGCGACCTCACCATTCGTGCGCCCTGGAATGATGTGCAGGTGGGTGAGAGCATCGCCGTCGATGGCGCGTGCCTGACGGTCACCACATGCGGCGAAGGGTGGTTCGCGGTGCACGTGGTGGTGACGTCCCTCGACCGCACGGTGTTCGGTGAGGTCGTCGCGGGGCGGCGAATGAACCTCGAGCGGGCCCTGCGGGTCGGCGATCGCCTCGGCGGGCACCTGGTCCAGGGCCATGTGGATGGCGTAGGGACGGTCACCTCCGTGACGCAGCGCGAGGATGCCTGGCTCATTGATGTGGCCGTCCCGCCGGCGGTCGCCGAGGTCTCCATTCCCCTCGGCTCGATCACGGTGGATGGGGTGTCGCTCACGGTCAACGCGATTCCCGCCCCCGGGACCGTCCAGCTCTCGATCATTCCGTTTACCTTGGTGCATACCACCCTCGGCGATCGCCGGACCGGTGACCGCGTGCAGCTGGAAGGAGACACGGTGGGGAAGTACGTTCGCCAACTGGGTGCGGCCTGGCGCTCCGCGGAGGGGCGCTAGATGCCGTTCGCGTCGATCGAGCAGGCCCTCGCCGACCTCCGTGCCGGCAGAATGATCGTCGTCGTCGACGACGAGGACCGCGAGAACGAGGGCGACCTCGTCTGCGCGGCCGAAGCGGTCACGCCCGAGATGATCAACTTCATGGCGCAGCATGGCCGCGGGTGGATCTGCCTCGCGCTCACTTCCGAAGACTGCGACCGCCTCGCGCTGCCGCAGATGGTCGAGCACAACACCGAATCGATGGCGACGGCCTTCACCGTCACCATCGACGCCGCCCGACGCTTCGGCGTGACCACCGGCATCTCCGCCGCCGACCGCGCGACCACCATCCGCGTCGCCATCGACCCCGCCACCCAGCCGTCCGACCTGCGTCGTCCCGGGCACATCTCGCCCCTGCGCGCCCGCCTCGGTGGCGTGCTCCAGCGCGTGGGCCACACCGAGGCGAGCGTGGATCTCGCGCGGCTCGCCGGCTTCCATCCCGCCGGCGTGATCTGCGAGATCCTGAGTGACGACGGTTCGATGGCCCGCCTGCCGCAGCTCGAGCAGTTCTGCGCCACGCACCAGCTCACGCTCGTGTCGGTGGCGGCGCTGGTGGCGCATCGGCTGCGGACCGAGCAGCTGGTCGAGCGCGTGGCCGAGGCGCGGCTGCCGGCCGAATCGGGCGCCTGGCGCGTGATCGGCTATCGCAATGCGGTGGACGACGCCGAGCATGTCGCGTTGGTGCACGGCGAGGTGGAAGGGAAGGAGAACGTGCTGGTGCGGATGCACTCCAAGTGCCTCACCGGCGACGTGTTCCATTCGCTCCGCTGTGATTGCGGCGTGCAGCTGCATCGGGCGATGGCGAAGATCGTGGCGGAGGGCGCCGGGGTGATCGTGTACCTCGACCAGGAAGGGCGGGGGATCGGCCTCCTGAACAAGATCCGCGCCTATGCGTTGCAGGATGAGGGGGACGACACGGTGCAGGCCAACGAGCGCCTTGGCTTCAAGGCCGATCTCCGCGATTTCGGCATCGGCGCCCAGATCCTCCGCGACCTCGGCCTCTCGACCCTGCGCATCATGACCAACAATCCCCGGAAGATGGTCGGCCTCGAGGGCTACGGGCTCGAGATCGTCGAGCGGGTGCCGCTGGAGACCGTCACCACCGACGAGAACCGCGCCTACCTCGAGACCAAGCGTGACAAGTTGGGCCACTATCTGGGAGAGAGCTGATGCCTGAATACAGCGGGCGCCTCCACGCCATCGGTCGTGTCGCCATCGTCGTCTCCCGCTATCACGAGCGGGTGACGTCACGACTGCTCGACGGCGCGCGCACCTCCTGCCTCGAGGCCGGGATCGCCGACGAGGACGTGGACACCTACTGGGTGAGCGGCGCGTTCGAGCTCGGCGTGGTCACCATGGCCTGTGCGCACAGCGGTCGCTATGCCGCCGTGGTCGCCCTCGGCGCGGTGGTGCGTGGCGAGACGCCGCACTTCCAGTTCGTGGCCGGCGAGACGTCCGCGGCGCTTGGCCGCGCGGCCACCGAGACGCTGGTGCCGGTCGGCTTCGGGCTGCTGACCTGCGACACGATGGACGAGGCCGTGGCACGCGCCGGTGGGGCCGCTGGCAACAAGGGGCAGGAAGCGGCCGAGGCGGCTCTCCGCGCGGCCGACCTGCTTTCCCAGATGAGCCTGGAGCTGGACACCGAATGACGCTTCGCAACGAGACCAAGCGCCGGGCCCGCGCGCTGCAGCTGCTGTATGCCCTCGAGACCGTGGGCGACGGCGATCAGGCCGGTGCGTCGAGCGGGTTGGCGCGGCTCACCGGCCCCGAGCCCGACTTGCACGAGGAGGCCGTCGCGCTGGTCGAGGGTGTGGTCCTGCAGCGGGACGAGATCGACCGCCTCGCCGCCAAGGCCGCGGAGCATTGGCGCTTCGATCGGATCGCATCGGTGGAGCGCAACATCCTCCGCATCGGCATCCATGAACTGATGGTGGGCGTGGTGCCTCCGAAGGTGGTCCTCGACGAGGCCATCTGGCTGGCGCACCGCTTCGCGGGCCCGAAGGCGCCCTCGTTCATCAACGGCGTCCTCGATCGCGTCGCCCGCGACCTCGGTCGCCTGTAACCGCCACGCCGTGAACATCCTCCTCGTCAACTGGCAGGATCTGCGGAATCCGCAGGCTGGTGGCGCGGAGATCCATCTCTTCGAGCTCTTCTCCCGACTTGCCGCGCGGGGGCACCGGATCCGACTCGTCTGCTCGGGCTTCGCGGGCGCCGAGCCGAACGAGCTGGTGGAGGGGATCGAGGTGCAGCGCCACGGCGATCGCCACACCTTCGCGCTGCTCGGCCGACGCGCAGTGCGCCGCGCCCTGCGGGACGAGCCCGCCGATGTCGTGGTGGACGACGTCAACAAGCTGCCCCTCTTCACCACCACGCTGACGCGACTCCCGGTCTACACCCTGGTGCCGCACCTCTTCGGCACCACCGCCTTCCAGGAAGTGAGCTGGCCGATGGCCGCGATGGTCTGGCTCGCCGAACGGCCGATCCCGCGACTCTACCGGCGCGCCTGGTTCCACGCGATCTCGGACTCCACCCGCGACGACCTCGTGGCGCGTGGCGTGCCGCGCGAGCGCATCGCCGTGGTCTATCCCGGCGTGGATGCGGTCCGCTTCACGCCGGATCCGTCGCTGCCGCGGCATGCGCCACCGCGCTTTGTCTACGTGGGCCGGCTCAAGCGATACAAGGGCGTGGACATCCTGCTCCGCGCGCTCGCGGAGGCGCGGCAGGTGCGGCCCGACCTCTCGCTCGACATCGCCGGCAGCGGCGACGACCGACCCCGACTGGAGGCGCTCGCCGCGAGCCTCGGCCTCGGCGACGCCGTGCGTTTCCTCGGCTTCGTGGACGAGGCGACCAAGCTCACGCTCTTGCGGCGGGCCGTGGCAAACGTGTTTCCTTCCCCGAAGGAAGGGTGGGGCATCACCGTGATGGAGGCGGCTGCGTGCGGCACGCCGTCGCTCGCCTCCGATTCGCCCGGACTGCGCGACTCGGTGCGCGACGGCCGGACCGGTCTCCTGGTCCCCCACGGCGACGTGGCGGCGATGGCGGCGGCGATGCGGCGACTCGCCGACGATCCCGCCCTCGTGACCGCGCTCGGTGCCGAAGCCAGGCGCCATGCGGAAGCACTCAGCTGGGAGGCGGCGGCCGCGCAGGTGGAGCGGCACCTCCTCGATCTCGTGGCGGGACGCGTCCCGCCGCCGTCGTTCGTGGCCTGAGGAGGGCCGATGCGCTTCCGGGATTTTCTGGCCTCTGCCGAGGCGCTCCAACTCGAGGCACTGACGGGTGAGCTCGGGCTCGATCGGCTGGTGCCGGATGCCGACATCGGCTCCCCGGGGCTCGCCCTCGCGGGCTTTCACGGGCGCTTCATGCCCGACCGGTTGCACGTCCTCGGCGAGACGGAGATCACCTACCTCGCGTCGCTGAGTTCGGAAGCACGGACCGCCTCGCTGGAGGGATTCTTCCAGTACGACCTGCCGGTGGTCTTCATCACCAAGGGGCTGGAGCCGCCGGAGCCGTTGCTGGCGCTCGCGAGTGATCGCCACGTCCCGATCCTCCGGACCCGCCTCAAGACCGCCGAGTTCTACAAGCGCATCAAGCCGATCATCGAGGATGCCTTTGCGCCGCGCACGTCGTTGCACGGCTCGCTGGCCGACGTCTACGGCGTCGGGCTGCTCTTCGTGGGTCGCTCCGGGATCGGCAAGAGCGAGTGCGTGCTCGACCTGGTCGAACGGGGGCATCGCCTCGTCGCCGATGACGTGGTCAAGGTGATCCGTCGCGGCAACGACGTGCTCCTCGGACAGGGCCACGAGATGGCGGCGCACCACATGGAGATTCGCGGTGTCGGCCTGATCGACATCCCCGCGCTCTTCGGGGTGCGCGCCGTGCGCCAGCAGAAGCGGATCGAGGTGGTGGTGCAGCTGGAGGACTGGGAGACGGCGCAGGGTGCCGATCGCACCGGGCTCCAGCGCGACATGCAGACGATCCTCGACGTCCCGATCCCGAAGGTCATCGTTCCGCTCAATCCGGGCAAGAACATCACGGTGGTCGCCGAAGTGGTCGCGATGATGCACCTGCTCCGCTACAGCGGCGTGGACGTCGCGGCGGCCTTCAACGAGCGCCTCATCAAGAAGATGCGGGAGAAACGCGGCGTGCGCGAATACCTGCGGGACGACTTCGAATGACGCCACTCATCGGGGTCGTGGTGGGCCATGCCCAGCTGGCCCAGGCGATGGTCGGGGCGGTCGAGCAGATCGCCGGCACCGAGACCGGCCTGCGCGCCGTCTCCAACACCGATTGCGATCGCGGCGCGCTCGAGACGCGCATCCTCAACGCCGTCGGTGGAGGACCGGCCATTGTCTTCATCGACATGCCGAGCGGCTCCTGCCTGTTCGCCGCCATGCGCCAGATGCAGGCGATGCCGGGCGTCCGCGTGGTGACCGGGGTCAACCTCGCGATGCTGCTGGAGTTCGTCTTCCATCGCGAGGGCTCGGTGGACGACGTGGCCGCTCACGTGGCCGAAGTCGGCGCCCGGGCCGTGGCGGCCCGCTGATGACGCTGGCCCTCCTCCGCGTCGACGATCGCCTGGTGCATGGGCAGGTCGTGATCGGGTGGGGTCGCCCGCTGGCGGTGCGCTTCATCGTGCTCGTGGACGACGGCGTGCGGCTGAGCGACTGGGAGCAGGACCTCTACAAGATGGCCGTGCCCGATGGCGTCGAGATCGTCTTTGCCAGTACGGCCGAGGCGATCCGCCGCCTCCCCGAATGGGCGGCCGATCCACGACCCGGCATTCTCCTCACGGGGGACTTGGCCACGATGGCCACCCTGCACGATGCCGATCCGGCGCTCGCCCATCGCATCAATCTCGGTGGCATTCATCATCGCCCCGATCGCGCCGAGCGACTGCGCTATCTCTATCTCGACGATCGCGAGACGGCACTGCTTCGCCAGATGGCACTCGCCGGGGCGATCATCACCGCGCAGGATCTCCCGACGTCGCCCGCCGTGGCGCTGGCGGAATTGCTGTGACCCCGCTCCTCGCGCTCGCGCTCTGGGGTTGGTGCGTGATCGTCACCGTGGATCTGGTGTCGGCCCCGCAGGGACTGCTTTCTCGCCCCGTCGTGGCGGCGAGTGTGGCCGGATTGCTGGCGGGCAATCTCGCGGCCGGCCTGCTGGTCGGCGTGGCGCTCGAACTCTATGCGCTGGACGTGCTCCCGATCGGGGCGGCTCGCTATCCGGATTACGGCGCGGCGGCGGCATCGGCGGCGGCCGCAGCGGCCCTGGTGCCGGAGGCGCCCGCACTCGCGCTGGCCGGACTGATCGGCCTTCCGCTGGCCATCCTCGGTGGCTGGACGCTGCACGTGCATCGGCGCCGCTCGGCCGAGTCGATCCACCGTCGCCTGGAACGCGTCACCGCCGGCGAGGCCCGCGCGATCTGGGAGCTGCAGCGCAACGGACTGATCCGCGATGCCGGTCGCGGCGTGGTGCTCGGGGCGATCGGACTTTCGGCGATCGTCGCTGCAGGGGCCTTTCCGTGGTCGGCCTTCCCTCGCATGGAGCTGGTCGGGGCCGCGACGGTCGCCGGCGGACTCGCCGCGGCCCTCGGCGGCGCGCTCCGGAGTGGTGGCCAGGGCGCCCGTCGGCGATGGCTCGCGGTCGGCATGGCGACCGGCCTCCTGCTGGTGCTGTCGCGATGACGGCCCGCCTGCAGGCCATCCTGCGCTTGCTTGCGGTCCAGGCGGCCTGGACCTACGAGCGGATGACCGGCATCGGGGTCGGCCACGCCGCCGCGCCGTTGCTCAAGCACCATCTGAGTTCGCAGACGCGCGAGGCGCGGCTTGCCGCCGTCGCGCGCTCGGCGGAGTTCTTCAATTCGCATCCGTACCTCGCCGGCGTGGCCGTCGGCGCCGTCGTGCGGGCCGAAAAGGAAGGCGTGCCAGGCGGCACCATCATCCGGTTGCGGACCGCGCTCTCCGGGCCGCTGGGCGCGCTGGGCGATCAGCTGGTCTGGGCGGGACAGGTGCCGGCGCTGATCGGGCTCTCCCTCGCGGCGATTCCCTGGTTCGGTGGCTGGGCGGTGCTCTTGGCGGTGGTCGTGCACAACGTGCTTCGCCTCGCCCTCACGGCGTGGGGACTCGATCTCGGGCTCCGGGAGGGGCTGGCCGTCGGGTCGGCGCTGCAGCGCTCCTGGTTGCCGCGTCGAGCGGATGATGCGCAACGCCTCGCCGCCTTTGCCGTGGGGCTCGCCGTTCCGGTGGCGGCGTGGTACCTGCTCGCCGACGTCGCCACCAACAGTGCGTTTGCCGTGATGGCGGTCGGTGGACTCGGTGCCATGCTCGCCCTCGCGCCGCAGACCCGCGCCCATGTGACCGGCGTGCGCTTCGGCCTGGTGCTCGTGGTGGTGTCACTTCTCGTGGTCGGAGGTTCCCGGTGATCGAACGTGAGACCGTGATCGTCAATCCGCTCGGGATGCACGCCCGTCCCGCCGCACAGGTCGTGCGGCTCACCGCCGGCTTCGGCGCCAACATCGAACTGGAGTGCGATGGCCAGACGGTGAACGGCAAGAGCATCATGGGTGTGATGATGCTGGCCGCGGAGTGCGGGGCGAGGGTGAAGCTCCGCACCGATGGCGTCGACGAGGAGGCCGCGATGGACGCACTCCTCGCGTTGATCGCGAACGGCTTCGGCGAACGATGACTGAGCGCATCCTCCGCGGCGTCGGCGTTTCGCCCGGCGTGGCCTTCGCCTCCGTCATGGCGGTGCGGTGGTCCTTCCCGGAGGTCCCCGATCGGAATGTTTCCCCGGCACAGCACGATGCCGAGATTGCCCGGCTCCACGACTCCGTGGCCGCGGTGCTCGCCCAGCTCGCCGAGCTGCGGGAGCGGACGCTGCAACGCGCGGGGCCGGAAGAGGCCGGGATCTTCGACGCGCAGATGATGATGACGCAGGATCCGACCTTCCTGGCGAGCGTCGAGTCCCTCATCCGCAAGAACAATCTCTCGGCCGAGACCGCGTACGAGTTCAAGGCGCTTGAGCTGCGCAATGCCTGGCAGGGCTCGCGGCAGTCCATGCTGCGCGATCGGCTCGCGGACCTCAATGCGATCCAGTTGCGGATGCTCGCCCACCTGCTCGGCCGGCCGAGCGAGGAGGCCTGGCTCGGCGGCATCGACCAGCAGGTGATCATCGTCGCCCGCGAACTCTCGCCGGGGCTGACGGTGCAGTTCGACCGCGAGAACATCGTCGGCTTCATCTGCGAGGAGGGGACTCGCACCTCGCACGCGGCGATCCTCGCGCACTCGCTCGGGATTCCTGCCGTGATGGGCGTGCCCGGCGCCCTCGAGCGCATCGAGGAAGGGGCGCTCGTCCTGCTCGACGGACAGAGCGGGATCGTGATCGTCGACCCGACACACGACGAGCTCGAGTTGGCTCGCCTGCAGACGTCGCGTCGCCACAAGCTCGAGCTCCAGCTCGAGGGGATCGCGACCTTGCCGGCGGAGACGCCCGATGGCACGCGGGTCATGCTGCAGGGCAACGTCGATCTCCCCGAGGAGGTCGAGCCGGCGTTGCGACATGGCGCGGAAGGCGTGGGATTGCTGCGCACCGAGTTCCTGGTGACCGGACGCGCGCACCTTCCGACCGAGGACGAACAGACCGAGTACTACCGCCGCGTGGGTGCGGCCTTCGCCGGGCAGCCGGTGGTGGTGCGCAGCTATGACCTTGGCGGCGACAAGTTCCCGGCGGCCTTTGCCGCACCGCAGGAGGCCAATCCCTTCCTCGGCTGGCGGAGCATCCGCGTCTGCCTCGACGAACCGACGCTCTTCCGTCCCCAGCTCCGAGCCATCCTGCGGGCCGCTGCCGATCGCGACCTCTGGCTGATGTTGCCGCTGGTGATCTCGCTCGACGAGGTGACCGAGACCCGGGCAATTCTGGCGGAGGAAGCCGAGGCGCTCCACCGGGCCGGCATCCGCGCCGCGCGCGACGTCCCGGTCGGCGTGATGATCGAGACGCCCGCCGCCGTGTCGCTGGCGCACGAGTTCGCGCGGGTCTCGGCCTTCCTCAGCGTGGGCAGCAACGACCTCACGCAGTACACGCTGGCCGTGGACCGTGGCAACGCGCGCCTCGCCACTCGCTTCTCGCCGCTCCACCCGGCGGTGGTGCGTTCGCTACAGCAGGTGCGGCTGGCGGCCGGCGCGGCCGGGATCCCCTCGTCGGTCTGCGGCGAGATGGCCTCGGATCCGATCTCGGCCGTGCTGCTCCTCGGGCTGGGCTACGACCGGCTCAGCATCGCGCCGCCCTCGATCCCGCTGGTCAAGTGGGTGGTCCGGAGCATGCCGATGCATGCGGCGGCCGCCGCTGCGGAGGCCGCGGCCAAGGCCACCAGCACGGCCCAGGTCGAGGGGATCCTGCGGGACGCCCTCGGGCGTTACGTGGACCTCCGGCTGGTGGACCCCGGCAGCGCGTTGCCGCACCCTTCGTCGGGCACTAGCTTGCCCGAGTCCCGATGAGCCTGTCCCCTTCTTCGCGAGGCCCGATGTCCCCGGCCCCACGCCATCTCTTTACGTCCGAGTCGGTGACCGAGGGTCACCCGGACAAGGTTGCCGACCAGATCTCCGACGCGGTGCTCGACGCGATTCTCGCGCGCGATCCCGTGGCGCGAGTCGCCTGTGAAACGCTGGTCACCACCGGCATGGCCGTGGTGGCCGGCGAGATCACCACCTCGGCCTACGTCCACATTCCCGACATCGTCCGCGCCACGATCGAGCGGATCGGCTACACCGATGCGCAGTTCGGCTTCGACCATCGGACCTGCGCCGTGCTCGCCTCGATCGATCGGCAGTCGCCCGACATCGCGCAGGGCGTGGATGGCAAGGACGCCGATGCGCAGGGCGCCGGCGACCAGGGGATGATGTTCGGCTACGCCACCGACGAGACCGACGAGTTGATGCCGTTGCCGATCGTGCTGTCGCACCGGATGGCGGAGCGACTCGCGGCCGTCCGCCGTGGCGGGAAGAAGCTGCCGCACCACGCGTGGCTTCGCCCCGATGGCAAGACGCAGGTGTCGGTCGAGTATGAGGGCGATGTGCCGGTGGCGGTCAGGACGGTGGTCGTCTCCACGCAGCACGACGACACCGTCGGGGGACGCGAGCTCAGCCAGAGGACGATTCGGGCCGCGATGATCGCCGACGTGATCAAGCCGGTGCTCGAGGAGTTCGGCTTCTCGACGGCCAAGACCGAGTACCTCGTGAACCCGACCGGGCGCTTCGTGATCGGCGGACCGCAGGGCGACGCGGGGCTCACCGGCCGGAAGATCATCGTGGACACCTACGGCGGGATGGCACGCCACGGCGGCGGCGCCTTCAGCGGCAAGGACCCGACGAAGGTGGATCGTTCGGCCGCCTACGCGGTACGATACGTGGCCAAGAACATCGTCGCCGCCAAGCTGGCCCGGCGCTGCGAGGTGCAGGTGGCCTATGCCATCGGCGTGGCGCAGCCCGTCTCGGTATATGTCAACACGTTCGGCACGGGCGCCGTCAGTGACGCGGCGCTGGAGCGGGCCGTGCGCGAGGTCTTCGACCTCCGTCCCGCCGGCATCATCGCCGACCTGAAGTTGCGGCAGCCGATCTATTCGGCGACGGCGGCCTACGGCCACTTCGGCCGCGAGTACGCCAAGGGGTTGTACGAGGAAGCCGGGCGTCGCCCGCAGCGCGTCGAGCGCTTCACCTGGGAGCGGACCGACCGGGTCCGCGAGCTTCGAACCGCCGTCAAGGCGTGAGGATTTCATGACCAGCATTGCCATTGACGCCCCGCACGACATCAAGGACATCGCCCTCGCCGACGAGGGCCGCCGCCGGACCGAGTGGGCCGAGCGCTCGATGCCGGTGCTCCGCCAGATCCGCGCGCGCTTCGCCAAGGAGCAGCCGCTCAAGGGACGCAAGCTCTCCTGCTGCCTGCACGTGACCACGGAGACGGCGAACCTGATGATCACCCTGCGGGCCGCCGGCGCCGAGATTGCGCTCTGTGCCTCCAACCCGCTGTCGACGCAGGACGACGTGGCCGCCCACCTGGTGCGCGATCACGGCGTGCACGTCTACGCCATCAAGGGCGAGGACCACGAGACGTACTACACCCACCTCGCGCAGGCGCTGGCGTTCGGCCCCGACCTCACGCAGGACGATGGCGCCGACCTCGTCGGCGCGCTGATGATGACGGCGCTGGGCCGACTCGACGACCTCGCCGGCCCGATCAAGGCGATGGTGGAGTCGCTCTCGCCGGAGGAGCGCCTCGCGCTGGTCTCCCGCGTGAAGGGCTCCACCGAGGAGACCACCACGGGCGTCATCCGTCTCAAGGCGATGGCCAAGGAAGGGATCCTGCGCTTCCCGATCCTCGCGGTGAACGACTCGCGCACCAAGCACATGTTCGACAACCGCTACGGCACCGGGCAGTCCACGCTCGACGGCATCATCCGCGCGACCAACATGCTGCTCGCCGGCAGCACCGTCGTCGTCGCCGGCTACGGCTGGTGCGGACGCGGCTTCGCGATGCGGGCCCGCGGCGCTGGCGCCACCGTGATCGTGACCGAGATCGATCCGGTGACCGCGCTCGAGGCCAAGATGGACGGCTTCGAAGTGATGCCGATGGCCAAGGCCGCGCCGCTCGGCGATCTCTTCTGCACGCTCACGGGCAACATTCACGTGATCCGGGGCGAGCACTTCGCCGCGATGAAGGACGGCGCGATCGTCGCCAACTCGGGACACTTCAACGTGGAGCTGGACCTGGAGAGCCTCGCCGGGATGGCCACGGCGCGCAGCCACGTCCGCGACTTCGTCGAGGAGTTCGTGGTGGGCGGCAAGCGGATCCTGGTGCTCGGTGAAGGTCGCCTCATCAACCTCGCGGCGGCCGAGGGGCACCCGGCGTCGGTCATGGACATGTCGTTCGCCAACCAGGCGCTCGCGGCCGAGTTCCTCGTGCGGAACGAGGGCAAGCTCGACAACGCCGTGCACCGCCTGCCGGTGGCGGTGGACACCGAGATCGCGACGCTCAAGCTCGCCGCGATGGGTGCCGCGTTCGACGTGCTGACCCCGGAGCAGGAAGGCTACCTCGCGAGCTGGGACGCGGGCACCTGAGCCGGTGATTCGTTGATGCTTGCCACCGTCCTGCTGGCGGTGGCGCTGCACGCGGTCGGCCCCGGAGGCACGGTGGCCGGCCGCGTCGTGCGTGTGGTCGCCGGGGACACGGTCGCGGCCCCCGGCGCGATGGTGGTGCTGCACGGGGTCACGCCGACGGTCCAGGGCCCGGTCGACTCCGTGCGCAGCGATGCCGAGGGGCGCTTCCGCCTGCGTGCCCCGGCTGACACGGCCGCCATCCTGCTCGTGTCGGCGCGATGGGGCGGCATCGAGTATTTCTCGGTCCCTCTCGAGCGCGGCGGCGGTGCCTCCGACATCCCGGTGCAGGTGGTGGTGGCCGATACCTCCTCGGCCGCGCCCGTGACGTTGCTGTCGCGGCACCTGGTGATCGGTGCGCCAGCCCCCGACGGCACGCGCAACACGGTGGACCTCTTCATCCTCGCCAACAACGGGACGCTGACTCGTGTCCCGCAGGACTCGGTGACGCCCACGTGGCGCTTCGTGCTCCCGGCCAACGTCGCGAATGTCGTGATCGGGGAAAGCGATTTCGCCGACGACGTCATGCACCTGCACGGTGACACGCTCGAGCTGAGCGCGGCGATTCCTCCGGGACAGCGGCAGATCCTGGTGAACTACCAGGTGCCACCCTCGACGCGTCGGATGGTCATTCCGTACGGCGAGGCGGCGCCCCTCGCCAACATCCTGCTCGAGGAGGATGACGCCGAGGTGGTCGGTGTGTTGGCGCGCGCCGACACGGCAAGCGTCGATGGCCGCCGCTACACCCGCTGGAGCGGGAGCGTGGTCGCTGGCGGCTCGGTCGAGCTTCGATTCGGTGGCGCGGGGCGCCTCCCGGGATGGGTGGTCGAGGCGGTCGCCGGGTGCTTCGCGCTCGCGCTGATCGTGATGGCGCTCCTCAGTGCGCGGGCGGCCTCGCGCGGTGGACGGGCGCCGGCGACCGCCGTGGCCGTGGAAACGCCAGTGGACCAGCTGCTTGACGCCATCGCACGCCTGGACGCCGAGCACGCCGGACGCACGGCCAACGCGTCCGCCGAGGCTCGGCAGGCGTACCTCGCCGAGCGCGAGCGATTGAAGGATGAGGTGCGTCGGCTCTTGCCGTCCTGAGGCCGTCGCGATACGTTGGCTGGACAATCGTAGACCAGCGAACGGGGCAGCTCGGAAGACCGGTGAAAGACCGGCGCGGCCCCGCCACTGTAACGGGCAGCAGGACCAATCGTCGTTCACGACGCCACTGGAGGGGGGATTCTCCGGGAAGGCGAACGACGCGCCCGGAGCCAGGAGACCTCTCCGTTCGCGCCACCAGCACACCCTCGGGGGAGGGAACGGTGGCGTGGTCGTGGAAGTCTGCGGACGCGCATCGTCCGCACCATCTGCGTCGCACGTCAGCCCGTCTTTCGACCCCAGGTCGGAGACGGGCATTTTCGTGACTCACGGCACCACCTCTCGCCCACGCCTCGCGTTGCCGATCCTCGGCCTCGCGGCGCTGGTCGTGGCGCTCGGTGCGCTCTTCGTCGGGCCGGTTCTCCTCTCGCCGTCGGCGGTGCTCGCCGCGCTTCGCTCCGGTGTCGGCGAGGACGCCCTCATCATCCGCTCCCTGCGACTGCCGCGCGTCCTCCTTGCCTTCGGCGTTGGCGGGGCCCTTGCAGCGTGCGGGGCCACGTTGCAGGCGCTGGTGCGCAACCCGCTGGCCGAACCCTGGCTGCTCGGCCTCTCCGGTGGGGCCGCGTTGGGGGCCGTCATCGGGGTGGTGGCGGGACTGCCATCAGGCTGGAGTGTCTCGGGGAGCGCCACGCTCGGGGCCCTGCTCGCCGTGGCCCTGGTCTATCGCGTGGCTGCCGTGGCGGGACGTCGGCTCGATCCCCGCGTCCTGCTGCTCGCCGGCGTCGTCGTCTCCTCCTTCGCCGGCGCCGTCACGACGGCGCTGCTCGCCGTCTCCGATCCCTTCACCTTTCGTGCGGCCACCGTCTGGCTCTTCGGTGGTTTCGCCGGTGCGTCGTGGGAGTCCGTCGGCCGCTTCGCCGTGATCGCCACGCCGATGCTGGCCGTGCTTTGGTGGCTCGCCCGCGGACTGGACCTCCTCTCGCTCGGTGAGGAGACGGCGGCGATGCTCGGCGCCGACGTGGATCGGACGCGGCGCATCGTGATCGTCACCACGTCGATCCTGACCGCCGCGACGGTTGCGGTGGCCGGCACGATCGGCTTCGTCGGCCTCGTGGTGCCGCACGCGCTGCGCGGCATGGTGGGACCGCTGCACCGTCGCCTCCTGCCGGCGGTCTTCCTCGCCGGCGGTGCGTTCACCGTGGTGGCCGACGCCGTGGCGCGGACGGTGGTGAGCCCGGCCGAGTTGCCGGTGGGCGTCATCACGGCGCTGGTCGGCGTCCCCCTCTTCGCGATCCTGCTGCGCCGGAGTCTCGGATGAAACTCGTGGCCGAGCGACTGACCGTGCACCATGCCGGTGTCCGCGTGCCCGCGGTCACGGAAGTCTCGGTGGCGCTGCACCCGGGCGAGGTGGTGGCGGTGGTCGGTCCGAACGGCAGCGGCAAGTCCACGCTCCTGCGCGCGCTCCTCGGCCTGCTGCCGCTCTCCGAGGGGACGGTCCACCTCGACGGACGGCCGATCGCCTCATGGTCGCGCCGCGAGCTCGCCGACGTGGTTGGCGCCCTGCCGCAGCGCGAGGACCAGTCGTTCCCGCTCACCGTGGCCGAGACCGTGCTGTTGGGCCGCTGGTCGAGGCTCGGGCCGGTGGCGCCCGTGGGCAGTGCCGACCGCGCGGCCGTCACGGCGTCCTTGCGCCGATGCGATGTGGCGGATCTCGCCGAACGCCGCATCGACACCCTCTCGGGTGGCGAGTGGCAGCGGGTGCGCGTGGCGCGCGCGCTGGTGGCGTCGCCACGGCTGCTCCTGCTTGACGAGCCGACGGCGGCACTCGACGTCGGCCACGAGATGGAGCTCTTCGAACTGCTGCGCCGACTCGTTGCTGAAGGGCTCGGCGTGCTCGTCATCACCCATCAGCTCAACCTTGCCGCCCGCTTCGCGGATCGCCTGGTCCTCCTCGATCGTGGACGCACGGTCGCCGAGGGCCCGCCGCTCGAAGTCCTGCGCGAGGACGTGGTCTCTGCCGTCTTTGGATGGCCGGTCGCCGTCACCACCTGGTGCGATGGCGCGCCACAGGTCATTCCCCTGCGCCGTGCCGAGGCCGCCGAGAGCGGTCGCACGGTGCCACCACCACCTGAGGACCCCCGTTCGTGATCGCCTCGACTCGTTCGATCTGCTCCGGCCTGTGTGGCCTGCTGCTTCCGCTGCTCCCGCTCGCGGCCCAGGCGACGGTGCGCGACACCGCCCGTCTCGCGGACCTCGTGGTGACCGCCACGCGCGTGCCTGCGTCCACCGCGGCGCCCGCCGCCACCACGGTGCTGCAGGGGGACGACCTCCGCGCGCGCGGCGTGCGCCTGGTGCAGGATGCGCTGCGTGAAGTTCCCGGCGTCGTGATGGTGCAGGGCGGCTCCTATGGTGCGCTCACGTCGCTCTTCCTCCGCGGGGGCGAGAGCGACTACGTGAAGGTGCTGCTCGATGGCGTGCCACTCAACCTGCCGGGGGGCTCGCTCAATCTGGCCGACCTGACTCTCGACGACATTGATCGCATCGAGGTCGTGCGAGGCCCGGTGTCCGTGTTGTACGGCGCCGACGCGATGAGCGGCGTGATCCAGCTCTTTACGAGGAGCGGTGCGCGTCGTACGACGGCGCAGGCCGGCTATCGCGGCGGAACATTCGGCAATGCCGACGTCACGGGGCGCATTGCGACGGGCACCGGAAGTACCACCCTCTCGATGGCGGCGTCCCGCTTTGCGAGCGACGGCATCTACCCGTTCAACAGCCGCTACCTGAATCGCGTCGGCTCCATGCGACTCGATTGGGGCAGCGACGCCCGGGGACGCGTGGCCCTGACGGCGCGTGCCGGTGACGTGGTGGCGGGATATCCCACCGACTTTGCGGGTGTGCCGACGGACCGCAACCAGCGCACCACCGAGCGCCGGCTGAGTCTCGGCCTCTCGGCGATGCGTCCCCTCGGCGCGACGCTCACCGGCACGGTGCAGGGATTCGCGTCGCGCCTGCGTGCCGGCGCCGACAACCGTCCGGACACGCCGGCCGACACCAATGGCTACGGCTTCGACAGCGATCGCCAGGCGGTGACGTGGCGGCGCGGCGTGGATGCGCGTCTCGACAGTCGAGCCATCCCGGGAACGACCCTCTCGATCGGCGGCGGCATCGAACAGGAGGAGATCGCCGCTGATGGGCGCGTGGCGCAGAACTACGGCACGGGGATCTTCGAGGATCGTACCGCGCTTGCCGCGGATCGCTCGACGCGACACCTCTACACGCAGGTGCTGGCAGCGCCCTCGTCGCGCCTCACCCTGCAGTTCGGTGCGCGGCTTGATGACAACTCCGCCTTCGGCAACTTCGTCACGTGGCGAACCGGCGTGTCGGTGCAGCTCGCGACGAACACGCGGATGTGGGGTGCCGTCGGGACGGCCTTCAAGGCGCCCACGTTCGCGGAGCTGTATGCCAACGATCCGTTCGAAGTCGGCAACCCCGCGCTGTCGCCCGAGCGGACCCGCAACGCCGAGCTCGCGCTGGCCCAGCGGCTTTCGCCCCGGACGACCTTCGAAGTCACCGCCTTCGACCAGCGTTTCCGCGACCTGATCCAGTACATCGGCGCCGCCCCGGGGGCGCCGACCTACACCAACCTCGGCGCGGCCTCGAGTCGCGGCGTCGAGGCGGCGCTCGGCTGGCAGCCGACGGCCGCCCTGACCGTGCGGGCGCGCTGGACGTGGCTCGACACCGAGGTCCGCGACAGCGGCTCCGCCTCGTCACTGACCTTCCGCCAGGGCTCGTCGCTCTTGCGCCGCCCCGCCTCCAGTGGCGGGGTCACGGCCACCCTGCGCGCCGGGATGGCGACCGTGGCCGGGAGCCTGACGCGGATCGGACGGCGGGACGATGTCGATTACCGGGATTTCCCCGCGACCCGTACCGCATTACCCTCCTATACCATCGTGGACCTCTCCCTCGAGCTCCCGGTGCGGCGCGGCGGGGCAGGCGCCCCCTCAGTGGAACTGACGCTGCGGGCGGAAAACCTCCTCGACGCGACCTACGACCAGGTCATTGGATTCCCCGGGCGGGGACGCACCCTCTTCGGAGGGGCCCAGCTCCGGTACTGATCGCCCACGGAGAGTACTGATGCGCCACTGGCCAGTCGGCCTGCTGCTCGCGAGTCTGGTGGGGGCGTGTGCCCCCACCACAGGACCGGTGTCGTTGCCCACCGAGGTGCTGGTGGTGCTCGACCGCGAGGAGCGATCTCTCCGGCTGGTGGCCGCCGACTCGACCGATGCCGTCGTCACCATCCCGCTCGGCATCGGCCCGGGCGCTCCGACCACGCTCGCCGTCCGCGGCAGCATTGCGGCGGTCGGCCTCGGCACGGGCGGCCAGATCCTGCTGATTGATCTGGCCACGCGTCAGCTCGCCGCGGTCATCGTCACGGGCTTCGGCGAGAACAGCCCGATCGTGTCCGTCGCCATCACGGAGGAGGGCGAGGGCTATGCCGCCTCGCCCATCGTCAACCTGGTCACGCGCTTCACGCTCGATGGGGCGGCCGAACAGATTCCCGGCCTGACGCAGGGGCCGCAGGCGTTCGGGCTGGCGCGCGGTCGGGTCTTCTTCGTCAACGGCAATCGCCAGAACTGCTATCCGATCCAGGCGATCTGCGCCAACAATCCGAGCTGGCTGGGACCCTTCGAACGGAACAAGAATCCGCTCGATTCCGTTCCGCTCCTCGGGCCCGGCAACGCGGTGGCCGCCGTCCTCGGCGCCGACGGGCTCCTTTACGTGCTGAACGCGGGCAACGGTGGCACGGTCGAGGGGCGACTCTCGGCAGTCGATCCGGTGCGGCTCCGCGAAGTGGCCTCGTTCGGCGGCTTCGGCGTCTTCCCTCGCTACATCGCCTCCGACGGAGGGGACCGACTGCTGGTCGCGAGCGAGGCGGAGGGGCTGATGGTGTTCAACACCCGGACGCGCGCGCTCGAGCGAGGCGCCGGCTCCGGCATTCCGCTCCAGGATCCGCGCGCCCTGACCAGCGACGGCCTCGGTCGGGCCTACGTGGTGGAAGGGGGCTCGTGCACCGCCGG
>Ga0073899_10001271_pt1 | contig 23163 bp, 22 predicted proteins | sample KloWWTmetaKNB5Ph_FD_88975 | JGI IMG/M metagenome (GOLD analysis project Ga0073899, IMG submission 88975) | Active sludge microbial communities from Klosterneuburg, Austria, studying microevolution and ecology of nitrifiers - Klosterneuburg... | ecosystem: Engineered > WWTP > Aerobic digester >... | reverse complement strand
GCCTCCTGCACGAGCCGGATCGCCCGGTCCCGCAACTCTTGGGGATACTTCCTCGGTGCTGGCATGGTCTGACCCTGCATCCTTCCGTCGAATCAGACCCTCCACGACACTCGGGGCGGTTCAGCGTCGCCCGCGCTACACCACCCCACCGGGCTTGCTCCGCACCGACTGTGGCCAGGGTCGTGCGGTCTTCGTCGCAACTGCTGCGGACCGTGAGATTCGCCGCGCGCCCCCACGCAACTCATGGAAAGAACAACGCCCCGCGAGTGCTTGACGCTCTAGCGTCCACACCACACTGGCCCGACCTCGAGCAGGGCCACCACGACGAAGTGAGGTGTCGATGTCCACTCCCTCGATCCGCAAGCTGGCCTCCCTCGCGGTGGCGGCAGCCCTGCTCCTGGCCGGCTGCCAGAGCGCCGTCCAGCAGCAGCAACAGCAGGCGACGGCCGCTGCCACGGCACCGACGAAGGGCGGAGTCGCGGTGCTGGCCCAGAACGCCGATCCCCAGCTGACCGCGATCCTCGCTCAGAGGGCTGGTAACGGCAACTGGGTCATGAACGTGTACGAGCCCCTGCTCCGCTATGACAAGGACGGCAAGGCCCAGCCGGTACTCGCGAAGGCGTGGAAGTGGTCGCCGGACATGATGACGCTCGACATCGACCTGCTGGAGGGCGTGACGTACCACTCGGGTCGTGCGTTCACCGCGGACGACGTGGTCTTCACACTGGGTGAGGTCGCGAAGCCCGCGAACAACTCTCAGCTCAGGTTCATGGCAGAGAACATCTCGTCCGCGACAGCGTCGAGCCCGACCAAGGTCCAGATCAAGCTCAAGGCACCCATGGGCAACTTCCTCGACCTCCTCGACTTCACACCGATGGTCGACAAGGAGACCTGGGCGACGATCAAGGACGGCCAGAAGGTCATCGGTACAGGTCCGTTCCAGTGGGACAAGTGGACCCCGGGCGCCGAGATCACGCTGAAGCGTTACGAGGCCTACCGTGACCCGGCCCACCTGGACGGCATCTCGCTTCCGATCATCACCGACGCCACGGCGCAGATGAACGCGATCAGGGGCGGCCGCGTGATGTTCTCGTCGGTGCTGACACCGTCAGATGCCTCGACGTTCAAGACAGACCCCAAGTTCGTCCTCGTCGAGACGGGTGGGTCGTCGGTGCCGCTCGGAGTCAACGTGACGATGGCACCCTTCGACAAGAAGGAAGTCCGCCAGGCTCTGGGGTACGCGATCGACCGGGAGCGAATCGCCAACCAGGTGTTCGCCGGCGCCGTTCGGAAGACACAGTTGTACTGGGGCACCACCGACCAGTTCGACAAGAGCCTCGACAACAAGTACAACTACGACCCTGCCAAGGCCAGGCAGATGATCGAGAAGGCCGGTGCAGCGGGGGCGAGCATCGAGATCTCCATCCCCAACTACGCGGCACAGCAGAGCACGTACGAGATCGTCCGCAACAACCTCGAAGCCGTCGGGTTCAAGGTTTCGAGCAAGATCTACAACTCGACCGACTACAACGCCAAGCTGGCGGAGGGCAACCTCGGTCAGGCGTTCATCACCACGCACGGCTCCGGCTTCTCCGCTCGTGTCCGCCTCAACGCTCTGCCGACCCTGCGCGAGAAGACCAACATTTCGAAGGTGACCGACCCGAAGTACACCACGCTGCGTCAGAACCTCTTCAGCGCCAAGAGTGACGAGGAGGGCAAGTTGGCACTCGACGAGCTCACGAAGTACATGACCGATGAGGCGTTCAGCCTCGTCCTGATGGACCAGAACAATGTCAATGTGTTCGCAGCGAACTTCAAGGGGACCACGTTCTCGGTCACGAACCAGGTCATCTGCGACAAGGCGTACGTGGTCAAATGATCCGCTATCTGGCCAACAAGATCCCTCAGGTGTTGGTCGTCCTCTTCGTCAGCTCACTCATCGCAGCGGTGCTCCCCCGGCTGACCCCGGGGGATCCCGCTGTCGCAATCGCGGGGCCTGACTCTTCGAAGGAGACGATCGAGACTATCCGTGCCCAATTGGGCCTGGACCGACCATTCCACGAGCAGTACCTCGATTGGCTGGGCGGTCTCTTCCGAGGCGACCTCGGCCATTCTTACCTGCTCAACAGGCCGGTCGGCGAGCTGATCGCATCGCGGCTCGAGTCAACAGTGGAGCTGGCGCTCCTGGCAGGCCTGCTGATGACTGTGATCGGCCTCGTTCTCGGTGTGCTTGCAGGGTCGCCACGGAGCCGCTGGTCGCGCGCTCTGCTCGACCTCCTGACAACCTTCTACCTCGCCGTTCCGGGGTTCCTCCACGGCCTGCTCATGATCCTGGTGCTCGGGATCTCCCTCGTGGTGCTGCCGGTGTCGGGGGAGGTGCCTTTGTCGCAGAACCCCGAGATCGGGATCCAGTACCTGATTATGCCCGCGCTGGCTCTCGCTTTCGGCCCGGCAGCCGTGGTGGCACGCCTCGTCCAGACCGCGATGGTGCAGGTACGCGGCGAGGAGTACATTGATCTCGCGGTCGCCAAAGGAGTCCCCGCGACCCGCATCACGTTGCGCCACGTCCTGCGCAACAGCGTCGGTACAGCAATCGTCGCCCTCGGCTTGCGCATCGGTGACCTGCTGGCCGGCGCCATCGTGATCGAGGCCATCTTCGCCCGCAACGGCCTTGGATCGCTGGCTGTCATGGCAGTCAACGGCCACGACTATCAGGTGCTTCAGGTGATCATCGTGGGCGCGATCTTCATCGCGGTCGTCGCCCAACTCCTCACGGAGGTCATCCTCGCGATGCTGGATCCACGGATCAGGCTGGGAGACTGACATGAGCCACAATCCCGAAGGCCGAAGCCCGCTCGAATCTGAGTCGGGCCCGGTCCACGACCCGATCGAGATACCCACGATTCCGGTCACAGCCACCGAGATCACCGACGTGGCGCTCGTCCCAGCGCCCGTGGACGACTCCGGTCCCGAGGCCGATGACGCAGCAGAGGAGGCCCTGGACGCCACATCCGGATCGGCGCAGTACAGGCGGCTTCGACTGAGCCCGAGCCTGGCACGCTACGCGGGCGCCTTCCGAACCACCAAGGGCAGAGTCGGCGCCATCGGGCTGGGAACGCTGTTGCTCCTGGCACTTGTCACCCCTGTCCTCTTCCCCCAGGGATACGACCACCAGACCAACGACTCGCTGCGCGGGCCATCCGGAGCTGCCTGGCTCGGCACGGACGAGTTGGGCCGCGACCTGTTCGTACGGTCCTTGTACGGGCTGGGGACGGACCTGTCGTTGGTGTTCCTGGCGGTGCCGCTGAGCATGGCGGTGGGGACATTCATCGGGCTTTCTGCCGCGTTCTCCGAGCGCCTGGGTGTGTTCATGCAGCGCGTGCTCGACATCATCATCGGTTTCCCGACGCTGATCCTGGGTATCTGCATCGTGCTGATCCTGGGAACGGGCTGGTTGTCGCTGTTCCTCGCTATCGCGATCGCGGGGCTACCCAGTGCGGGCCGTCTCGCCAGAGGCGCGTGGCTCGAGCAGCAGGGGCGCGAGTACGTGCTCGCAGCCCGGACCCTGGGCGTCTCGCGATGGCAGCTGCTGGTCCGGCACGTCCTGCCGAACGCCGCCGATCCCATCCTCGTGCAAGGAGCCGTCTACATGGTTCAGGCCGTCTTCATCGAGGCGGCCCTCTCGATCGTGGGGCTGGGAATCCAGCCCCCGTCCCCTTCGCTGGGGGCCCTGCTCAACACCGGGATCCGTTATCTGCAGCGGACTCCCACATACGTGGTGGGACCCATGGTGCTCATGATCCTGCTGGCGCTGTCACTCAGTCTGGTGGCGGACGCCCTGAACCAGGCGGTGAACAAACGATGACCGACTCGCTGCTCTCCCTCAACGCAGTCACGACTCAGTTCGACCTACCTGCTAGCACCGTTCGGGCGGTGAGTGATGTGTCGTTCGACATCAGGCCGGGCCGTGTGCTGGGCGTCGTCGGCGAGTCCGGATCCGGCAAGTCGGTCACAGCACGGTCGATCATGCGGATGGTGCATCCGCCGGGTCGTACCGTGGCAGGCAGTATCACCTACGACGGCACTGACCTCCTGGTTCTGAAGCCGGAGGGTATGCGCCGGCTTCGAGGCAAGGAGATCGCCCTCGTATTCCAGGACCCGCAGGCAGCCCTCAACCCCGTGCACCGGGTCGGGGACCAGATCATCGAGGCCCTGGTCGTGCATGGCACACCCAAGAACGAGGCCCGCGCGAGGGCTCGTAAACTGCTCATGCAGGTCGGGATACCTGATGTCGACACGAAGATCAACGACTTCCCACACCAGTTCTCCGGGGGCATGCGCCAAAGAGTCGTGATTGCGATTGCCCTCGCCAACAACCCGCGTGTGCTGATCGCCGACGAGCCGACCACGGCGCTCGACGTGACGATCCAGGCGCAGATCCTCCGCCTGGTCGCCGACCTGACGAGGCAGTACGACCTTGCCGTGATGCTGATCACACACGACATGGGCGTCGTGGCCGAGATGTGTGACGACGTCGTCGTGATGTACGGAGGGCGGGTCGTCGAGAAGGGCGAGATCCACGACGTGATGCAGCACCCGCGTCACCCGTACACCTCCGCTCTGCTCTCGGCAATGCCACGCCTCGACCAGCCCCAGGGCCTTCGCCTCCCGGCGATTCCCGGATCGCCGCCCGACCCGGCCAATCTCCCGCCAGGCTGCGCCTTCCACCCCCGCTGCCGGGTGGCGCTCGATCGATGCAGCATCGAACGGCCAGACCTGACGTCCCAGCCCGGCGCCGGCCACCAGAGCGCCTGCTTCGTGGCAGCGGCGGGAGATCCTGTCGCGAAGCCGCGTCGGGCCCAGGTGTCCGAACCTGTCCCCGTACCTTCGACCGCAGGTCGGGAGCCGCTCCTCCGGATCACCGACCTGCGCACGGACGTCGGATCGAGACGACGTGGGCTCGTCGGACACACTCCCCCCGTCTTTGCCGTTGACGGCGTCTCCTTGGAGCTGTACCCCGGGGAAACCCTCGGGCTCGTCGGCGAGTCCGGCTGTGGCAAGTCGACGATCTCGCGAACAGTGGTCGGCATCAACCCCGTTGCGGGTGGCACGATTGAGGTGAAGGGACGCGACGTCACGTCCCAGACCTCGGAGGACTTGAGGCTCATCCGAAGCACGGTCCAGTACGTCTTCCAGGATCCCTACGCGTCGCTGAACCCCCGCAGGACGATCGGCCAGTCGCTGCACGAGGCCCTCGAGATCCGCGGGGTCACCGGCTCAGACGCCGAGGCCGAGGCCAAGGCACTCTTGGAGCAGGTGGGACTGAACCAGCGCTACGTCGAACGCTATCCGCACTCATTCTCAGGCGGTCAACGGCAGCGGATCGGGATCGCCCGGGCCCTTGCGAGCCGGCCTGAGGCCCTGATTCTGGACGAGCCGGTGTCGGCGCTGGACGTGTCCATCCAGGCGCAAATCATCAACCTGCTCGAGGACCTGCAGGCACAGCTCAATCTCGCGTTCCTGTTCATCGCGCACGACCTGTCGGTGGTCAAGCACATGAGCGACCGGATCGCGGTCATGTATCTGGGGCGGATTGTCGAGACTGGGATGGCAGCACAGGTGTACGAGAGTCCGCAGCATCCCTACACGGCTGCGCTGTTGTCGTCGACGCCCAACCCGGACGTGACGGAACGGGATCGGGAACGGGTGATCCTGTCCGGGGATCTGCCCAGTGTGGCGAGTCCTCCCTCCGGTTGTCGCTTCCGTACCAGGTGCCCGATCGGGCCACTCCACAACGCGGGCCGAGAGATCTGCATCACGGACGCGCCGCAACTACAGGTGACGCCGACCGGGCAGCACGCCGCGTGTCACTTCACCGGTGAGCTGATCCGGATCGGAGTGAGCGATGAGTGACGCGACTGGATGCGGCGCGGGCGAGCGACGACGTGCGGTCATGGTGATGTTCGACAGCCTCAACCGGCTGTGGGTGCCTCCGTACGGCGGTCAAGCCGGCGCTCACGTCGACCTACCGTCCTTCGCCCGACTGGCAGCCCGCACCGTATCGTTCGATCGCTGCTACGTCGGAAGCATGCCCTGCATGCCTGCACGCCGTGAGCTACACACCGGCCGGGCCAACTTCCTGCACCGCTCGTGGGGTCCACTGGAGCCCTTCGACGACTCGATGCCTGAGTTGCTGAAGGCAGCGGGCGTCTACTCGCACCTGGCTACCGACCACTTCCACTACTGGGAGGACGGTGGAGCGACGTACCACAACCGCTACACGACGTACGACCTGGTACGGGGACAGCAGGGCGACCCATGGAAGCCAGTCGTGGCGCAGGGCCCGGATCCCGAAGCCCTTGAGTATCGGCGCGACGTCCGATGGCGCCAAGACGTCGTGAACCGCCGCTGGACCGTCGACGAGGCTCGACACCCCCAGACCGTGACCTTCGACCTCGGGCTGGAGTTCCTCGACCTCAACCATGACGCCGACCTCTGGTTTCTTCAGGTCGAGACGTTCGACCCTCATGAGCCCTTCTTCAGCCCGGGCGAGCAGCCACCCGGACCTCGCTTCGACTGGCCCGACAACAGGCGAGTGGCCGAGAGTCCCGACGGGGCTGCCATCGCGGTCGACGCCTACCGGCGCCTCCTCCAGATGTGCGACCGGTCCCTGGGCCGCGTGCTCGACGCCTTCGACACCCACGACCTGTGGCAAGACACCATGCTGATCGTGTGCACCGACCACGGGTTTCTGCTCGGTGAGCACGGCTGGTGGGGCAAGAACGCAATGCCTTGGTACGAGGAACTCTCGCACGTCCCGCTGTACGTGTGGGACCCCCGATCCGGGGTCACCGCGGAACGGCAGGACGCGATGGTGCAGTTCATGGATCTCGCACCGACCCTGCTGGAGTACTTCGACGTCGAACGTACCGAGCGCATGGAGGGCCGCCCCCTTCGCGAACTCATCGCTGCCGGCGCCGGGCGCCCAGCAGCCATGTTCGGCATGTTCGCCGGTCACGTGAACGTCACCGACGGTCGGTACGTCTACATGCGCGCCTGTGCTGACGAATCGAACTCACCGCTGTGGGACTACACCTTGATGCCCATGCGGATGGCCTCAATGGCCAGCATCCGTGATCTTCGGGCACTGGACCTCACCGACCCGCAGGACTGGGCACAGGGCCTCCGCCTTGTCCGCCTGCCTCCGATGCGCATGGGCAACCCGTACCCCATGGGCACGCTCCTGTTCGACCTGGAAACAGACCCCGGCCAGACCACCCCACTGGTCGACGATGCCGTGGAACTCAGACTGGCGGCACTCCTGGTCGAACGAATGCGCGAGAACCAAGCACCCACAGACCAGTACCTCCGCCTCGGACTACCTCCGACTGGGCCCCTCACGCGCGAGCACCTGCTCGCACGAGCAGACCACGCCCGCGCCGTCCGGGTCGACGTCCCGATGCCCATCACCGACGAACTCGAAGCCACCCGAGGTGACATGGTCGGGATCCACACACCGGTCCGAGAACTCGTAGAGGTGCCGGGGGCTCGCGCCGAGATCGAGGCCACACTGGGCGTGGTCCTGGGCGACGCAATGCTGGCGCGGATGGGGCACCTCAGCCCCTACCGCCTGGCCACTCACGCACCCGGCGTGGGACAGCCGGAACTGACCGAACTCCACCGTCGCCTCGGGGCTCTGGTGGCGGTTGCCGGCTGATCCAGCCTGAGCCGGACAAGAGTGGGCCCTCCACTCAGGACGAACGGCCCGCGGACACCACTCCGGTGGAGCCTCTCACGATCAGGCGCATGGGGACGACGACCTCACCTTGCGTCGGGGAGGAGCCGAACAGCCTCTGTACGACGGCCGTTGCCTGCGCGGAAGCGGAGAACCCGATCGTCGTCAGCGGAGGCCGGAGCGCGACGGAGAATGCGTTGTCACCCATGCCAATGACCGACACGTCCTCGGGCACGCGGAAACCCTGCTCGACCGCCGAGTGGACGAACCCGATGGCCGACTCGTCGTTGAAGCACAGGACGGCGGACGTAGGCCGTACCGCCCACTGCACCGCGGCCTCGACCCCGCCCGCGAAGGTACCATCACCGGCGACGCTCCGAAGCTGGACCCCCGACGCTCTGCAGACCTGTTCCAGAGCTCGAAGCCTGGCCCCGGCTATGCGCGCCTGCCGATGGCCCGTGACGTGGCTGATCTCTGTATGACCGAGTGCAACGAGATGCCTCACAGCAAAGCCCATTCCCTGTACCGAGTTCTGGACGACGCTCGGCACTCCCCTGACCTGGCGATTCAGGACAACAGTCGGCAAGCGACGTGCGAGCTCCAGGATGGCCCTGTCGGTCAGACGCGGCGAGATCAGGATCGCACCGTCTGCCAGCTGACCGACGCGGGCGATGAGCATGTCCTGCGTGCGTGCGTCCTCACGGGCATCCATGATCACGATTGAGGCTCCCCACGCTGCGGCTGACCGCTCGATAGCGCGCAGTGTCCTCAGGTAGAAGCTGTTCTCGGACAAGGTCACCATGACGACGATGACTTGCCCACGACGCGACACGCGGGCGGCGTGGAGGTGGGAGCGGTAACCGAGCGCGTCGGCCACCTTCCTCACCGACGCAAGCGTCTCGGGATTCACCCGCCCCGGGTTGGAGAGCGCCCGCGAAACCGTCGCAGCAGACACACCGGCGGCTCGCGCCACATCGGCGATGGTGACCCGTCGATCCACGAGGTCATCCTAGGAGCCGGGACTCCCCTGGTTTCGCCCTCGCAACCTGTACAGGGTATCTAGTCCACCGAGTCAAGCTGCCGGGGTCTGCGGCTGGGTGTCGGCAGGACTGACGCGGCCTGAACGGCCCGGCCGGCCGGTACTGGTGGTGTCTGCAGGCGACGACCCGTCGAGGGCGACAGCATCGACGGCTACAGCAAGGCCGAGGTTGTCCCGAGTTCCGTGGAACTTCGGTGGCGGTCCGGTGAGCATCAGGCTGCACTCACGGTTTGAGTATTGCAGTCGGGTCTGACGGTCTGGGCGGCGACATGCTGTTCGAGGGCGGTGCGTAGCGCAGGCAGGTGGAGGTGGCCGTTGACGCGGCGGAACTGCTTACCGGCCTCGATCATGCCGGCGGCGCACCAGCGCAGGGCCATGGTCCCGTTCTGCCAGTTCTTCACGTTGGCCGAGTGGGTCCGGGCGATCGAGATCATCGACTCGATGCTGTTCGTCGAACGCAGCGTGCGGGCCAGTGTGGGCGCCCCAGACGCAGCACGGTCAGTGTCTCGGCCAGGCCCTCGCGCAGCGATCCGGCAGCACCGGGGTGGTCGAGCTCCTTGGCCAGCGCCTCGAGCTGCGCCTGAGCGACCAGCGCGGACTCGGCGTGATAGGCGGCCCGGATCCGTGTGGCGACGGTCGCGGCGAGCTGGTCGGGCAGCTTGTCGGTCACGTTGCGGAGCTTGTGCAGCTGACATCTTTGGATCACCGGATGCTCGAACACGGCGGTGACTGCGGCCTGCAGGGCCTTCCCGCCGTCGAGGCCCACGAAGATCGGCCGGCTGGTGTCCAGCCCCGGTCCCGGAGCACGGTCAACAGGTCGGTGACCACACGGGTGTTCTCCGTGGAGCCCTCGACCAGCCCGAGCGGATGCTTGACCCCGTCGATGCCGATCCCGAGCGCGACCACGCACAGGTGCTCACCGAAGTGGACCCCGTCGATCATCAACGCCACCAGATCCAGCCCGGACAAGTCAGCGGCGAGCAGGTCAGCCAGGGCGGTCTCGGTCGCCCCAATCGGGGTTCAGGTTTCATAGCCATGCTCAAAGGTATGGAGTGGATCAGGGCTCAGCGGGTCAGCCGCTCTGCGATAGCCGCGACGATGGCCGGATCGGTGACCGTTCGGTCCGTTCGCCCTCCCCCGGGTCCGACCGGATACCCGTGGACGGTCCGGCTAGCGGAAAGGTGGATGGCGTCAACCCCAACGCGGACCAGGGCAGGGACATCCTCGGGACGGATGCCGCCGCCGGCCATGAGCTCGATACCGGCGCGACAAGCATCCCGCATGGCCGCCAGTTGCGGTTCCCCCCTCGATGCTGTGTCGGCTCCGCCGGAGGTCAGGATCCGGGTCGCTCCGAGAACGGCGGCACGGTGCACGGCTGCGACTGGATCTGCGAGGACGTCGACCATCCGGTGCCATGTGACCGTCGCACTCCCCGCGGCTTCGGCAAGTGCCGCGAGGTGGCCCTCTGCGAGGGCGCCCTTCGAGGTCAGAGCACCGATGACGACTCCGGTAGCGCCGACGTCAGTGAAGTGCAGGATGTCCCGGCGCATCACGTCGATCTCCGACTCGTCGTACACGAAATCGCCGGGTCGGCACCGGATCAGCACGTGGACTGGGAGCAGCGCGGCCTCGACGAAGGCCTCCACCATCCCGTGTGACGGCGTGAGTCCCCCGGTTTGCAGTAGTGCTGAGCACACTTCCACGCGGTCCGCTCCCCCGGCGTGAGCTGCCTGCAGTCCGGCGAGGTCCTGAACCGCGATCTCCAGCGCGGGGCGACTACTCATGACGGGAGCCTCACCTGCGCCACCGCGACCGGCAGCCCACGCAGACGTTCGGGCACGACCAGCCTTCCGTTTTCGATGTCCACGGGGTCTCCGTCGAGCCAGGTAGCGCTCCCTCGTGGAACGTCGGCCGGCCAAGACAGTGTCCCCGAGGAAGGCTGCAGGAGTTGGAGATACAGGGTGTCTCCGGCTGTCGTGAAGCGCAGGCTGTCGCCGTCGCCGAACCGCCTCCAAGGACGGGTCCCATAGATGGCGCTACCATGTGCGCCCAACCACTTTCCCAGCCCGTTGAGGGTCTCGATCTGGGCCCGCGCGATGGCGCCGCCAGCGTCTGGCCCCACGTTGAGCAGGAGGTTGCCGTTCTTGCTCACCACGTCGACGAGGAGTCGCACCGCTTCGTCCACGGTGAGAATCTGCTCCGGCCCTTCGATCTGGTTGTAGCCGAATGACGCCCCCAATCCGCGCGTCGCTTCCCACGGCTCGGTCAGGATATCGGGCACGACGCTGTACTCTCGCGTGAGGTGTCCGTGGGCCGGTACACCCCACCGGTCGTTCACGACCACGTTGGGATTGGCCCGGTGGGCCCTGACCAGCAGTGCCGCGATGCCGTACTCGTGCGACCCCTTCCCCCCGTCGGGCCACTCGATGTCGTTCCAGACGATGTCGGGCTTGAACCTTTCGATCAGCTCGTCGAGCTGTGCCGCGGCGTACCGAGCGAACGGCTCGTCCTGGCGTCGCAGCACGAACAGGTCACGGTCCGAGCGGATGGGCGGGAAGTCGCTGACATGCCAGTCGAGCGCCCCTGAGAAGTACACGCCGAAACGGAGGTTCCTGCGCCGTACGGCGTCCGCGATCTCCGCGATCAGGTCCCGGTGCGGTCCCCGGCGGAGGGCGCTGAAGGGCGTGGTCGCCGTGTTCCAGAGGCAGAACCCGTCGTGATGCTTGGCGGTCGGCACGACATACCGGGCCCCGGCGTCCGCCAGCACCCCCACGAACGCGTCGGCGTCGAACCGCCCGGGGCGCCACTCGTCGGCGAGATCCTCGTACGTCGTCCCCTCACCGAAGGTCTTCCGGTGGTGGCGCCAAGCTCCGGACCCCTCGATCCGGACCGTGTTGGCGTACCACTCTGCATATCCGTGGTCGGCGTAGGCGTTCTCAGGTTGGGCGCGAGCCGAATCCAGTGTCGCCCAGGCGGGCAGCGAGTACAGCCCCCAGTGGATGAATAGCCCGAGCTTCGCGTCCCGCCACCAGGACGGAACCGTGAGGTCCGGATACTGGACCGGTGGGACGACAGAAGGTCCGGTCCGTTCCTCGAAGTTCAGCATGTCTCTCCTCCTCGACTGACGCGGGCCGTCAAGTCCGGGCTATCCATCTCGGACTCGAACGGGAACAGCGGACGCATGCGGTGGCGGTACGGCAGCCGCTCAAGGTCCTGGTCCACGGCGCCGGGAGTGAGCGCGAGCATCCAGGCTTTGGCCACCTCGTGCAGTTCCGGCTCCAGGTAGCCGATCTTTACGACGAGGACGTCGCAGTCCTCGAGGACGATTCCCACTGGCGCGAAGTCCGCCCGCGTGTGGAACGGCTTGCGCCGAGAGGTCAGGATCACCCGTACGGGCCCGATCCGCAGCAGGGCACAGGTCCCGCCCACCGGATCCTCTCCCAGGTGCTCCACCGTCCCCTCGAGGAGGAGGGGTCCTTCGTGGGTCGAGTCGACGAGGGCACCAGCGCGAACCTCGACGCGGTGACCGACGCCCGCCCGTACACACATCGCCACGGCTGCCGCGTCGGGGAGCGACGCGTAGACGACGCTCACACCCTGCGTGGTGGAGAGCGGGTGCTCCAGAATCCGGGCCAGCGTCCACGTGACATCGCCGGCGCCTCCGGCGGTCGGGTTGTCACCCGAATCGCTGATGACGAAGGGCCCGTCCAGCGCGCCGTGCCGGGCCAAGGCCGCGTCCAGACAGGCGTCGAGTCGTCCGGCCTCGCCCCCGAACCCGAAGTCGTGCCGTGCGGCCCAGACGCGTCCCGCGAGTTCCTCCGCCGCGGACCGACAGGTATCGATGTCGTCACCCACCACGCCTACGACCGCATGACAGCGTGGTTCATCAGCCCAGGCGTACCCGATCCAGATCGAGGCATCCTCCACACCGGGCAGCGCCTCGATAGCCGGGAGCTCTCCGTACAGCGACCTGGCGGGCTCGAACCGCGTCGAGGTCTTCTCCCCCGGAAGGAGGATCGGAACGTCCACGAAGGCCTTGACGAGGCGTCGCGAGCTCGGGTCGGCGCCTCCTGGCCCCCGGAGGCGGCCCAGCAGCGTGCGGCACAGTCGCATGCGGGTGTTGTCCTCGTCCTCGTGGGGCGCCATCCGGTAGCACGTGAGGTGGTCGAGTTGCGCCTCGAGACGGCGTGACACGTTCCCATGCAGATCGAAGGAGGCGGCCACGAAGGGGCCCGGGCCGACGACTGCACGTACCCGGCTCACGAGGTCCGCCTCGGCGTCGGCGAGGCCCTCGACGGTCATGGCGCCGTGCAGGTCCAGCCAGACCGCATCGACGGGCCCTGCCGCCCACAGCCCGGCCACGACCTCGCCTGCCAGGCGCTCGTAGGTGTCGCGTCGCACGGTGCCCCCGGGAAGCGCCGTGGCACGCAGCAGCGGCACCCAGTCCGCGGCAGCGCGGTAGTCCTGTCCGTCGTGCAGGAACGGGTAGCGGGCCCACAGGTCGTCGCCCCGGAGCGTACGGAAATCGTCGTCTCCCGATCGGTGCGGACCGAAGGTGGCCGCCTCGATAGCGATTCCCGCGATGGCGATGCGGGGATACACCACGCCAGTTGGATCCACGACGGGGAGAGGTCCCGGCCAGACGTCGGATGGCACCCTGCGCCCGTCAGGAGTGGTGGATGGCACCGGCCTGCCCCCCGTATCCCGTCTCGCTCACGAACTGGTTCCACAACTGCTCGACTTCCTGCGGATGGTCAGGCCAGAGGTTGTTCTCTTCGTACGGATCGGCCTCCAGGTCGTACAGCTGGCCACCGGGCGAGTCGGCACTGATCGGCTGGCCGACCGGCTCGGTGAACCCACCCGACCCGGTTCCCAGGATCGCCTTCCGTGCCCCGGCCCGAAGTACGAGGCGACCGTCGTAGGCACTCACCGCCGTTACTGGCCTCGGAAGTTCCGCCCGGGTCCGGGCGAGATCCAGCGCCGGTGCGTCGCCCGGTGCACCGACCGGGCCGCTCAGTGTGGGCAGCAGCCCCAGCAGGCTCACCTCTTCCGTCGCGATGGCACCGACGGGGACGCCGGGCCCTGCGACGATCAGCGGTACTCGGTGGCCGCCTTCGTAGGCGTCCGCTTTCTGACCCCGCCACGCCCCGTTGGGGGGGTACGTCTGCACGTCACCGTCCTCGGGGAAGATCATCGGCGCGCCGTTGTCGCTGGTAAACAGGAAGAGCGTGTCGTCGAGGATCTCTGCATCGCGGAGCAAGCCGACCAGCTGGCCGACCATCCAGTCCACGAGGGCCACACTGTCGCCCCGGACGCCGGCTGCGGACCGTCCCCGCACGAAGGCAGGGGGCACACACGGTCGATGCGGGGCTGCGGACGCAACGTAGGCGAAGAACGGCTCGCCCTTGGGCCGCTGCCGGATCCAGCTGAGCGCCTCGTCCAGGACCGTGGTGTCCACCTCGTCGTCGCGCCAACCCGGGCTCTGGAGGCCCGGCCGCTGCGACGTGATCAGGTCTCGCTTCTCCTCGACCGGGACGTCCCGCACGGTGCGCCCCTCGAGGAAGCAGTACGGGGGCATGTCCAGCGACCCCGCGATGCCGAAGAACTTGTCGAACCCGTGGTCCAGCGGTCCGCCCTGGAAAGGACGCCTGTAGTCCACGTCCCGTCCGTCCGCCTGGAGCTCCGGGGTGAACGGTACGGTGACGGAACGGGTTGTGCCGTCCCGCCGGACCCAGTCCAGCCCCAGGTGCCATTTGCCGAAGGCGCCCGTGTGGTAGCCCGACGCCTTCAGCCGCGTCGCGATCGTCGGGATGCCCGCCTCAAGGATGCTGGGGTCGGTACCGCCGAGGACCCCGCGCTGGAGAGGGCTCCGCCACGGGTAGCGCCCGGTGATGATCCCGTAGCGGCTCGGTGTGCAGACCGAGGATGCCGCGTGACAGTCCAGGAACCGTGCCCCTCTGCCGGCGAGAAGGTCGATGTTGGGGGTCGGGATCCCCCTGCCGCCCTGGCAGCCGAGGTCGCCCCAGCCCAGATCGTCGGCGACGAAGAGGATGACATGGGGGTTGGCGGGCGGCACGGTCACTCCCCTCTCAGGGCGAGCTGGGCGGCACCGAGGATGGGCGCGTCGGACCGGAGGCTCCCCGTCAAGAGCGGCGGCACATGTCCGTAGCCTCGACGGCGCAGCTCGTCCTTGAGCGCGTTCCGCAGCGGGTCCATGAGGATCGGTCCGCAGTCCGCGAGGCCTCCGCCCACCACGATGGTGGAGGGATCGAGGAGCACCACGACGTTGGTGAGCCCGACAGCCACCCATGTCGCGACCTGCTCGAACGCACCGAGTGCGTCCGGATCGCCCTGTTGGGCCAGCTCGGCAACCTCCTCGCCGCGCTCGACGGGCACTCCCGCCTCTCGCGCGAAGCCAACGAGTGCCCGGCCGCTGCCGTACATGTCGAGGCAGCCTCGGCCGCCGCAGCCGCAGCGCCGACCGCCGCGTTCCACGACCGTGTGGCCGAGGTCCCCGGCAGCGCCGAAGGCGCCACGGACGGGACGCCCATCGGCCATGAAGGCTCCTCCGACCCCGGTGCCGAGGGCCACCATGAAGACGTCGTCGTGACCGCGGGCCGAGCCCAGCGTCGCTTCGGCCATCAAGGCCGCCTGGACGTCGTTGACGAGCACCACGGAGCGTCCGGTCGCCTCCGACACCCAGTCGGCCAGCGGTGAGTCGACTAGGCCGAGGTTGGCGGACAGCGAGACCCTGCGCCCGCCGCGGGCCACCCGCCCAGCAGCAGCGATGGCCACGGCTTCGGCCTGGCCGTCCGGGTCAACGTGGGTGACGACCTCCGCCACCGTGGCCGCCAGAAATACCCCGTTGTCGGACCGCACGGGTGTGGGAACGGTTCGTACGGCTAGCTTCTGGCTGCCGCAGACAAGTGCGCCTGCGATCTTGGTGCCCCCGAGGTCGATACCCACCCGGGGACGGCGGCTCGCGGAACCCTCTGCTGTCCGGGGAGTCATCGTCCGGCCAACCCGACTGTGGCGATGCCCTTGACCAGGTGGCGCTGCAGGAGGATCACGATCAGCATGGTGGGTGCGATCGAGATCACCGATGCCGCGAGCACCAGGTTCCAGGCTGCCCCGTGTTCGCCGAAGAAGGTCTGCAGACCGAGGCTCACGTTGCCCAGCCCCTCGATGTCGTTCACGGCGATGAGTGGCCACAGGAAACTGTTCCAGTGTGTGATGAAGGTCCACACCCCCAAGACCGCCAGGGAGGGTCGGGCGAGCGGCAGGATCACCCGCGTGAAGGTGCCCCAGTTCGAGCAGCCGTCCCTGCGAGACGCCTCCACGAGCTGGTATGGCAACGACATGAAGAACTGCCGCAGCAAGAACGTGCCGAACGCGCCGAACGCCCACGGCAAGATCAGGGCCTGCCACGTGTTGATCCAGCCGAAGCGCTGTAGGAGCAGGAACATCGGGATGACTAGAACCTCTTGCGGGATCATCATCGTCGCGAGGTAGCCCAGGAGGGTCGCATCCCGGCCGCGCCACCGGAGAATTCCGAAGGCGTACGCAGCCAACGCTGAGGTCGCCAGCACCACGATCGTGGCGCCCAGCGAGATGAGGAAGCCGTTGAGGATGTACCGGAGAAACGGGGCGTAGGCGAACACGTCCGCGTAGTTGGCCCAGCGCACCTCACTGCCGACCAACGAGGGCGGTTGGGTGAAGATCTCTCCGTTCGGCTTCAGCGAGGACGTCACGGTGTAGGCGATCGGCGCTATGTAGAGGACTGCCACGACGAGCAGCAGCGACTCCCTCACGCCGACGGCGAGCATCCGTCGTCCGACCAGGGCATTGGGCCTACTCATAGTTCACCCAGAACTTCTGTGAGAGCCACTGGACCAAGGTGACGATGAGGATCAGTCCGAAGAGGATCATGGCCGGCGCAGAGGCGGCGCCCAGCTCTCCAAACTGGAAAGCCTTGTGGTAGATGTCCATGACGACGGTCATCGTGGCTGTGCCCGGACCGCCCGCGGTCATGACATAGGGCTGGTTGAAGATCTGGAAAGCCTGAATCATCGTCACGGTGGTGGCGAAGAAGACCGCCGGCGTGATGAGCGGAAGCTTCACCCTGAGCAGGGTGCTCCAGAACCCGGCACCATCGATCTTCGCCGCGTCGAGGACCTCGTCCGGCAACTGGTCGATCGCTGCCGAGAAGATGAGCGTGTTGTAGCCGAGTCCGTTCCACAGGATCACGACGGTGACCGCGAGGAGCGCCGTGGACTGGTTCGCCAGGAGGTTGGGCATCTTCAGCCCAACCATCGAGGCCACGTAGTCGAGGAGACCGCCCGGCTGGTACAGCATCTTCCAGATGATCGAGGTCGCCACGCTGGGGGTCACGACGGGGAGGAAGAACAGGACCCGGTAGAACTGCTTGAAGCGGCTCGTCGCGATCCAGAACGCCATCCCCAGCGAGAGCACCAGGTTGGCCGGAATCGTCACCGCCGTGAACACGATCGTGTTGACCAGTGCCGCGGGGAAGGTGTTCCCGGCTCGGAAGAGGTCCGTGTAGTTGGCGAAACCGGCCGGGCTGATCTCGCCGAACGTCGGCCAGATGAAGAAGCTCGTCACGATGGCGAGGAGAGTTGGGAAGACGACGAAGAGCGTCAGTCCGGTTGCGCTGGGGGTCAGGAAGCCCAGTGCCGAACGAGCCTCGCTCCGGGCGCGGGGCCGGTTTATCACCGGTCCCCCGCGCGCGGTCTTGACGGCACTACGAGGCACTCTGAACCCTCTGGAGCGTGGTGTCCGCCGGCTGGTTCCCCGTGTAGGCAAGGATGAACTCGCGTGCGATCGCCTTCGTCGTCTGGTCCCAACGCTGGGTCGGAATGAACGGTGTGGCCGTCTTACTCGACTGGTCGACGACGGCCTTGGCCTGGGCGCTGTAGCCGGGGTTCTTGGCGTCGTAGTTCTTGGCCAGGCCCTCGTAGAAGGCCGCGTCCGCCCCGATGCGGGCGGGCAGCGTGCCGTTCGCCGCGACCTGCTTCTGCGCATCGGCACCGGTCAGGACCGCGATGGCCTTCGCCGCGGCCTCCTTGTTCTTGCAGGACTTGGAGATGCCGAAGCCGGAGTTGGCTGAGTAGGACGACACGCCGCCGCTGGCAACGGGGATGGTCACGACCCCGACGTTGAACTTGGCGTCCTTGGCGTCACTCGACAGGTTCCACGTGCCGTCGACCGCCATCGCGGCGTTGCCCGCGACGAACTGCTGCTCACCCCACGGTACGTCGGAGGAGCTCGCGGGAGTCAGGGCCACCTTCTCCTTCGTCGACAGGCCGGAGTACCACGTGAAGGCGTCAATCATCTTCGGGTTGGTCAGCTGGAGTGTGCCGTCATCGGAGACTGGCCGCGCGCCGTTGTAGGCGAGGAGGAACGAGAACATGTGCAGGTCGGAGAAGCTCTGGCCGAACGCCGGCTTGCCGGTCTTTGCGGTGATCGTACGGGCCGCGTCCTGGAACTGGGCCACGGTCCAGCCCGGCTGCGGCTCGGCGACCCCGGCCTTCATGAACAGGTCCTTGTTGTAGAACATGGCCATCGTGGAGATGCCGTACGGAATCGCGTACTGCTTACCGTCCCGCTTCAGCGCCTTGAGCGCGGCAGGGTTCCATTCGTCCGCCTTGAACCCCTGCTTCGCCATCAGGTCATCGAGCGGCTCCATCGCCTGGGCGAACGCCGGCAGGCGCAGGCTCTGCATGCTCACGATGCACGGCGCGGAGTTCGACGCCAGCTGGGACTGCAGCTTCGTAAAGTAGTCCGCGAACGGCGGCGCCGTGACCGTCACCGTGATGTTCGGGTCGACAGTGCTCACCTTGGCCGCGAGGTCCGCCCACATCTTGTTTCCGTCGGTCCCCTGGTTCCAGAACCCCCAGTCCAGGGACACCTTCTCGGCCGCGCCGCTGGAGGGGGCGGACGCCGGCCCCCTCCTCCCGCGCAGCCGGCGAGGCCGAGTGCCAGCGCCAGCCCGGCCGCCACAGCAGCCCGGAATCTGATCGAAGCCATGTGAGTCTCCTCCTTGAGTGCTTTAGTTGACCCCCGAATCAATCGGTGGTGTGGTTAGTTAACCCCAGAATCATCACGTCGTCAACCGGTGCTGGCGGATCCCTCACCCCTAGGCTCTACCTGGAAGGAGGCACACTTGAAGACCGCACATCACCGCAAGGTCGAATTCACTGGCCTCAGCCGCGCCCAGATCGTCGCCGCCCTGGCAGAAGAACCGGGACAGAGCCGAAAGGAGCTCGCCGACCGGCTCCACGTGGGCCGGGCCACTGTCACCGCCCAGGTCCGACGCCTCATGGAACTCGGCATCGTGCGCGAACTGCCGTCGCGGGCGGAAGGCGCCGGTCGGCCGAGTGTTCCTCTCGAACTCGTGTCAAATGCCGCTCTGTCCCTGGGCGTCTCCATCGAGCCTGGACGCCTCGTACTCCTGGCAGTCGGAGCGGACGGAACGACTGTGGCAGAGGGGCAGGTCCCGTTCGTCAGCGAGGACCCAGACCCTGGTCACAGGGTTGCCTCCCTCATCCGCGACTGGGGCCGGTCGCTCCCAGAACCGCGCCAGGATCCGGCCATCGGCGTCGCCCTGTCCGGGGTGGTCGACGAGTCAGACGGCCACGTGCAGGTCTCAGTCGTGCTGGGGTGGCGAGACCTCGCCCTTCGCGCCGAACTTGCCGAAAGTCTCGGCGTCACGGTCTGGGTCACGAACGACATGCGCGCACTGGCCACTCGTGCGGCACTCCACCCACCCGAGGAGCTTGGATCGGACTTCCTTGCGCTCTCGCTTCGGTCCGGCGTCGGCATGGCGATCGTCCTCGACGGGAGCGTGCGGCTAGGCCACGACGACGCATCCACCGAGTTCGGGCACGTCTCCGTCGACCCGGCCGGGCCACCGTGTGGGTGCGGGAATCGAGGATGCGTTCAGCAGTACGTGGGCGAGCGCGAGATGGCCGAGGCCTTGCAGCACCTGAGCGGGAGGCGGGTCACGTCGTGGAGCGAGGCCTCCATCCTTGCCGCCGAGTCCACTGCAGTGGCTCAGCATCTTCAGGCGTGTGGGCACGCTTTCGGCCGGGCTGCAGGAGGTGCCGCCACCCTCACCGGTATTCCACACTTCCTCATCACTGGCGAAGGTCTCGAGGCATGGGCCTACCTGCAGGAGGGGTTCGCGGCGGGACTGGCCGAGACGACCCCCACGCTCCTGCGGCGTCCCAATGTGGCCCTGCAAACCTGGAACGACTTTTCGATAGCCCGCGGAGCAGCCACGCTGGCCCTGTCCCGGACGGTCACCAGATCCAGCCTCAGGGAGGGCTCACGTGCCCTGACCTCGCGGGCCGGGACCCGACCTGCACGTGCCGATGATGAACCGAAGCCCGCCGCTGGGCGTTCCAGTCCTCCTGGCGCCGACGGCTGACCACAGTCCTCGACCGGCGGGCTCGAGCGAGAGAGACGCACGACTTCGACGCGGGCCCTCACCTCGCGACACTGGGGGCATGGCGATCTCGGACGAGCTGCCCCACATCGCGTTCGCGGACACCGACGCCCTCTGGGCGTGGCTCCGCCTGCACCACGCCTCCGACGCGGGCCGCTGGGTCGTCCTCCAGCGGGCAGGCAGCCGAACGCCGTCGGTCACCTTCCACGACCTCCTGGAGGCCGGGATCGCGTTCGGCTGGAGCGAGAGCACCCGCCGCGGCCGCGACGCCACCAGCTACCTGCAGAAGTTCACGCCGCGTCGTTCGGTCGGGACGACGTCGGAGCGAAACCGGGCCATCGCCGAGCGGCTCCAGTCCGAAGGGCGCCTCACCGAGCCGGGACGTCGCGCCCTCGGCTGGCCACCAGACGACGGCACCCAGGACTGACCTGGTTCCCGGCAGCAGCCCCAACCTCGGCGGCCGATCGAGCCTCACACGGCATCCTCTGGGCCTGGTTCGGCGCAAGCCTCGCCGTGCGCCACGACGGCAACACCCTCGCTGCCTGGTGACGCCCGTCGATCTGGTGCCGGTCCGAAGCATCGTCCGCGCCCCCGCTGCCGGGAAGACGTCGCGCGATCGGGCCCCGTAGCCGGCGGAGTGGGGTGCCCTGGCCGTCGGACGCACGGGGCGGTGGACGAAGGACCGTTGGACCTTGGTGAGGGATGCCCACCTGCCCCGTGCACCGGACGATCCGGCGTCGCTCAGCCCAGAGCGGCGCGGATCGCGTCGGCGAGTCCGGTGGTGGGCCTGCCGATGAGCCGGCTCAGGTCGCCCGACTCGACCAGCAGGTCGCCGCGCGCGACGGCGACGTCGGAGTCGGCCATCACGTGGGCCAACGGCGCCGGCAGCCCCACCGACTCGAGGAAGGCCTGGTACTGCGCCGGCGGCTGGTCCACGTAGGCGATCTCCTCGCCGACAAGCCCGGAGAGCGTCTCGGCGTACTCACCCAGGGTGAACAAGGTGTCACCGCCGAGCTCGTAGACGTGGTGGTGCGGACCGTCGCCGGCCAGGACCGCCGCTGCTGCCGCGGCGTAGTCGGCCCGGGTGGCCGCACTCACGCGGCCGTTGCCGGCGCTGCCGAGGATCGCCTTGTGCTCCAGCGTCGTCGCGAGTTGCTCGGTGTAGTTCTCGAGGTACCAGGAGTTGCGGAGGAACACGTAGTCCAGGCCGGAGTCGAGGATCAGCCGCTCGGTGGCCGCGTGTTCGGCCGCCAGCAGCATGGTTGTGGTGTCGGCGTGGGGGGCGCTGGTGTAGGCGATCAGGTCGACACCCGCCTCCCGCGCGGCGTCGATGACATTGCCGTGTTGCTCGATGCGCTGCCCCACCGCGTTCGAGGAGATCAGGAGCACCCGGTCGGCTCCCGCGAAGGCTTCATTGAGGCTCCGCGGGTCGCTGTAGTCGGCGTGCCGGACGACGACGCCCTGGTCGGCGAGGTCGGCGAGGCTCTCGGGGTGCGAACTACGTCGGCGCGCCGAGGGCATCAGCGAGAAGATGCTCGCCCAGACGCTGCGGACCCTGGCCGACGACGGCCTGGTGCGCCGGGAGTCCCGGCCGGTCGTACCCCCCTACGTCGAGTACTCACTGACCGACCGTGGCCGCGAGATCGCCGACCTCTTCGTACCGGTGATGTCGTGGATCGTCGACAACGCCGGGGCGATCACCCGCGACCGTCCCTGACGGCGGCCGGGTGCGCCACCACGGGTGAGTCGCGAGCGAACGCCCGTCCCAGCAAGACAGATCTCGCCCTCGTGCCCTGCACTGCCGTTCAAGCTGGCTACACTTGTGGCCATGACCGTTGAGGGTTCGATGGCGCTGAGGGACGTGAAGAACCACCTGTCCGAGGTAGTGGACCAGGTGGAGCGTGAGCATGATCGGGTCGTCATCACCAAGCATGGCCGGCCCGCCGCCGTGGTTGTGAGCGTGGACGACCTGGCGTCGCTGGAGGAGACCCTCGACATTGCTGGTCGACCGGCCCTGATGAGGCAGATCCGCTCCAGCCTGACCGAACTAGCCGCAGGTGACGCAGAGGTCCTGACGAAGGATGAGATCCTGCGCTCCCTGAGCGCATGAGCGACCGGCCATTTCCCATCACCTGGACGCCCACCGCCAGGCGCGCCCTCACACGGCTCCCTGAGAAGGCAGCCGCAGCCGCTGTCGAGTTCATCTACGGCGGCCTAGCCGCGAACCCCCGCCGCGTCGGCAGGCAACTTCGCTACGAGTTGGCGGGGCTGCACAGCGCACGACGCGGTGACTTCCGCATCGTCTGCCGGATCACCGACGTCGTCACCATCGTGGCGATCGACCACCGTCAGGACATCTACCGCAAGCGCTGACTCCCGGGAACTCGCGGCAACTCCGATCGTCAGTGACACACCTCGGCGGTGGTCGACGGCGAGCACAATCCTCTCGTTGCTGTGGTCGTTGAGGCGGCACGCCAGCCGGTAGGGCCGGGTCCGGCCGGCCGGACACCCGGGCACTCACGGCCCAGCAACTGCCGACGCCGCGGGCGGCGGTCGATCAGGCGACACGATTCTGCGTCGTTCCTTAGGGTTGGTGTCTTCCCGGGCGGGCGGCAGCCTGGGACGATGCCCCATGACGAAGCTCGATCTGCCTCGGCTGGCGGCCACCTTCCGCGGTGCCGACGTGCGCGCCGGCGATGAGGGCTATGACGCTGCGCGGCGGGTGTGGAACGGCGCGATCGACAAGCATCCCGAGGTTGTTGTGTCGTGCCTGGGTGTCGACGACGTGATCGAGGCGGTGGGCTACGCCCGCGCGCATGACCTGGGCGTGGCCGTCCGCAGCGGCGGCCACCACGTGGCCGGTTCGTCTGTCCTCGAGGGGGGGATGGTGATCGATGTGTCGGCGCTTCGTGAGGTTGAGGT
>Ga0073899_10001270_pt1 | contig 23165 bp, 15 predicted proteins | sample KloWWTmetaKNB5Ph_FD_88975 | JGI IMG/M metagenome (GOLD analysis project Ga0073899, IMG submission 88975) | Active sludge microbial communities from Klosterneuburg, Austria, studying microevolution and ecology of nitrifiers - Klosterneuburg... | ecosystem: Engineered > WWTP > Aerobic digester >... | reverse complement strand
TCGACCGGTCGGCCGCCGGCGCCCCGGCCTTGCCGTCGGACAGCCGCATCGTCAGCCCGGGCTTGCTGCTATCGAGCGTCAGCGCCCGCCCGGGGGTGACCACGCCGCTGCCGCCGCCGCCGGGTGGCTTGCTGCCGGCCCGCGGGCCGCACGATGCGAGGAAGGCGAGCAGGGTCGCGAGGGCGACGCCGCGGAGTGCAGGGCTGCGGTGGACCGGCATCAGGGCCTGGAACGTACTCGCACGCGCGCCGGTCTGCGCACGGCATCGACGCGCGCTCGCCGATCACCGCGGCGGTGTGACGCGGGCGCCGCAACGCGGTGTCGCAGCCGGCCGGCGGGTCAACGCGGGGCAGGGGCTGGGGCGGGGACGGCGGCGAGCGCGACGTCGAGCGCCGCGTGCAGCTCGCCATCGACCAGCGCGACCTGGGTCAGCCGCGTGGTCAGCGGCTGGCCGGCGATCGCGAGCTGGACGTGGGCGACGCGCCGGCGCGTGCGATCGAGCGAGCCGACCACGAGGTACTTGACCCAGGCCGCGGCGCTGATCACCGGCGACGCGATCGCGCGCTCGAGGTCGCGGTCGAGCGCGGTCGCGCGCAGCTGGTCGCCCTCGAGGGCGATCGCGACCCGGACGCCGACCCGGAAGTACGAGCAGCCGTCGCGCTCCTGCAGCACGTGGACCTTCCACGGGTGCGCGGGATCCTCGGCGACGTAGTCGAAGCGCGGCCGGAACGCGCCGCGCGGCGTCGGGGTCAGGCTGCGGTCGTACCAGCGCGGCGCGCGGCCCGACGCGATCGCCCAGTTGGCCAGCTCGGCGACGGTGCTGGCGGCGACGGCGACGCCGACATGGTCGCCCGACGCGGGCGCGGTCGGCGCGCCGAGGCCGCCCCGGATCGGCAGGCCGGTGTGGATCTCGACCAGCAGCGCCGCGGGATCGGTCAGCGAGCGGACCGCGACGTCGGCGACCGGCACGTCGGGGAGCTGCAGGCGCAGCCGGGCCACCTGGCCCAGCCGCACCAGCAGCAGATCGTGCAGGCCGCGGTACGCGGTGCCGGTGAGGTAGGTCGCGAGGCGGCTGACGGCGGCGTCGCGCAGCACCGGCGGTACGCGGCCGCGCGCCGCCGGCGGCAACCAGCGCTCGATCGCGGCGCCGAGCGCCGCGGCGGCGTCGGGCCCGAGCGTCGGCGCGATCGCCAGCAAGTCGGCGGGGCGAACCCCGAACGCGAGCGCGACGTCGCCGTGGGCGCGCTCGACCTCGGGCGCCAGCGCGACCTCGAGCGCCAGCGTGGCGATGGTGGCGTCGTCGTCGGCGATGGCGAGCGTCACCGCGAGCTGGACGTGGCCCGGCGCGCCCGGCCGCAGCGCGACCTGGTCGAGGCGCGCGCGCAACCCGCCCGGGACGACCAGCGCCAGCGGGCCGAGCTCGGGCAGCGCCAGCGGCGCGGCCCACGGCGTCCGCGTCAGCAGCTCGGCGATCACCGCGTTGGCGCGGGCCAGCGGCACGGTGACGCGCACGTCGGGCGAGGGCGCGGTGGCCACCGCGCGGGCCGCGAGCGTCGCGCGGGCGGCGCGCACGTCGGCGCACCGCGAGCCACAGCCGGCCAGCGCCGCGGTCGTCGCGAGCAGGGCGATCAGGAGCGGGCGCATCGTGTGAATCTACGCGAGGCGCGGGGAGCGCGGCGGGCGACCCTGGTAGCATCGCGTGTCGATGATCACGGAACCGCGGGCCGCGCGTGGCTGAGCGCACCAGCACCGTGACGACGTGGGCGCTGGCCCGCGAGCTGCCGTCGGGCGCGACCACGTGGGCGCCGGTGGTGGCGCCCGAGCTGTGCGCGTTCGGCGACGGCGACGCGCCGGCCGACGAGCTGCGCGTGTTCCTGGCCGAGCACCTGGCGACCGCGCCGGCGGCGCAGGTGGCGCGGTACTTCGTGCCGGCCGGCCTCGAGGTGGTGGCGATCGCGGTGCCGCTGGCGCCGGGGGCGCCGACCAAGCCGCGGGCGCCGCGCGACGTCGAGGTCACCTGCGTGCTCCTGCCGTACGGCCCCGAGGGCCGCGATCGCGTGGCGCTGGTGCCGGCGCTCGATGCGGCGTTCTTCGTCGATCGCAAGGAGGAGGTGGGCGAGGTGGCGCGGCGCGAGATCGCGCGGCTGTGCGCGGCCAGCGGCCTCGACGGCAACGCCTGGCGCCGCCTGCTGCCGCCGCTGGCGGCGTCGATCGAGCCGCTCGAGGTGCTGGTGCGGTTCGCGCAGGCCGAGGTCACCGGCGCCGATCGGGTCGCGGCCGAGGAGCGGCGCCGGGCCCGCGAGCGGCTCGAGGCCCACGCGGTGCCGCTGGCCGATCGGGTGCGCGGCGGCGGCGCGGCGCTGGTCGGGCGCGATCGCGAGCTGGCGTCGATGACCGCGCTGCTGGGCGGGCGCGAGCGGCTGGCGGTGCTGGTGTGCGGCGACGAGGGCGTCGGCAAGACCGCGATCGTCCTCGCGTGGGCCCGGGCCCAGCCGCAGCGCGCGGCGTGGGTGACGTCGGTGGCGCAGCTGGTGGCCGGCGCGTCGGGCTTCGGCGAGGCCGAGGCCCGGGTGGCCGACCTGTTCGCGGCGGCCGAGCGGCTCGACGCGGTCTTGTGCTTCGACGACTTCGGCAGCCTGTTCCGCGAGCGGGTCGAGGACGGCGGCCTGGGCCTGACCGCGATCGTGCGCCGGTTCATCGTCGACGCGCGGGTGCGGGTGGTCGCCGAGATCACGCCGGCGGCGCTGGAGCGCGCCGAGCGCCGCGAGGTGGCGCTGATCGGCGCGATGACCCGGCTGACGGTGCCGGCGATGGACGCCGCGGCGACGCTGGCGGTGGTGACCGGGCGCGCCGCGCACTGGCGCCGCGCCGACGCGCGCCGGCCGCAGCTCGCCGCCGCGGCGTTGTCGGTCGCGGTCGAGCTGGCGCGGCGCTACCTGCCGTACCGCGCGTTCCCCGGCAAGGCGGTGACGCTGCTCGACGATCTGCGCGCCGCGGCCGACGGCGAGGTCGGCGCCGACGGCGCGCCGCGCGAGCTGGGCCCCGACGCGGTCTACGACGGCTTCGCCGCGGCCACCGGCGTGCCGGCGTTCCTCTTGCGCGACGATCGGGCGCTGCTCCTCGACGAGCTGATCGCCCGGCTGCGCACGCGGATGATCGGTCAGGAGGCGGCGGTGGCGCGGGTGGCCGAGACGCTGTGCACGGTCAAGGCGCAGCTGCAGCCGGCCGACAAGCCGCTGGCGACGTTCCTGTTCGTCGGGCCGACCGGCGTCGGCAAGACCGAGCTGGCCAAGAGCCTGGCCCACCTGCTGTTCGGCTCCGAGGGGCGGCTGGTGCGGTTCGACATGAGCGAGTACGCCGATCCATGGGCGGCCGAGCGGCTGATCCGCGGCAGCGACGCCGGCGAGGGCCTGCTGACCGCGCGGATCCGCCAGCAGCCGTTCGCGGTGGTGCTGCTCGACGAGATCGAGAAGGCGCACCCGGCGGTCCACGATCTGCTGTTGCAGGTGGCGGGCGAGGGCCGGCTGACCGACGCCCGCGGCCGCACCGCGTACTTCCACAACGCGATCGTGATCCTGACGTCGAACCTCGGCGCCCACGGCCGGGCCGCGGCGATCGGCCTGGCGGTCGGCGCCGGCGACGACGATCGCGCGCGCGAGCTGGCGCGCTACCGGGCCGCGGTGACCGAGGCGTTCCGCCCCGAGATGCTCAACCGCCTCGACGCGATCATCCCGTTCCATCGCCTCGACGCCGCGCAGATCGCCGCGGTCGCGGGGCTGGCGCTGGCCCAGCTCTCCGAGCGGCGCGGGCTGGTCCAGGCCAGCATCACGCTCGACGTCAGCCCGGCGGCGGCGGCGGCGCTGGCGGCCGGCGGCTACGCCCCGGCCTACGGCGTGCGCGCGCTGCGCCGCCACCTGGATGAGGCGGTGATCGCGCCGGCGGCGCGGCTGGTGGCGCGGCTGGGCAAGGACGCCCACGGCGCGCTGCTCGCGGTGCGCACCGTCGACGAGCCGGCCGCGGTCGACCTGCCGGCCGGCGCGCACCTGGGCACCACCGAGCCCGAGGCCGGCGTGGTGGTGGCGGCGTGGCGGCGCGGCGGGGCCGGCGGTCGCAAGAACGCCCGCGGCGCGCTGGCGGTGGCGGCGGTGCGGCGGGTGGCCGACACCTGGATGCGCCACGACGTCGCCACCGAGGTGAAGACCCAGATCGCGTGGCTGAAGTCGCAGCTGGCGCGCGGCGCGGCGCAGCCCGGCGGCGCGCAGGCCGGCAAGCGCAAGAAGGCGGCGCTGTCGAGCGCGCAGGTGCAGCAGATGAGCATCGAGCTGGCGCGGCTCGAGCGGGCGTGGGACGCCGCGGCCGCGGCGCAGGAGGACCTGGCCGCCGCCGAGGAGCTGGCGATCGCCGCGGCCCAGGCCGGCGACGACGTCGAGGCGGCGGTGGCGATGGCGGGGCCGCTCGAGGACGCGTTCACGACCGCGATGTTCTGGCTGGCGGTGGCGCGGCGCGAGGATCGCGACGAGATCACGCTGACCTTGTCGGCGCCCGAGCACCCGCGCGCGCTGGGCCGCTGGGTGACCGGCATGCTCGAGCTGGCGGCGGCGCGCGGCTGGACCGTGCACGCGCACCCGACGGTGGCCAAGGAGCCGGCGCCCGACTGGCCGCTGGCCCGGGTGTGGGGGCCGCCGCGATCGCGGGCGTGGCTGGCCGGGCAGACCGGCCCCGACGGCGGGCTGCGCAACGCGCTCGTGCGGGTGCGCGGCCCGGGCGCGGCGCTGTTGCTCGGGCTCGAGGTCGGCGCCCACCGCTTCGTCGGCATCGCCAAGGAGTCGCCCTGCCACCTGGTGATCCGCTGCATGGCGTTCGCCACCGAGTTCGACGACGCGGCGTGGCTCAAGCTGGGCGCGCTGGCGACGCCGGCGGTGCCGCCGCGGGGCAAGGTCGAGCGCGAGTACCCCGACGAGGACACGGTCGTCGTGCGCGGCGTGGCCCGGGCGATGGGCTGGGCCGCGCGGTGGGCGCGGCCCGAGGAGGTGGCCCTGGCGGTCCTGACCGCCGAGCTCGACGCCGGCCGCAGCCCCGACGAGGCGTACCGCCACGAGCTGGTCGACGACGAGCCGGCCGACGACGACGCCGGCGGGGACGGCGCGCCGTGAAGCGCACCTACGCGATCACCGTCTACGAGCGCAAGGTCGAGGGCACGCTGACCTGGACGCCGCTGGTGCCGCCGGGGTTGATCGCGGCGCTGAGCGGCAAGAGCGAGGTGCGGCTGCGCGAGCAGCTGGGCAAGCTGCTGGCCGCGGCGGTGCGCCAGGTCGAGCCCGAGCAGCACGAGCTGTTCGAGACCGCGCCCGGCACCCGGCTGCACCACGTGTCGCTGGATCTCAACCTGCGCGAGCGCGGGCGGGTCGGCGGGCGGTTCCCGCTGGTGCTCGAGCCGCGGTGGTTCACCGACGCGCGCCAGCGGCTGCTCGCGTACCACCCGGCGGATCCCAGCGCGTGGTTCGACGCCGACGACGTCCACGAGGTCGAGCGGCTGGCGGCGCACTTCGCGCGCCAGGCGTGGGCCAGCGACGACGTCACCGCGCTCGAGGCCAAGAAGAGCGCGGCCAAGGAGCGGCTGATCACGGTGTCGTTCGACCTGGCGCCGCGGACGCTGCTCGATCGCGCCAAGGCCGCGGCCGAGGGCAAGCAGCGGGCCGGGCTGGCGCGGTCGGTGCGCCAGCACCTGGCGCAGCTCGGCGTCGACCAGACCGCGCGCGCGATCGACGGCACCTTGCCGATGGGCGTGGCCCGGCCGGCCTACCGGGCCCAGCTGGCGCGGCTCCTGGGCGGGCCGCGGCCGCGCTCGACGGTGCTGGTGGGACGTCCGGGATCCGGACGCGCGACGTTGCTGGCGCGCTGGGTCGGCGATCGGCTCGAGGCCGACGGCTGGTACCTGCACCGCAACGCCGATCGCGTGCACCGGGTGTGGCGGCTGTCGGGCAAGCGGCTGATCGCGGGCATGCAGTACTTCGGCGACTGGGAGGACCGGCTGCTCGATCTGGTGACCGACGCCCGCGCCCACCGCGGCCTCCTGTGGTTCGACGATCTGCACCTGTTCGGGCGGCTGGGCGTGACCCGGCAGTCGGAGCGCTCGTTCGCCGACTTCTTCCGCGGCCCGGTGCAGCGCGGCGAGCTGACGATCGTCGCCACCGCGACCCGCGAGCAGCTGGCGCGGCTGGAGGACGACGCGCCGTCGTTCGCGCAGCTGTTCGCGCGGGTCGCGGTCGAGCCGACCGACGCCGCCGAGACCGCGGCGCTGATGCTGGCCGAGGTGCGCCGGCTCGAGGCCGAGCACCCGGTCGAGGTCCACCCGTTCACGCCGCGGACGGTCTACGAGCTGGCCACCAGCCTGCACCCGTGGACCGCGACGCCGGGCGGGCCGATCGACATGCTGCGCAAGCTGGTGGCCGCCGCCGGGCCGCGGCCGGCGCCGGGGGCGCGGCGGGCGCTGCCGCCCGAGGCCGCGGTGGCGCAGGCGGCGCGCGACACCGGCCTGCCCGAGCACCTGATCACGCTCGACGCGCCGCTCGATCCGGCGGCGGTGACCGCGCACTTCGCGGCCCGGGTGATCGGCCAGGACGAGGCGGTGGCGGTGGCCACCGACGTGGTGGTCAAGGTGCGCGCCGGGTTGACCGACCCCGGGCGGCCGCTCGGCGTGTACCTGTTCACCGGCCCCACCGGCACCGGCAAGACCGAGCTGGCCACCGCGCTGGCCGAGTACCTGTACGGCGAGCGCCGCCGGCTGGTGCGGCTCGACATGAGCGAGCTGGCCGGCCCCGACGCGGTGGCCCGGCTGATCGGCGACCGCTTCACGCCCGACGGCTTGCTCACCAGCCGGATCCGCGAGCAGCCGTTCGCGGTGGTGCTGCTCGACGAGATCGAGAAGGCCCACCCGTCGGTGCTCGGGCTGCTCTTGCAGCTGTTCGACGAGGGCCGGCTGACCGACGCGGGCGGCGAGGTCGCGAGCTTCCGCCACGCGGTGATCGTGATGACCTCGAACCTCGGCGCGCGGGTGCAGCAGCCGATCGGGTTCGGCGACTCGACCGAGGCGGTGCTCGGGCAGATCGCCAAGGCCGTGCGCGAGTTCTTCCCGCCCGAGCTGTGGAACCGCATCGATCGCGTGGTGCGGTTCCGGCCGTTGACCGCCGAGGTCGCGGCGCGGGTGGTCGACAAGGAGCTGGCCAAGCTCCTGGGCCGGCGCGGCCTGCGCGAGCGCGACGTCTTCGTCTACGCCGGCCGGGCGGTGCGCGAGCGCGCGGTGGCGCAGGCGTTCGATCCGCGGTTCGGCGCGCGCACGGTCAAGCGCTGGCTCGAGGAGCACGTCGCCGGCGCGCTGACCGAGGCGTTGACCGAGGCGCCGCCGGCGCGGATGACCGTGGCCCGGCTGCGCGAGGAGGCCGGCGCGATCGCGGTGACGCTCGAGCTGGTGCCCGAGGCGGTCGCGTGGGGCGGCGGCTTCCCGCTGATCGAGGCCCGCGAGCTGTCGGCGGCGGCGCTGTGCCGGCGGCCGAGGCGATGGCCGATCGCATCGACGCGCTCCTGGCCACCGATCCGGTGGGGCGGGCGCTGGCCACGTTGCGGGCCCGGCCCGACGGCGAGCGCGGGCGGTACTTCGTCGAGCACTTCGCCGACGAGCTGGCGGCGCTGCGGACGACGCTGGTCGGCCGCCGCCGGGCCCGGCCGGGGCCGATCGCGCCCGAGGCCCACGAGGAGCACGACCTCGAGGCCTGGCCGCGCGAGGCCCACGTCGAGAAGAGCGGCGCGTGGTCGCAGCGCCGCGAGGTGCGCCGCTACGATCCGCGCTCCGGCGATCGCGCGCCCAAGGCCGCCGCCGGCCAGGCGGCGACGCTGGCGGCGCTGGCGCGCGCCGAGCTGCTGCTCGGCCACGTCGACGAGCTGGCCGATCCCGACGCCCACGTCGTGACCGTGCTGGTCACGCCGGTCGGCGTGGTCGGCGGCGGGCCGCGGCCGCTGGGCTGGGGCCTGCTCGAGGCGCTGCGCGCGGTCGCCGATCAGGCGATGGCGCGCACCAAGGACGGCCGGATCGAGGCCTACCAGGCGCCGGCGGTCGGCCACGTGCAGCGCGCGTTCGCGGTGCGCGATCTGTTCGCGCGCGCGGCGTTCACGCCCGAGCACGGCACCCACTTCTTCCAGTCGCTCACCGACGAGCCCGAGGTGTACCGGGTCGAGGTGCGGCCCGGCGATCAGCCGCTGGCGCCGCTGCTGCGCGCGCACGCCGAGGCGCTGGCGGCGTTCGAGGCGGCGCAGGCCGCGGGCGTCGCCGGGCCGCCCAACCCCAAGGCGCTGCTGCCGGCGGTGCGGACGCTGGCGGCCGCGCCCGGGCAGCGGCCCGGCGAGGCGTTCGTCGCCGACGTCGAGGACTTCGTGATCGGCCTGGCGACCCGGCAGCACGCGGCCAGCCTGGCCGAGGTGGTGCGGGCGCTGTGGCACGTCCGCTGGAGCCACCGGCCATGAGCAAGCGCGCCGGGTTCCGGGTGTTCGTCAGCGCGCACGACGGCGGCAAGCTGGTCGGCGTGCTGATGCGGCGGCGCGAGCGGCTGTTCGATCGGCCGGCGCCGGCGGCGTGGGGCGACACGCTGGCCGACGTGCTGGCGGCGCTCGAGCCGGCGCTGGTCGCGGCGGCCGCCGACGGCGATCTCGAGCGCTACCGGTTCCGCGAGGAGCTCGAGCTGCGGCGGGTGGCGATCGACGTGCGGCCGCGGGCCGCGGCCGACGGCGTCTGGGTGGTCGGCAGCCGCACGGTGCCGGTGCGGATCGCCTACGGCGCGTACGCCGAGGGCGAGGTGTGGCGGGCGCTGGTGCCGCGGTTCGGCTGGTCGCTGGCGCTCGAGTCGCTCGACGACGCGCCCGACGTGATCCGCTCGGCGGTGTTCGCGGCGACCCTGGGCAGCGACCCGTCCGACGTGCTCGACGTGCGGGCCGCGGTGCGCGAGTGGATCGAGCCGTGGGCGCTGCCGCGGTTCGACGACGACGACGCCCCCGACGACGACCAGGCCGAGCCGCCGCCGCCGACCCTGGCCGCGGTGGCCGAGGACTGGACCGGCAAGCTGGGCCGGCGGCTGGTGGCGGCGCCGGTCGGCGAGCTGCCGCTGGCCGCGCGGCTGGCGGCGATCGCCGACGCCGAGCCGCCGCGCTCGATCGTGCTGTGCGGCGAGGCCGGCGTCGGCAAGACCGCGCTGGTGCGGCGGCTGGCCAAGCACCTCGGCGAGCGCGACCGCGCCGACGAGCGCCGCCGGCTGTGGGCCACCGCGGCGGGCCACGTCACCGCCGGCATGACCTACCTCGGCATGTGGCAGGAGCGCAGCCTGGCGATCGCCCGCGAGCTGGCGGCCACCCGCGACTGGCTGTTCGCCGATCGGCTGGTCGATCTGTGCGCGGCCCAGGCCGACGGCGCCAGCATCGCCGAGCTGTGGCTGCCGGCGATCGTCGCCGGCGAGCTGCGGCTGATCGTCGAGTGCTCCGACTCCGAGCTGGCGCAGTGCCGGCGGCGGTTCCCGGCGCTGGTCGACGCGCTGGCGGTGGTGCGGGTCGACGAGCCGAGCCCGGCCGAGGTCGGCCCGCTGGTGGTCGCGTACCAGCGGCGCAAGGACCCGACCCGCGAGCTGCACCCGGCCGGGCTGCGTCGGCTGCTGACGCTGTGCGCGGCGTTCCGGCGCGACCTGCGCTTCCCCGGCAAGGCGCTGGCGTTCCTCGACTGGTGGAACCAGGACGCCGCGCCGCCGCCGAGCCTGATCGCGCCGCGCGACGTGGCGCGGGCGTTCGGCCGGTGGTCGGGGCTGCCGGTCGAGCTGATCACCGACGAGCAGCCCACCAGCAAGGCGGCGATCGCCGCGGCGCTGGCCGCCGGCGTGATCGGGCAAGACCACGCGTGCGCGGTGGTGGCCGGGGCGTTGGCGCGGTTCAAGGTCGGGCTCGACGACCCCGAGCGGCCGGTGGCGTCGCTTCTGTTCGCGGGGCCGACCGGCGTCGGCAAGACCGAGCTGGCCAAGCAGATCGCGCGCTACCTGTTCGGCGACGCCGAGCGCCTGGTGCGGATCGATCTGTCCGAGTACATGACGCCGGGCGCGGCGGCGCGCTTGCTCGAGGTCGGCGGCGGCGCCAGCTCGCTGGCCGAGGCGGTGCGCCGGCAGCCGCTGTCGGTGGTGCTGCTCGACGAGCTGGAGAAGGCCCACCCCGAGGTGTTCGACCTGCTGCTGGCGGTGCTGGGCGAAGGCCGGCTGACCGACTCGCTGGGCCGGCTGATCGATCTGCGGATGTGCGTGATCGTGATGACCTCGAACCTGGGCGTCGGCGCCAAGGGCGGCGTCGGCTTCGGCGGCGACGACGTGCCCGACTTCGTCGGCGCGGTGCGGGCGCACTTCCGCCCCGAGTTCACCGCGCGCCTCGATCACGTCGTGGCGTTCCGCCGGCTGGGCGCCTCCGCGATCGAGCGCATCGTCGAGCTCGAGCTGGCCAAGGTGCGGCGGCGCCCCGGCGTGGTGGCGCGCGGCCTGAGCCTGTGGTCGTCGCCGGCGGCCCGGGCGCTGCTCGCGGCGCGCGGCGTCGATCCGACGCTCGGCGCCCGGCCGCTGCGCCGGCTGATCGAGGACGTCGTCGTCGCGCCGCTGGCGGTGCGCATGGCCGGCGATCCCGGGCTGCGCGATCGCGCGGTCGGCGTGGTCACCGCGGCCGAGGCGGCGCGCGCCGACGCCGGCACCGAGGTGATCGCGCTGCCGGCGTGATCACCCGGGCAGCTCGGCGAGCAGCAGGTCGCGCAGCGCGCGCACCCGCGCCGGCAGCTGCGCGATCGGCGCCGACACCAGGTACAGCGGCGCGCTGGCCAGCGCGTACTCCGGCACCACCCGCGCCAGCTCGCCGCGCGCCAGCGGCCGCGCCGCGACGAACGTGGGCAGGAGCGCGATGCCGGCGCCGGCCACCGCCAGCTCGGCCAGCGTGCCGAAATCGGCGCAGGCGATCGACGGCGGCCGCGGCCGCGACGCCGGCGCGAAGCTCTTGTGGCCGCGGGCGTCGGGCCACATGACCTCGTGGCCGGCGAACTCGGCGGCGCGCTTCGGCGTGCCGCGGCGGGCCAGGTAGGCCGGGCTGGCGAAGAACCCGGCGGTCAGCGCGCGCAGCCGCCGCGCCACCAGGCCGCCGGCGCCGGGCCGCCCGAGCCGCAGCGCCAGATCGACGCCGCGGGTGAACGGCACCAGCTGATCGGACAGCTCGAGGACCAGCCGCACCGCCGGGTAGCGCGCGCGGAAGCCGGGCAGGAGCGGCGCCACCAGCGCGCGCGCCAGCTCGGGCGTGGTGGTGAGGCGGACGGTGCCGGTCGGGATGGCGTGGGCCGCCGGCACCGCCCCGGCGGCGCGCTCGAGCTCGGCCAGCGGCGCGGCGACCTGGCGGGCCAGCGCCTCGCCCTCGGCGGTGGGCCGGACCGAGCGGGTGGTGCGCACGAACAGCCGCGCGCCGAGGTCGCGCTCGAGGGCGCCGATCACGCGGCTGACCCGGGTGCGATCGACGCCGAGCTCGCGGGCCGCGACGCTGAACGAGCCGGCGCCCGCGACCCGCGCGAAGACCGCGAGGTGGTTGAGATCCATTGATGCGAGAGTCGCATCAATGACGTGCTGATTCCACGGATTGTCGCGGCGGCCGCGCGGCCGCATCGTGCCGTCATGCACCACCTGTCGCGCCTCGTCGTCGCCTCGCTCCTCGCGGCCACCGCCGCCTCGTCCCTGGCCGGCTGCGGCCCCGGTCGCCCCGGCTCCCCGGTCGGCCTGACCCTGGCCGCCGCCGCGCCGCCGCCGCCGCTGGCGACGCTGGTGTGGGTCGGCCGCGGCGTCGCCGAGCGCCACGGCCCCGACGGCTGGGCGCCGGCGCCCAGCTTCGACTACGACTTCACCGTCGTCCAGCGCCGCTACGCCGACCACTGGGACTCGACCAAGACGATGCGCCGGTCGCACCCGGCCTACGACGGCTCGGCTGGGCCGCGGCTCTTGGTCTACCAGTTCCGCCTCGACCTCGCGCCCGGCCCCGACGCCGCGGTCGCGTACCGGATCGCGTCGACGATCGGCAGCGGCCGGGGCCACGGCGATCCCGAGTTCCGCGAGGCGGTGCTCGAGCTCACCGCCGACGTGTCGATGTTCGCCCCGTTCGACCGCTACCGCATCACCCAGCACTACCAGTACGAGGAGGGCCGGCTGACCGAGCTGGTCGAACTCAACGATGGCGCCGCGCCGTGGGTGCGCAACCACGAGGAGGCGCTGCTGTTCGGGCCCGAACGGTTCGCCGGCCCGCCGACGACGCTGGCCGACGCGGCGCCGTGACGGTCAGGCGGCGTCGATCGCGATCGCGTGGGCGCGCAGCGCGATCGCCTCGGCCACCGCGGCGTCGGTGGTGGGCCGGGCCGCGGCGTCGATCGCGCCCAGCCGCGCGAGGTGGGCGTCGACCGCCCGGGCCAGCGCCGGATCGACGCCGGCCAGCACCGCGGCCGGCAGCCGGAAGTCGTCGGCGCTGCGGGCGCCGGCCAGCAGCTGCTCGCGCGACCACGGGTGACGGCCGGTGAGCATCTCGTACAGCACCACCGCGGCCGCGTAGAGATCGTCGGCCGGCACCGGCGGCAGGCCGCGCCGCTGGTCGGGGCTCATGTACGCCAGCGTGCCGACCGCCTCGCCGGCCGGCTTGCCCCGGCTGGCCTCGGCGCCGGTGGCGCCGTGGGCGTCGGGCAGGTGGGCCACGCCGAAGTCGCCGAGCATGATCTCGACGCCGGCCTGATCGGGATCGCGCCGGAACATCAGGTTGCCGGGCTTGAGGTCGCGGTGGACCACGCCGCGGCGGTGGGCGGCGGCCAGCGCCGACAGGATCTGCACGTGGCGCTCGATCCCCCGGCGCAGCGTGCGCGCGCCGCGCTCGCGCAGCAGATCCCGCAGCGTGCCGCCGGCCGCCAGCTCCAGCACCAGCCGGCGCGACTTCTCCTCGAGGTCGAGCACGGCGACGACGTTGGGGTGGCGCAGCGACGCCATCAGCCGCGCCTCGCCGAAGAACCGCTCGACCGCCTCGGCCTGGCCGGCGGCGGCCAGGTGCGGGTGCAGGAGCTTCACCGCGACGTCGCGCTCGAGCTCGGCGTCGCGCGCCAGGTAGACCACGCCGGTGGCGCCGCGCCCCAGCTCGCGCACCAGCCGGTAGCGCGCGCCGGCGCCCACGCCCACCACGTCGGCGCCGGCGATGGTCTCGCCGGCCGACGGCGCCGCCAGCCCGCGCGCCGCGCGCAGCCGCTCGACCCGGGCCCGCACGTTGGGGTAGTCGACGTCGCGGGCCAGCACCGCCTCGTAGTGGCGCAGCGCCTGGCCGTCGTCGCCGAGCTTGCGGTGGTGCTCGGCCAGCAGGTAGTGCGCGCGCGCCGCGTGGGCGTCGCTGGCGGTCAGCGCCTGCAGGTGGGCCAGGCCGCGCTCGAGCTCGTGGCGCGCCTCGAGCCGATCGACCAGCCGCGCGCGCAGCGTCGTGATCGCCGCGGCCGGCGCGTCGGGCACCGCGATCAGCTTCTCGAGCCACTCGGTGGCCAGGCGCTCGTGGCCGCGCTGCCACAGCGCGTCGACGTGGGCCAGCGTGTCGACCGCGGCCAGCTCGTCGAGCCGGCGGCCGTCACCGCAGGCGGTGGTCAGCGTCTCGAGCCAGGCGTCGTCCTCGTCGCGCAGCACCGCCGGCTCGCTCGGCGGCGGCGCGGCCGCCGGCGGCTTCTTGCCGAACCACCGCGACCACAGGCTCACGCCGACACGTCCAGCGTGACGCCGTCCCAGGCCAGCACGTCGCCGACGATCAGCTGCACCCGGCCGGCGCCGATGCGATCCTCGCCCAGCGTGAACGGCCCGGCCGCGCGGCCCAGCCACGGCGCGCCGGCGGTGAACGCGACCTCGCACGGCAGCCCGGCCGGCGCCAGGTCGATCACCTGATCGGGCCGCCCGATCACCAGCCGCCGGCCGCGGTCGAGGCCGCTGGCGACGCGCAGGTACGCGACCCCGTCGATCACCTCGAACTCGAGCCGGCAGTCCTCGCCCAGCTCGACCGCGCCGCGGCCGGCCAGCGGCACCTTGCCCGCCACCGGCAGCCCGCCGATCAGCGTGCCGTTGCGCGAGCCGGCGTCGCCGATCGTGAACCCGTCGCCGCCGACGGTGATCTCGGCGTGGCGGCGCGACACCCCGCCGGCGCGCAGCGGCAGATCGCACACCGCGTCGCGGCCCATCGCGACCAGGGGCCGGACGCTCACGATCACCGCGTCGCCGCCGCGCGGGCGCAGCTCGACCTTGCCGCCGCTGATCAGATCGGCGGTGAGCGCGTCGAGCACGCGCTGGCGATCGTCGGACGGCTCGGCGGCCAGGCTGCGCGTCAGCGCGGCGCGCGCCTCGCCGCGGCGCCCGAGCCGGCGGTGCAGCTCGTAGTCGGCGAAGGCGTCGCGCGCCGACTGCTCGGCGGTGGCGCGGCGCTCGTCGGCGGCCAGCGTGTCCTCGACGCGATCGATCAGGCCGGCGTCGGAGTAGGCCTGGGCCGCGCCGGCCAGCTCGCCGATCGCGGCCAGCGCGTCGCCGGCCTCGCGGTGGGCGCCGCCGGCCACGAGCAGCGCCGCGGCCTCGCGCACCCGCTCGCGATCGCGCGCGGTGGCGACGCCCTCGGCCTTGGTCTTGGCGTACAGCGCGCGGCCCAGCGCCGCGGAGGCCTGGGCCACCAGCGCCGGCTCGTCGCCGGCCCAGTGCACCGCGTCGCGCAGCGCGGCCAGCTCGGCGGCGCGATCGGCGGCGCGCGCGGCCCGCGCCAGGTGCATGCGCACCGCGCCGGCGCGATCGCCGGCCAGGCCGTAGTGGGTCGCGGCGGTGTCGGGATCGCCCGCGGCCTCGGCGGCGCGCGCGGCGCGCAGGTCAGTCGAGAACAGCTGGCGGAAGATGCCCACGCGAGGGTCGATTATACAGCCCGGCGTGGGCCCTCAGCGCCGGTCAGTTCGTTTCGCTCGAGCACCGGAGGACGCGTCGGGAGTCTCGCGTCGCGGGGGGAGGCTCGATCCCGGCTTTGCCGGGATCGAGGGGGGCTCGGCGACGAGCCCCCTGGAACTCAAGGAAGCGCGGCGCCGAAGCGCGCCTGGTACTCGGTGGCGAGCTGGGCCTTGGCGGCGGCGTCGCCGGCGCGGTCGAGGGCCTTGCCCAGCGCGCGGTAGGCCTGCGCCAGCTCGGGCTCGGCGGCGATCGCCGCGCGCAAGGACGCGATCCCGGCCGGCAGCTTGTTGCCCTGGGCCAGCATCACGCCGCGCAGGTACAGCGCCCAGGCCGCGCCGCTCCACGCGGCGATCGCCTGATCGCACAGCTTGCGCGCGGCCGGCACCGCCTGCTGGCGCAGCGCCAGGTCGCACTCGGCGGCGAGCAGCCCGGGCGCGCCGCGCCAGCGCTTGCCCGCGGCCTTGGCCAGCCGCTTGGCGTCGGCGAACTTGTCGGCGTAGATCGCCGCCAGCAGGTCGCGCACCGCCGCGACGTAGGCCGGCTCGTCGAGCGGCGCGATCTTGCCGGGGACGCCGCCCGGGGGCAGGCCGTAGCGGCCGCGGGTGCGCAGCACCCAGGCCAGCACGTCGGCGCCCACGCCCGGCTGACGCTGCTCGGCGCTCCGCGCGGCGCGCTCGGCGTCGGACACCAGCCCCAGGGCCAGGTACGCCTCGGCGGTGGCCATCCACACCGGCACGCGATCGCCGGCCATCGCGTCGACCGCCGCCAGGTGGGCGCGCGCGCCGGCGAGGTCGCCGCCGGACGCCAGCGCGCCGGCCAGCACCATCCGCGGTCGCGGATCGTCGGGCGCGACGTCGGCCACGCGCTGGCACGCCTTCACCGCGGCGTCGTCGGCGGCGCCGTCGCGCGCCACCCGCAGCTCGCAGATCGCCATCCGCACGTCGGGCGACGCCGGGTACGCGGCGGCGATCGCGTCGAGCTCGGCCAGCGCCTCGCCGAGCTTGCCGGCCTGGGCCAGCCGCCGCGCCGCCAGCAGCTGCTCGTTGGCCGCGCCGGCCAGGTCGACCGCGGCGCCGCCGCTGGCGTCGACCATGACCCGCAGCGCGGCGAGGAACTCGCCCTTGGCGTCGTCGTCCCAGCCGCCCCACGGGTTGCCCTCGAAGTAGCTGGTCAGCCGCGCCGCCAGCGTGCGCACGTCGAAGCTGCCCCGCGGCGCCAGCCAGGTCTCGAGCGACAGCTGCATGATCGCGCGGCTCGGCTCCGACAAGGTCGCCATCTCGGCGCTGTAGATCGCGGCCAGCAGCCAGGTCGGATCGTTCTCGTGCGGCGCGCCCAGCGTGTGGGCCAGCTCGTGCAACAGCACGACGGTCTGCTTGTGGCGGCGCCGCGCCAGGTGCACCCGCTCGCGCTCGGCGTCGCTGGTGTCGGGGAACAGCTGCGTGAACGCCTTGCGCTCGGCGCCGTCGGCGTAGCCGCGCACGACGACGTGGCGGCCCAGCGGGCGCGCCACGCCGAGCTCCTCGAAGCTGCCCTCGACCAGGCTCAGCGCCGACGCGTAGCCGATGACCCAGTCGACGTCGTCGCCGGGATCCTTGGCCTCGAGCGCCGCCAGCACGTCACCCAGCTTGCGATCGGCCGAGCGCGCGGGCCACGGCTCGATGGCCTTGGCCTCGAGGCGGACGCCGACCGCCGGCACCAGGAACTGGTTGGCCTCGTCGAGCTGCTCCTCGATCTGCTGCCGCCAGTGCAGCGTGCCGGCCCGGTAGTCCTCGTCGACCCAGACCCGCACGCGCGCGGTGCGGGCCTCGCCCGGCAGCGGCCGCGCCACCTCGAGCCCGGCCGGCAGCGCCTTGCTCAGGTTGCGCCGCTGGATCTCCTTCTCCTTGGCCGCGTTCGAGAACGCGTTGGTGTAACAGCCGGCGGCCAGGGCCGCGATCGCACACAGGAGAGCGGCGCGCATCAGGTGGGAGCGAGGCTACCACCGCGCCGCGGTCAGGCAGCCAGCTTCGACAGCGCCGGGTCGGCGGCGAGCGAGTTGCCGTGGCGCAGCAGCACCGGCGTGCCGGTCCACGCGAAGCCGAGCAGGTAGTCGTCGCCGTCCTCGCGCGTCCACTGCACGCGGGCCTTGAAGCGGTAGGTCAGCCCGAGCTCGACGTCGTCGATGATGATCTCGACCGCGCTGCCGATCTCGGCGTACGGCGCGCGACCGCACACCATGCCGCCCGGGCCGATGTCGTCGACCGTGATCGCGTCGTGCAGCTTGCCGCCGCGGACCACCGCCGGCAGCCGCACGTGCTCGCGCCGGAAGCGGCGGCCGTCGACCGCCGGGCTGGCGTCTTCGGCGAACGCCGCCTCGAGCGCGGTCAGCGCCTCGATCTCGTCGAAGCTGAGCCCCGCCCCCGACGCAGCCTTCCCCAGCAGCAGCCGGTATTGGTAGACGCGGTCGAGGGCGGTCATGCCTGGACCTAGAGCAAACCCCGGGCCACGGGTGAGCTGGCCCCGGCGCCGGGTTAACCGGCGGAGATCACAGATCGGGGGAGGGGGGCTGGCGGATCGGGTGGCCGGGTTTGCCGTCACCAGGGGTGCAGCGACCTCGCCACATTGACAGGCCGCCGTCGGGCCGCGATCGTCCCGATCACCTCCGTGGATCTCTTTGCCCAGAACGCCGCGGCGCGCCGCGTCGGCCAGCCGCTCGCCGAGCGCATGCGCCCGCGATCGCTGGCGGAGTTCGCCGGCCAGGAGCACCTGCTCGGCCCCGGCAAGCTGCTGGGCCAGCTGGCGGCGGGGCGGAACATCCCGTCGCTCCTGTTGTGGGGCCCACCTGGGACCGGAAAGACCACCCTGGCGCGCCTGGTCGCCGAGGCGATCCGCGCACACCTGGTGACCCTGTCGGCGGTCGACGCCGGGGTCAAGGACGTCCGCGAGGCGGTGGCCGAGGCCGCCACCCGCCGCGATCAGTACGGGCGGCGGACCGTGCTGTTCATCGACGAGATCCACCGGTTCTCGCGGACCCAGCAGGACGCGCTCCTGCCCCACGTCGAGGCCGGCACGGTGACGCTGGTCGGCGCGACCACCGAAAACCCGTCGTTCGGGGTGGTCGGCGCGCTCCTGTCGCGGGCCCGCGTGGTGCGGCTCGAGGCGCTGACCGACCCGGTGATCGACGCGCTGGTGCGGCGCGCGCTGGTCGACCGCGAGCGCGGGCTGGGCGCGCTCGACGTCCAGATCGCCGACGAGACCATCGCCGACGTCGTGACCCTGGCCGGCGGCGACGCGCGGCGCGCGCTGGGCATCCTCGAGGCCGCCGCCGAGCTGGCCGGCGGGGTGGCGCCGGCGGCGATCGAGCGGGCCCACGTCGCCGAGGCCGCCCAGGGCAAGGTGCTGACCTACGATCGCGCCGGCGACGAGCACTACGGCGTGGTCAGCGCGCTGATCAAGAGCCTGCGCGGCTCCGACCCCGACGCGGCGGCGTACTGGATGACCCGCATGCTCGAGGCCGGCGACGATCCGCGCTTCATCCTGCGCCGGCTGGTGATCTTCGCGTCGGAGGACGTCGGCAACGCCGACCCCCAGGCGCTGGTGGTGGCGGTGAGCGCGCTGTCGGCCTACGAGCTGGTCGGGCTGCCCGAGGGCGCGCTGGTCATGACCCAGGCCGCGGTCTACCTGGCGTGCGCGCCCAAGTCGAACACCGCGCTCACCACCTACGCCGCCGCGCGCAAGGCGGTGCGGGACCACGGCGCGCTGCCGGTGCCGGCGGCGCTGCGGCCGGCGTCGACCGGCCTGGCCCGGGCCATGGGCCACGGCCAGGGCTACAAGTACCCCCATGACTTCGAGGGCGCCTACGTGCCCGCCGACTACCTGCCCGAGGCGCTGATCGGGACCCGGCTGTACCAGCCGACCGAGTCGGGCTTCGAGGCCGAGCTGAAGGCGCGGCTGGCGGCGCTGGCCGCGCGCAAGCGCTGACCAGGCATCACTCTTCGCCGGCGCGATGTGATACCCCTTTGGGCGATGTCCGCCCTCGACTCCACCCAGGAAGAGCTGTTCCTCGGCATCGCCTACGCGCTCTTCATGAACCGCCTGCACGTGCTGCGTCTGACCGAGGTCGTGCGCCACGGGATCCGGCCCAACGCCGACGACGGCAACATGGAAGTGCCGGATCCGCTCGACGGCGAGCTCAAGCAGCAGGCCGTCGAGTACGTGATCAAGTGCTTCCCGGCCACGTTCGGCAAGCGGCTGCGGGCCGCCGCCGACACGTGGCTGTCGCTGTCGTGATGCGGTAGGGGCGCGTCGCCGGGCCCTGGGCGCGGGGATCGCCACCCCTGCACGGGGCGCGGGCACGGTCGATATCCGATCGTGCAAGATGCCCATCGCCCAGCTCTCCGCGCGGGCTGATGATCCCGCGACCTACCTCCGCGACCGGATCGCGCGCGGCGACGTCGTCGTCCCGCCGTACCCAGCGGTGGCGGCCGCGCTGCAAGCGCTCGCGGCCAACCCGAAGTGCGGCAGCCGCGCGCTGGCCGAGGTGGTCGGGCGCGACGTGGCGCTGGCGGCGGCGGTGGTGCGGCGCGCGTCGAGCGCGGCGGCCGCTGGCCACGCCGGCATCCTCACGCTCGAGCAGGCGGTGTGCAAGCTGGGCGTCGCCGAGCTGGGCCGGCTGGCGCTGGCGGTGTCGGTCGGCGCCACCGCGACCCGCCGGGGGCCGCTGGCGCTGTTGCGGCGCGACCAGTGGCGCCACGCGCTCCTGGCCGCGGTGTTCGCGCAGGAGCTGGCGCCGCGCCGGGGCATCCACCCCGATCAGGCGTTCCTGGCCGGGCTGATCCACGATCTCGGCGCGGTGATCGCGGTCGGCCTCCTCGAGGAGTACCTCGGCCTGCACGCCGACGCGACGTTCGACGCGACCGCCGGCGGGGCGCTGATCCAGGAGGTCCACGTCGAGCTGGGGCTCCTGATCGCCGAGCGCTGGCAGCTGCCCGAGGTGCTGCGCGAGATCATCACCTACCACCACGATCCCACCGCGTGCCTCCGCGTCTACCGGCGCGAGGTGACGCTGATCGGCCAGGTCGAGCGGATCATTGCGGCGCTTGCCAGCCCGGCCGGCGCCGAGGCGCTGCGCGAGCTGCCCGGGCTCGAACACGACGAGCGGTTCCGCATCGTCGCGCTCCTGCCGCGGGTCGGCGAGGTCATGGCCAGCTTCGCCGCCGAGCTGCCCGACGCCGCGCCGCCGCCGCGCGCGAGCGCGCCGCCCCCGGCCGCGCCCCGGCCGGCGACGTTCCCGGTCGACTTCGCGGTCGAGCCCGGCGCCAACCGCGCGCCCGGGCGGGCGACCGCGATCGGGCCGGCGACCCTCGAGCTCGACTGTCCGGCGGCGCTGCCGATCAACTGGCTGGTCGCGCTCGGCCTCGACCTGCCCGACGGGCGGGTCGAGCTGCTCGCCAACGTGCTCGCGTGCGCGCGCGGGCCCCGCGGCTTCCACGTCGTCATCGCGCCGTTCGCCCTCAACGGGCCGCCCAAGCGCGCGTGGCTCGCGCTGCTCGAGCGGGCCCGCGCCGCCGCGGCCTGACCGCCGTCCCCGGAGCCGATCCATGTCCCTTCACATCAAGCGTGCCGGTTCGAGCGCCACCGACCCCGCGGCCGCGGTGGCCGAGGTGTTCGCGGGCGTCCACCAGCCCGACGCGGCGTTGACGATCTTCTACTGCTCCTCTCGCTACGACCTGCCGGCGCTGGCGGCGGCGCTGGTCGCGCGGTTCGGGCCGGACGCGCCGCTGCTCGGCTGCACCACCGCCGCGGAGATCGCGCCGACCGGCTACCACGAGGGCTCGCTGACCGCAGTCAGCCTGGCCGGCCCGGGGTTGACCGCCCACGTCGAGCGCATCGACGCGCTGCACGCGTTCGAGCTCGAGCAGGGCGCGGCGGCGGCGCAGCGCGCGCGCGCGGCGTTGGTCGCGCAGGGCGGCCTCCCCGACGCCGGCAACACCTTCGCGTTCCTGCTGGCTGACGGGCTGGCCTCGCAAGAGGAGGCGCTGGTCACGTCGATCTACCACGCGCTCGGCGGCATCCAGCTGTGCGGCGGCTCGGCCGGCGACGGCATGCGCTTCGAGCAGACCCACCTGTTCCATGGCGGTCGCTTCCACACCGACTGCGCGCTCTTGACGCTGGTCCGGTCGCCGGCGCCGTTCCGGGTGTTCAAGACCGAGCACTTCGCGCCGTCGAGCGAGCAGCTGGTCGTGACCGGCGCCGACCCCGGGCGCCGCATCGTCACCGAGATCAACGGCGAGCCGGCCGCGGTCGAGTACGCGCGGATCTGCGGCGTGCCCGCCGACGCGCTGACGCCGATGGTGTTCGCCACCCACCCGGTCGTGGTCACGCTCGGCGGCAGCGTCTTCGTGCGGTCGATCCAGAAGGTCAACCCCGACGGCAGCCTGACGTTCTTCTGCGCGATCGACGAGGGCATCGTGCTGCGGGTCGCGCGCGGGGGCGACATGGTCGCGAACCTGGCCGACGCGTTCGCCGGGGTGGTGCGCGAGATCGGGGTGCCCGATCTGGTGCTCGGCTGCGACTGCGTGCTGCGCTACCTCGAGCTCGAACAGGGCCGGCTGCGGCCCGCGATCGACGCGCTGATGACGCGGCACAACGTGATCGGCTTCGCCACCTACGGCGAACAGTTCAACGCGATGCACGTCAACCAGACCTTCACCGGCGTCGCGATCGCCGCCACCCGAGGCTGAGATGCCGACGACCGAGGAGCTCGAACGCGAGGTCGCGCGGCTGCGCAAGGTCAACGACAAGTTGATGGCGCGGGTCGAGCGCGCGATGGACCTGCAGGGCGGCGGCAGCTTCTCGCTGTTCCAGGCCGCGACCGCGCTCGAGGCCAAGGTCCGCGAGCGCACCCGCGCGCTGTCGAGCGCGCTCGACCGGCTCGAGACCTCGAACTACGAGCTGATGACCGCCAAGGAGGCCGCCGACGCGGCGAGTCGGGCCAAGTCGGAGTTCCTGGCCAACATGAGCCACGAGATCCGCACGCCGATGAACGGCGTGCTCGGCCTGACCGAGCTGCTGCTCGCCAGCGAGCTGGCGCCGCGGCCGCGCCACCTGGCCGAGACCATCCGGACCTCGGCGCGCAGCCTGCTCACCGTCATCAACGACGTGCTCGACTTCTCGAAGATCGAGGCCGGCGCGCTCGAGCTCGAGGAGCTCGAGGTCGATCTGCGCGACGTCGTCGAGGACACCGTCGAGCTGCTCGCGCACTCGGCGGTGGCCAAGGGCCTCGAGCTGGTGAGCTGCATCCCGCCGACGCTGTCGACCCGGTGCCTGGGCGATCCCGGGCGGCTGCGCCAGATCGTCACCAACCTGCTGGGCAACGCGATCAAGTTCACCAGCGCCGGCCACGTGATCGTGCGGCTGCGCGACGCCGGCGGCGACGACCGGGTGCGGCGCATCGAGCTGGCGGTCGAGGACACCGGCATCGGCATCGCGCCCGAGGTGCTGCCCCGGCTGTTCAACGCGTTCACCCAGGCCGACGGCTCGACCTCGCGCCGCTACGGCGGCAGCGGCCTCGGGCTGGCGATCGTCCGGCGGCTGTGCGCGCTGATGGGCGGCGAGGTCCGGGTCGACAGCGAGCCGGGGCGCGGCACGACCTTCACCGCGACGGTGGCGCTGCGGCGCGATCCGGCGATCGTCACCGACGACGACGCGCCGGCGGTCGCGGGGCGCCGCGCGCTGGTGGTCGAGCCCAGCCTGCCGGTGCGCGCCGGGCTGGTCGAGCAGCTGCGCGGGCTGGGCATGGTGTGCGACGTCGTGGCCGACGCCGCCGAGGCGGCGGTGTGCGCCCGCGCCGCGGCGGCCGGCGGCGGCCCGCACGACGTCGTGATCGCGGCGGCGCCGCTCGCGGGCGGCGCGCCCGCGCCGTGGATCCGGCTGTGCCGCGACGGCGAGGCGGCGCCGGCCGCCGTCGGCCCGGCCGCCGACCTGGCCAAGCCGGTGCGGCGCTGGCGGCTGTACGGCGCGCTGCGCCACGCGCTCGGCGGCGGGCGCCGCGGCCGGGTCACCGCGTCGCGGGCCATCGCGCCGCTGCCGCCGATGCGGGTGCTGGTCGCCGAGGACAACCCGATCAACCAGCTGGTCACGATCGGCCTGCTCGAGGCGCTG
>Ga0073899_10001267_pt1 | contig 23172 bp, 19 predicted proteins | sample KloWWTmetaKNB5Ph_FD_88975 | JGI IMG/M metagenome (GOLD analysis project Ga0073899, IMG submission 88975) | Active sludge microbial communities from Klosterneuburg, Austria, studying microevolution and ecology of nitrifiers - Klosterneuburg... | ecosystem: Engineered > WWTP > Aerobic digester >... | reverse complement strand
GGGCCGCGCACACGCGGTGTGGTTCAGCGCGGCGCCGGCACGCGCGGGTAGGGTCGTTCGGGCATGCATCGCCTGATCGTCTCCCTCCTCGCCGCGCTTGACGCGGTCGTCGTCGTGGCCATCGGCCTGCTCCTCGCCCTCGTGCCGCTGACCATCCTGTGGATCGTCGCGTTCGGCGCGGCGGCCGATTGGTCGGCGCTGTGGCCGTCCGGTGCATCCATCTGGCTGCTCGGCAACCTTGTGCCGCTGCAGATCGATCTGCCCGAGGCGCTCACCATCGCGCTCGGCATCACGGGGGATGCCGCGAGCTTCACCCTCTCGCTCGCCCCGCTGGCGTTTGCCGCGTTCGCCGCGGTCGCGGGTGTGCACTCCGGCTCCCGCGCCGCCCGGGCGGGATCCTGGCTCAGCGGCGTCATCGGCGGCGCCCTCGCGACGGCAGCCCTCGCCGCGGTGGTGGGGCTGACCGCCGGCAACCAGGTGGTCTCACACGAGCTGTGGCGCGCGATCGTGGCGCCGACCGCGATCTATGCCGGTGCCGTGCTGCTCGGCGGGGTCGTCACGGCGTGGCGCGTCGGTGACGCGTTCGTCATCGATCGGCTCCGTGCGGCGACGGGACGCTTCGCGCCGGCGTGGCGGCCGGTGGTGCCGCTCATCGCCCGCGGCTTTGCGGTCGCGATCGCGAGCATCATCGGACTCGGGGCGCTCCTGACCGCGCTCGCGGTCATCCTGCACGGCGATCGAATCATCACCCTCTTCCAAGCCGCCCACGTGGATGCCCTCGGCGCCACGCTCGTCACGCTCGGCCAGCTCGCGTACCTGCCGACGCTGATCGGCTGGGCGATCGCCTGGGTCGCGGGCCCCGGCTTTGCGCTCGGGGCCGGCACGGCGCTCTCGCCCGTCGGCGCCCAGCTCGGCGTGGTGCCCGCCATCCCGATCCTCGGGGCGCTTCCCGAATCGGGTGCGCCGTGGTTTCTCGTCGTCGTGCTGCTGCCCATCGCGGCGGGCGCCCTCGCGGGCTGGGTGTGTCGTGCGCGGCTCGCCCGCGCCGGCCTTGACCGGCGCACCTCGCCCCGCCTGGTGATTGCGCTTGGCATTGCACTGCTCGTCGGCGCGGCGGGCGCCCTGATCGCGCTGGCGAGTTCCGGAGCGGCGGGGCCCGGGGCGCTCGTGCACGTCGGTCCGGAGCCCGGACCGCTCGCGCTCGCCCTCGGCGTGGAGGTGCTGCTGGGGGCGGCCATCGCCTTGCTCGCGCCGCTCGGCGGTGACCGCGTCGACGAGCAGGACGAGCGCGGTACGCCCCAGACCCCCGACGTGCGCGACGAACCCGGCGGAGCGCGTCAGGCCCTCGCTCCGGCTGCGAACGTCACGGAGGGGCACCCCTCACCCAGCGCGAGCGGGCTGGCGCCGCCGCGCCGCTAGACTGTCCGGGTGCTGACGGTTGCGGTTCTGATCTCCGGTGCCGGGTCGAACCTCCGGGCCCTGCTGGAGGCTGCCTCGGCGCCCGACTACCCGGCGCGCATCGTCGCCGTCGGCGCCGACCGCGAGGCCGCGGGCTTCGCGCATGCGGAGGAATTCGGCATCCCGACCTTCCTCGTGCCGTTTCGCCAGTTCGACAGCCGCGAGGAGTGGGGTCGCGAGCTCGGCGTGCAGCTGGCCGCTTGGGAACCCGACCTCGTCGTGCTCAGCGGGATGATGCGGCTGCTGCCGGCCGACCTCGTCGAACGGTGGGCACCGCGCATCATCAACACGCACCCCGCCTACCTTCCGGAGTTTCCCGGTGCCCACGGTGTGCGCGACGCGCTCGCGGCCGGCGTCACCCAGACCGGCGCGAGCGTCATCGTGGTCGACCACGGCGTTGACTCCGGGCCGATCCTCGCGCAGGAGCGGGTCCCGGTCCTGCCGGGCGATGACGAGGCGAGCCTGCACGAGCGCATCAAGCCCGTCGAACGGCGGCTGCTGATCGACGTGGTGCGCCGTATCGCCACCGGCGACATCGACCTCGCCGCGACGGCGGATGCCGCATCCAACTAGTCTTCCCAATCCACACGACACCCAACGAAGGAGCCGCACCGAGATGAGCGGGCCCACCCACGACAAGTCCCTGTTCCGTGATCGCGACATGGTGCCCGTTCGCCGGGCGCTCATCTCTGTGAGCGACAAGACCGGGCTCGTCGAGCTCGCGAAGGTGATCGCCGCGCAGCAGATCGAGATCGTCTCGACCGGGTCGACGGCGGCCATGATCCGCAGCGCGGGCATCGAGGTCACCGATGTCTCGACGATCACCGGCTTCCCCGAATCGCTCGATGGGCGCGTGAAGACCCTGCACCCGAGCGTGCACGCCGGCCTGCTCGCCGATCTGCGCCTCGCGTCGCACGAACAGCAGCTCGCCGAGCTCGACATCGCGCCGTTCGAGCTCGTGATCGTGAACCTGTACCCGTTCGTGCAGACGGTCGCCTCCGGCGCCGAGGGCGACGACGTGGTCGAGCAGATCGACATCGGCGGCCCCGCGATGGTGCGCGCCTCCGCGAAGAACTACGCCAACGTTGCCATCGTGGTCTCGCCCGAGTCGTACCCGGCGGTCATCGAGGGGCTCGAGGCCGGTGGCAGCACCCTCGCGCAGCGCCGCGAGCTCGCGGCCCGCGCATTCGCGCACACGGCCGCATACGACTCGGCGGTCGCCGCCTGGTTCGCCGAGGGCACACTGCAGGACCCGCGATCGTTGCCCGAGTCGCTGACGATCAAGGCCGAGCGTCTCCAGGTGCTGCGCTACGGCGAGAACGCGCACCAGCGCGCGGCGCTGTACTCGCGCCAGGGTGGTCACGGCATCGCCCAGGCAACCCAGCTCCAGGGCAAAGAGATGAGCTACAACAACTACGTCGACGCCGATGCGGCACTGCGAACCGTGTACGACATGGTGCTGCCCGCCGTCGCGATCATCAAGCACGCGAACCCGTGCGGCATCGCGGTCTCGGCGCCCAAGGCCGCCGACCCCATCGCCAGTGCCCACCTGCGCGCGCACGAGTGCGACCCGACCTCGGCGTTCGGCGGGGTGATCGCGGCCAACCGCGAGGTGACGCTGAAGATGGCCGAGAACCTGAAAGACATCTTCACCGAGGTGATCGTCGCCCCCGGCTTCGAGCCGGCCGCGCTCGAGGTGTTCCGCGCGAAGAAGAACCTGCGCCTGCTGCAACTGCCGGTCGACTGGCGCCAGGAGCGCATGGATGTGCGGCTCGTCTCGGGTGGCCTGCTGCTGCAGGACGCCGACCGCTTCGCCGCCGACATCGATGCGGTCGCCGTGAACTGGGAGCTGGTCAGCGGTGAGCGCCCCGATACCGCCGGTATGACTGATCTGATCTTCGCGTGGAAGTCGTGCCGCGCCGTCAAGTCGAACGCCATCGTGCTCGCGAAGAACAACGCGACCGTCGGCATCGGCATGGGCCAGGTCAACCGCGTCGACTCGTGCCGCCTCGCCGTCGAGCGTGCCGGCGCACGGGCCGCGGGGTCGGTTGCGGCATCCGACGCCTTCTTCCCCTTCGCCGACGGCCCCCAGGTGCTGCTCGACGCGGGTGTGAAGGCGATCGTGCAGCCCGGTGGTTCGGTGCGCGACGACGAGGTCATCGCCGCGGCACGCGCGGCCGGCGTGACGATGTTCTTCACGGGGGAGCGCCACTTCTTCCACTGACGTACGCGCGTCCCACGACGTATCAGGCGCCCGTCGCCGTTTCGCCCGCTTCGGGTGCGAGCGGCGGCGGGCGCCGGTGGTTTCGGCCCGTGGTCTCTCGCGCATTCGGCGGCGGCACGCGCTCGCGCAGCGCCGAAACTGCATGCACAGCGATGGCTGATTTCCGCTAGCGGATGCTGCGGCGCCGTGTCATGCTGAGGCAATGGCCCCGCCCACCCGTCCGCGATCGTCGATGTCGTTCGACGAGCAGTATCGGGTGATCGAATCGCGCGATCCACGCTTCGACGGGCAGTTCGTCAGCGCGGTGCACAGCACCGGCATCTATTGCCGGCCGAGTTGCCCGGCGCGCACCCCCAAGCGGCCGAACGTCACGTTCTACCCGACGTCGGCCGCGGCCCACGAGGCCGGCTATCGCGCGTGCAAGCGCTGCCTGCCGGAGGCGGCTCCGGGCTCGCCGGAGTGGGACGTGCGCAGCGATGTCGCCGCGCGGGCGATGCGCCTGATCGCGGACGGGGTCGTTGAGCGCGAGGGCGTGCCCGGCCTCGCGGCCCGCCTCGGGTACTCGACGCGCCACCTCACCCGCGTGTTGAACGCCGAGCTGGGCGCGGGCCCGCTCGCGCTCAGCCGCGCACACCGGGCGCACACCGCCCGGATGCTGCTCGTCGGCACCGAGCTCTCGGTCGCGGACGTCGCGTTCTCGGCCGGGTTCGCCAGCATCCGCCAGTTCAACGAGACCATGCGCGAGGTCTTCGACATGACCCCGATGCAGCTGCGGGCGCGCAGGCGCGGGCCGGCGCCGCCCGCCGCGGGCACCATCGACCTCGTGCTCCCGCATCGCGGGCCGATCGATGCGCGCGCGAACTTCGCGTGGATGGGGGCGCGCACGATCGATGGCGTGATGGTCGCGGGGCCCACCAGCTTCGCCCGCGCGCAACAGCTGCCCGGCGGCCCGGCGTGGTTCGAGCTGCGGCTCGATGCATCGGGTGCGGCGCCGCGGATTCGCCTGCGGGCGCGTCTCACCGCACTCGGCGACCTGCCCACGCTGGTCACGCGCGCTCGCCGACTGTTCGACCTCGACGCCGATCCGCTTGCGATCGATGCCGAGTTGTCGAAGCATCCCGAGCTGACGGCGGCCGTCGCGCAGCGCCCCGGGATCCGCGTGCCGGGGACGACCGACCCGAACGAGCTGCTGATCCAGGCGATCGTCGGCCAGCAGATCACGGTGGCCGCGGCGCGCACGGTGCTGACCCGGCTGACCGACGCGTTGGGCGAGCGCATCGAGCCCCACGAGGGGATCGACCGGATGTTCCCGACGATGACGGCGATCGCCGAACGCGGCGCCGAGGTGCTGCGCGGGCCCCAAGCCCGGATCCGCGCGATCACCGGCGCGGCCGCCGCCTTGGCCTCGGGCGAGCTCACCCTGGGGCTCGGCGACGACAACGAGGCGCAGCGGCGCGCGCTGCTCGCGCTGCCGGGCATCGGGCCGTGGACCGCGGACTATGTGCGGATGCGGATCACGGGTGACCCCGATGTCTTCCTCCCGGGCGACGCGGCGGTGCGCAGCGGCGCCGGGCGGCTCGGGCTGCCGAGCGCGGCGGCTTCGCTCACGGCCTGGGCGGAGCGAGCCGCGCCGTGGCGCAGCTATCTCACCGCGCACCTGTGGCGGGCCGTTGCGCCCTTTTGAAGCGACCACCACGCCGCCAAGACCCACCACGCGGCTCCGAGAGCCCGCACCCGAAGGAACCCCATGAACGAGAACGTTGCGCACATCGAGCACGTCGACACACCCGACGGCCCGCTGATCGTGATCGCGGATGCCGCGGATCGCGTGCTCGCGGCCGGCTGGTCACGCGATGAGCTGGCGGTCGCGCGCCGCATCCACCCCGCACTTCGGCCGAGCACCTGGGTGCCGGCGCGAACCGCTGCGGGCGCCGCGGCGCGCGCCTACTACGCGGGCGATCTGGCCGCGATCGACGCGGTCGCGGTGGCGCAACGCGGCACCGCGCTGCAGGAAGCCGGTTGGGCGGCGCTGCGCGCCATCGCGCCGGGTGCGCCCCTGAGCTATCGCGAGTTCGCGATCGAGCTCGGCGCCCCGCGCGCGGTGCGAGCCGCGGCATCCATCTGCGCGCGCAACGCGCCGGCGCTGTTCGTGCCCTGCCACCGGGTGCTGCGGGCCGACGGCACGCTGGGCGGGTACGCCTGGGGGACGGATATCAAGCGCGCGCTGCTCGAGCGCGAGTCGGCGCACTGACCCGACCACGCTGACCCGCAGACGCTGCGCCCGACACGGACACGCGGCGCTGGCCGGCGGGCGCGCCCGGTGACGCCCCGGTTGCGCGCGGCGCGCGGACGCGTATTCTGGAAGGCTGTCGCGGCAACCTGGCCGCGGCGACGACGTCCGCGCCACGAGCGCACCGAGGATCATGACTTCGAATTCTGCGCCCCAGCCGCGGCTCTCCACGCCGCGCGCCCTCGCACGCCTGCTCCCGTTCGCAAAGCCCGCAATGCCGCGCCTGATCGGCGGCGCGATCGCCGCGCTCGGCGCCGCGGCCATGACGCTGCTGATCCCGATCGTGCTGCAATTCGCCGTCGACGGCCCGATCGCCTCGGGCGACGCGACGCTGATCGTGTGGGCGGCGCTCGGCATCTTGGGGCTCGGCGTGCTCGAGGCGGTGTTCGTGTTCCTGCGTCGCGCGTTCGTGCTGCGCCCCGGGATGGGGGTGGAGTACGAGATCCGGCAGCAGTTCTACCGCCGCCTGCAGCGACTGCCCGTCGCGTTCCACGACCGCTGGCAGTCCGGGCAGCTGCTCAGTCGCATGATGCAAGACATCGGCCTGATCCGCCGCTGGCTCGTGTTCGGCGCGATCCTGCTGCTCGTGAACCTGCTCACCATCATCATCGGCTCGGTGCTGCTGTTTCGCTGGCACTGGCTGCTCGGCACCACCTTCCTCGTCGTGTCGATCCCCCTGTGGTGGGTCGGCTTCCGTTTCGAGCGCAAGTACGGCGTCCTCGCGCGAATGAGCCAGGACCAGGCGGGCGATCTCGCCACCGCGGTCGAGGAGAGCGTGCACGGCATCCGCGTGCTCAAGGCCTTCGGTCGGGGCTCGCACGCCCTGCACAAGTTCCGCAAGCAGGTCGATGATCTGCGCACCACCGAGCTGCGCAAGGGCCGTGAGGTGGGGCTGCTGTGGTTCTGGCTCGACGCCGTGCCGATGGTCGCGTTCGCGCTGTGCCTGCTTGCCGGCATCTACCTCTCATCGATCGGGCAGCTGAGCATCGGCGAGCTGCTCGCATTCTTCGTGATGGCGACGGCGCTGCGCTGGCCCATCGAGTCGCTCGGGTTCCTGTTCTCGTTCCTCATCGACGCGCGCACCGCAACCGATCGCATCTTCGAGGTGCTCGAGGAGCCGAACACCATCGTCGACCCGGCGGAGCCTGTGACCATCGCGCAGCCGCGCGGCGAGCTCGCGTTCCGCGACGTGCACTTCCGGTATCAGGATGCCGCGGCCGGCGAGCGCGATCTGCTGGACGGCATCGACCTGGTCGTGCGTCCCGGCGAGACGATGGCGCTGGTGGGGCTGACGGGCTCGGGCAAGACGACCATGACGACCCTGGCGACACGCCTCTACGACGTCACCGGCGGCCGCGTCGAACTCGACGGCATCGACGTGCGCGCGCTCCGGCTCGATGAGCTTCGCGGGCACATCGCGATGGCGTTCGAGGAGGCGACGCTGTTCTCCGCCTCCGTGCGCGAGAACGTGCTGATCGGGCGCGAGGATCTCGACATCCACAGCGCCGAGGCCGACCTCGCCCTGCGCGAGGCGCTCGAGATCGCGCAGGCGCACTTCGCGTACGAGCTGCCGGACGGCGTCGACACGGCAGTGGGGGAGGAGGGGCTCAGCCTCTCCGGTGGCCAGCGCCAGCGCATCGCCCTCGCCCGGGCCGTCGCCGCCCGCCCGTCCGTGCTCGTGCTCGATGACCCGCTGAGCGCACTCGACGTCGACACCGAGGCCCTCGTGGAGGCGGCGCTGCGCCGCGTGCTCGCCACCACCACGGCCCTGATCGTCGCCCACCGCTCCTCGACCGTGGCCCTGGCCGATCGCGTCGCCGTCCTCGACGCCGGCCGCATCGTCGGCGTCGGCACGCACAGCGAGCTGCTGCGCGAGAGCGAAATCTACAGACACGTGATCTCGAGCCTCGAGGCCGACGATCTCGCACAGCGCGAAGCAGAGGTGAACCTGTGACTGACGCATCCGTGCGCGGCACCAGCGGCGAAGACCGCGACGACTACACGAAGGCCGAGAGCCGGCAGATCCGCCGGCGCTCGCTGCGTCTGCTTGGCTCGCTCATCTCGCCCATGCGCGGCCTCGTCGTGCTCACCGGCGTGGTCATCGTCGTCGCGACCGGGCTCCAGGTCCTCGGGCCGCTGCTGATCGCGTACGGCATCAACACCGCGCTCCCGCTTGCCGTCGAGCAGATGCAGTGGATGCCGGCGATCGGCGTCACCGTGATCTATCTGCTCACCGGCACGGCCGGCGCGGGGTTGATGGGCTGGTTCGTCGTCCTCTCGGCCCGGCTCACACAGACGATCCTGTTCGATCTGCGCACCCGGATCTTCCGGCACACCCAGCGTCTCAGCCTGGAGTTTCACGAGAAGTACACCTCCGGGCGCATCATCTCGCGGCAGACGAGCGACCTCGAGTCGATTCGCGAGCTCCTCGACGGCGGCCTGAATCAGCTCGTCCAGGGCGCGCTGTTCGGGCTGTTCACCCTGGTGATGCTGTTCGCGCTCGACTGGCGCAGTGGCATCGTGCTGCTGGCGATGGGCGTGCCGCTGTGGCTGCTGATGCGCTGGTTCTACATCGAGTCGCAAAAGGGCTTCCGCATGTCGCGGGTGGTCAGTGCCCGGCTCATCGTGCAGTTTGTCGAGACCATGACCGGTATCCGCGCGGTGAAGGCGTTTCGCAAGGAGCAGCGCAACGACGAGCAGTTCGGTGAGGTCTCGGCCGAGTACCGCAGCGTCAACCTGCGCCTCGTGAACCTCTTCGGCATCCTCGATCCGGGGCTCATCCTGATGGCCAATGTCACGATGGGCGTCGTGCTGTTGTGGGGCGCGTTCCGCGTCGTCGACGGCACGCTGCTGCTCGGCACGCTGCTGGCGGTCGTCATGTACGTGCGCAACTTCTTCAGCCCGCTGGAGGAGGTCGCGATGTTCGTGAACTCGTACCAGTCGGCAACCGCGGCGCTCGAGAAGGTCTCGGGCGTGCTGGAGGAGGAACCCACCGTCTCGGACCCCGCGCGCCCGGTCGATCTGTGGACCGCCAAGGGGCACGTGCACTTCGACGATGTGCGCTTCGGCTACGCCGGGGGCAAGACGATCCTGCCCGATTTCACCCTCGACATCCCGGCCGGGCAGACCATTGCGCTTGTCGGCACGACCGGCGCCGGCAAGTCGACGTTGGCCAAACTCATCTCGCGCTTCTACGACCCGAGCCGCGGCGCGATCCGCCTCGACGGTGTCGATCTGCGTGCGCTGCACCCGAAGGACCTGCGCCGCGCCATCGTCATGGTGACGCAGGAGGCGTACCTGTTCTCGGGCACCGTGGCCGACAACATCGCACTCGGCAAGCCCGATGCATCGATGGAGGAGATCCAGGCGGCCGCGCGAGCGGTGGGCGCGGATGCCTTCATCGAGGTGCTCCCGGACGGCTACGCCTCCGATGTCAACAAGCGCGGCGGCCGCGTCTCGGCCGGGCAGCGGCAGCTGATCTCCTTCGCCCGGGCATTCCTCGCCGATCCGGCGGTGCTCATCCTCGACGAGGCGACCGCCTCGCTCGACATGCCGAGCGAACGGATGATCCAGGACGCACTGCAGACCCTGCTTGCCGACCGCACCGCGATCATCATCGCGCACCGGCTCTCGACCGTCGCGATCGCCGACCGGGTGCTGGTGATGGAGCACGGGCGGATCATCGAGGACGATACGCCTGCGGCCCTGATCAGCGGCACCGGCAAGTTCGCGCAGCTGCACGCCGCGTGGCGCGAGTCGCTCGTGTGAGCCGGAGGCGCGCGCGGCGCTACAGTGTGATGCGGCCGATCACGTCGCCGTACTCGGTCTCGCCCACGGGCACGAATCCCATGCGCAGGAAGAAGGCCTCGGGCCCGCCCTCGCCGGCCTCGTAGATCACGTCCACGTGGTCGAAGCCGCGTGCGCGGGCCTCGGCCAGCAGCGCCTTCACCGCGAAACGGCCGAAGCCGCGGCCCTGGCCGACGGCGTCGACGTTGATGCGCCACAGCACCGACTTGAAGTGCTCGACCGCGGCATCCGGGTCGAAGTTGGCGCTGACGAAGCCCACGACCGTGTCGCCGTCGAGCACCACGCGCTGCCAGCTGGTCTGTGGGTTCATGACCGTCGCCGCGACGCCGTACGAAACCGGAGCGAGGAACTGCTCTTGCCCGGGTTTGAGCGAAAGACTGTTCACCGCGACGATCGTCGCGGCCGACAGTTCAACCAATCGGAGATCATCCATGCACCCAGGCTAACCCGGAACGATTGCGCTTTGGTGGGGCTCGTGCGCGGCGGTGGATGCCACAGGGTCTCGCAGGCATGGTGCCCAGGCGAGCGTCGGGGGCAGTGAGCACCGGGCAAGTTCTCTCGATGTCGAGATACTTCGGGGGTGCGATACCCTATAACACGACCCGAATGGAGATTACACACGTGACTCACTCGAAGATCGTTTACACCCACACGGACGAAGCCCCCGCCCTTGCGACCTCTTCGTTCCTGCCGATCGTGAAGGCTTTCACGGCTCCGGCAGCGGTGGATGTCGAGACGCGTGACATCTCGCTCGCGGGGCGCGTATTGGCCGCGTTCCCGCAGAAGCTGAGCCCCGAACAACAGGTGGGCGACGCGCTCGCAGAACTCGGTGGGCTGGCGACGCTGCCCACCGCGAACATCATCAAGTTGCCCAACATCTCGGCCTCGATCCCGCAGCTGAAGGCCGCCATCGCCGAGCTCCAGGAGGACGGCTACGACATCCCCGCGTATCCGGACGAGCCCGAGACGCTCGAGGAGCGAGACGTGCGCGCCCGCTACGACCGCATCAAGGGGTCGGCGGTCAACCCCGTGCTGCGCGAGGGCAACAGCGACCGCCGCGCGCCCCTGTCCGTCAAGCAGTACGCGCGCAAGCACCCGCACGTCAACAAGCCATTCGCCGAGGGGTCGCGCACGCGCGTCGCCACGCTCGGCCACGATGACTTCAAGGCCAACGAGCGATCGGTCGTGATCGCGAGCGACGACGTGCTGCGGATCCAGCACGTCGCGCCCGACGGCACCATCACCGTGCTGAAGCAGAGCTTGAAGGTGCTGCCCAACGAGATCGTCGACGCGACCTTCCTCTCGGCGGCCGCGCTCGGCGCGTTCCTGCTGGAGACCCTGCGCGAGGCGGCCGAGGCCGATGTGCTGTACTCGGTGCACCTGAAGGCCACCATGATGAAGGTGTCCGACCCGATCATCTTCGGTCACGTCGTCAAGGCGTACTTCGCCGACGTCTTCGCCACGTACGGCGACGTCATCGCGGAGGCGGGACTGACGCCGAACGACGGACTGGGCGCGATCCTCGCGGGCCTTCCCGAGGTCCCGGGTGGTGACGAGATCGCGGCCGCGTTCGCCGCGGGCCTGCAACGCGGACCGCGCCTGTCGTACGTCAACTCCGATCGCGGCATCACGAACCTGCACGTTCCCTCCGATGTCATCGTGGATGCCTCGATGCCGGCGCTGATCCGCAACGGCGGCAAGCTGTGGGGCGTCGACGGCGGCGAGGACGACACCCTCGCGGTGATCCCCGACTCGTCGTATGCGGGCGTGTTCCAGACCGTGATCGATGACGTGATCGCCAACGGCCCCCTCGACCCGGCGACGATCGGCTCGGTGCCGAACGTCGGCCTGATGGCGCAGGCGGCCGAGGAGTATGGCAGCCACGACAAGACCTTCGAGATCACCGGCCCCGGCACCGTGCAGATCGTGAATCAGGCCGGTGAGGTGCTGCTCGCCCACGATGTGCACGCCGGCGACATCTGGCGCGGCACCCAGACGAAAGACATCGCGGTGCGCGACTGGGTCAAGCTCGCGGTCACACGCGCGCGTGCCACCGGCGTGCCCGCCGTGTTCTGGCTCGACCCGGCGCGCTCGCACGATGCGACGCTCATCGGCAAGGTGCGCACGTATCTGCAGGGCCACGACACCGAGGGCCTGACCATCGAGATCCTCGCGCCGGAGGCCGCCACGGCCTACACGCTGGAGCGGCTCCGCGAGGGCCTCGACACGATCTCGGTCACCGGCAACGTGCTGCGCGACTACCTGACGGACCTGTTCCCGATCCTCGAGGTCGGCACGAGCGCCAAGATGCTCTCGATCGTCCCGCTGCTGGCCGGCGGCGGGCTCTTCGAGACGGGCGCCGGCGGCTCGGCCCCCAAGCACGTGCAGCAGTTGCTTGAGGAGAACTACCTGCGCTGGGATTCGCTCGGCGAGTTCTTCGCGCTTGCGGCATCGCTCGAGCACCTGGCGACCTTCACCGGCAACACCCGGGCGCAGGTGCTCGCCGACACCCTCGATGCGGCCACCGGCTCGTTCCTCGAGAACGACCGTTCGCCGGGGCGCAAGCTGGGCACGATCGACAACCGGGGCAGCCACTTCTATCTCGCGCTGTACTGGGCGCAGGAGCTCGCCGCGCAGACGAGCGACCCCGAGCTGGCAGCGCTCTTCGCCCCCGTGGCGCGGGCGCTGGCCGAGCACGAGGAGCAGATCGTCGCCGAGCTCATCGCGGTGCAGGGTGCGCCCGTCGACATCGGCGGCTATTACCGCCCGGATGAGGCGCTCGTGAGCGCGATCATGCGTCCGTCGGCGACGTTCAACGACATCATCGCCGGGATCAAGCCTTAGCGGGACCCGAACGAGCAGGCGGGGTGGGTGCGGCTGCCGCATCCACCCCGCCGTGTGCTTCGCCTGAGACGGCCGCGCCGCGCGGGCCGCGGCCCACGGCTATCTGTGCACCCAGACCTCGGTGCCGATCGGCGCCCACTCGTAGACGAACTTGGCGTCGGGAATGCGCATGTTCACGCAGCCGTGGCTCATCCGGTTGCCGAAGTTGTTGTGCCAGTACGCGCCGTGGAAGGCCTCGTCGCCGTTGTAGTAACTCACCCAGGGGACGTCCTTGGTGAGGTAGCCGGCGGCCTCGCTGCCCATGTCTTGGATGCGCACGTGTGCGTAGACCCTGAAGTGACCGAGGTCGGAGTCGTGCCCCGGCAGGCCGGTCGAGACGGACCACGAGCGCACGGCCTCGTCGTTCTCGAAGAGGGTGGTGCGCTGCGTGCTCACGTTGACTTCGATGCGGCGGTGCAGACTCGCCACGCCGAAGGGGGTCTCGGTCACGTCGAGCTGGTAGGCCGCGACGCCGTTGTTCAGTTGCGCCGCGAATGCATCAGCGATGCCATCGGTGCTGGTCAGCGCGATCCCGGTGGAGCCCTCTGCGATCGTGCGCAGCACGTCTCCTGCCGAGTTCACGACCTGCTGGGTGTCGACCGCATCGCGGTTGACCTGCGCGGGCAGGCCCTCGACGATGGCGGGGAGCGCGGCGTCATCGACGCTGAATCGGATGATGCCGGCGGCTGGGTCGGCTGCGACCGTGATCCACGACGCCGCGGTGGCGCGATCGATCGGTGCCACGCGCTCGCTGCCGACGTAGAAGCCGATCGAGTCGAGCATGCCGTTGAGCACGCTGACGCGGCTGTGCGCGGCCCGGCTCGGGATGTCGGGGGCGATGCCCGCGGGCGCGATCTCGACCTGCTCGGCGGGCTCGGCGTCGTTGAGGGCGGCGAGGAGGGCGGCGCGCACCTCGACGCGCGGCACGCCCCAGCCATCCACGCCATCGACGGCGACGAAGCTCGCGGCGTCGGGGGCGTACTCGACGCCGGCATCGAGCGGGGCGACGTACAGCTCCGGGAAGGCGCTGCGCAGCGCACCCCCGGCACGCTCGACGTCGAGGTCGGGGCGCAGGGTGGGGCCCGAGTCGGGGAACCAGCTGCCGAGGTTCCAGAGCGGGTGCGAAGCGAGGGCGCGCGTGGCAAGGGGGCGCGCGTCGACGTGTGCGCCGAGGTCGCTGCCGGTCACGGTGGCCTCGGCGCCGTCGACGCGGAGCGTGAGGGTGGTCTCGGCGACGGCCGCGTTGATCTTGGCGGTCGCCGCGTCGACGGTGAGCCCGCCGACCGGGACGTTGCCCACCACCATGCCGGGTGCGATGAGGGTGGTGCCGAAGTACCAGGCCGCGGCGAGCACGGCGGCCACCGGCACGCCGATGATCAGGCCGCGGCGCCAGGGGTGGCGCGGCCTGGCGGCAGCAGGGCCCCAGGCGAGCGGCGCGGCCGTGGTGTCTGTGGCGCCCGTGGCCGTGGCGTCCGTGGCGGTGGCCTCCGTGGCCGTAGCGTCCGTGGCGGTGCCGTCGGCGGCATCCGTGAGCGTGGCGACGGTCTCGGCGGCGGAGGCGGAGGCGTCGGACGCGGCGGGCCCGGGCGCGCCGGAGCTCGGTGCGGCGTCGTCGCCGGTTGCGGGTGTGGCCAGGTCGATCACGAAATTCCTCCCCCAAGGATGTCGTCGTGGTCAGCGTATTCTTGCCGCCACGCCCCCAATTCTAGGCGGGTCTCAGGGATGGCCAGCGGTATTGCCGCCTTGGGAACGCAACGGTCCGGTCACGACCGGAGGGGCCCCGGGCGTGCAGGAGGGTATTCGAACCGCCCAGCGGGCACGCGGACTCAGCCGCAGAGCGTCTGGAACTCCTGCATGCGCAGCGCGAACTCACGCCCGGCCTCGCTCAGCTCGCCGGCGCGCGCGGTCTCGCCGTCGACGATCACGGCCTCCGCAGTGTCGGCGAGTGTCGTCAGCGCCGCCATGAGCGAGTCACCGAGCGCCGAGACCTCGGCGTTGGAGACGGCGGTGAAGGCGTCGCCCAGGGTGGTCTCGAGCGTCCCGAACGCCTCGACCGTCTTGCTCGGGTCGAGCTGGGCATCCCGCAGCGCCTCGCCCACGAGGTCCTGGTTGCCGGCGATGGCCTCACCGAATGCCGCGCAGGCCTCGGCGACGCTTTGCGGCCCGCCGCCGCCGAAGCCGGCGCCGCCGGTCGCGCCGGGAGCGCTGCACGCGGCGAGGCCGAGCGCGAGGGTGCCGGCGAGGGCGAGGGCGGTGAGCTGACGACGCATGTGGTGGCCTCCGATGGGCTGGGATCGTTGCGCCGGCGCGAGGCGCGTCGGCGCGCGGCGTCTCGGCGACCGCTGCCTCACGAGTGTAGCGAGGCCGCACTCGTGGCGACGAGCCCGCCCGCTCGCGGCTGTGGCGGGGGCCGCGGCCGACGATTGGATAGCATGGACGACGGCGCGGACGCTCTGAACCGTGGTCTTCAGGAGGTGCCGCATGGCAGAAGTTGTGATCGTTCCCACGCCCGAGGATGCGGCGACGCTGGTCGCCGATGCGGTGATCGACCTGATCCGGCGCAAGCCCCGTGCGGTGCTGGGCCTGGCGACCGGCTCGACGCCGTCGCCCGTGTACCGGGCAATCGCGGCACGCATCAACGAGGTCGATGCCTCGCAGGTGCAGGGCTTCGCGCTTGACGAGTACGCGGGACTGCCGGCATCCCACCCTGAGAGCTACCGCGCGGTGATCACGCGCGAGGTCGTCGAGCCGATGGGGCTGACCCCCGCGCTCGTGCACGTGCCACGGGGGGATCTTGCGCACCTTCGTACCGCCGGAAGCGACTACGAGGCGCAGATCCACACCGCCGGTGGGATCGATCTGCAACTGCTGGGTATCGGCGGCGACGGGCACATCGGCTTCAACGAGCCTGGCTCGTCGTTCGCGTCGCTCACCCGCGTGAAGACCCTGACGCGGCAGACCCGCGAAGACAACGCGCGCTTTTTCTCATCGATCGACGAGGTGCCGAGCCACAGCGTCACCCAGGGCCTCGGCACCATCTTGCGCGCCCGCCACCTCGTCATGCTCGCGTTCGGCGCGGCCAAGGCCCCCGTCGTGCAGGCGGCGATCGAAGGGCCCCTCACGGCGAGCGTTCCGGCCTCGGTCGTGCAGATGCATCCGCACGTCACCATCGTCCTCGACGAGGCCGCCGCCAGCCAACTGCGAAACGCCGACTACTACCGCGACGCGTACGCGAACAAGCCCACGTGGCAGGGCCTGTAGGGCGCGCCGGCGGATCGCAGCGATGAGTACCCGCGCATCGGCGTCGACGGCGACGCTGAACCCGCCCACCCGCGCCTGGCTTTGGGGCGGGAGCGCGATTCTTGTGAGCGGGCTGCTGCGTATGCTCGAGGCGCTGCCCCTGACGGCGATGGTGGGCTCGGGGCCGGTGACCCTCATGGCGGCCGGCGCCTTCGCCCTGGGCATGGTGGTACTCGCGCTCGGGGTGCGGGGGCAGGGCAGCCTCGTCGCACGATCCGGCATCGGCATGATCGCACTGTTCCTGCTCGCCGTGCTCGATATCGCGCAGGCCGCCATCGTCGAGCTGTTTCCCTCGATTCCCGCGCACATGCGCGATGCGGTCACGGGGCTCTCGGATGGCGTGGTGCTGCTGCAACTCGCCTCGGCCGTGATCGCCTCGTTCGTGATCGCGCGCGCGGGTGCGGTGCGGGGGGCGTTGCGCTGGCTGCCGTTGGCGGCGCTTGCCTGCGTGGTCGCGTTGCAGGTGCTCGTGCGCATCGTGCTGCAGGCGCGCGGGGGGATGGCGCTCAGCGGCCCGGACGTGCTCGTCGTCACGCAGGCGGCGATCGCGCTGCTCATCTCGGGGTTGGGGCTCACCCTGATGCTCGCCTCACCCCGAGCGGGTGCGGCGGCGCGCGGCGACTGAGCCGGTCGCCGGTGGCCCGGCGCTACTGGAGGCGGCGGCGGCCGATGAGCAGCCCGGTGATCGTGGCGACGACGGCGAAGGCGACGCCGATCCACGTCTGGCCGAGGCTCCACCAGGCGAGCGTCGCGGTGGCGTAGAGCACCAGCTCGATGACCGTGCGCACGAACGGGTGCACGGCGAACACCGCGCGGGGCGAGAGAAACAGCGCCCAGATCAGGATGGCGAGCGCCGGGGCGAGGATGCCGGCGGCGATGTTCCAGGGGAACGCCCAGGCGACGAAGCCCCAGAAGCCGAGGCTGAACACCAGCGCGACCTCGACGATGAGTCGAACGATGTCGAGCGGCGAGACCGTCGCCTTCTGACGACCGGGCTGCGTGGTGGATGCTTCAGACATGCCTTCAAGTGTAAGCGAGGCCGCGTGGCCGGTTCGGCCGGGTGCCGCGGCGATGGCGGCGGCTAGCGGAAGATGATGGTGCGCGCGCCGTCGAGGAGCACGCGGTGCTCGGCAAACCAGGTGACGGCCTGGCGGAGCGTGCGGCTCTCCTCGTCCTGACCGATGGCGATCAGCTGCATGGGGGTGCGGCTGTGATCCACCCGCACCACGTTCTGTTCGATGATCGGCCCCTCGTCGAGGTCGCTCGTAACGAAGTGTGCGGTGGCGCCGATCAGCTTGACGCCGCGGGCATGCGCCTGGCGGTAGGGATTCGCGCCCTTGAACCCGGGCAGGAAGGAGTGGTGGATGTTGATCGCGCGGCCCGCGAGGCGCTCGCACAGTTCGGGGGAGAGGATCTGCATGTAGCGGGCGAGCACGACCAGTTCGATGTCGTGCTCCTCGACGAGCTCGATGATCCGCGCCTCGAATGCGGCCTTGGCCGCGGCATCCCGCGTCGGCATGGTCTCAAACGGCACACCGTAGAACTCCACGATGTCGCGCAGTGCCTCGTGGTTGGAGAGCACGAGCGGGACGTGGATCGAGAGCTGGTCGGCGCGTGCGCGAAACAGGAGGTCGTTGATGCAGTGCGCGGCGGTGCTCGCCAGCAGCAGCGTGCGCAGCGGGCGGTCGACGACGTCGAGGGTGACGGTCATGGCGTAGTGGGATGCCACGGGCCCGAGTTTCGCGAGGAACTGTTCGCGCGTCGAGCGGCTCCGCACCTGCAGGCGCATGAAGAAGCGGCCGGTGTCGGCGCTCGAGAACTGCTGGCTCTCGGTGATGTCGCCACCGGAGGCCACGATCGCGCCGCTGACGGCGTGCACGATGCCGGGCATGTCGGGGCAGGTGATCGTGATGACCCAGTGGGTCAGGGAATCTTGCGAATCGAGCTCAGTCACTCCGACAGGCTACCGTCAGGCCCGAGGCCCGTGGCGCCTGTCTCGGGCTCGTCGGCGGGCGCCTGCGGGGCCGGCCCCGCAGGGGGGATCGGCGCCGCATCCGTGGCCGGTGGTTCGCCGCTTGGTGCGACGGGGTCGGGGAGGCCGTGCAACAGGCTCACCGGCTCGCCGAGATCGCCCAGCACGTCGCCGTCGGTGTACTGCGGCCGGAGGGAGCCGAGCATCACGTCGGCCAGATGCATCACCAGCTCGATGCGGGCCGTGCCGTCTTCGGCGATGATGCCGCTCGCGCGGACGTCGCGGGTGTCATCGATGTGCTGCGGGCTCGGGAAGTAGCGCAGGTCGAATCGTGTGCCGGGTGCTCCCGTAAGCCGGAGGGTGACGCGGATCTCGGAGGACGTGACCCAGGCCAGGCGCGCCCCCTCGATCAGTGGCGCGCCCGTGGGGAGCGCCGGTGGGGTCGGGTCCGGCGTCGGATCCGGTGTCGGGTCGGGTGTGGGCTCGGGCGTGGGGTCGGGTGTCGGCTCCGGGGTGGGCGCCGGCACCGGTCCGGCCGTGTCGCCCGGCGGGGTCGACGGCGCCGGTGCGGGGGTGCCCGGTGTCGCCGGCGGCTGCGGGGCGGGCGGGCTCACGGGCAGCACGATCTCCTCGACGGGCGAGAGCGGCAACGCGGAGGGCGAGGGCGAGTCGGGGAGCGGATCGAGCGCGTCCGAGGGTGGGAGCAGGGAGTCCTGCGCGGCATCCGGCGCCGCACCGATGATCGTTCGGGCGTCGCCCGGATCGCCCAGCACGCCCGGCAGGATGGCCGCCGCTGCGATGCCGCCGGTGAGCACGACGCTCGCGGCAGCCAGCGCGATGGTGCCGCCGATGCCCGAGAGCATGCCGCCGGCGGAGGAGGCCACCACGCCCGTCGCGCCTGCGATCACCGACGCCCCTGCCGCAGCACCAGTGCTCGCCCCGATTCCTGTACTTGCCCCGCCCCCCGTGCTCGCGCCTGCCCCTGCGAGCCCCAACGCGGGGGCAGAGCCGAGGGTGACGGCGCCCTGGGTCACGGCCGAGGGCATGGCGGCCAGCGCCACCGTCAGCGGTGCACCGCCGCCCTGGAGCGTGGCGAGGTAGCCGGCGGCGCCGACCGCGCCGAGCGTGAGCGGCAGCAGGACCATGGCCAGCCGCGAGCCGACCTCCTTTGCCTCGCTCGCCACGATCGTGCATCGTGCGCACTCGGCAAGGTGATCTTCCAGGCGCCCGCGGTCGCGGGTTCCGAGAGCGTTGCGGGCGTAGGCGCCGAGGCGTTCGATGGTCCACTGGTGCTCGGAGCCGTCGGCGACGCTCTGCAGGTGCGCCTGGATCCAAGCCTCGCGCAGTCCTTCGCGGGCGCGGAAGCTCAGCTGGGCGACGGCGGTCGCCTTCAGCCCGAGCAGGGGCGCGATCTCGGCGGGTTTCATCTGCTCGATCTCGGTGTACCAGAGCACCTCTTGCCAGCGGCTGGGCAGGCTGCGGAATGCGCGGTGCGTCAGGCCGCGGTTCAGGGCCGCCTCGGCCGCCTCCCAACTGCTGTTCGGATCCGCCACGTCCTCGAACTCGTCGAGGTTCGATTCCTTGCGCGCGCGACCCCAGCCGGCGGCCGTGTTGCGGATGCTGGTGAACAGGTACGCGCGGAACGAGCCGGTGGGGCCGCCGCCGCGCTGCAGCGCCTGAAAGATGCGGGTGTAGGCCTCCTGCACAAGATCGTCCGCATCGATCGATGAGGTGATGCTGCGTGCGACGGCGAGACCGGAGCGGTGGTGCCTGCGCCACAGCTCGCCGAAGGCATCGCTGCTGCCGGAGCGGGCGCGCAGCACAAGGTCGGCGTCGGCGATCCCGCCTGCGGTCTTGCCGGCGTCTTGCGGTGTCGTCATCTCGCTCCCGTGCCCATGCCCTCGCGCGGCCCAAAGAGGGCCACAGTGAAGAGATGCACGGGATGCGCAGTTATTACGCGTGTGCGCAGTTGTGTCTGCGGTATCCATTCTCGCCCGGCCTCCTGAGAATCCGAGAAAAGAAATCTGGCAACTCGCGTAATGCATCGGGTGCATCGGCATCTCATCAGTAGAGACACGAAGCTGTGCCGAACCGGGGGGTACGGCGCGGTGGAAGGTGACACAGGGGGCGATGCGTCGTCGGTCATGGTCTCGGGTGGGGTTCGGATGACCTTTGGGGAGGTGCATCCGGCCCCGCCCCCTCACCTGCGCCCGCGATGCCTCGCGCGCGTGGGGCGGGTGGCGCTGATATGCTGGGCGCGTCGCGACTGGCGTTGAGGTGGGTGCCCACCGGGGAGCGGCGGATTCTGATCGAGGGCATTCGACCGCACGCCTGGGCCGATGCAAAAGACCTATGCCCGCGCCATCAGGAGGAGCTCGCCATGTCCGATGTTTTCAACGCCCCGATTTCTGAGGTCGATCCCGAGATCGCCGCAGTCCTCGATGCTGAGCTTGATCGCCAGCGCCAGTACCTTGAGATGATCGCGAGCGAGAACTTCGTTCCCGTCTCGGTGCTGCAATCGCAGGGCTCGGTGCTCACCAACAAGTACGCCGAGGGCTACCCGGGCCGGCGCTACTACGGCGGCTGCGAGGTCGTCGACGTCGCCGAGAACCTCGCCATCGAGCGCGCGAAGAGCCTGTTCGGTGCGGAGTTCGCCAACGTGCAGCCGCACTCGGGCGCCACCGCGAATGCCGCCGTGCTGCACGCCATCGCGCGCCCCGGCGACACGCTGCTTGGCCTCTCGCTCGACCACGGCGGCCACCTCACGCACGGCATGAAGATCAACTTCTCCGGCCGGCTCTACAACATCGTCGCGTACGGCGTCGACGAGGCCACCAGCCTGGTCGACATGGCCGAGGTTCGCCGCCTCGCGCTCGAGCACAAGCCGAAGGTCATCATCGCCGGTTGGTCGGCGTACCCTCGCACGCTCGACTTCGCCGCCTTCCGCGCGATCGCCGACGAGGTCGGCGCGCTGCTGTGGGTCGACATGGCGCACTTCGCCGGGCTCGTTGCCGCCGGCCTGCACCCGAACCCGGTGCCGCACGCGCACGTCGTCTCGTCGACCGTGCACAAGACCATCGGCGGCCCCCGTTCGGGCTTCATCCTCACCAACGACGCCGAGCTCGCCAAGAAGATCAACTCCGCCGTGTTCCCCGGGCAGCAGGGCGGCCCGCTCATGCACGTGATCGCGGCCAAGGCGACCGCCTTCAAGCTCGCGGCGACGCCCGAGTTCCGTGAGCGCCAGGAGCGCGTCATCCGCGGTGCGCAGATTCTCGCGGACCGCCTCACCCAGCCGGACGTCGCCGAGGCCGGCATCTCGGTCCGCTCGGGCGGCACCGATGTGCACCTGGTGCTGGTTGACCTGCGCAACGCCCAGATCGATGGCAAGCAGGCAGAAGACCTGCTCCACGAGATCCACATCACCGTGAACCGCAACGCGGTCCCGAACGACCCGCGCCCGCCGCTGGTCACCTCGGGCCTGCGTATCGGCACCCCGGCGCTCGCGACCCGCGGCTTCGGCGACGCCGAGTTCACCGAGGTCGCCGATGTGATCGCCCTCGCGCTGCTGCCGAACGCCGACGTCGATGCGCTTCGCGCCCGCGTTGCGACGCTCACCCAGGCGTTCCCCATGTACCCGAGCCTCACGCAGGGCTTCGCGTGACCGCTGCCCTCCTCGATGGCATTGCCGCGGCATCCGCGATCAAGGATGAGCTGCGCGTTCGCGTAGCCGCGCTCGCCGAGGCCGGGATCGTTCCCGGTCTCGGCACCTTGCTCGTCGGTGAGGACCCCGGCTCGCGCTCGTACGTCACCGGCAAGCACCGCGATTGCGCGGAGGTGGGCGTCGCGTCGATCAGCATCGAGCTGCCCGCCGACGCGACGTTCGAGCAGATCGCCGCCGCGGTGCGCCAGCTCAACGACGATCCGGCCGTCACGGGCTTCATCGTGCAGCTGCCGCTGCCGGCGGGCATCGACGAGAACGCGGTGCTCGAGCTCATCGATCCCGCCAAGGACGCCGATGGCCTGCACCCGACCAATCTCGGCCGCCTCGTGCTCGGGGTGGATCCGCGCACCGCGATCGACGCCCCGCTGCCGTGCACGCCCGCGGGCATCGTCGAGCTGCTCCAGCGCAACGGCATCGAGCTCGCAGGCAAGCACGTCACCGTGATCGGCCGCGGCGTCACCGTCGGTCGCCCGCTCGGCTTGCTGCTCACACGCAAGGGCACGGATGCCACGGTCACGCTGACGCACTCGCGCACGGTCGATCTGGCCGCGGAGGTGCGCCGCGCCGACATCGTCGTGGCCGCCGTCGGCGTGCCGCACCTGGTGCAGGCAGACTGGGTCAAGCCGGGTGCCGCGGTCCTCGATGTGGGCGTCACCCGGGTCGGCACGACCGAGTCGGGCCGTGCGAAGCTCTCGGGCGATGTCGACCCCGCCGTCGCGGCGGTTGCGGGCTGGCTCTCGCCAAACCCCGGGGGCGTCGGGCCGATGACCCGCGCCCTGCTGGTCACCAACGTCGTGGAGGCCGCCGAGCGCGCCGTCGCCCGCTGACGCACCGTACCGTCTCGCCGCCGCCGCTCCGTTGCTCGGGGCGGCGGCGCGGTCGTTTCGGTGGGGGCGTCAGCCCAGGTCGTCGAACATACGCCGCTGCTCCTCGGTGAGGCCGTCGTCTTTGAGCACGCGGGGCGGCGCGGTGGGCACCGGCGGCGTGGTGGGTGTGACGGGCGCTTCCGGCCGCGCCGCGCCGGTGGCCGAGTCGTACAGGCGGTTGGCCTGGGCCTCGAGCTTGTCGTCGACGGCGTCGTAGACGAGCCACCCGATCAGCAGCGCGATCGGCGGCAGGACCCAGCCGAAGAAGAACCCGCTGACGCTGATCTGCGAGAAGAACACGGTGAGCACCCACACGATCAGTGCCACCAGGAACACGAACAGGGCGTTGAGCGATTTGACGCCGAGCCGCGACATCCGCGCCGACTTTCGCTGTGCGTGGTTCGTGAACACGCGGGTGAGCAGCGGCTTGATCCACAGCGTCGCGAGCGTCAGGATCACGCTGCCCCACAGCACACCCCACGTGCCGCGCACGCCGGGCACGAGCAGCACGATCAGCAGCAGTACCGCGATGTTGAACACGAGCATGGTCGCGAAGCGGACGATCCAGTTCTTCATTCGTCAAGCGTGGCACAGTGCGGCGCGGCCCGCGGCTCGATCGGGCGCGCGTGCCGCACGTGTCGCCCGGCTCGC
>Ga0073899_10001266_pt1 | contig 23185 bp, 21 predicted proteins | sample KloWWTmetaKNB5Ph_FD_88975 | JGI IMG/M metagenome (GOLD analysis project Ga0073899, IMG submission 88975) | Active sludge microbial communities from Klosterneuburg, Austria, studying microevolution and ecology of nitrifiers - Klosterneuburg... | ecosystem: Engineered > WWTP > Aerobic digester >... | reverse complement strand
GGTGCGGACGGCATGGTTCGCCGTTACGCGGACTACTCGGAGGCCGATGGCTGGACCGCCGGCAACCAGGTTTCCACCGTTGGTGCGATGCTGCTCGGCGCCTCGATGATCCCGTTCCTGCTGAACGTGTGGATCACCTCGCGCAAGGCGCCGCGCGTCACGGTCAACGACCCGTGGGGCTACGGTGGCTCGCTCGAGTGGGCGACCTCCTGCCCGCCGCCGCGTCACAACTTCACGTCGATCCCGCGTATCCGCAGCGAGCGTCCCGCGTTCGACCTGCACCACCCTGAGGCGGCGCCCTCGTACGGTGTCGGACCGGCCAAGGACGCAGCGGACACCCCCGTGTTCGATCTTTCCGAAGGACAGGTGAAGTAAGCGTGAAGACCAATATTGCGGTCCTCTGGATTCTGACGGTCTTCTTCGTCGTCGTCTCGACCGCCTACACCGCGTGGAACATCATCGCGCACCCCGGGCTTCCGCTGGTCAACCAGATCGAGTGGGTCGGCACGATCGCCCTCCTGCTCAGCGGCATCCTCTCCGCGCTGATCGCGTTCTACCTGATGCTGCAGATCCGTCGTCAGGGTGGCGAGCTGCCTGAGGACAGCCTCGTCGCAGACATCGACGACGGTGACCCCGAGGTCGGCGAGTTCTCGCCGTGGTCGTGGTGGCCGCTGGTGCTCGCAGGCGCGGCAGGCGTGTTCCTGATCGGCCTCGCCATCGGCACCTGGCTGTCGTGGATCGGCGGCGCGATCCTGGTGGTCGCCCTGGTCGGCTGGACCTACGAGTACTACCGCGGGTACTTCGCTCGCTGACGCACCATGCCGTGTGCAACGCGCACGACGAAACGCCACCGTCTTCGGACGGTGGCGTTTCGCGTTTCTCGTTCGGCTAGCGCTTCTCGTGCACGACCATCGTGAGCGGATCGAACACCCGGGGGAGCGGACCCTCGTCGTTCTCGACGGGCTGGCCCTGGCGCACCCAGTACTCGTAGCCGCCGAGCATCTCGCGCACCGAGAAGCCCTGCCGGCTCAGCGCCAGCGCGCCCTTGTGCCCCGCGTTGCAGCCGGGGCTCCAGCAGTACACGACGACGGGCACGGCGGGATCGAGCTCGGCCCGAGCGCGCGCCGCCATCGCTTGGTAGGGCATGTGGATGGCCCCGGGGATGCGGCCCTGGCGCCATGCGGCGTCACTGCGCACGTCAACGAGCACGAATGACTCGCCGCGCTTCTGCGCGGCGTACACGTCCGCGGGATCCGTCTCGAAACGCAGGCGCGCGGCGAAGTGCGCGGCCGCCTCCAGGGCGTGCGCGGGCGTGGGATCGGATGGTGCGTCGAGGTCACGGCTCATGTCACCGATGCTAGGGACTGCACGCGCGCAAGGCGAGGCCCCGCCCGCATCCTGCGGCCGGCCGCGACTACACCTTGGTGGGCTGCGCCTCGCTTGCGAGCGAGGCGGAAGCCGCCACCCACGCATCGAGCTTCGCGCGCGCGGCGCCGGAGTCGACGGCGGCGGCAGCCAAGGCGTACTGCTCGTGGAGGCGCTCGATCAGCGGGCGACCCACCTGCGAGGCATCCCCGGCCAATTTGAACGTCACCATGCCCGCTGCCGCGTTCAGGAGCACGATGTCACGCACCGCGCCCTCCTCACCGTCGAGCATGCGGCGCACGACGGCGGCGTTGTCGGCGGGTGAACCGCCGCGCAGCGCATCGATCGAGACGAACGGGATGCCGAGGTCGCGCGGATCGAGATCGTGCTCGTGGATATCGCCACGGCTCACTTCCCAGATGTGGCTGTGGCCGGTCGTGGTGAGCTCATCCAGTCCGTCGTCGCCGCGGAACACGAGTGCGGTGGCGCCACGGGTGCGGAACACGCCCGTGATGAGCGGCACGCGATCCAGCTGCGCGACGCCGACCGCGTTCGCCTCGGCGCGCGCGGGGTTGCACAGCGGGCCCAGGAAGTTGAACACGGTGGGCACCCCGAGCTCGGCGCGCGTGGCCGCGGCGTGTCGGAAGCCGGGGTGGAAGGCCGAGGCGAAGGCGAAGGTGATGCCGGTGCGCCGCAGGGTCTCGGCCACGCGCTCGGGGGAGAGGGAGAGGTCGATGCCGAGGGCGGCGAGCACGTCCGAGGAACCCGAGGACGAGCTTGCGGCCTTGTTGCCGTGCTTGATGACGGGAACGCCGGCCGCCGCCGCGACGATGGACGCCATGGTCGAGACGTTCACGGTGCGGAACTGGTCACCGCCGGTCCCGACGATGTCGAGTGCCATCGGGTCGACGTCCAGTGGAAGTGCCGCTTCGAGGATCGCATCGCGAAAGCCGACGATCTCGCTGACGGTCTCGCCCTTGGCGCGAAGGCCGATAAGAAAGCCGGCGAGCTGGGATGGCGTCGCCTCACCCAGCATGACCTGCCGCATGGCCCAGGTCGCTTCGGCGACGCTAAGGTCCTCGTTTCGTAACACGGCGGCGATCACATGCGACCAAGACGTCTTCTGCATTCCCCGATTCTAATGACGCGCCCTGCGCTGGATTGTCCATATTGCGCGCCGCCCAAGCTCGCGATCCCCGTGTTGACCGGGGCATCCAGCCCCTTCACAGACTGCGCCCGGCGATCATCCAGCATCCGCAAATACCCTTGTCTGAGCGCACGCGAAGCCCACTCGCCGCGCCGCGTGCAATTGTCGTCCCGGTTATCGGTCATAATGGACAGGTGACGACGACCCAAGCTAACTACGCCCCGGCGGCGAATCTCAGACGACCCGACCCCGTGTCGGTCGGTACGATCGTGTGGCTCGGCAGTGAAGTTATGTTCTTCGCCGGCCTGTTCGCGATTTATTTCACCCTGCGCAGCACCTCACCCGACCTGTGGGCTGAGCGCACGACGCTTCTGACGGTCCCCTACGCGACCGTCAACACGATCATCCTCGTGGCGTCGTCGTTCACCGCGCAGATGGGTGTGTTCGCAGCTGAGAAGCGCCGTCCCTACGCGGTCGGCAAGGGCATTCGCAACTGGGGCATGGTCGAGTGGTTCTTCTTGACCTTCGCCCTGGGCGCCATCTTCGTGTCTGGCCAGGTCTGGGAATACTCCATGCTGGTCGCCGAGGGGCTCCCCATCTACGCGGACGCCTACGCATCGGCCTTCTACATCACCACTGGCTTCCACGCCATCCACGTGACCGGCGGACTCATCGCCTTCCTGCTCGTCATCGGACGTGCCTATGCCGTGAAGAACTTCGGCAAGAAGGAGGAGACGAGCGCAATCGTCGTCTCCTACTACTGGCACTTCGTCGATGTCGTGTGGGTGGCGCTGTTCTTCGTCATCTACTTCCTGAAATAGAGCGGAGCAGCACGGAAACATGGCTACTCAGAAACACCGCGCCACAAAGTCGGCAAAGGCACCCCGCACGGGTCGCCGGAGCCCCTGGGCGGCAGCAGCACTCATCGGCATCGGCCTGCTGGTCACCGGCGGCGCATACGCCGGCGCGATGGCCGCAACGGCCGCAGCGGGCCCGGCCGAGACCTCGGTCGCGACCTCGCTGACGACCGAGGACGGCAAGAAGCTGTTCCAGGCCAACTGCGCCACCTGCCACGGCATGGACCTGCAGGGCACCGAGAACGGACCGAACCTGATCGGCGTCGGCGCAATGTCGGTCGACTTCCAGGTCGGCACCGGCCGCATGCCGCTGCAGGCGCAAGGCCCGCAGGCGCCCTCCAAGCCCGTGCAGTTCACGGACGCGCAGATCACCGCGATGGCGGACTGGGTGCAGTCGGTCTCGCCCGGCCCCGGCATGCCGGAGGAGCGCTACCTCGACGGTCAGGGCGATGCAGGTCGCGGCGCCGAGCTGTTCCGCATCAACTGCGCCATGTGCCACAACGTCGGCGGCGCCGGCGGTGCACTCACCGAGGGCAAGTACGCCCCCGCGCTTGAGGGCGTCCTGCCGCAGCACATCTACGCGGCGATGGCCACCGGCCCGCAGAACATGCCCGTCTTCAACGAGATGTACCTGACTCCCGAAGACAAGCGCGACATCATCAGCGCGCTCATGTGGTCCTACGACAATGGGACCCCGGGTGGATACACGCTGGGTGGAATCGGACCCGTCTCTGAGGGTCTGTTCATCTGGATCTTCGGCATCGGCGGCCTGGTCGCGGTATCCGTATGGATCACGGCGAAGTCCAACTAGTCGCCCACATAGACACACGCACGATACGAATGGAAACGCACGAGGAGCACAATGGCACACGATGACGGGTCGCTCGACGACGGACGGAGCTTCGTCCCTTCGACCGGGCTTGCGGTTGTCGTCCCCGACGCCCCCACCGCGCCGGCGCTGCCCCCGCACCGGGAGCGCGTAACGGACAAAGACCCCGCGAAGATGCGGAGCGCAGTGCGCACCGTATACACGTGGTTCTACCTCTCGGTAGCGGGCAGCATCTGGGCGATCGCCGCCTACATGCTGTTCCCGATCGAGGACGGTCGCTGGAGCAGCATCTCCGAGAACAACATGTTCATCGGCATCGGGTCTGCGTTCGCGCTGCTCGCGATCGGCATCGGCGCGATCCACTGGTCGAAGGCGGTGATGAGCGACGTCGAGTACGTCGAGCACCGCCACCCGACGCGTGGCAAGGACGCGACTCGCGAGCTCGCGATCGAGGCGTTCTCGGACGCCAACGAGGACTCCGGTTTCGGTCGTCGCACGATGATCCGCAACTCGCTCTTCGCCGCGCTGATCGCCTTCCCACTGCCCGGCATCGTGCTCTTCCGCGGTCTCGCGCCTCACGGCGTCGACCCGGTCGAGCTGCTGGAGCACACCATGTGGAAGGAAGGCATGCGCCTGGTCAAGGACCCGACCGGCACGCCGATCCGCGCAGCCGATGTCACCATCGGCTCGGCGGTGCACGTGATCCCCGAGGCACTCACCGAGCTCAGCCACCACGACGGCTACCTCGACGAGAAGGCCAAGGCGATCGTCCTCGTGATGCGCCTGCGCCCCGAAGACCTCATCCAGGCACCCGACAAGGTTGACTGGTCGTACGACGGCATCGTCGCGTACTCGAAGGTCTGCACCCACGTCGGCTGCCCGGTGGCGCTCTACGAGCAGCACACGCACCACCTCCTGTGCCCCTGCCACCAGTCGCAGTTCGACGTCAAGGACCACGCGAAGGTCATCTTCGGCCCCGCGGCTCGTCCGCTGCCCCAGCTCCCGATCACGGTGGACGCTGATGGCTACCTGGTCGCGCGCAGCGACTTCCAAGAACCCGTCGGCCCGAGCTTCTGGGAGCGTCATTGAGTACCTCAACTGTTGAAGAGAAGAAGAAGGACGCCCCGCTGGGTGGTCGCTTCATTGGCGCGACGTCGAACTACATCGACGAGCGCACCAGCCTCTCCGGCTTCATCAAGGAGCTGGGTCGCAAGGTCTTCCCCGACCACTGGTCGTTCATGCTCGGTGAGGTCGCGCTCTGGAGCTTCGTTGTGGTGCTGCTCTCGGGCACATTCCTGACGTTCTTCTTCCAGGCCTCCATGGTCGAGACCTACTACACCGGTCAGTACCCGCTCATGCGCGGTATCCCGATGTCGGCGGCACTCGAGTCGACCCTGCGCATCTCGTTCGATGTGCGCGGCGGTCTGCTGGTGCGCCAGATCCACCACTGGGCGGCGCTGCTGTTCGTGGCTGGTGTCGGCATCCACATGCTCCGCGTGTTCTTCACGGGTGCGTTCCGCAAGCCCCGCGAGCTCAACTGGGTGATCGGCTTCGTGCTGTTCATCCTGGCCATGGCCGAGGGCTTCACGGGCTACTCGCTGCCCGATGACCTGCTCTCGGGCAACGGTCTTCGCATCATCGACGGCATGATCAAGGGCATCCCGCTGATCGGCACCTGGACCTCCTTCCTGCTGTTCGGCGGAGAGTTCCCGGGCACCGAGATCGTCGGACGCCTCTACACGCTGCACATCCTGTTGCTGCCCGCCATCCTGATCGCACTCCTCGGCGTGCACCTGATGCTCATGGTCATCAACAAGCACACGCAGTTCGCGGGCCCCGGCCGCACGAACGACAACGTCGTGGGCTACCCGATGATGCCCGTGTACATGTCGAAGATGGGTGGCTTCTTCTTCATCGTCTTCGGTGCGATCGTTGCGATCTCGAGCTTCTTCTCGATCAACGCGGTCTGGCACTACGGCCCCTACGACCCCTCACCGGTGTCGGCGGGTACGCAGCCTGACTGGTACATCGGATTCGCGGACGGCGCGCTGCGCCTCGTGCCCCCGCACCTCGAGTCGGTCTTCTGGGACCGCACCTGGTCGTGGAACATCCTGATCCCGCTCGCGGTCATCGGCATCTTCATCCTGCTGGTGATGTTCTACCCCTTCATCGAGGCGTGGATCACGGGCGACAAGCGCGAGCACCACATCGCGGAGCGTCCGCGCAACGCGGCAACCCGTACGGCCATCGGTGCCGCCGGTGTGACGTTCTACGCCGTCCTTTGGGCGGGTGCGAGCTCAGACCTCATGGCGACGCACTTCTGGTTGACCATGGAGGGCGTCATCCACGCCCTGCAGTTCCTGCTGATCGTGGGGCCGATCCTCGCCTACTTCGTCACCAAGCGCATCTGCCTCGCGCTGCAGCGCAAGGATCGCGAGATCGCGCTGCACGGCTACGAGTCGGGCCGCATCGTGCGTCTCCCCGGTGGCGAGTACATCGAGGTGCACCAGCCCGTCGACGAGTACGAGCGCTGGAAGCTCATCGCCCACGAGAACTACGCGCCCCTGGTCGTTCGCCCGAACGAGCGTGGCCGCATCTCGTGGCACGAGAACCTGCGTGCCAGCATCTCGCGCTGGTTCTTCGAGGATCGCCTGACGCCGGTCACGAACGCCATGCTCGACGCCGGTCACCACGACGAGGTCGCCGACGCCCAGCACATCGCTGAGGGCAAGGCCGCCGAGATCGCGGCCCAGGACGAGAAGAAGCACTAGTCACAGCGGTTTTGGTTACACAGCGGGGCCGTCCTTCGGGGCGGCCCCGTTGTGTTGTTCCACGAGGGACCGCGGGTGGCGCCCCGGGCTTTACGCTGGTGTGATGGCCGAATCGACGCGCTCCGGCCGCTTCCGGCCCATCCCGTGGTTGGTGGTGCTCGGGGTGCTCCTTGCGGCGCTCAGCATGCGTGGGCCGATCGTGGCACCGACGCCGGTGCTTGGCAGCATCGCCGACGACCTCGTGCTCTCCGGCTCGACCGCCGGGCTCATCACGACGGTGCCCGTGCTGGCGTTCGCGGCATTCACGCCGCTGGCCGCGTTCCTCGTGCGCCGCGCCGGTGCAGAGATCGCGGTGCTGCTGACGCTGTGCGGTGTGCTCGCGGGCACGCTCGTGCGCTCGATCCCGGGTTTCGGGTGGATGCTGGCGGGCATGTTGATGATCGGCATCGCGATCACGATCGGCAACGTCGTGATGCCGGTGATCATCCGGCGGGACGTGCCGCCCGAGCGCGTCACGATCGTCACGGCCGGCTACACGGCCATGCTCAATCTCGGCTCGCTGCTGGCGGCCATCGGCACCGCGCCCATCGCTGCGGTGCTGGGCTGGCCCCTCGCGCTGATGTCATGGGGCACGCTCGCGGTCGCGGGCCTCGTGCTGTGGGGAGTGCACATGCGCCGGGATCGCGGTGCACGGGGGTGGGCGGAGCGCGACTCGGGCCGGGGCCCGAGGCCGGGCCCGACGACGGGGCCGCAGCCGACGGCGGACGAACTGACGGGGCCGATGCCGGTGGTGCAGACCCGCTCGCGCGCCGAGCGGCCAGCGTGGCGCATCCCGATTGCCTGGCTGCTTGCCGTGGCGTTTGGCATGCAGTCCTTCGCCTACTACGGGGTTTCGACCTGGCTTCCCACGTTTTTGGCCGACACCCTCGGGGCAGACCAGAGCAGTGCCGGGGCCCTGGCATCCATGTTTCAAGCCTTCGGGATCGCCGGCGCGTTCCTCGTGCCGCTGATCAGCCGCTACGCGCCGCAGATCGTGGCTGCAGCCGTGGTCTGCGGGTGCTGGCTGACGCTCGCCCTCGGGCTGCTGCTCGCGCCCGAGCTGTTCCTCGTCTGGGTCGTGTTCGGCGGTCTCGGGCAGGCCGGCGGCTTCGTCGTGATCTTCACCACGCTCGTGCGGGTCGCGCGCGGCGCGGGCGAGGCCGCGGGCATGTCGGCGCTGGTGCAGGGCGGCGGCTATGTCATCGCCGCAAGTTCCGCACCGCTGATCGGTTTGCTGCACCAGCTCTCGGACGGCTGGACGCTGCCGATGCTGGTGATCGCGACCGCGGTCGCGGTGTTCACCGTGTGCGTGCTCGCTGGGGTGGGGGCGGCGCGCCGTGCCGACGCATCCATCGCAGGGTGATCGCGCAGCACGCGACGCCGGCGATGCACAGCGCGAGCACGAGCAGGGCCATGGTGCCGAACTCGCCGAGGGCCCCCAACGCGCCTCCGGTGAGCGCCGCCGCGAACAGGGGTGAGCCGAGCAGGTTTCCGAGGTTGCCCAACTGGGTGATCGTGCCGTTGGCCCGTGCGTTGATGGCGGGGTCGGCGCTGAGCGCCGGGATCAGCGAGAACGCCGCTCCCTGAATCAGGCCGGAGAACCACATCATCACGAGGGCGAGTGCGACGATGTCGAACCCTCCCGCGATCGCCCACCACAGCGCGAGGGCGAGCGCGGCGACCACCACGAAGCCGGTCGCGGCGACCAGCGCGGGGCGCGGGAGGATGCGGATGGCGACGCCGGCGGCGAGGGTGCCGAGGATGCTGACCAGGGGCATCCAGATCAGCAGCATGCCGACATCTGCGGGTCCGCCGAACAAGGGGATGAAGGTGACGAGCGACGTGTACATCAGGGTGTGCCACACGAAGATGGCGCCCGGCAGTAGCGCGCGCGGATTGCGGTACGAGGCGAGATGCTCGGCACCGAATCGTCGCCAGCTCAGCTGCGCCCCGCGTATCGGCGCGCCCAAGGTGCGGGGCAGCAGCCCCAGAGCGAGCGCGAGGAGCGCCGCCATCAGCACGCCATGCGCCGTGAACACGAGCCCCGGCCCGCCCCGCGCTGCAACGAGCGGTGCGAGCCACCCCGTGAGGGCGAACGCGGTGCCGAAGAAGCTGCCCCAGATCGCCATCACGAGGCCCCGCTGGTGTGGGGCGCTCAGCCCGATGATGAGCACCGGGGCGGCGACCACCACGCCCAGGTGGGCGATGCCCTCAACCGTGCGGGTCACGAGGAACAGCCACAGCGGCAGGGCGAGTCCCTGCACGAGCGAGAGCGCCGCGCCCGCCGCCATGCACACCAGCAGCACGCGACGCGCGCCGAGCTCGCCGACGAGCACGCCCGCGGTGACGCCCAGGATGCATGCCAGAAGGCCCGGAAGGGAGATCGCGAGGCCGATGAGCACGTCATCGCTCGCGTAGTGCTCCCGCAGCGGGACGAAGATGGCGGCGACCTTGGCGAACATCATCGCTGCGGCGACACCGCACGCGAGCAGCACCAAGACGGGGACCCATCGGGTGCCCTCACGCTCCGGGTGCGCTGCGCTCACACGGTGATCTTCGCACGCGCGCGGGGACGAGCGCGCGTGCGCGCCGGAGTGCGCGCCGGAGTGCGCGCCGGCATGCGCGCCGGCATCCGCCGGTGGCGGCGGGTGTCGCCGGCGAGGACTACCCTGCAATCATGTGCGCAAGCTATGGTCTCGACCCGCGCTTCAGCGAACCGGCGGGTCTGCTCGCCGATGATGCCGAGCTCATCGACGGGCTCCGCGTCTGGGCGGCGGGCAACGCCGGCGAGCTGCTGCTGCCCACGGGCAGGCACCGGCGCAACCTCAACCCGATCATCCGCGACACCGGTGCGGGTCGGCGCCTCGAGCTCGGGTGGTGGGGGTACCTCGTCGCGGGGGCACCAGCGAAGTTCGCGTCGATCAACACGCGCTCCGAACGCCTCGCCGCCGGCCGGGGGCCGCTGCCGGAGCGGGCAATCGTTCCGGCCACGTTCTGGCGGGAGATGACGAAGCCGACACGGTCATGGCACCATTTCGCGGCCGAGGGGGACGCACTCCTCGGCATGGCCGCCGTCACGCGTCCGGGCTGGAGCGCCGACGGTGCCGAGTTCACCTGCTACAGCATCGTCATGCAGCCCGCGCCGCCGCACCTGCAACACGTGCACGAGCGCATGCCCGTGCTCGTCGCCGCGGATTTCGCCGAGCAATGGCTGCAGCCGGGGGAGGCCACCCCGGCGCTCGTTCACGCCGCGATCGATGCCGCCGCGGCGGTGGCCGCGACGATTCAGGTCAGCGCGGAGCCGGGCGGCGACTCGGGCCCCGGTGCGGATGCCGGTGCGGATCGGCTGTTCTGAGCACAGGATCCGGCGGGCGCCGGGCTCAGCGGATCCCGACCTCGTCGAGGCGCTCGAGGAGACCTGCGCCGTCGGGGGCAGCGACCCACGGAATCGTGGTGTCGGAATGATCGGCGGCACCGGCACGCCCGCCCGCGAGCATCGCCTCGCCGCTGGAGAGCTGTCGGATCGCGATCGCCGCGACGTGGTGCGGCGACTCGGCCGAGAAGCGGGCGTACGTCGTGGGATCGTGCTGGCCGTCGTCGCCGATCAGGAGCCACTTGATGTTCGGAAACTCGCGCGCGAGCCGGCGCAGGTTGTGCATCTTGTGCTCGACTCCGCTGCGGAACCAACGATCGTGGGTCGGACCCCAGTCTGTGAGCAGCATCGAGCCCTGCGGGAAGAGGTGTCGACTCAGAAAGCGCGAGAGGGTCGGGGCGATGTTCCAGGCGCCGGTCGACAGGTACACCACGGGTGCACCAGGGTGATCGCGGGCGAGGCCCTCGAGGAGCACGGCCATGCCGGGGACGGGCAGGCGGGCGTGCTCGTCGACGACGAACGAGTTCCACGCCGCGACCAGCGGGCGGGGGAGGGCGGTGACCATGACGGTGTCGTCGACGTCGGAGACGATGCCGAAGCGGACGTCGGGGGCGACGATGAACACCCGCGACTCGACGGGCTCGCACCCCTCCACCGACATCGTGATGCTCTGCCAGCCGGGCTCAAGCTTGGCGTCGAGCAGGGCCTCGACGACGCCGCCGCGATCGGAGACGACGGTGTGCGTGATGCCCTGAATGGTGATGGTGACCGTCGAGAACCCCACCGGGATCCCGGCGAAGCTGCGCCACCCGCGCACGCTGGCGAACTCGTTCGAGCCCTTCTTGCCCCGCCGCGGCGGCACGATCAGCACACGGCCGAGCACGCGCACCCACTCCGGCGCGCCGTAGCCGGGGAACGCGGTGACGGTCGGGCGGTGGCCCCGGCGGCGGGCGCGCCGCTCGCGCCAGGCGTGCAGGCGACCCTCGAGCCGGGCGAACCAATGCACCTTCTTGCGCGGGCGCGTGCCCGGGCCGCGCTCAGGGCTCGCCGAAGCGGCGCGGGGATCGCGCGGCGCCGGGTCGACCGGGGGCTTCGAAGACATCGCCCCATCTTCTCACGCGTCGCCCGCTGCCCCCGGTTCCGACGGCCCGTGATTCGTGGATGCTTCGGCCGAGGCATCCACCGCCTCGAGGTGGCGGCGTTCACTGCGCATGATTAGCCGCTTGGCGAAGTAGACCACCACGATGAACGCGACGATGATCGCGACGAAGATGTAGCCGGCCCAGTGAATCGAGTCGGCGAGCTCGCGGAAGGTGCCGGCCGCGAGTGCGCCGACGCTGACGTACAGTGCCGCCCAGATCGCGCAGGCCGGCGCGGTCCACAGCAGAAAACGGCGGTAGGTGAACGAGGTCATCCCGACGGTGAGCGGCACGAGCGAGTGCAGCACGGGCAGGAAGCGGGAGAGGAAGATCGCGGGGCCGCCGCGGCGGGCCAAGTAGCGCTCGGACGTTGCCCAGTTCTTGGCGCCGATCCTCCGGCCGAGCCATGAGCGCTGCAACCATGGACCCAGTTTGCGGCCGAGCCAGAAGCCGATGCTCTCGCCGATCAGGGCGCCCACGAGCACCGTCAGCCCGAGCACAACGGCCTCGAGGGGGGAGGCGACGGCGGTTGCGGCGACGATGACGATGGTGTCGCCGGGAACGACGAGTCCGATCAGCACGCTCGTCTCGAGCATGATCGCCACGCCGGCGATCAGCGTTCGCACGATGGGGTCGACGCTCTGGACGACGTCAAGCATCCACGTGAGAAACTCGTTCACGAGCTGATTCTAGGTTGCGGGCCTGCGGAGTGCATCGAGACCGCGGCGCCAGCGGCTGTGACGGCCGGGTTCCGCGGCGGGCGTCGGTCCGTCCAGCCACTCGGTGACCAGACGGATGCCGTGCAGGGCGTTCACCGCCCAGATCTCTTTGTGATCGAGCTCCTCCGGGGTCGCGAGATACTCGACCACCTCGGTGCCGAGGGCTGCTGCGAGCGCGCGGATGCTCAGCTCGGTCACGGAGGAGACGCGAGGCAGCCAGTCGGGCACGGTGACCAGCGTGTCGCCGTTCCACCACAGCAACGCCGTCGTCGCGCCCTCGATGAGCTGGCCGTCGACCAGCAGCACCGCTTCGTCGGCCCCGCGAGTCTGCGCCTGGGCACGGAGCTGCTGCATCGCCTCGAGGTCCGGTCCCTTGATGGTGGGGTGCGTGCGCGGATCGGCGCCCGAGTGGCTCGCCAGCGTGATCGTGGCGTGGGTGGTCGGGGCCGGCCGCAGCCGCAGCTGCAGGCGCGGGCGCGCGGCACCGGGTTCGCCGACGAGCTCGACGCGGGGAAACAGTCGGCCCTCGCGCGGCAGGGCCGCGGCGACGGCACGCAGAAGGCATCCATCTCGTCGGCGGCGGGCGCGGCGTCCCCACGCTGTGCGGCGACCCCGGCCGCGAAGCGCGTCCGGTGCAACTCGAGCCCGCGGGTGGCGCCATCGACGGTGAGCCACGAGTCGGCGACGAGCAGCGGGGCGGGCGCGGTGTGCGCGTCGTGGGCGGGCAGCAGCGCACCCGCGTGCCACTGCAGCACGCGTGCATGAGGAGTCGACATCGTGCCCGTAGCCTAGTCGCGTGACGTTTACGCCCGCACCTTCGACGCCGCCGCCCCCGCACGCGATGCTCCTTGGCGATTGGGTCGATCCGGCCCGCGTCTTCGCCGGTGGCCCCGCGCGGCATCCGCATGTGTTCTGGTTGGATGCCGGTGCCGACGCTGCCACCGGGCACAGCTATCTCGGGCTCGGCACGCCGGTCGAGGTGGAGGCCGTGCTCGCGGTCGGGCTCAGCGGGCAGGACGGCGGAGCGCGGTCCGCGGGGGCGGGTTCCGGGGGCGCGCTGCCCGCCGACGCGCTGCCCGCCGGAGTCGGCGGATTTCAGGGCGGCTACGTCGGCTGGTTCGGGTACGAGTGGGGTGCCGCGCACGCCGGGCTCGGCCCGGGCGCCGGTGCCGCTTCCGGCGGCCGCGCCGAGACCCCTGGGCCCGGCGCTGCACCCTCCAGCGCATGGCTGCGCGTCGACGAGTTCGTCGCGTTCGATCACGCCGCACGCCAGGTGTGGGTGGTGGCTCCGGCCGAGCGCGTCGAGGCCTTCGCCGCGCTGGTGCACGGGTGGATCCGCGCGGGGGAGGCCGCGGCATCCGAGGCGCCTGGGCCGGCGCCGGAGCGGACGGCACGCTCCGGCCACTCCGCGGCCGAGCATGCGGCCCTGGTGGGGGAGTGTCTCGAGATCATTCGGAGCGGCGACGCGTATCAGCTGTGCCTGACGACGCAATTCGCCGTGGCTGCGGGCGCGGTGCCCTTTGACGCGCCGAGCGTGTACGCCGCCCTGCGGGCGAGCAGCCCCAGCCACCACGCCGGATTCATCCGGATCGAAGACACGGCGGTGCTCAGCGCCTCGCCCGAGCAGTTCCTCGGTGTCTCCGGCGGCCGGGTGCGCACCAAGCCGATCAAGGGCACGCGACCGCGCGGCCACGATGCCGCCTCCGACGCCGCGCTGGCAGCCGAGCTGCGTGCGAGCGTGAAGGAGCAGGCCGAGAACATCATGATCGTCGACCTGATGCGCAACGATCTTGCCCGGGTGTGCGAGCCGGGCAGCGTCGACGTCGACGAGCTGCTCGCGATCGAGAGCTACGCGCAGGTGCACCAGCTGGTCAGCACCGTGTCGGGCCGGCTGCGGGCCGGGAGCACCGTATCGGAGCTGCTCGCGGCGACCTTCCCCGCCGGCTCGATGACCGGCGCGCCCAAGCGCAGCGCGATGGCGCAGCTGCGGCGGCTCGAGCGGGTTCCGCGCGGCATCTACGCGGGATGCTGGGGGTACATCGGGCGCGATGGCACGGCGGATCTGGCGATGGTGATCCGCACGATCGTCGTGCGTGGCGACGTCGCAACGGTCGGCAGCGGTGGTGGCATCACCTCCGGCTCGGTCGTCGACGAGGAGGTGCGCGAGGTCGGCGTGAAGGTGCGTGCACCGCTCGCCGTGCTCGGTGCGGCGGTGCCCGAGGGCTGGTGAGTCCGCCGCCGGCAATGATCCCGCTGCGCGGTTGACACCCCCGAATGCGCTCTTCGTGCGTCCGGTATTCTGAATGGATGCCGTCTGCCCGCGGCGACGCCTTCTTTCACGACGGGAACCCCTGTGTCTGAGCCCCACCACGACCGTACCGACAGCGCCGATCACGCGAGCGCCGACGACAAGGCCACCTATGACTTCGCCTCGATCGAGCGCAAGTGGCAGGCCTTCTGGGACGAGACCGACCCCTTCGCGACCGGCGGCGACGAGGACCCGCGCCCCCGCAAGTACGTGCTCGGCATGTTCCCGTATCCCTCGGGCGACATGCACATGGGGCACGCCGAGAACTACGCCTACGTCGATGTGACGGCGCGCTACTGGCGACACCGCGGCCACAACGTGCTCAACCCGATGGGCTGGGACTCGTTCGGCCTGCCCGCCGAGAACGCGGCGATCCAGCGCGGCACCGACCCTCGCGAGTGGACCTACGCCAATATCGCGCAGCAGAAGGCGAGCCTGAAGGCGTTCGGCACCTCCTACGACTGGAGCCGGGTGCTGCACACGAGCGACCCCGAGTACTACCACTGGAACCAGTGGCTGTTTCTGAAGATGTACGAGCGTGGGCTGGCGTACCGCAAGGAGAGCCCCGTCAACTGGTGCCCCAACGACCAGACGGTGCTGGCGAACGAGCAGGTCGTCGACGGCGAATGCGAGCGTTGCGGCGCGACGGTCATCAAGAAGCACCTGACCCAGTGGTATCTGCGGATCACCGACTACGCGGACCGACTGCTCGATGACCTCGATCAGTTGGAGGGGCACTGGCCCCACAAGGTGCTGCAGATGCAGCGCAACTGGATCGGCCGATCGCACGGCGCCGACATCGACTTCGTCATCGAGGGCCGCGCCGAGCGCGTCACGGTGTTCTCCACCCGTCCCGACACCCTGCACGGCGCGACGTTCTTCGTCGTGGCACCCGATGCCGCGCTCGCCGCAGAGCTGGTGCGGGATGCCTCCGACGAGGTGCGCGCGCGCTTCGAGGCATACCTGACCGCCGTGCAGCGCTCAAACGACATCGAGCGCCAATCGACCGACCGCCCCAAGACGGGCGTGTTCCTGGATCGCTATGCGATCAATCCGGTCAACGGCGAGCGGCTGCCGATCTGGGCGGCCGATTACGTGCTGGCCGACTACGGGCATGGTGCCGTCATGGCGGTACCCGCGCACGACCAGCGCGACCTCGACTTCGCCCGCGAGTTCGGCCTGCCCGTGCGGATCGTCGTCGACCCGACGGCCGGGGTCGAGGCGGACGCCGACGGCACCATCGCCGACCTCGCAGCGCTCGACCCCGCGGTCACCGGCGTCGCCCTGGCGGGCGAGGGCACCCTGATCAACTCGGGCTCGCTGAACGGCCTCAGCAAGGCGGAGGCGATCGCTCGGATCATCGAGGAGCTGGGCGCCTCCGGCCTCGGCCGCGCCACCAAGTCGTATCGTCTGCGCGACTGGCTGGTCTCGCGTCAGCGCTACTGGGGCACGCCCATCCCGATGCTGCACAACAGCCGCGGCGACATCATCCCCGTGCCCGCCGAGCAGCTGCCGGTCGTGCTGCCGCCGAGTGCCGGGCTCGACCTCAAGCCCAAGGGCACCTCGCCGCTGGGCGCCGCCACCGCCTGGGTCGAGACCACCGACCCGAACACCGGTGAGGCCGTGCTGCGCGATCCCGACACGATGGACACCTTCGTCGACAGCTCCTGGTACTTCCTGCGCTTCCTGTCGCCGAACGACGCCACACGGGCGTTCGATCCGGCCGAGGCATCCACCTGGGCGCCCGTCGACTCGTACATCGGCGGCGTCGAGCACGCGATCCTGCATCTGCTGTACGCGCGCTTCATCACGAAGGCGCTGTTCGACATGGGGCTCGTGGACTTCACCGAGCCGTTCTCGCGCCTGGTGAACCAGGGCATGGTGTTGCTCGACGGCGCGAAGATGTCGAAGAGCAAGGGCAACCTGGTCGAGTTCTCGGAGCAGCTGCACAGCCACGGCGCCGACGCGGTGCGCGTCGCGCTGCTGTTCTCGGGCCCGGTCGAGGACGACATCGATTGGAAGGACGTCTCGACCACGGGCGCCGCGAAGTTCTTGGCCCGCGCGTGGCGCGTGGCGCAGGATGTCGCGACTGGGCCCGGCGCCGACCCGGCAGGCGGCGACCAGACGGTTCGCCGCGTGACGCACCGCCTGCTCGCCGATGCACCGGGCCTGATCGAGGCGACGAAGTTCAACGTCGTCGTCGCACGACTGATGGACCTCGTCAACGTCACCCGCAAGGCGATCGATTCGGGTGCCGGCGCCGCCGACCCCGCCGTGCGCGAGGCCGCCGAGGTCATCGCGACGGTGCTCGACCTGTTCGCGCCATATACCGCCGAAGACATGTGGGAGTTGCTCGGGCACTCCGGCTCGGTCGGGCTTGTGGAGTGGAAGAGCCCCGAGCCCGGGCTGCTCGTCGACGAGCTCGTCACCGCGGTCGTGCAGATCGGTGGCAAGGTGCGTGCCTCGCTCGAGGTTCCCGCCGACATCGGCGCCGACGCGCTGGAGGCGCTCGCGCTTGCCGACCCCCGCGTGCAGCACCAGCTCGAGGGCAAGCAGGTCATGAAAGTGATCGTGCGCGCCCCGAAGATCGTGAGCATCGCGGTGAAGCCGCTGGGCTGAGCCGCGGCGTGCGGCGCAGCCCAGCGGCCGGCCTCAGGCTCGGAAGAACGTCTCGGCGACGCGGGAGAGGTCGTAGAGGTCGCTGACACCGGCGAGCTCCCGCGCGGAGTGCATCGACAGGATCGGGATCCCGACGTCCACCGTGCGGATGCCGAGGCGCGTGGCCGTGATCGGGCCGATCGTCGAACCGCAGGGCACGGCGTTGTTCGAGACGAACTCCTGGCTCGTGACGCCGGCGGCCTCGCACCATCCATTCCACGCGGCCGCACCCGCGGCATCCGTCGCATAGCGCTGGTTCGCGTTGATCTTGAGGATCGGACCGGAGCCGAGCACGGGCTGGACCACCGGGTCGTGTTTCTCGGCGTAGTTGGGGTGCACGGAATGCCCCACATCGCTCGAGACGCACCACGAGGCGGCGAGCGCCCGCAACTGCTGCTCGCGGTCGGCGCCGAGCGAGAGCCACACGCGCTCGAGCACATCCGAGAGGAACGGGCCGGCGGCGCCGGATCGGGTTTCGGAGCCGATCTCCTCGTGGTCGAAGACGGCGAGCATCGCGATGTGTGGGGCGTCGTGCCCCTCGGCGGCGCGTTCGAGGGCGACGACGCCCGCGTGCACCGAGGCCAGATCGTCGAGGCGGCCGGAGGCGAAGAACACGCCGTCGCGGCCGAAGATCGCGCCCCGCGCCGCGTCGGCGGTCACGACGTCGTAGCCGCGGATCCGAGCCGCGTCGACGCCCGCCTCGCGAGCGAGCTCGCCGAGGATGTCGGCGGAGTCGGCCGTGCCGAGGCCCCACACGGGCTGCGTCTGGCTCTGCTTGTGCAGGGCGAGATGCTCGTTCGCCTCCCGGTCGAGGTGGATCGCGAGCTGCGGCAGGCGCAGCAGAGGGCCGGTCGCGGCCAGTGCGCTGGTGCCGTCATCGAGCACGAGCCGCCCCGCGAGCACGAGCTCGCGGTCGAGCCACGAGTTCAGCAGCGGCCCGCCGTAGATCTCGACGCCGGCCTGCAACCAGCCGAGGCGCCCGGTGGTGGGCTTGGGCTTGAGCTTGAAGCCGGGCGAGTCGCTGTGCGCGCCGAGAATCTGCACGGCGGTCGTGGCGGTCGCCGAACGTGGCACCACCCAGGCGATGGTCGCGCCATCACGCACGACGACGTAGCTGCCACCGGCGGGGGCGGGCCATGGCTCCGCCTCGTCCAGGCGGGTGAACCCCGCCTCCTCCAAGCGCCTGGCGGCCTCGGCCGCCGCGTGGAAGCTGGAGGGCGACGCGGCGACGAACGCGGCCAGATCCTCGGCGTGCGCGGCCGCAGCGGGCGACGGCGTGGGCGGTGCGGGAGCGGGAGCGGTGTTCTTGGGCACGGACGGCCCTCCTTCGTGGCTGGCGGTGCTTCGATCGTAGTTCAGCGCTCTCACAGCGCATTCATCGCCGAGCCTGCCGTTCTCGCAGGACCGCGGGCCATGATGAAGATGTGTCCCTTCCTCGCGCTGCCGCAGCTGCCCCCGGCGTGCTGCCGCGCATGCTGTACGTCGAAGACGAGGCAGAGATCGCAGAGATCCTCATCGAGGTGCTCGCCGACGAGTACGACATCGACCATGCCGCGAGCGGCGAGGAGGGGCTCCGGCTCGCGCTCGGTCGTCGCTACGACGTGCTGCTGATTGATCGGCGGCTGCCGGGGCTCACGGGGGTGGAGCTTGTCGAGGCGATCCGCACCGCACGCATCGCGACCCCGGCCCTCATGCTCACCGCACTCGGGGCCATCGACGATCGCGTGAGTGGGCTGGATGCCGGTGCCGACGACTACCTCGTCAAGCCGTTCGATTTCGCCGAGCTGCGCGCCCGCCTCCGAGCGCTGCGCCGCGGGCGCGGGGCGGGCGATCGCCGCGAGCTCGGCGAGTGGATCTTCACGCCCGCCTCGCAGGCGCTGTATTCGCCGGACATCGGGCGGATCGCCCTCACGCAGGCCGAATCCGAGCTGCTCGAGCTGCTCAGCTCCAGCCCGGAGCACGTGTTCACCCGCGACGAGATCCTCGACGCCGTCTTCCCCGGGGGCTCGGCCACCACCGTCGACACCTACGTGCACTACATCCGGCGCAAGTCGACGCCCGAGATCATCGAAACCGTCCGCGCCCGCGGGTACCGAAGCGGGGCGCCGCGATGAGCGCGCGGATGGATGCCGCAGCCGCCGCCGATCGTCGCCGCGTGCAGCGCGCTGCGCTGCGCGCGGGGCTGTGGGTGGCCGCGGCGTCGGCGGCGGTGGTCGCAGCCATCATCGCGATCATCGTCGTCGTCATGCTCGCGACCGCCCGTCCGGAGCGCGGTCCCCACGGCAGCCGCGGCGGCCGCGGGCAGCGCGTGGTCGATCTCGACAGCCTCGTGCCCGTGGCCATCGCGGTCGGTGTGCTGGGGGTGCTGGTGCTCGGCGTCATCGCCTGGTGGGCGTCCCGGCGCGCGGCACAGCCCCTGGCCGATGCGCTGCGGGTACAGCGCGCCTTCGTCGCAGACGCGAGCCACGAACTGCGCACCCCGCTGACGACGCTCACCAGCCGCATCCAGCTCGCGCAGCACAGGGCCCAGCGCGGCGGCGACGTCGGCGCCGTGCTCGACGGGCTGCGCGGCGACGCGGCGGTGATGGACGCGGTGCTCAGCGACCTGCTCCAGGCTGCGGAGTTCGCGGGTGCACGCCCGAGCGACCGCACGGCGACGGCAGCCGTGCCGGGCGCCGCGCATGACGCGATCGCCGTCATCGAGCCGCGGGCCGCCGCGCGCGGGGTGCGCGTGGTGCTCGAGGCCCCCGCGGCCCTCGAGGTGGCCGCCGAGCGCGCGTCGCTGTCGCGGGCGCTCATCGCGCTGCTCGACAACGCAGTGCGGCACTCGCCGGACGGTGCGCAGGTGCGCGTGCTGGCGCACCGGGCAGGGGCGCGGGTCGAGATTCGCGTCGTCGACCAGGGCGGCGGCATCGTCGGGATCCCGCCGGAGCGGCTGTTCGAGCGCTTCGCGCGCGCGGCGGATGCCGGGGGTACCCCGGCTGCTGATGCACAGGGCGGTGCGGCGCCGGGTGGCGATGCACCCGGTGGGGTGGCGGGGGAGCGCCGCGGGTTCGGCCTGGGCCTTGCGCTGGTTCGCGACATCGCCATGCGCTTCGGTGGGAGCGTGCGGGTGGAGCGCACCTCGCCGGAGGGGACGACCTTCCTGCTCGAGCTCCCCGCTCCCGCCGCCCGGTGAGCACGCACGTCGTGCGTGGCTGAGAGATCGGCCTCACGATGCTATGAGCTTGCTGGGACCGGTCGACTCTTGGTGCTTCCTTGGAGTTGCGGGGCGATGGTGGCCTCATGTCACAGACCACTCCTGAACCACAAGACCAGACGCCCGGTTCCGCGAACACCGGGCCCGAGCACGACGCGGCGGCGTCCCCCGCCGGCGTCGCAGACTCGGAGGCGGAGCCCACGCCATTCCTGCGGCGCACGTGGGTGCGCGTGACCGGCGCGGCGGTTGCGACCGTCCTGCTGCTCGGCATCGGCTTCGCCGGCGGTGTGGCCGCCGGCGACACCCTCTCGCACGAGCGCGGGCACGGTGGCTCGAGCCAGGGCAACGGCGGCGGCTCCTCGGGATCCGAGCACGGTCGCCACGGTCACGACCATGGCGAGCGTGGGGGCGACCGCGAGGGGAACCGGCAGCAGGGCGGGTCTACCGAAGGGCGCGAGAGCACGCCCCGCGGCGACCGCGGCGACCGCGGTTCGGACACGGGCCCGCAGCTGCGACCCAGCCCGGGTGCGCCCGCTCCCGGCACCGTGCCGACGCCCAGCACCGTGCCGACGCCCGGCACCGACACAACCCCCGGCACCGACACCGGCGTGGAGCCCGGCACCGAAGGCTGAGTCCGGGCGTGAGGCACCCGCCCTCCCCAGCGCATCCGGGTAGCGCGATGCTCCCCGATCGTTCGGGTGGGCGGGGCGGGCGGATGCCACGCTCCTAGCGTGCAGGCATGGCAGGTGATCCCGATCCGCACGCGTCCGCGCCGCCGCGCACCCGTCTTGCCGTGGGCGCCGTCATCGCGATCGTGCTGCTGGCGCTGTCTGCGACCGTCGCGCTCGCGTTGCTGCGCGGGTTCGGCGCGCCGAGCGAGTCCCTTCCGCTCGATCGCAGTGCCGAGCCCGCGCCTGGTGGCGGTGGGTTCTCGGGCGACGCGGGGCCCGCGAGTGGGGAAGACGCCGGCGCGGGCCCCTCGACGAGCGCGCAGGGCGAGCTCTACGTGCACGTGTTTGGTGCCGTACACGCCGCGGGCCTGTATCGCCTCGGCGTCGGGGCCCGAGTGGTCGACGCGGTGGCGGCCGCGGGCGGGTTCTCGGACGACGCCGATCCCGGCGCCGTGAATCTTGCGCGGCCGCTCAGCGACGGCGAACAGCTCTACCTCCCGACGACGGAAGAAGCGCGGGCGGCGCGCGAGCTCGCCGGGCCCGGCAACCCCGGCGGCGCGCCGGGGGCCGCGGCCGCCGGTGACCGGCTCAACCTCAACACGGCAACGCTGGAGCAACTGGATGCCCTGCCCCGGATCGGGCCGGCGATGGCGCAGCGCATCGTGCAGTGGCGCGAGGCGCACGGCCGCTTCACGAGCGTCGAAGACCTGCTCGCGGTGCCCGGGATCGGTGAGCGAACGCTCGAGAACCTGCGCGCCCTGGTGTTCGTATGACCCGTGTTCGTATGACCCGTGTTCGTATGACCTGTGTTCGTATGGGCGGCCTCGCGCGCGCTGCCACGGCCGCGCGGCACGCTCCGGCTCTGACACCGGCTTCGATTCCGATTCCGACACCGGCTCCTGCTCCTGCTCCGGCTCCGACACCGGCGCCGGCAGCCGTGCCCGGGATCCGCAGGCGCGGGTCCGGCCCGCGCGCGGAGCACGAGGCGCGAGGGTGAAACGCGACCTGCGGCTCGTGCCGTTGGCCCTTGCCTGCTGGACGTGTGCGCTCACCGCGATCACTGTCCCCGCGGCGGCGCTGACCGTGGCGATCGCCCTCTGGGCCTCGGCAGGCACGGCGCTGCTGTTGTGCCTGCCCTGGCGGCGCGCCGGCTCGCGCACCGCGCTCGGCTTCGCCGCGGCGTGCCTGGCCCTTGCTGCGGTGGCCGTATCGAACGTCGCCCTGACGCAACCCGAGCGTGCGCGCATCGAGACGTTGCCCCTGACCGGCGGCCGCGCGATCGTCGTCGAGGCGGTCGTCACCTCCAAGGTCGAGTTGGGCGCGCGCGGCGAGTTGCGCTTCGACGCCGACGCGCGGCGCATCGGAATCGGCGGACAGACGTACTCGGTGCGCATCCCCGTCACGATCACCGTCGCGCCTGGCGCCGTGCAGGCCCACGGCGAGGCCCAGCTCGACCTCGGCAGCACGATCCGGGCCTCGGGCACGAGTAGACACACCGAGCCGCCGCGCCGCAGCGTGCTGCTGGTGTTCGCCTCGCGGGGGGTCGATGTCACGCGCGGGCCGCCGTGGCCGCTGTCAATCGCCGCCGACACCCGCACCGAGTTCGTCGCCCGGGCCGCCACCCTTCCTTCGCCGGGCGGCGATCTGCTCCCTGGCCTCGCGGTGGGCGACACCCGTGCGGTGAGCGCCGAGCTCGATGCAGCGATGAAGACGAGCTCGCTGAGCCATCTCACCGCCGTCTCCGGGGACACTGTTAGATCTCGAGGTGGGTACTAAATTTGTCGTGTTGGCTGGGATCGAGCGGTGATCAGGTACCAGCGGGCGGGGCCTGCGAGTCGGAGTGCCGCAGCGGGGGAGAGCGCTAAAGTCGGCGGCTCGCGGCTCGCGGCTCGCCTGCCTTGATGCCTTTGTTGAGTCAAAGCTGGTCGCCTGGGCTGGGCGCTCTCGCTACGATTTGGCCATGAATCGTGGGGGAGAAATTCAAGGCGGGGTTGTTTCCGAAGGCGAGTGCTGATGCGGGCGCAAATAGTTGTCGAGAAAGAGTGATGATGCCCCGTGGAAACGCGTGCGTCTTGTGAGTTTGTCAGTCCAACGCTTCATCGACACCTAG
>Ga0073899_10001265_pt1 | contig 23209 bp, 18 predicted proteins | sample KloWWTmetaKNB5Ph_FD_88975 | JGI IMG/M metagenome (GOLD analysis project Ga0073899, IMG submission 88975) | Active sludge microbial communities from Klosterneuburg, Austria, studying microevolution and ecology of nitrifiers - Klosterneuburg... | ecosystem: Engineered > WWTP > Aerobic digester >... | reverse complement strand
CGTTACCGGCTCGACGCGGCCATCCTGTTCTCGGACATCCTGACCGTGCCGCACGCGATGAACGTCGGGCTCTCGTTCGAGACCGGCGAAGGTCCGAAGATCGCGCGGCCGGTGCGCACGTCCGCCGACATCGACCGGCTGCCGATCCCGGATCCGGAAGGCGAGCTGCGGTACGTGATGGATGCGGTGCGCACGATCCGCCGCGAACTCAAGGGCCGCGTGCCGCTGATCGGCTTTGCCGGCAGCCCGTGGACCGTCGGCACGTACATGGTCGAAGGCGGCAGCAGCAGGAACTTCGAGCACATCAAGGGCATGCTCTACGGCGCGCCGCAGGAACTGCACCGGCTGCTCGACATCATCACGCGCGCGACGATCGCCTACCTCAACGGCCAGATTGCCGCGGGCGCGCAGGCGATCATGGTGTTCGATACCTGGGGTGGCGCGCTTACGCCCCGTGATTACCGCGAGTTCTCGCTGCGCTACATGCAGCGGATCGTCGACGGCGTCACGCGCGAAGCCGACGGGCGCCGCGTGCCGGTCATCCTCTACACCAAAGGTGGCGGCGGCTGGCTGGCCGAGATGGCGGCCACGGGTTGCGACGCGCTCGGCGTCGACTGGACGACCGACCTGGCCGCTGCGCGCCGCAGCGTGCAGGACAAGGTTGCGCTGCAGGGCAATCTCGATCCGAGCGTGCTCTATGCCCCGCCGGAGCGAATCCGCGAGCAGGTGGGTCACGTGCTGGCCAGCTACGGCCACGGCCCGGGCCACGTGTTCAACCTCGGTCACGGCATCCATCCGGAGGTGAAGCCCGAGCACGCGCTGGCCATGATCGAAGCTGTGCACGAACTTTCACCGCGTTATCACGCGGAGTAGTGATTAGTCGGAACCCAGTAGCAGACCTTCGATGAGGCCCACAAATTCTTGGAAGGGAGGAAGGGCCGGAAGTAAAGATCCCTCCGGGCCTTCCTATCCTTCCTATCCTTCCTATCCTTCCTATCCTATCCTTCCCCCCTTCCCCCCTTCCTCCCTTCCTCCCTTCCCCCCCTTCCTCAGGTCAGGAACCCGCCGTCCACGACCAGATACTCCCCAGTCACGTACGCCGATGCGTCCGAGGCGAGGAACAAGGCAGCGCCCGCCAGGTCCTGCGGTTCACCGACGCGGGCCAGCGGATTGGTCGCGAGGTAGTGTTCGGTCTGGCTCTTGTCGGCCAGCAGCGCGCCCGCGAACTTGGTGCGGATCAACCCCGGCAGGATCGCGTTGCAGCGGATGCCGTGCGGACCGCACTCCTTTGCAAACGTCTTCGTCATGCTGAGCACCGCGCCCTTGGTGATCGAGTAGATCCCCTGCTTCGGGCCAGGCCGCACCGCATTCACCGACGCGACGTTGATGATCGAGCCCTTGCCCTGCGCGCGCATCATGCGCCCCGCGTGTACGGACGCGAAGAAATAGCCACGAACGTTGACGTCTACCGTCTTCTGGAAGGCACCGAGGTCGGTGTCGAGCACGTGTCCGTAGTACGGATTCGCGGCCGCGTTGTTGACCAGTACGTCGAGCCGGCCGAATTCCGCCTGGACGCGTGCAAACAACGCATGCAGCGCATCCATGTCGCCAATGTGGCACGCGATCGCTGTGGCCCTGCCACCCGCGGCGTTGATCTCCGCCGCCACCTCGTCACAGGCTTCCTGCTTGCGGCTCGAGACGATCACCCGCGCGCCGTACTGCGCGAAACCCTTGGCCATCGCTTCGCCGATGCCACGACTGCCGCCGGTGACGAGCGCGACGCGACCCGAAAGATCGAATGACACGGACATGATGCTGACCTCGGGTTAGGCGATGGCGAGGCGCCGACGGGCCTCGTCGTATTCCTGGACCATGCGCGCGATAACCTCGCGCGCAGGGCGCACGTCGTGAATGTTACCGACGCCCTGACCACCGCTCCAGATGTCGCGCCAGGCCTTCTTTGCCATGTTGCCGCCGGAGCCGAAATCCATCTTCGACTTGTCCGCTTCGGGCAGGTTGTCCGGATCGAGTCCCGCCGCTGCCACGCTGCCTCTCAGGTAGTTGCCCTTCACGCCGGTGAAGAGCGACGTGTACACGACGTCGTCCGAGCCGGAGTCGACCAGCATCTGCTTGTACTCGGGCAGGACGTGGGCCTCGGTCGTCGCCAGGAATCGCGTGCCGATGTAGGCCATGTCCGCGCCGAGCGCCTGCGCCGCAAGCACGTCCGCCCCGCTCGACATGGCGCCGGCGAGCACCAGCGTGCCGTCGAAGAACTGGCGGATCTCGCGCACGAGCGCAAAGGGACTGCCCATGCCCGCGTGGCCACCCGCGCCGGCGCAGACCACGACGATGCCGTCGACGCCCTGCTTCACAGCCGTGCGCGCATGCCGCACGCTGATCACGTCGTGGAAGACGAGGCCGCCGTAGCTGTGCACGGCCTCCACGATTTCGCGCGGTGGACGCAGGCTCGTGATAATGAGCGGCACCTGGTGCCGCACGCACGCGTCCATGTCGTGCTGCAAACGGTCATTGCTGACATGCGCGATCTGGTTGACGGCGAACGGCGCCACCTTCGCTTGCGGGTTCGCGGCCGCGTACTCGCCCAGCTCCTTGCGGATGCGCGCAAGCCATTCATCGAGTGCCGATGTCGGGCGCGCGTTCAGCGCCGGGAACGAGCCGATGATGCCTGCCTTGCACTGCTCGATGACCAGTTCCGGTGTCGAGGCGATGAACAGCGGCGAACCGACGACCGGAAGACGGAGACGATCGCGAAACGCAGCCGGAAGCGGCATCCAGGGGTCCTCTATTGAGACTTGCCGTAGTGGCGCTGCCAGGTGGGCAGTTGCTCCGGCCAGTCGGCCGGCAACGCCCGATCATGCGCCCGCATGCGGGTTGCAATCCCGGGGCCCATTGCGTCGAGATATTCGGCGGTGGGCACGTAATACATGAACGACAGCCCGCGCTCGCGAAAACGCCAGCGGCCTTCGCAGCGCTGATACACGTCCTGATAGCGGATCGCAGCCAGCATCGGTTGGCCCTTGCACTGCAGCTCGGCGTGGGCAAGCACGAGGCCCGTCGCGCGGTCCGGGTCCATGTGGTCGAACTCCACGATGCGGTCGTGGGTGAAGTGGTTGCTGGGACCGAGCAGGTCGAACCGGCCCCTGAACACTTCGATGACTGCCTGCCGTCCACGCGCATCCATGGCCCCGTCGGCGGACCAGACCCGCGCATCCGGCGTGAACAAGGATTCGATTGCGTCGACGTCACGGTTGTCCAGGACGAGGCCGTAACGGGCGATCAACTCGCCGATAGCCACCCGGTCCTCGAGGTGGCGGACACGTTCTTCGAGCGTCGGTCCAAGTTTCATGCGGACTCCCCTCCCGATCCGTCTGGACTTGTCGCGGCAGCAACCTGGTCGAGAACGGGCCGCGGATTACGGCCACCCGATCACTCGTCCTGCGCAATCCTGAGTTCGAGGCCGTCGAGCGCCTCCGTGAAGTCCACCTGGCAGCTGAGGCGCGACGTCGGCGCGTCGTAGTGCTCGAGTTCGACCAGCAGCTCCTTCTCGTCTCCCTGCGGCGCCGGCAGCTTCGGCATCCATTCGGGCTTGATGAAGATGTGGCACGTGGCGCACGAGCAGAGCCCACCGCAGATGGCCGTGACGCCATAGTCGTACTCCCGCAGCGTCTCCATCAGCTTGACGCCGACACGTCCCTCGACTTCGTGGACGTTGCCGTCGCGGTCGGTCACCACCATCTTCGCCATGCTCGCACCCGTCAGTCGTTGTGATCGAAACGGTGATTATTGCAGCGCAAGACTCCGGATGCACGCATCTGCAGGTCGCATTCGATCCGTTCGGCCCGCTGCGCCGCCTCGAAGCCATCGCGACCGGGCGCCGCGGCCGCCAGCAGACCGCGATACCAGAGCCACTGCACGTAGTCGAAGGCCCAGCGGGCGAGATCCAGCCTCGACAGCTCGGCAGTGCCGCCCACGCGGACGTACTCGTCGCATAGAAGCCCGGCCCTTGCTGCCGACAACTCCAGCTGGCTTGCGCAGGACGCGAGATCGAACACCGGATCGCCCAGGCCGGCGTACTCCCAGTCGACCAGCCACAACCGGCCGGCGCGATCAGTCACGAGGTTCTGCGCGTGCACGTCGTGATGGCAGAGCGCCTGCGCGTGAACCGGGCCGAGTCGCGACAGGACCTCTTCGGCGCACGCAGCGAGTGCAGGCCGCACGGCCTCCGCGGGCAGCGCTGCTCCCAGCCGGCGCGCCTGCACCGCGAAATCAACGACACGCACGCCCGCTGGCGGCGTCAGTTCGTGCAGCTGGCACAGCATCGCCGCCACTTGACGGATCGTTCGATCACAGCCTCCGGCGGACGGATCCCCTTTCGCACTGGCAAGCCACTGCGTGACCAGCAGGCGTGCCGAAGGGTCGCAACGCACCACTCGCGGTGCGAGCCCCGCTCGGGCAACGAGGTGGAGAAGCTCGCTCTCCGCATGCAGGTCGGCGCCAAGCTGTTCATTGCCCGCGCGTGCGTACCGCACGAACCGGTCCTGGCCAGGCGCTGAAACGTGCCAGGCGAAGTTACTGAGGCTGCCTGCGACGGGCTCGAACGTCGCCACGGCGAGCACAGCCGTTGCGGCGTGTGTTGCGAGGGCGGCCCGCGCCGCACGTTCGGCCTCCTGCCATTCTGGCCGCATGGTCGTCAATTCCCGTCTGCGATCGCGAGCTGTTCGTCGCGGCGCCATTGCCAGTAGCCGCGCAACGCGAGCGCCGTGTACAGCAGGAACAGCAGTGCGGTGGCCGCGAGTCCCTGCCAGGCGGCGAGCACGGCCGCGGCAGAATCCAGCACTACCCAGTACAGCCAGTTTTCCAGCACCTTGCGCGCAACCATCCACGTCGTGAGCACGCTGCCCCACGCAATCGCCGCGTCGAGATAGGGCACCCACGACGGCGCCCCCCGCGTGATCACCCAGCCATTCACCAGCGCGAAGACGGCGATGGCGGCCCACGCCAGTGCATGTTGCCGTCCCGCCCAGCGACTGACGGCGAGAGGTGCTGTCGACGCGGCGCCGCGCCACCAACGCCAGCCATAGAAGGACATGCCGACGTAGAAGACCTGCAGCGCGGCCTGCATGACGAGGCCCGCGCGCGCGAAAACAATGAGGTAGAGCAATGCGCTGGCGACGGCGAACGCCCAGCACCAGGCGCTCTGCCGGATCGCGAAGCCTAGATACCCGAGCGCCAGGCCGGCCGCCGCCCACTCAATGGCGGGTACGGCCGCGAATGCGCCGAGCACCGGGTCGAGCAGGGTCAACCTTCGTCCGACGTCGGCGTGCCGCCGAGTACCTTCATGACAAAGACGGCCCGGCGCTCTGCGTCGAACGTCCGCCGGGTCTCCTTCTCGAGCGCAGAGAACAGCAGTTCGTGCTCGCCGGCCACCTGCGTGCTCATCGCGTTGGTCACGACGTCGAGATCCGGGTAGGCATTGAGGCGTTCGATGAAGTCCCTGATCGGCGGCACGTAGTCCGCGTCGAGGGGATAGAGGCTGATTTCAACTGCCGTGCGCATCGGTGTGTCCTCGTGTCGGTTCGCAGCGCCGTTACCAGCGCCACTGCAATGTGATTCCCGCAAGTCGCCCGTCGCCACGCTGAAAGTACAGTTTGTCCGCATAGTCTGGCGGTTCGAGCCCGAAATAAAATCCGCGGACCGCGTATTTCTCGTTCGTGACGTTGCGCGCCCAGGCCTCGACCGACCAGGGGCCAGCCGAGTAGCCGGCCTTGAGGTTGAGCAACGTGTACGGGTCCGAACGCTGGTCGTGGCTGGTGTCGAAGTAAAACGCGTCGACGCCGTTCAGGTCCGCGCGCGCCATCCATCCTTCCCCGCCACCCCACTGCGCGGACAACGAGTACTGATACCCCGGTGCATGCGCCTGCTCCCGACCGTCGAGATTGCGATCGCCATAGCGGTAGCCGACGTATTCGGAATGCAGCAACCCCAGCGTTGCGCCAAGTTGCAGACGTTCCAAGGGTTGCCAGGCCAGCGAGGCTTCGAGTCCGTAGTTGCGGCCCCTGCTGGCATTGTCGGTATAGAAGACGTATGACAATGGATCGCCCGGATCGAGCTGGAACGACGTGGTCACCTGCTGGTCTTCGCGCCACATGTAGAAGAACGCGATATCGCCTTGCACCGCCGCCTCGGAGTTGTTGAAGCGCATGCCCGACTCTGCGTTCCACAGGTATTCCGGCGTGAACTGGCGTCGTTCGTCCGGCACGAACTGCCCGATGTTGAAGCCGCCCGCCTTGTAACCGCGCGCCACCGTGGCGTACCACCGGCTCGACTCACCGAGCGGCCCCTGCAACGAGACCTGGCCGCCGACCATTGTGTCGCGCGGATCGAAGCGCGCGCCATCGGAATCGCTGTAGTCGGCGGACCGCGTTTCAACGCGCAGTCCCGCGGTGAGCGACAGGTCGTGCGGCAGCCTCCACTCCGCTTCGCCATAGACCGCGAGGCTGGTTGCCGCGTAGCCTGTTTCGAGCAGCGGGCGCAGCAGTTCGCCTGCGAATTCGTCGCGCTGCCGCGAGTCTTCGTCGAGCCGCAGCGCATAGAGACCGGCCACCCAGTCGACGCCGCCGCCCGGGTCGCTCTCGAGGCGGAGGTCCTGGCTCAAGGTCGAGCGCGCGCGCGCGTAGCGCGAGAAATAGTCGTAAGGCGCGAACTCACCCCAATGGAGATCGTTGCCCCAGTCACCATCGAAGCTGTACACGCTGTCGGACCACGCATAGGCGCTGACGCTGCGCACCGTGTAGTCCCCAGCCTTGCCCGTGACGTCGGCGGACGCGCCGCGGGTTCGCTGCGCATCGCGACCCGGCTTGTCGGCAAGCGTCGTGCGCGAATTGTCGAGACTGAATGCATCGAAGCCGTTGTCAATGTCGACGTACAGGGCGGCGAAATCCGCGCGCCAGCCTGGCGCCAGCTCCCACCGCAGCTTGCCGCGCAGCGTCGACTCATCGCGACCGTTCGTGTCGTCACGATCGAGGCAGGCGTTGCGCAGGAACCCGTCACTCGAGAAGGTCTGGCCCGCAATGCGCCACGCCGAGCCTGCGCTGCCGATCGGGCCACCACCCGCCATGCCTGCCGACCAGGTGTCGTTTTCGGCACCGGTGACTTCCGCGTGAAAATCCGGGGCCGTCGCCGCCTCGCGCGTCTTGAGCTTGACCAGGCCCGCGAGCGCATTCGCACCGTAGCGCGTGCCCTGTGGACCGCGCAGCACTTCGACTTGCTGGGTGTCGAACAGCGTGGCCGGCATGCCGACACCGCTCAGGTCGATGTCGTCGATGAGAAAGCCGACCGAGGGATTCGGCGCACCCTGGTATTGCTCGAGTTCGCCGATGCCGCGGAGCTGGAAAAACCGGGGCCGCGACGTGCCGCCGGACCAGTTGAGGTTCGGCACCAGGCCGAGCACGTCCGCGAAATGCTGCAGCCCCGCGGCCTGCAGTTTCTCCTGGCCAAGCACCGTGATGCTCGCCGGCACTGCCGCAAGCGGCTGCTCCCGCAACGATGCGGTGACGATGATTTCCTCGAGCGCTGGTAACGGTTGCGCGCCATCCTGGCTCGCGGCAGTGGCCGGACGTGCTGCGAGCAGCACCACGGGCAGCAGGGCGATCCACGCCGCACGGGCGCGGCCAGGCTGCCGGCATGCAGCACGCAATGCATACGAATAAATTGGCCACGGTCCGGGACGCATACCCACTCCCTCCGCCGGTACTAACCGGATCAGGTTCAACGGGTTCGTCGATGTGCGGCGCCACGTTGCGCGGCCGCGGTCGACATCTCAGGCCCTGCAGGCCACCCCAAGGTGACGCGAATTATAGGGCTCAAAGGCGCCGCAGGGGCCTTAAATGTTGACGGGGCGCAGCGGCTGGGCACTAATGCCCGTTGTCGAAGCTCAGGAAGCCCGCCGCCGCCATGACTCAGCGCAAATGCCGTCTGTTCCTCGTCGATGCTTTTACGCGGGAGCGTTTCTGCGGCAACCCTGCCGCGGTCGTGCTCGATGCGGATGTGCTCGAGGAGCAGGAGATGCGCCGCATCGCGCGCGAGCTGGCCGGCTTCGAAGTCGCATTCGTGCTCGGCTCGGATTCGCCCGACTTCGACGTCGAGCTGCGTTTCTTTTCGCCACGTCGTGAAGTCGGCTTCGTCGGTCACGCGACCGTCGCGGCGCACTACGTGCGTGCGCTGGCCGATGGCGTGCCGCGTGGCAAGGTCCGGCAGAAGTCGGCGGCCGGCATCGTCGGCGTCGAAGTCACCGGCAAAGCGCCCAACCTGCGCGTCACGATCGACCAGACGCCCGCAACGTTCGGCCCCGTCGTGCCGGACGAACGCCTGGGTCCCGTGCTCGATGCGCTGGGCATCAGTTCGTCGAGCCTGCATCCGGCCTGCCCGGTGCAGGTGATGAGCACCGCGAATTCGCGTCTGCTGCTTGGCCTGCAGTCGCCGGACACGCTCGACTCGCTGCAACCGAAGATGGAGCAGTTGATTCACCTCACGTCGCACGTCGGCGCGGACGGCTTCTTCGTCTTTGCGGTCAAGCCCGGGTCGAACCCGATGACCACCGAGTCGCGCATGTTCTGCCCGGTCATCGGCGTGCCCGAGGATCCGGTCAGCGGCAACGCCCACGGCATGCTTGGCGTGTACCTGTTGCACAACGGGTTGCTGACTCCGACGGACGGCGAAGCGTCGTTCGTGGGACTGCAGGGCCGCTTCGTCGATCGGCCGGGCCGCGTCGAAGTCACGGTGGCCTGCAGCGGCAAGCGCGCCTCGGGCGTGCGCGTGACCGGCGACGCCGTGATCGTCTGCGAGGCGATGCTTCCGCTCTGAAATCCGGCATCGCCGCGCACCTGGCGCAGCCGTGTGCTCACCGACTCGTGACGACCGGCGCACGGCCACGCCGCAGCGTCAGCACGCGGGTCACGCCGGCCGGCACGTCGTCCTCGTGGTGGGTGGCCATCACCACGGTTGCGCCCCGGCTCACCGCTCCATCCAGCCTTGCCCGAAATCGCTGCCGCGCCTCGGCATCGAGGCCGTCGAACGGTTCATCGAGCAGCCACAGGCGGCGCGAACGCACGAACGCGCGGGCGATCAGCACCTGACGCAACTGGCCATACGACAATTCGCGCGCCTGTCGCGCGGCCAGGCCCGTCAGTCGCCACGCGTGCAATTCGCGTCGCACGCGGCGTAACTCCGCCGCGGTCGGCCACTCGTTCAAGCCGATGCTGGCGTGGCACCCGGAGGCAACGATCTGTTCGACCGTACACGCCGTCGCGGCATACCGCGCCTGCAACTCCGGCGATACCAGCGCGACCCTGGCCTTCCAGTCATCGACCGCGGGCCAGCAGCGCTCGAGCTTGCCGCCGTGCGCGGGCCAGAGATCGCCGTAGAGCATAGCAATGAACGTAGACTTGCCGGACCCGTTGGCGCCGCGCAGATACCAGTGCTGGCCTCGCTCCAGTGTCCAGTCGAACGCGCCGATGACGAACCGCTCCTCGCGGTACACCGCAGCCCGATACAAGCGCAGCAGCGGCTCTGCGGTGCGAATCCTGCCCGCGCCCACGCTCGCAGCTTGCGTGTTGCGCCTCGATGCAGGCGTGATCTCCGGTCGCGCCCCGGTCTGCAACGCGGATCGGTCGACGGCGCCGACACGCAGGTCCGTGACGTCTTCGATGCTGCCACGGGCGATGCGCGCGACGTGAGTAAGGCCCGCGGGCGCGTCACCGCGCCGATGACTCGTCAGTATCCACGCAGTCCGTGGCGTCGACGCCAGCCGCAGGGCGCGCAGGAATGCCGCGCGCCCTTTGCCGTCCAGACCGTTCAGCGCCTCATCGAGCAGCAGCACGTCGGGTTCGCGCACGAAGGCGCGCGCCAGCAGCACGCGGCGGCGCTGGCCGTACGACAGCGACCGGAATGTCCGCGACGCACAGCCGGCCAGGCCCACCTGCTGCAGCACCTGCCGGATGCGTCGCTGTTGCGCGGGAGTTGCGGGTTGCAGCGGAAAATCGGAATCGTCATAGCCCGTGAGCACGACCTGCGCGACGTCGAGCTGCGATTCGTAGCGCAGGTAACGATCCTGCCGCTCGGGACCGAGGTAGGCGATACGTTCAGCCGCGACCAGCGGCTGCTCGAGCACTTCGCCATCGCGCAGGTGATAGCAACGGGCTTCGCGTCCGGTGGGCGTCGGCCACACGTCGCCACGCAGCAGCTTGAGCAGCACGGTCTTGCCGGCGCCGTTCGGCCCGAGCAGCAACCAGTGCTCACCGGCACGAATCTCGAGTGAAATATCGCGCAAGGCCCAGTGCCTGCCGAGCCGGACGCTCGCGTTGCGGACTTCGATGCGCTCGAACCGGCGTCCGGCCCGCACGGCCCGGCTCACGCCGCGAGCCATGCCCAGCATTCGCCATCCTGTGCGACGCGCCGTTCCTCGAGCAGCTTCTGCAGGTGCGCGAGCAGCGAATGCCGCGCCCACGGGTGCATCGCGACCGGGGTGTCGGCATAGACGAGCGGCAGCAGTTCGCCGAGCGTGGCGGCGCCACCCAGTTGCAGCAGGCCAGCCACCACTTTGCGTTCGCGCTGCAGCCGATGTGCGATCACCCGATCGATCTCACCGAGCGGATCCGCCATCACCGCGCCGTGCCCGGGCAGCAGGGCGGTCAGTGGCAGCGTGCGCAGCCGCCGCAGCGATTCGAGATACAGGCGCATGGACCCGTCCGGCGGCAGGATGACGACGGTCGACCCGCCCATCAGGTGATCGCCGGTCAGCAACCAACCCTCAGGCTCGAGCAGCAGGCAGACGTGGTTCGACGCGTGCCCCGGAGTGTGGAACGCACGCACCCCTGCGCCCGACACCGCGATGACGTCGCCGTCGTCGAGCGTCCGGTCAGGACGGTACGAATCATCCTGGTACTCGTCGCGCGGGGCCGGCTGCCCCAGCACGACCGCCTCGGTGCGTGCCTTGAGCACCGCCGCGCCCGGCGAATGATCCGGGTGCGAATGCGTGCAGAGCACGTGGCTGATGCGGCCGTGCGTCGCCGCGAGGATGCGGTCCAGGTGCGTCGTATCGTCGGGACCGGGATCGATCACCAGGTAATGCGGACCGGACCCGACGAGGTAGGTGTTCGTGCCCGGTCCGGTCAACGGGCTGGGATTGGGGGCGACAAGGCGCTGCAGGTTCGGCGCGAGCCGCCGCACGCTGCCGGTTTCGGCGGGCGCGAACAAGTCGTCCGGCTCAATCCCGACCGCCACGTCTTCACTCCGCCGGCAGTTTGAAGGCGAGCCCGCCCTTGATCACGACGGCTACATCCTGCAGCCGCGTCACGTCGGCGAGCGGATCGCCCTTGACCGCGATCAGGTCGCCGAAGCGGCCCGGCTGCAGGCTGCCGATCCGGTCGTCCCATCCCATGTGCCGCGCGGCCAGCGAAGTCGCCGCCTGGATGGCTTCCATCGGCGTCATGCCGCGCTGGACCATGATCGGGAACTGGCGCGCATTGAGGCCATGCGGATACACGGCGGCGTCCGTGCCGTAGACGATGTCGACGCCCGCGGCGTGTGCCCTGGTAAAACCCTGGCGCTGCGCCTCGGTCGTCTCGACGTTCTTGCGCAGGAATTCCTCGGGCCATTTTTCCGCGCGACCGACGGTGTCGATCCAGTCGCCGTTGTAGACATCCATCGACAGCGCAGTGCCGTGTTCCTGCGCCAGCCGGATGCCCTCGTCGTCGATCAGCGACGCGTGTTCGATCGTGTCGGCGCCGGCCAGGATCGCATCCTTGATCGACTGCGCGCCGTGCGCGTGCGCCGCGACTTTCCTGCCATGGGCATGCGCCACGTCGACCACGGCCTTGATTTCCTCGGGCAGCATTTCTCGCTCACCCGGCACACCGCCAAACGCAAGTACGGCGCCGGACGCGATGATCTTGAGGAAGTCGGCACCGCCCGCGACGGCCTGCCCGGCCTTCTGCCGGAACTGCTCGGGCCCGCGTGCCACGCCCACGCGCACTTGCGGCGGGATGTCCGCTTCCGCATGGCCGGGAATGACCAGGTCACCGCCGCCGGCAGGGATCGTCAGGTAAAAGCCCGCGACCTGCATGCGGGGCCCCACCGCGTCGCCACGGTTGATTGCGTCGCGCAGGTCGCGATCGACCCAGGCGATGTACGTGCCGACGTCACGCGCCCCGGTGAACCCGGCCAGCAGGGTCGCGCGGGCGCTTTCCCGTGCAATCGCGCCCTGCTCCGCCGGCGTGCGCTGGTAATAGACACTGAGGTCGGCCGTCTCGTGCCCGCTGTCCGTGAGGTGCGTGTGCATGTCGATCAGGCCGGGCAGGCAGGTGTAATGCCCGAGATCGACGACGGGCATGCCGGCGGGCGCCACCGCGCCCGGTTGCACCGAGTCGACGCGACCGTTGCGTATGACGACGGTCGCGAGGCCCTGCGCAACAGCGGCCATGCCGTCGATCAACCGGCCGCACTGGACCGCCACGGACCCGGAATCGGCCAGGTAAGGCACAGCCGACGTCACCTGTATTGGCGTCGCCGCGACAGCCGGCAGGCCTGCCACGAGCCCCGTCACAGCCAGCCAGGCGACGACACCCGCCGGGCGCCCTGGCTGCACACACGGCAGGTTTCCGCGACAGTGCGGTGCTGAACAAAATCCGTTCGACATCGGTTTGTCGCCTCCAAACAACAAGTGGAGCCAAAATGTCAACAGGTGTTTGACATTGGAAGCACGGCAGTCTTTCATTCGCCCGCTGTGGTGTCAAAACACGGGGATCTTGGATGACGAGCGGGCCGGAACCCGTGGGAACTCTGGAGGTGGCGTTGGCCCACGCCGAGAAGCTGCTCCTGTCCCAGCCAGGTCTCGCCGCTGAACAGGCACGCGAGATCCTCGGCGCGGTTCCAAACCACCCCGCCGCAACGCTGCTGCTGGCGATGGCCCGGCGACGATCGAACGACGTCGCGGACGCCTTGCGCATCCTCGAGCCACTGGCCGCCTCACAACCGCGCTGGGCAGCCACACAACGCGAGCTTGGGCTGGCACTCGGCGATGCCGGACGCGGCGAGGAAGCCGTCGTCGCTTTGCGCACGGCCGTGCGCCTGCAACCGACGATGGCCGATGCCTGGCGTGCACTGGGCGACCACCTGTATGCGATGGGTGATACCGCTGGCGCCGACCAGGCCTACGCCAACCATATCCGCAATTCGACGCGCGACCCCCGGCTCATGGAACCGGCGCTGGCACTGGCCGAAGGCCGTATCGCCGTCGCCGAGCCGCTGCTGCGCAGCCACCTGCAGCAGTTTCCGACCGACGTCGCCGCGATCCGCATGCTGGCCGAGATCGCCTCGCGCATCGGGCGCTACAGCGACGCCGAGAACCTGCTGACACGCTGCCTGGAACTGGCGCCGGGATTCAAGGCCGCGCGCCACAACTATGCCGTGGTCCTGCATCGCAACAACAAGCCGGTCGAGGCACTGGCACAGATCGACCAGTTGCTCGCGGCCGACCCGCGCAGCCCGAGTTTCCGCAACCTGAAGGCCACCGTGCTGGCGCGCGTCGGCGAATACGACGAGGCCATCCGCCTCTACGATCAATTGCTGCGCGAGTACGCGCTGCAGGCCAAGGTCTGGCTCAGCTACGGCCATGCGCTCAAGACGGCGGGACGGCAGGATGCTTCGATTGCAGCCTATCGCAAGTCGATCGAGCTCGAGCCGCGTCTCGGCGAGGCTTACTGGAGTCTCGCAAACCTGAAGACGTTCCGCTTCACGGAGACTGACGTCGCCGCGATGCGGGCGCAACTCGAACGCAGCGACCTCACCCAGGAAGATCGTTTCCACTTCCACTTCGCGCTCGGCAAGGCCGCGGAGGATGCGCGGGACTACGCCGACTCGTTTCACCACTACGCGGAAGGCAATCGCCTGCGCAAGGAAGTCGTGCCCTACGACAGCGGCACGGTCACCGAAAACGTGCGCCGTTCACGTGCGCTGTTCACGCCCGGATTCTTTGCAGCGCGCCACGGGGTGGGGTGCACTGCGCCCGATCCGATCTTCGTGGTGGGCCTGCCGCGCTCGGGCTCGACACTGGTCGAACAGATCCTGTCGAGCCATTCGGCGATCGAAGGCACGATGGAATTGCCGGACGTGGTCGGCATCGTCAAGGAACTGAGCGGCCGCAGCCGTCGCTCGGAAGTCTCGAAGTACCCCGAGGTGCTCGAGTCGCTGGAACCCGGCGCCTTGCGCGAACTCGGCGAGCGTTACCTGCAGCAGACCCGCGTCCAGCGCAAGACCGGCGCACCCTGCTTCGTCGACAAGCTGCCGAACAACTGGGCGCACGTCGGGCTGATTCACCTGATGCTGCCCAACGCGAAGATCATCGACACGCGCCGCCATCCGCTGAGCTGCTGTTTTTCCGGCTTCAAGCAGCATTTCGCTCGCGGGCAGAATTTCAGCTATTCGTTCGAGGACATCGGCCGCTATTACGCCGACTACGTCACGCTGATGGCGCACTTCGACGTCGTGCTGCCCGGCCGCGTGCATCGCGTGATCTATGAGCACATGGTCGACGACACCGAGGGCGAGGTGCGGCGGCTGCTCGATTACTGCGGCCTGCCGTTCGAGGACGCCTGCCTGCGCTTCTACGAGAACGACCGCGCCGTCCGCACCGCAAGCTCCGAACAGGTGCGCCAGCCTATTTTCCGCGACGCGATGGACCACTGGCGGCACTACGAACCCTGGCTCGACCCGCTCACGGCCGCGCTGGGCCCCGTGCTCGACGCTTACCCCGCAGCGCCACCGCTGCCATGAATGCATTCACGCACCCGCGGTCGGGTGCATCACTCAGGGAGTCCGATACAAAATGACCCGTAGCCGTAAACGCAAACTGCAGCGCCTGCATGGCCGGCCGTCTGCCACTCGTATGCTGGCAGCCAGCGTGCCGACGCTGCTCGCCGGCATGTCCGCCTTCGCGCAGACCACTTCCGGTGGCCTGGAAGAGATCGTCGTCACTGCGCAGAAGCGCACGGAAGACCTGCAGTCCGTGCCGCTCAGCATCCAGGCCTTCAGCACGCAGCGGCTGCAGGATCTGAACATCCAGAGGTTCGATGACTACGTCAGGTTCATGCCCAGCGTGTCGTACCAGACGCTGGGCCCCGGCTTCGCGGCCGTCTACATGCGCGGTGTCGCGAGCGGCGGCGACGGCAATCATTCGGGATCGCTGCCGAGCGTCGGCATCTACCTCGACGAACAGCCAATCACTACGATCCAGGGCGCACTCGACGTGCACCTGTACGATATCCAGCGCGTCGAGGCGCTGGCAGGCCCGCAGGGCACGCTGTACGGCGCGAGCTCGCAGGCGGGCACGCTCCGCATCATCACCAACCGGCCGGATGTGTCGGCATTCGACGCCAGCTACGGCCTGGAGGTGAATTCGGTCGACGGTGGCGGCATCGGTTATCTGGCCGAGGGCATGGTGAACCTGCCGATCAACGATCGCACGGCGGTGCGTCTGGTCGGCTGGCATCGCCACGATGCCGGCTACATCGACAACGTCAACCGCGAACGCACGTTCCCGACGTCGGGCATCACGGTCAACAACGCGCGGTTCGTCGAAGACAACTACAACGAAGCCGACACCACCGGCGCCCGTGCGGCACTGCGGCTCGACCTCAACGACAACTGGACCATCACGCCGCAGGTGATGACCCAGAAGCAGGAATCCAACGGCAGCTGGGCCTACGACGAATTGGTCGGCGAAGGCAAGCTGGCGCACAATCGGCCCGAAACGTCCGACGACCGCTGGGTGCAGGCCGCGCTCACCGTCGAAGGCAAGGTCGCGAACCTCGACCTGGTCTACGCGGGTTCGTACCTCAAGCGCGACGTCGACACGGAATCGGACTACTCCGATTACTCGTACTGGTACGACACGCTCTACGGCTACGGCGCGTACTGGTACGACGACAACGGCGACCTGATCGACCCGTCGCAATACATCCAGGGCGAGGACCGCTACAACCGCTACACGCACGAACTGCGCATCTCGTCCGACGCGAACCAGCGCTTCCGCTTCGTTGGCGGCCTGTTCTACCAGCGGCAGGAGCACGACATCCAGCAGCGCTACAAGATCGACAACCTCGGCGCGCAGATCAGCGTGTCGGGCTGGGAGGACACGATCTGGCTGACCAAGCAGTTGCGGGTCGACAAGGACTTCGCCGTGTTCGGCGAGTTCACGTTCGATTTCACCGACCAGCTGTCGGGCACGATCGGCGCCCGCTACTTCGATTCCGACAACTCGCTGAAGGGCTTCTTCGGCTACAGCGACGGCTACAACGGCAATCCGGCCTACGGCGAGGGCTATTGCAATTCGCTGCCGGTGCCGCCCAACACGTTCAACGGCGCGCCCTGCAAGGTCTTCGACAAGACCACGACGGAAGATGGCGTGACCCCGCGCGTGAACCTGACCTACAAAGTCACCGACGAAGCGATGGTGTATGCAACGTACTCGGAGGGCTTCCGCCCGGGCGGCATCAACCGCCGTGGCACCCTGCCGCCGTACCAGGCCGACTGGCTGACGAACTACGAGCTGGGCTGGAAGACGACGTGGTTCGACAACCGCCTGCGCTTCAACGGCGCGGTCTTCAGCCAGGAGTGGGACGACTTCCAGTTTTCGCTGCTCGGCGCCAACGGCCTGACGGAGATCAACAACGCCGGCGCGGCGCAGATCGACGGCATCGAAATGGACGTCAGCTGGGCGGTCACCGACCAGCTCGGCATCTCGGCCGGCCTCGCCTGGCTCGATTCGGAGCTGACGGAAAACTACTGCGGCTTCGTCGATACCAGCGGCAAGCCCGAGACGCGCCCGGACTGCCCGAGCGTCGACGAAGACGGCAATCCCACGACCGCCGATCCGGAGGCCCGCAAAGGCACGCCGCTGCCCGTCACGCCGGAGTGGAAGGCGAACGCGACTGTACGCTACGAGTTCCCGGTGGCGACGTTTGACAGCTACGTGCAGGGCTCGGTGGTCTACTCCGACGAGCGGCGGACCGACCTCCGCGACCTCGAGAACTCCATCATCGGCAACATGCCCAGCTACACGGTCGCCGACATCGCGGCGGGCTTCGGCAAGGACGACTGGAGGCTCGAGCTGTTCGTGACCAACGTGTTCGACGAACTTGCGCAGGTCTCGCGCTTTGCGCAGTGCGCCGAGACGGTCTGCGGATCGGAGGTCTACGTCGTGCCGCAGCGGCCGCGGACGATCGGCCTGAAGTTCTCGCAGGAGTTCTAGTCGGCATCGCACCGGGATGGCGCAGCACAAGGGCGGGTCGACGACGACCCGCCCTTTCTTTTTCAACGTTTTCCGCTGCAGCGGACGAGGCAGCCCGTCATCAAAGCCTGAACGTGAACCGCGCGCCGAACGTGCGCGGCGGCTCGATGAAGACGTCGGCGTACGGCCCGTACTGGCCGGTGGTCGCTGCGGCGAGCACCGCCTCGTTTTCGATATTCTTGGCCCAGAGCCCGGCGCTCCAGCGATCGTCGGGCGCGCAGTACGTGACCGAGGCATCGGTCTTGAAGTAGTCCGGTTGCCCGGTGCCGCGGAACTGCGCGAACGTGCCCCAGAACGAGTCCTCGTAACGCGTCTCGACGCGCGCGAGCACGCGACCCGAACCCGCCGGGAATTCGTGCTGGTAGCCGGCGGACACCGTCCATTCCGGCGCGTTCTGCAGCGGGTAGCCGCCGAAATCGCGGTTCGAAATGCCCATGTTCACGCCGTCCGGGACCATGAAGTCGTCGTAGTCGGCATTCAGGTAGCCCACCGACAGGTTCAGCCGGTCGCGACCGGTCGGCGCGAACAGCACGTCAATCTGGTTGCCCCAGATCGTCGTCTGTGCGGCGTTGAAGGTCGTCAGCAGCGCGGTGTTCAGGTTGAACGACTGCACCAGCAGGTCTTCGTAGTCGTAATAGAAAATCTCGTCGTTGACCTGCAGGCGAGCGTCGAGGAAACGGCTCTTGATGCCGGCCGTGTATGCCGTCATCGTCGCCGACTGCACCAGGTTCGACAGCTCGTCCGTGGCCGGAAATGCGTTGTACGTGCCCGGCTGGTAGCCGGTCTGGATCGTCGCGTACGCCATCGCGTCCGCACCCAGGTCCATTTCCGCGCCCAGCTTCCAGTCAAAGTTGTCATAATCCTCGTCGGCCGAGAACGGCACGCCGAACGCCGTCTGGCCCTCGCCTTCACGCTGGTCCCGGCTGAAGCGGCCACCCGCGGTGACGCGCACGGTCTCCGTCAGCGAATACGTCGCTTCGCCAAAGGCCGCATAGCCTTCGAGCCGGTTGCGCGAAATCTGCGAGAGCGGAAAGCCGCCGACGATGAAATCACCGGAGTTCGTGACCTGGTAGGCATACAGGCCGCCGAGCCACTGCAGCTTTGCGTCCGTGTCGCTCGCAAGGCGCAATTCGTTGGTCACCTGGTTGTAATGCGCGGTGAGCAGCGCCGGAATGTTTTCGAGCCAGTAGTCCGCCGTCCAGTCGAGGTAGAAGTAGCCTGGGAGGTAGGTGAGCCTGGCGTCGCCCAGGTCCCAGTCGAGCTGCGCGCCGAGCACCAGGTTCTCGAAGTCCTGCGGCGACGCTGTCGGCGCACCCGGATCGATGCGGTCGTCCCAGGGGTCGCTGGTGTTGAACGCATTCGGATCGCCGTCGAACGTGCCGTCATTGAAGCCACGACGAACGAGGTTGGGCGACTTGCCGTCCTTCTTCGCGCCGTGCAGCCAGACGTAGACGTCGAGGGCGTCGGTCGGCGCGTAGAGCGCCGAGAGCCGGCCCGCGTAGTCCTGCTGGGAATCCGCACCCGTCCGCAGGTAACCGTCACGTTCGATGTAATCGAACGCGCCGCGCAGCGCGAGTTGCTCCGACAGCGGCAGGTTCTGCACGATCGTGCCGTGCAGCAGCGAATAATCGCCGACCTCGAGCACGCCGCTGGTCTCGAGCTCCTGCGTGGGCCGGTTGAACTCGACGTTGACGGCGCCGCCGAGCGCCGCGCGTCCGTACAGCGTGCCCTGCGGTCCCGGCAGCAGTTCGATGGATTCGACGTCGAACAGGCCGACGCTGGTCCCTTCGCGCGGGATGTGGACGCCGTTGAAGTTGAACGCGTTGGGCGGCTCGATGTTGGGCAGGTCGAGTGTCGAGCCGACACCGCGGATGTAGAGTTCGGTCGAGGCGTTCTCGGCCTGGAAACGGACCAGCGGCATCAGGTTCTGCACCGCACGGATGTCATACACACCGGCATTGACCAGGACGTCGCCTGAAATCGCCGTAATAGCGGCACTCGTCTTCTGCAGGTCCTCGGTGACCTTCTGGGCGGTCACCGTGATGACTGCGAGTCCGGCACCCTCGGCGCCGGCATCGTCAGCGACGGCAAGGGCGGGAATCAGCTGCAGGGCGATGGCCGTCCGCAGGAGCCAGGAACGGGAAACAGGCTTGTGCATCGTGCGCTCTCCACGGCACGACGCGGGTCTGTGCCCCGCCGGCCTGGAAGGTTGTCACTGGATTGACTGGCGCGGCCGGAGGGATTCGAACCCCCGACCCTCAGGTTCGAAGCCTGATGCTCTATCCAGCTGAGCTACGGCCGCGCGTAAGGTAGGTGAATTCTACCGTTACTTCATCGTTGGCATGACGAATTGCGCGCTTTCCCTGCGCACGGTAGGCCAGCGCGAAGTGACGGTCTTGAGCCGCGTGTAGAAGCGCACGCCGTCCGGGCCGTGCACGTGCAGCGCCCCGAACAGCGAGCGCTTCCAGCCGCCGAACGAGTGGAAGGCCATCGGCACCGGAATCGGTACGTTGATTCCAACCATGCCCGCCTGCACGCCCTGGGTGAACGTTCGCGCCGCTGCGCCGCTCGCGGTGAAAATGGCCGTGCCATTGCCGAACTCGTGCGCGTTGACGAGACCGGTGGCCGTTGCCAGGTCCGGCACGCGTACGACGCACAATACCGGGCCGAAAATCTCTTCCTTGTAGATCCGCATCTGCGGCTCGACGCCGTCGAACAGGCACGGCCCGATGAAAAAGCCGTCCTCGAGTCCGCGCAAGCGCAGGCCGCGGCCGTCGACGACGAGCTTCGCGCCTTCCTGCACGCCGAGGTCCACGTAACCGCTGACCCGGTCGCGGTGTTCCCGGGTCACGAGGGGGCCCATCTCGACGTCGTCGTCGAGCCCCGAGCCGACCTTGAGTTGCTTGAGCTGGCGCTGCAGCGCATCGAGCAACGGATCGGCTGCATCGCCCACCGCGACCGCCACCGAGATCGCCATGCAGCGCTCGCCGGCCGAGCCATAGGCCGCGCCAATCAGCGCGCTCGCCGCGTTCTCGGTGTCGGCGTCAGGCATCACGACCATGTGATTCTTGGCGCCGCCGAGCGCCTGCACGCGCTTGCCATGTGTCGAGGCCGTGCGATAGATGTATTCGGCGACCGGCGTCGAGCCGACGAAGCTGACGGCGGCGACGCGTGGGTCCGTCAGCAGCGTATCCACGGCTTCGCGACCGCCGTTGACGACGTTGAACACACCGTCCGGCAGGCCGGCCTGCTTGAGCAGTTGCGCCACGCGCATGGGACAGCCCGGATCCTTCTCGGACGGCTTCAGCACGAACGTGTTGCCGCAGGCGATCGCCACCGGGAACATCCACATCGGGACCATCGCCGGAAAGTTGAACGGCGTGATGCCGGCGCAGACGCCGACCGGCTGGCGCTGCGACCAGCTGTCGACATTGGTGCCGACGTTTTCACTGAACTCGCCTTTCAGCATCTGCGGGATACCGCAGGCGAACTCGACGACCTCGGTGCCGCGGATGACTTCGCCGCGTGCATCCGAAAGCACCTTGCCGTGCTCGACCGTGATCAGCCGTGCCAGCTCGTCCGTGTGTTCCTCGAGCAATGCCTTGAACTTGAACAGGATGCGCGCGCGCTGCAGCGGCGGCGTAGCCGACCAGGCTGGCAGCGCGGCCTCGGCCGCGGCAACGGCCGCCCGGGTTTCGTCGGCGTTGGCATAGGCCACGTCGCCCCGGACCTGGCCGGTGGCCGGATTGTGCACGATCCCCTTGCAGCCGGAGACTCCGGCGACCTCGCGCCCGCCAATGAAATGGCCGAGATCATAGGTTTCTGCGGTAGTAGTCATGGTGGCAGCGGTCGATTTCGGGGCGCGCATGGCTGGGATTCCAGTCGGGGATCGGGACAGACGAAGCCGGCATTGGACACGAAGCCGAAGCGGCCTGCCAACCCCGCCGGCAGGGTCCCTTGCCCGGCTCGGTCCGGACGGGTTCAAGGCTGCGGTATAGTGCCCGTTCGCGATCCGCCGGCCGCTGTGGCAGGCTGCGCGCTCACTGGCACTCTCGAGGTTCCAACGACATGAAGATGCTGACTGCCCTTGCCCTCGCCCCGGTCCTGCTGGCGTTGAGTTCGGCCGCCGAAGCCGCCACATGCGTCTATCCCCAGGCGCCGCAGGCGCTGCCGAATGGCGCGTCTGCGACCAAGGAGGAGATGCTGGCGGCGCAGACCCTGGTGAAGGACTACGCAAAGAACGTGCAGGAGACTTACTTACCCTGCCTCGACCAGGACCAGACCGAGCAACTGGCGGCGCTGGATCCGGCCGACCCGAAGCTCGCCGAGAAGAAAGCCGCGGTCGAGGTGATCCACGCCAAGAAGCACAATTCGGCACTCGACGAACTGCAGGCGCTGGTGGACCGCTGGAACGTCGAGAAGAAGGCGTACTCGGAGAAGGCTGCCAAGTGAGCCGGGGCGTTCGCCCGAGCGCCCTTTTCGCATGACGTCGGGTGCGTCGGCCCTGCCGACCCCGGCCGACGCGGAGGCGCTCGTGCGCGACAACGTGCTCCTGCTCCCGGTCGAATCGCGTCCGCTGGAATCCCTGGCGGGCGCGTTCCTGGCCCAGTCCGTGCGCTCCGAACGCGACCAGCCACCGTTCGATCGGGTCACGATGGACGGCATCGCCTTCGCCTCGCAGGCATGGCGCCAGGGCCGGCGCCGATTTCGCATCGCCGGCACCCAGGCCGCCGGCTACCCGCCACTGCGCCTGGTCGATTCCGCCGATTGCCTCGAAGCGATGACCGGCGCCGTGCTGCCACAGGGTTGCGACTGCGTCGTGCCAGTCGAGCGACTGCGCATCGAGCACGGATTTGCCGTCATCGACGATGACACGCCAGTCGAACCTTTTCTCAACGTGCATGCGCGCGGACTGGATGCGCGCGAAGGCGATCTGCTGCTCGCACGCGGCACGCGCCTCGGCGCGCCGGAGCTTGCCGTGCTCGCCTCCGCCGGCCTGCCCCGGGCCGACGTGCGCATCGAGCCCCGCATCCTGATCGCGACCACGGGCGACGAACTCGTCGCTGCCGGCCAGCCGATTGCGGCCTGGCAGGTCCGCCGGTCGAACAGCCATGCCTTGCGCGGTGCCTTGAACCTGCGCGGCCATCTGCGCGTCGCCGAAGATCACTTGCCAGACGACCACGCCGTGCTCGCCGAGCGACTCACGGCGCACCTCGCCACGCACGACGTGCTCGTCCTGACGGGAGGCGTTTCGATGGGACGCTTCGATCACGTGCCGCACGTCCTGCGACAACTCGGCGTCCGCGAAGTGTTCCACAAGGTTGCGCAGCGTCCGGGCAAGCCGATCTGGTTCGGCATCGGACCGGCGGGCCAGACCGTGTTCGGACTGCCAGGCAATCCGGTGTCTGCCCTGGTTTGCCTGTTGCGCTACGTCCTGCCCGCGCTGGCCGCGATGGCCGGTGCACCGGCGCGCGGTACGGAACACATCCCGCTGGGGTCGGCATTCAAGGTCAAGCCTGCACTCGCCTGTTTCCTGCCGGTCGGTGTGGAATACAGTTCGAGCCTGGGCATGATCGCCATGCCGCGGCCCACGCGTGGTTCGGGGGACTTCATTTCCTTGCTGGGTACGGATGGTTGCGTGGAACTGCCGCCGGGCCCCCGCGAATTTGCGGCAGGTTTCCTCGCGCCGCTGTACCGCTGGTGAACGCACATGCCTGAACCTCGCAGCACGACCGGTGTCGTCGCCCTGGGCCCGCTGAACCCGGTGGCCGACAGACTCGGCCGGCCGGTGCACGACCTGCGCATCTCGGTCATGGACCGCTGCAATTTCCGTTGCCCGTACTG
>Ga0073899_10001264_pt1 | contig 23213 bp, 17 predicted proteins | sample KloWWTmetaKNB5Ph_FD_88975 | JGI IMG/M metagenome (GOLD analysis project Ga0073899, IMG submission 88975) | Active sludge microbial communities from Klosterneuburg, Austria, studying microevolution and ecology of nitrifiers - Klosterneuburg... | ecosystem: Engineered > WWTP > Aerobic digester >... | reverse complement strand
GTACGTCGCGCCGTTGATCGTCAGCACCCGCCCGTCGCCCGCCAGCTGCCCGCCGTTGCTGCGGTCCTTCTCCACCGGGCCCCACGCGTTGGCCACCGGCACCCACGCCAGGTCGCTCACGTACCGCGACGCGCCGATCGCCGCGAAGTTCGCCGTGATGGTCTTGCTCGCGGTCATCGTGACCGTGAGGGGGTTGGTGGTGCCGGTCGCGTCGCCCGACCAGCCGATGAACTGGTAGCCCGCGCTCGGCGCCGCGGTCAGGGTGACAGCGGCGCCGGCCGCGTAGGCCGGCTGGTTCGGGCTGCGCGCCACCGCGCCGTTCACCGCCGTGACGTTCAGCGAGTACGTCGTCGCCGCCTTGGTCAGCGTCAGCGCGTCGATCACCGCGCCGCTGGTGGTGATGAACTGGAACGAGACCGCGGTCGCGCTGGCGTCGACGAGCATCGCGCCGTACCCGCCGTTGTACCGGACCAGGCTGCCTGGCAGCGCGGCGCCCACGGGGTACAAGCTGCGGCCGCCGAGGCCGTTCACGAAGTATGGGATGCCGTCGATGCTGAAGCGCTCGTAGTGGTGATCGTGGCCGGCGAGCACCGCGTGCGCGCCCCAGGCCTGGAACGGCCAGCGCATCGCCAGCGTGCTGCCGTGGTTCCCCGACGAGTACGGCGCGTGGTGGAAGTAGACGATCTTCCACGGGGCGGTCGACGCGGCCAGCGCGGCGCGCAGCCACTGCGCCTGGATCGACGTGCTCGACGTGCCGTGCGGCTCCGCCGGATCGCTGTCGAGCACGAAGAAGTGCACCGGCCCCTGCACGACCTGGTAGTACCGCTCGCCCGCGCCGTTGGTCGGGAGCGTGAAGTAGTTGAGGTAGGGCGTCGCGCCGGGCGTTCCCCAGTCGTGGTTTCCGAGCGCGGGCCAGAAGCGGTTGGTGGTCGCGCCCGGGCCGTAGCTGCCGGTGTACGGGAAGATGTAGCTCCGGTAGTACTGGCCGACGTTGGCGTCGATCGTCGTCGCGCTCCCGACCTCGTAGTTGTTGTCCCCGAGCGTGATGACGTGGTCCGGGTTCCAGCTCCGGACCAGGTTCGCGACGGCGGCCTCGGCGGCACCGGCGAATCCGTAGTCGCCGATCGCGGCGAACCGGACGCTGGTCGCCGTCTGCGCGCCGGCCCCCTCACCGAGGGGGACGTCGTCGGATGACGACTCGCGGCCGGGCACCTCGTCGAGGTCGGCGCAGGCGCTCGCGCAGGCGATGGTGAGCAGGCACGCCAAGATCGGCGACGAGCGGCGCATCGAAGACGTCAGCATCGTTGGGCTCCTTGATGGCAACGCTGGCTCGCGCGACGTCACGGGATCACCAGGACAGCGCCCGCCGCCGGCCCGAGCGTGACGCTGCTGACCAGCGCGCCGGTCGTCGTCCTGTAGGGGCGCGCGAGCGTGACCGTCACGCTGGGGCTGCCCGGTTGGTTGACCAGCGCGACGCCGCCGCGGTACTCGCGCTGCATCACGCCGCTGGCGAGCTTGACCCGCGCGCCGAGCGGCTCGCCGAGAGCGACGTCGTAGCCCGCCCACCACGCGCCCGGGCTCTCCTGGTAGCGACACGTCGTGCCGTCGCCGCCCGAGCTGGTCAGGAAGTAGCTCGCGAGGTTGTACTCGCACTGCGCGCGGGTGGTGCCGTAGGCGAAGTACAGGACGTCGGTGCCCGCCGCGTGGCGCCGATCGACGTACGCCAGCAGCGTCTCGAAGCCGAACGGGCCCGCACCGCGCGTGATGCCGCTGTCGTTGACGCCGCGCTCGATGTTGATCAGGTCGGCCGCCGCGAGCTGCCGGGCGACGAACGGATCGGCGTCGGACACCCACCACAGCGAGTTGTGGACGATCTCGACGCCGGGGAACGCGGTCCGGACCTGCTCCATGAACTCCGCGAAATAGCGCCGCCAGTTGGCCAAGGTCATCTCGACGCCGGTGCGCGGATCGATCGGCAGCACCGCCGCGCCGGCGCCGTTGGAGATGCGCCAGTCGAGGTTCACGTCGTCGACGTGGAGGCCGCGGTAGCCCTTGGCCAACGCCGCCCGCGCCTGCGCGATCCACAGCGCCCGGAACTGCGGGTTGCCGATGTCGGCCGCGTACTGAGAGCAGGTGCCGCCGCCGCACGCGTACGGGATGAACAGCCGGTTGCCGGCGCGGTCCTTCAGCACGAACTGCGCGGCGTTGGCCAGCGTCACCGCGGTGGCCGCGTCACCGGTCGGGTAGATCGCGTACGAGTCCTTGTAGACCCACGCCGGCGATGACCACGCGAGCCGGCTGTCGAAGTACGGCGAGAACGCGAACATCCGCCAGTAGTGCGCGCGCATCCACGCTTGCTGCGCGGCGGTCGGGCTGGCGACGAACGGCGTGATCGCCGAGTCGCTGGTCAGGTACGCGATGAAGTGGCTCTTGCCCGCTTCGGCGCTCGCGGACGGCGGCGGCGGCGGTGGCGGTGGCGGCGGCGGCGTGACGCGCCACCGCTGGTTGGCGCCGCCGAGGCACGGCCACACGACGACGATCGTGTCGTCGGCGGTGCTGCTCCCCGCCACGTCGAGGCACTTACCCTCGTAGCCCACCACGGCGCCGTCGGCGCGGACGGTCCACTGCTGGTTGGCCGCGCCGGTGCACGCGCGCAGCTCCACCCGGCGGCCTTGCACCCAGCGCACCCCCGCGGCGGTGGTGTCGACCGCCAGGCAGCGGTCGCCGAGCCCACGGATCGTCGCGCCGCTGGCGAGCCAGGCCTGGCTCGCCTGGCCGCCGCACGACCACATCACGACGCTGGCGCCGTCGATCGAGGCGCGGCCGCGCACGTCGAGGCACTTGCCGGCGAGGCCGACGATCGGGCTGCCCCCGGTGAGCGCCGCCGCCGGGCCGTCGCCGTCGGCGTCGGGATCATCGAGCGACGTACAGCCGGTCGCGACGAGCGTGAAGGCGACAGCGAGGCGAAGGACGGTCATGGCACTTCTCCGAGGTGAGCGGTCTGGGTTCGACGCGGCCGGGGCCCGCGCTACGGCGTCCACCAGTTGCCGGAGACGACGAGCATCGCCATCAGCTTGAGCGAGTCGCTGTAGTAGTCGGTGGGCGGCTGCTGCACGACCGCGGCCCACGCGGCGTCGAGCCACGGCTGGTTGGTGCCGACCGCCGGCTCGATCATCGCGGCGACCGCCAGCGGCGCCAGGAACGCCATCACCGCGCCGCCGCCGTAGCCGACGCCGTCGAGCGTGTAGCCGGTTCGCAACCGCGCCGGCACGTCCGCCGTCGCGCGGCGGATCCCGGCGTTCAAGCGCTGGATGACCGCGCGCGCGCGCGCGTCGCCGCTGAGCAAGTAGTCAGTCGCCAGCCGCAGCGGCACCCGACACGCGTTCCAGCTGTAGTGGCCGTCGTTGGGCCCTTCGAGCCACGCCGGCGGCGCTGGCCGCGGGGCGGCGCCGCTCGCGCCGACGGCGAAGTCGGGCACCAGGCCGGTCGCCGGCGCGTAGCCCGCCTGCAGGGCGCTCAGCGTCGCGTACGCGCGATCGCTGATCGCGATCCACCGCGCGCTGCCGGTGGCCGCCGCGAACGCCTTGAGGTGGCCCGGCATCACGTCGGACGTGCGCGTGCCGTCGTAGTGCCGGTCGGTCGCGGGCAACGGTCCACCGATCAGCAACGACCCGGCGGGGTGGACGTCGGTGGCGAGGATCGCGGCGAGCATGCGCAGCGCCGCGCCGCGGTAGTCGATCGCGCCGGCCGATCCCCACTGACGGTCGGCCAGCAGGAGCGCGTACGCGATGTCCAGATCGGCGTCGGTGGCGGTGGTCGCGCCGGGCGCGGTGTGGCAAGCCGCGTCTTGCGCCCACGCCATCAGCGACGGCTGGGCCGCGACGCCGTGGCTGCTCACGTATCGGTAGAGACCGTCGAAGATCAGCTGGGCGTCGGGGTCGGCGCCGGCCATCAGCGCGGCGACCAGCATCCCGTAGCCCTGGCCCTCCGACGACACACGGATCGGCTGGCCGCTGGCGGCGTTGTTCACACGGTAGGTCCCCGCGACGCAGCCCGGCACGAGGTGCGCGGCCTTCCACTGGCGGTAGAACGCGAGCGTGACCTGATCGAGCGTGGCCGGCGTAGCGCCTGTCGGCTGGCGGACCCCGGCGGTGACGTAGCCGCCGTGGGTGCCGAACGGCCGCGCCCCCGCCGCGAAGCGCCAGCGCTGGTTCGCGCCGCCCAGGCACGGCCACACCACGGCGATCGTGTCATCGGCGGTGCTGGCGCCGGCGACGTCGAGGCACTTGCCCTCGTAGCCGGCGATCGTGCCGTCGACGCGGACCGTCCACTGCTGGGTCGCGGCGCCGGTGCAGGTGCGGAGCTCGACGCGACGCCCCTGTCCCCACCGGATCCCGGCCGCGCTGGGGTCGACCGTGACGCAGCGATCGCCCAGGCCGCGGATGGTCGAGCCGACCGGGGCCCAGCGCTGGCTCGCCTGGCCACCACACGACCACATCACCAGGCTCGCCCCGTCCGCCGCGACCCGCCCACGGACGTCGAGGCACTTGTCGGCAAGCCCGAGCAGCGGCCGCCCACCCACCAGCGACGCCGCCACGGGGGCGGGCTCGACGCCCTCGGTGAGGCACGCCGCTGCCCCGAGCATCGCCAGCACCCAGACCCGCGGCGCCGCGTGCGCGCGACGCCAGCGACCGCGATCGGACCCGGGTGGGAGCAGCGGTGCGTGGGGCGCCATGTCTAGAAGACGGCGCGGCGGCATCGCCATCTCGCCCGATCGCACGTCCGATCGACGCGCGTATGGCGGCGGTGTGCGAAGCGTAGCGAGCGATACGCGAACTACGCGTGCCGGCGCGGCCGATGCGCCACGCGCCGCTCAGCGCAGCAGGATGCGGCCGAACGTCGGCGGCGAGTCCACCGCGCCGAGCGGTCGCCACGGGCTGATGAACGCGGGCTCGCCGACCGGCGTCCCCGCGAGCGTCTCGATCCGGATCACGCCGGCGCCGCCGCCCCCGCCGCCGAGCTGCGTCGCGTCGGTCGCGTTCCCGCCGTTGGTGCCGCTCGACGAACCGGCGCCGCCGCCGCTCGTCCCGCCGCTGGCGGTGGCGGTCCCAACGGGGCCATCGGCGCCCGCCGTCGCGCTCGCACCGCCACCGCCGCCGCCACCACCGTTGGCCGCGAGGCGCGCGCCGGCCAGCTCGACCAGCGGCGCTTGCAAGAGAATCGTTCCGCCCGCACCACCGCCGCCGCCGCCCATCGCAGTGCCCGCGCCGCCGCCACCGCCGACGTCGATCACCCCGTGGATCCGGATCGCCCGGCCCGCCGAGATCTGGAGCGCGCCGCCGCCACCACCACCCGCGGCGAGGCCGTTGTTGCCCGCGCCACCACCGCTGCCGCCGACCAGCGGCTCGGCGAGGGGGCTGGCGCACATGGTCGGGTCGCCGGGCAGCACGGTCACCGCGCCGACCCCGCCCCAGGTGGCGTTGGCGCCGCCGCTGCCCCCGCCGGGCCCGACCGGCTGCGAGCCAGGACCACAGCCGGTCGCGGGCTGCGAGGCGACGCCACCGCGCCCGCCGCCGGGACCGCCGAACGGTGGCGCCGTCGCGCCGAGGTCGATCGTGCCCGCGACGTCGACCTCGTCGGTGGCGATCAGGATGAGCGCGTTGTCACCGATCACCCGGACGTCGGCGCCGGCCGCGACCACGAAGCGCGGCGAGGCGAGGGCCGCCACGCCGCTGGCGACGATCGTGAAGCTGACGCCATCGACGACACCCTGCCCCGGCCCGCGGACCGTCGCGCCCTCACGCGTGATCGCGCCGGTCGTGGTGTCGATGGTGGCGCGTCCGGCCGGCAGCTCCACGGCGGCGGTGATGCCCGCGAGGTCGACGGCCGCGCCGCCGTTGGCGAGCGCGTACGCGAACGGGCCGAAGTGGTCCGGCACGCAGATCCCGCCCTCGGGCGCTTCGTCCTCCCAGCGGACCCCGGCCGCGCAGCTCGGATCGGCGAACGCGCAGCCGCCAAGCACGCATCGCCCCGGACACGCGAGGTCATCGCCATCGTCGCAGGCGTGGCGCGGCTCCCGCAGGCAGCCCCCCATCGCGGCGAGACTACCGACGAGGACCATCGTTCGAAGGGTGCGCATCGCCGGCAGCACCGAGGATAGGAGTCGCGGTGGTCGCGGACAAGGCGCTCCTTGACAACTTCGACTCGACGCGGATGCTGTATAGGTGCCCGCGCCTGGACGCTCCGACCTCGACGACGGCGCGCCGCGTTACCAGCTGCTCGGGTACCTCGCCAGCGGCGGCATGGCCGAGCTGTACTTCGCGCGGGTCGTGGGCCTGGCGGGCTTCGAACGCCACGTCGTGCTGAAGCGCATCGTGGCGCACCACGCGCGCGATCCCGAGTTCGTGGCCATGTTCCTGGACGAGGCGCGCCTCGCCGCCCAGCTCCACCATCCGAACATCGCGCAGGTCTTCGACATCGGCAGGATGGTCGACTCCTACTTCTTCACGATGGAGTACATCCACGGCGAGTCGGCGCGCGCGCTGTTTCGCCGCTGCGTCGCGCAGCAACGGACGATGCCGCTGCACCTCGTCCTGACCGTCGTGGCGGGCGCCGCGGCCGGGTTGCACTACGCGCACGAGAAACGGAGCCCCGACGAGGTGCCGCTCGCGATCGTGCACCGCGACGTCTCGCCGTCCAACGTCATGATCGGCTTCGACGGCGCGGTCAAGGTGGTCGACTTCGGCATCGCCCGCGCGGTCACGCGGTCGGTCGAGACCCGCTCCGGCGTGGTGCGCGGCAAGCTCGGCTACATGGCGCCCGAGCAGTGCAAGGGCGAGCCCCTCGACCGCCGGTGCGACGTGTTCGCGTTGGGCATCATGCTGTTCGAGCTGGCGACGATGACGCGGCTGTACGAGGCCGAGAGCGAGCACGGCATCATCGAGGCCCTCGCGAGCGAGGCACCGCGTCCCAGCGCGCGGCGCCCGGAGTTGCCGGCCGCGCTCGACGCGATCGTCGCGCGCGCGCTCGCGCGCCGCCGCGAGGATCGATACCCGACGGCGGCCGAGCTGATCCTCGATCTGGAGCAGCTCGCCGCGCAGGAGCGGCGCACCATGTCGCCCCTCGCGCTGGGCGCCTTCATGCGGGACGTGTTCGGAGCGCGCCCCGAACCGTGGGCCGAGCTGCGCGCGGCGGCCGACGCGACCGGCACGGGCGAGCGGCTGGCGTCAGCGCCAACGCCGACGCCTCCGGCCGACGGCCTCTGGGGGTCGTGGCAGGGTGCGCTCGAAGGTTGGTTGGCCGCGGGCGGCGACGGCGCCACCGCCGCGGCGCGCCCCGACGCGTCGCCCCACCCGACGGCGCCGACGGTGCATCGCCCGGGCGCGATCTCCGCCCCGCCGTCGCGTCGACGGCGCTGGCGCTGGGGGGTGGCGGCGCTGGCGGCTGGCGTCATGCTCGCCGTCACGACGCGCTACGTGACGCGCGACGCCCCCGCGCGCGCGCTAGCCAACGAGACCGGCGCCGCGGTGACGCCACCCGCGCCGCGGCCATCGCCGGCGAGCGCCACGCTCGAGCCGCCCCGCGTCGCCCCGACGGCGAGCGCCACCGACGCGGTCGCGCCGGCACCCGCCAAGGGCGCCCCACGCCGACGGCGCGCGAACGCCGCCAAGCCGGCCCACGACTGCGGCGACCCGGACGGGCTCTATCCACCATGCGATTGACGTCGCTCGCCGTCGCGGCGTTGGGGCTCGCGGCGCTCATCGCGCTCATCGCGGGCGCCGCCCCGGCGGCGGCCCAGCCGTCCGCCCGCGAGGCGCGCGCCAACGCGGCGTTCGACGCCGGCGATCTCGACACCGCGCTCCGCGAGTTCGAGGCGGCCTTGGCCGAAGCGCCGCGGCCGAACCTGCTCTATGTGATCGGGCGGGTCCACGTGGCGCGCGGGGACTGCGCCGCGGCGGTCCCGTACTTCGATCGCTTCCTGGCGACCCACCCCGGCCCGAACGCCGCGGCGAGCGCGCGCACCGAGATCGCGCGCTGTCGGGACGGCCTGTCTCCACCGGCGCGCGCCACGCCGCTCACCACGCCCCCCGGGACGGTGACCGCGCCGCCACCCGCCCGCCTCGCGCTCTTCGACGATCGCGTCGGTCAGGTGCTGGTCGTCGCGGGCGTCGCCGCCGCGGTCACCGGCGCGGTGTTGTACGTCCAGGCCCGCGGCATGGAGTGCGCCGGTGACCCGTGCTTCGGCCCGACCTTCGACGAGTTCGTCGCGTCGGAGCGTCGCGCCCACGATCGGTGGGCGCTCGCGATGGTCGCGGGGGGCGCGGGCGCCGCGCTGCTGGTCGCGGGCGGGCTGCGCTTCACGCTGCGCGATCGCGCCACCGCGTCGCCCCAGCTCGGCGTCGCGCCGAACCAGTCCGGTGCGATGGTCGTGGTCGCCGGCCCCTTCTGACGGTGCCCAGGCATCACGCCGGCGGCGGGTCGTCGCCGAGCATCCGCGCCACCGACAGCGACAGCTGGCTCCAGAACTCCGCCACCAGCTCCGCGACCTCGGCCGACGGGGCCGCGAGCTCGGCGGCGAGGCGCCGCGGCACGTCGGCCCCCAGGCGGGCGCGCACCCGCTCGACGGTGCGGTGCAGCGACGAGCGATGGCGCCCGACCAGCGCCGCGACCTGATCCAGGCTGAGGCCGTCGATGACGTGCAGCTTGAACACCATCCGGTCGTGCCGCGGCAGCGTCGCCAGGCACGCCTCGATCACCGCGCGGATCGTGGCGCCGTGGCGGCCCCGATCGAGCGCCGCGGCGGGGCCGCGCGGGTCGAGGGCGACCGGCTCGTCGACGGGATCGTCGCGGCGCGCGCGCGCCTGCGCGTCGAGCGCCATGCGCACGGCGAACGTGCGGAGCCAGGCTGCGAGCGGCCCAGTCCCTGCGTAGCGGGCGATCCGCCCCGGCACGCCGTCCTGTGCGACGAACAGCTTGATCCAGATCTGCTGGAGCAGCTCGTCGTGGGCGACGGCGTAGCGCTGCAGCGTCGTCACCAGCATCGCGTCGTAGGCGTCGTGAAAGGCGGCGAGCGCCCGCGGCGCGCCGCGCGCGCAGGCCCACGCCAGATACAGGTCGGCCACGTGAGGCGGCGCGGTCGCGTGCTGCGCCCGGAGGAACGCCGCGAACTCAGCCAGGTCGACACCGAGATCGCGACAGGTCTCGATCGCCGCGACGATCGCGCTCGAGATCCCATCAGCCTCCGCCACGTCAGCACCCGCGCCGTTCGCAAGCGCCGATGACTCGTCTTCACGCTTCGGAGGCATTCTGGACACGTTACTAGCCCGGTCGAGGGTGTCCATGGGCAGGGAGTTGGGCGTCCTGAAAGGCGAAATGATGTCGGACGCATAGATGCTCCCCTCGGAATGGACGGCCCCAGGCGATCGCAGATTCCGCTTGACCTCGAGAAGAAGAATGAATATTCATTCCGTGTCGACATGAGGCAGGCAGAAGAGCGGAGCCCGCGGAGAGCGGTGGGGGACAAGCGGGAGGCGATCCTGGCGGCGGCGCTCGAGCTGTTCGTGGAGCGGGGCTTCCACGGGACGACGGTGCCGGAGATGGCGGAGCGGGCGGGCGTGGGGGCGGGGACGATCTACCGGCACTTCGCGTCGAAGGAGGCGGTGGTGAACGAGCTGTACCGCGGGCACAAGCAGCTGCTGACGGCGCGGGTGCTGCGCGACTTCCCGGTCGACGCGGCGGCGCGCGAGCAGTTCAAGGCGCTGTGGCACCGGATGGCCGGCTACGCCGTCGACGAGCCGCTCGGGTTCGCGTTCCTCGAGCTGCACAACCACCGCTCGTACCTCGACGCCGACAGCCTGGCGATCGAGGCCCGCATCCGCGAGTTCGGCATCGGCTTCCTGGCCGCGGCCCAGCGCCGCGGCGAGGTCCGCGACGCCGACCCGATGGTCCTGATCGGCATCGTCATGGGGGCGTTCATCGGCCTCGTCCGCTTCGCGGGCGAGTGCAAGCTGACCCTCGACGAGGCCGCCTGGCGTACTGCCGAGCAGTGCGTCTGGGAAGCCATCCGCGCCTGATGCGCATCCCATGGTGCTGCAATCGTTAGCGTTTCGACAGTGACGGAATGAATATTCATTCCCTGACCACCGCTTTCCTGAGCCGCCCAGGCTCACCAACCCTTCGTCACGACACAGGAGATTCGCCATGACCTCGACCGCCCGCTCGTCCACCGCCACTGCCCGCCAGGTCGTCCTCATCACCGGCGCCACCGCCGGCATCGGTCGCCGGACCGCGCTGCACCTCGCCGCGGCCGGCTACCACGTCATCGCCACCGGCCGCCGGGTCGCCGAGCTCGAGGCGCTGCGCAAGGACGCGCCCGGTCAGCTGTCGATCACCCCGCTCGACGTCACGTCGGCGGCGTCGATCGCCGCCGCGGTGGCCGAGGTCGATCGCCTGACCGACGGCCACGGCGTCGACGTGCTGGTCAACAACGCCGGCTTCGGCGTCGCCGGCCCGCTGACCGAGATCAGCGACGCCGAGCTGCGCCGCCAGTACGACACCAACGTGTTCGGCCTGATGGCGGTCACGCGCGCGTTCGTGCCGCAGATGCGCGCGCGCGGCCGCGGCCGCATCATCAACGTCTCGAGCATGGGCGGGAAGATGACGCTGCCGTTCTTCGGCGCGTACAACTCCACCAAGTACGCGCTCGAGTCGCTCTCCGACGCGCTGCGCATGGAGCTGCACGCGTTCGGCATCGACGTCGTGCTGATCGAGCCGGGCGCCATCCACACCAACTTCGGCGACACCGCGATGAGCCCGGTCGCCCAGTTCCAGGACAGCGCGTACGCCGGCGCGCTGGCCAAGGCCGAGGTGCTGCGCAAGCGCATGGAGGCGACCGCGGTCGGCCCCCAGGTGATCGCCCGCGCGATCCACAAGGCGATCCGTCGCCGCCGCCCGGCCGCGCGCTACGTCGCGCCGTGGTTCGGCAACGTCGTCCTCGGCCTGCTGGCGTTGACGCCGACCCGGATCCAGGACGCCGCGATGCGCCGGCTGTCGTTCCTGACCCGCGGCCAGCTCGGCGTCGACCCCGCGCGCCAGCGCGCCGCCACCGTCGCGCCGCCGCCCCCGGTGGCCGCCGCGCGCGCCCAGGCCGCCGCGCGCGTCAACTAACCGCCGCGCGCCCGATCAGCCGCCGCGGACCCGCTCGATCAGCCCGAGCAACGACTCGATCGGCACCGGCTTGTCGATCAGCTGACCGCCGCGCGCCACCACCAGCTCGCGGATCGGATCGGCGATGCCCGCGGTCATCAGCACCAGCCGGCCGACCAACTCGGGGCGGTCGCGGCGCAGCGCCTCGAGGAAGCCCAGGCCGTCGGCGCCCGGCATCATCACGTCGCACAGGATGACGTCGTAGGCCTCCTCGAGGACCCGCCGCGTGGCCGCGCGCGCGTCGTGCTCGATCGTCACGTCGTGGTGGCTGCGCAGCTGGCGGTGCATCGCGCGCGTCAGCGCGACCTCGTCGTCGATGATCAGCACCCGCGCGCGCTGCCGCGGCGGGACCGCGACCGGCACCGCGGCCACGCCGGCGTCGGGCCGCGTCGGCAGCACGACCACGAAGTCGGTCCCGCCGCGGGCGCCCACGGCGACGGTGATCCGCCCGCCCATGCGCTCGACCAGCGCGCGCACCGTCGCCAGCCCGAGGCCGCCGGTGGCGCTGGGCCCGCGGCCCGCGAAGAACGGCTCGAACACCCGGGCCCGGGCCTCGGGCGTCAGCTTGCGACCGCTGTCGCTCACCACCAGCTCGAGGCAGCCGTCGCGCGTGCGCAGCGCCAGCCGGATCTCGTGGTCGGGCTCGCCGAGCGGGATCGCCTCGGCGGCGCTGACCAGCAGGTTGATCACGACCTGCGTGAGCTTGCGGGCGTCGGCCTCGATCGTCGGCACCGGCGCGACCTCGAGCACGAGCCGCGCGCGGTGGCGCAGCTGGCTGCCGAGCAGCTCGTAGGCCTCGCGGCACACCGCCGCCGCGTCGATCGGCTCGACGCGATCGGGCTCGGGCCGCGCGAACGCCCGCAGCGCGTGGACGATCGCGACGATCCGCTCGAGACCGCGGACGTTGTCCTCGAGCATCTCGGTCATCTCGTCGAACAACGCCAGCCGCGGCGCCAGCGCCGCGGGCGGCGGGCCGGCGTCGACCATCGCCTGGCGCAGCTCGGCGACGTGATCGAGGCTGGTGGTCAGGTTCATCAGCACGTAGGCCGCCGGGTTGTTGACCTCGTGGGCCACGCCGGCGGCCAGCGTCGCGATCGCGCCCAGGCGATCGAGCTCGCTGACCCGCTGGCGCAGCTCGCGGGCCCGGCCGCGGGCGATCGCCGACTCGATCGTGCGACGGACGATCGCCGGCGTGAGCTGATCGATCGAGAGGTAGTCATCGGCGCCGGCCGCCAACCAGCGATCGCCGTCGCCGCGCGGCCCGGGCCCGCGATCGATCGCGATCACTGGCGGGTGGTGGCGCTGCGCGATCAGCGCCGCCAGCACCGCGGCGGCGGCGGCGACGGTGGTGTCGAGCAAGACGACGTGGGGCAGCGCGCGGTCGACCAGCGCCGTCACCGCGGCGGGCTCGGGCGTCGCGCGCGCGGCGTGGTAGCCGATGGTCGCGATCACGTGCTCGATCGCGCTGCCGGCGCTGGCCGCGATCGCGACCCGCACCGACGCGGCGGCGCCGGCGCGCGCGCGATCCACCGCGGTGAGGCCGCTGGTGGTCCCGGCCAGCAGCGGCTCGACGACGCCGTCGTCGGTCACGCGCGCCTCGCCGCGACGATGGGGTCGATCACCTGTCGACGGTAGCAGCCCGACCCCTCGACGCGCCATCACCCCAGAGGTAGGGTCCAGCCTCGCATGCTCGACCTCGGCGCGCTGTACGACGACCACCTCGCGACCCTGGGCCGCGGCTACCGCGAGCTCCTCGCGACCCACCAGCTCGACGCGCTCGTGCTGGCCGCCGGCCAGGCGGCGCCGCGCAGCCGGTTCGACGATCAGGCCTGGCCCACCGTCATCACCCCGGCGTTCGCGCACTGGCTGCCGCTCCCGGAGCCCGACGCGTTCGTGATCGTCGACGGCAGCGCGCGGCCACGGCTGATCCGGGTCGACACCGGCGACTACTGGGAGTCGGCGCCGCGCGCCGAGTCAGAAGTCTTCTGGGACCGCTTTACGGTGATCACCGTCCGCGATCTGGCGGCGGCGGTCGCGGCGCTGCCGCGCGGCCGGGTGGCGATGATCGGTGAGCGCGTGCCCGACGTCGACGGCGTCGCGCTGAACCCGCCGGCGGTCGTCGCCGCCGCCGAGGCGCTGCGCACCCGCAAGACCGCCTACGAGGTGGCGTGCCTCGCCGAGGCCACCGCCCGCGCGGTGCGCGGCCACCGCCACGTCGCGCGGCTGTTCGCGGCGCGCGAGGTCAGCGAGCTCGGCCTGCACCTCGCCTACCTCACCGCCAGCGATCAGGCCGAGGTCGACGCGCCGTACCAGAACATCGTCGCCCGCGGCGCCCACGCCGCGGTGCTGCACCACACGCAGTACGACCGCCGCGCCGCCGCCACGCTGATCGACGACTCGCTGTTGGTCGACGCCGGCGCCCGCTACCTCGGCTACGGCGCCGACATCACCCGCACCTGGGCCCGCGGCGCCGGCGTCGGCGCCACGCTGTTCGCGGCGCTGGTCGACGAGCTCGATCGCCTGCAGCAGCAGCTGTGCCGCGAGGTGCGCGCCGGCGACGAGTACGAGGCGCTCCACGATCGCGCCCACCACCTGCTGGCGGCGGCGCTGGTCGAGCTGGGCATCGGCAAGGGCGATCCCGCGGCGCTGGTCGAGCGCAGCGTCACCCGGGCGCTGTTCCCGCACGGCCTCGGCCACTCGCTCGGTGTGCAGGTCCACGACGTCGGCATGCGCCTGCGCCCGCCGCGCCCCGACAACCGCTTCCTGCGCAACACCAGCGCGATCGCCGTCGATCAGGTGTTCACGATCGAGCCCGGCTGCTACGTGATCGACGCGCTCTTGGCGCCGCTGGCCGCCGACGATCGCAAGCCGCTGCTCGACTGGACGGCGATCGCCGCGCTGCGGCCGTTCGGCGGCGTCCGCGTCGAGGACAACGTCGTCGTCACCGCGACCGGCGCCCGCAACCTGACCCGCGACGCGTGGGGGGCGGCGTGACCGCGGCCCGCGCCACCGCCGCGCTCGCCCTCGCGCTCGCGCTCGCCGCGTGCCAGCGCAAGGCGGCGCCGCCCGCCGCCACCGGCGGCTCCGACGGCGGCGTCGCGGTCGCGACCGACGACGCCGGCCCGGCTGCGCGCCCGCAGGTCAAGCCGCCGCTGCCGCTGGCGCCGGTGCCGGCCGACGCCGAGGTGATCACCGGCGTCGTCGAGGCGCCGACCGCGCGGGTCCTGATCAAGCGGCTGCGCGCGGGCACCGGCGGCCGGCCGGGCCGCAACGACAACGTCGAGCTGGAGTTCAGCGGCTGGCGCCCCAACGGCGACACGTTCATCACCACCGCCGCCCGCAAGCGCGCGCTGCCGCGCAACCTGGCGACCACGGCGCCCGGGTTCGCCGCCGCCGTGCAGTCGATGCAGGTCGGCGAGCGCGCGATGGTGTGGGTCCCGGCCGAGCTCAGCTACCCCGGCCAGCCCACCGGCACGCCCGAGGCGACGATCTACGAGATCGAGCTGGTCGGCTTCGAGCCGTCGCCGCCGACCCCGCCCGACGTCGGCGCGCCGCCGGCCACCGCCGCGGCCACGCCGTCGGGGCTGCGCTCGCTGGTGGTCAAGCCCGGCACCGGCACCACGCACCCGCGCAGCTTCGATCTCGTCACCTACCACTACACCGCGTGGGACGCGACTGGGCGCCTGTTCGACTCGTCGGAGCTGCGCAAGCGCCCGACGACGACGCTGGGCTTCCGCGAGTTCCGCGGCATCGAGGAGGCGCTGACGCTGATGGTGGTCGGCGAGCGCCGGCGGGTGTGGCTGCCGCCGAGCCTGACCGAGCAGAGCCTGCCCGGCCTGCCCCGCGGCACGCTGTGCTACGAGCTCGAGGTGACCGACCTGGTGCCCAAGGCCGCGCCGCCGCCGGCGCCATCGCGGGCCGAGCTGGCCGCGCCGCCCGCCGACGCGCGCACCACCGCCCGCGGCGCGCGCCTGGTGATCCGCAAGGCCGGCACCGGCAAGGTCCACCCGACGCCCGCCGACACGGTCAAGGTGAGCTTCTCGGGGTGGACCGCCGACGGCCACCTGTTCGACAGCTCGATCCCGCACGGCGTGCCGATCGACGCACCGGTCGGCAAGTTCATCCCCGGCTGGGTCGACGCGCTGACCCAGATGGTGGTCGGCGATCGCGCGCGGGTGTGGGTGCCGGTCGAGCTGGCGTTCAACCACGAGCCCGGCCGCCCGGCGGGGCCGCTGGTGTTCGACCTCGAGCTCCTGGCGATCGAGCCGCCGACGCCGCCGGTGACGACGACCGTGCCCGCCACCGGGCCGGCCAACCCCGCGGTCAAGCTGGTGCCGACGCCGTGACCGCGCCGGCCGCGGTCCGCGCCGCGTGGGGCTGGGACGACGACCACGCCGTCGAGCCGCTCAGCGGCGGGCTGATCAACGCCACCTACGCGGTGCGCCGGGGCGGCGCGCCGATCGCGGTGGTGCAGCGGCTGCATCCGATCTTCGCCGGCGAGGTCAACCTCGACCTCGAGCACGTCACCGCGCACCTGGCGCGGGCGGGGCTGACCACGCCGCGGCTGCTCCGCACCCGCGCCGGGGACGCGTGGATCACCGACGACGATCGGGTGTGGCGCGCGCTGACCTGGGTCGACGGCGTCGCCCACCACGCGGTGACCTCGCCGGCGCTGGCCGCGGCCGGCGGCGAGCTGGTCGGGCGCTTCCACCGCGCGGTCGCCGAGCTGTCGTACGACTACGCGTTCGCCCGCGCCGGCGTCCACGACACCCCGGCGCACCTGGCGCGGCTGCGCGAGCGCGTCGAGGGCGGCGCGGTCGCCGAGGCGGTCGAGCTCGGCCACGACGTGCTGGCCGCCGCCGCCGCGCTGCCGCCGATGCCGGCGCTGCCGCTGCGGCACTGCCACGGCGACCTCAAGATCTCCAACCTGCTGTTCAGCGCCGACGCGCCGGCGCGCGGCGTGTGCCTGGTCGACCTCGACACGCTGGGCCAGCAGACGCTGGCGTTCGAGCTGGGCGACGCGATGCGCTCGTGGTGCAACCCGCGCGGCGAGGACGCCGGGGCGGTCGGCTTCGACCTCGCGATCTTCGCCGCCGCGCTGGGCGCGTGGCGTGACGTCGTCGGCGACCGGGTCGGCGCCGCCGAGCGCGCGGCGATCGTCGTCGGGCTCGAGACGGTGTGCGTCGAGCTGGCCGCGCGCTTCACCACCGACGCCTTCGACGATCGCTACTTCGGCTGGGACCCGGCCCGCTTCCCGTCGCGCCGCGCCCACAACCTGGTGCGGGCCCGCGGCCAGCTGGCGCTGGCGCGCGCGGTGCGGGCGGCCCGGGCCGACGCCCTGGCCGTCGTCGGGGCTTGACCGCGCCGACCGCGGTGTCGGGTCGCGCACGCTGCCGTGGGCTGTCAGCGACGACGGTGCACCCGACCCGCGGGTTTTCGTCCAAGATACCCGGATGCTCGCTCGCCGCCTCGGGATGGTCGCGCTGCTCGGCGCCACCGCCGCCCACGCCACGCCGCTGACCGATCGCACCCGCGCCAGCCACGCGCGCGCGATCGAGGTGCTGCCCGCCGCCGGCGTCGCCAAGCCGGTGCGCGATCACGTCGACGTCGCGTACCAGGCGGTGCCGCCGGCCCGCGCGGTGGCGTGGGCCGGCCTGATCGCCGGCCTGCCCGGCATGACCGAGGCCACCTGGGACCGCGCGACCGGCGTGCCGTCGCGGATCTGGGGCCGCGGCCTGCTGGTCGCCGGCAGCGTCGCCGATCCCACGATCGCCGCCGCCGCGGCGTGGCGCGTGCTCGGCGCCAACCTCGCGCTGCTCGCGCCGGGCGCCAGCCTCGGCGACTTCGCGCTGGTGGCCAACGACCTCGACGGCGACCTGCGCACGATCGGCTTCGTGCAGCGCCACGCCGGCCTGCCGGTCGTCGGCGGCCAGGTCAGCTTCCGCTTCAAGCGCGATCGGCTGTTCGTGATCGGCTCCGAGGCGCTGCCCGACGTGCGCGTCAGCTGGCCCGCGGCCAAGCCGGCCCAGGCGCTGGTGGGGCTGGCCGGCCCCGCCACCGCCGCCGACCTCGGCCTCGATCCCGCCGGGATCGCCACGCGCGCCGACGGCGGCCTCGAGATCGTGCCGCTGGTGGGCGAGCGCGGCGTGCTCGGCTACCGGGTCGCGCAGCCGCTGGTCGTCGACGCCAGCGCCGCGGGCGCGTGGCGGGTGTGGGTCGATCCGGCCACCGGCGCGCCGCTGGTGCGCCGGTCGCTCACGCCGTCGGCCGCCGGCACCGTCACCTTCGACGTGCCGGCGCGCTACCCGGGCAGCGCGCGCCGCGACCTGCCGGCGCCGCGGCTGGCGGTGACCGTCGACGGCGCCCCGCTCACCACCGACGCCGACGGCCGGCTCACCTGGGCCGGCGCTGGCGCCGGCGCGCTGACGTTCACGCCGACCGGCCCCGACGTCGAGCTGGTCAACCGCGCCGGCGAGCTGGCGCGGCAGACCGCGACGCTGGCCCCCGACGCGACGCTGCGGTGGAGCGCCGCCGGCGACCCGGCGGTCGACGCGCAGCTGTCGGCGTTCGTCCACGCGTCGCTGGTCCGCGCCTACGCCCGGCGGTTCGCGCCCGACCTGGCGTTCCTCGACGAGCGGCTGCCGGTGCGGGTCAACATCGCCGAGGAGTGCAACGCGTTCTCCGACGGCACCGCGATCAACTTCTTCGCGGCCAGCGATCGCTGCGAGAACACCGCGCGCCTCGCCGACGTCGTCTATCACGAGTTCGGCCACTCGGTGCACAGCCACGCGATCATCCGCGGCGTCGGCTTCTTCGACGGCGCGTTCTCGGAGGGCCTGTCGGACTACCTGGCCGCGACGATCACCGACGACAGCGGCATGGGCCGCGGGTTCTTCCGCACCGACACGCCGCTGCGCGAGCTCGACCCGCCCGACTCCGAGTGGGTCTGGCCGCGCGACGTCGATGAGATCCACCGCACCGGCCAGATCTTCGGCGGCGCGATGTGGGATCTGCGCAAGACGCTGATCGCCGTGAGCGGCGACCGCGACGCCGCGGTGCGCCTGGCCGATCGGCTGTTCTACGCGGCGGTGCGCCGGGCCTCGAGCATCCCGGCGACGCTGATCGAGATCCTCGCGGCCGACGACGACGACGGCGACCTCAGCAACGGCACGCCGCACGAGTGCACGATCCGCGCGGCGTTCGGCCGCCACGGCCTGCGCACGCTCAAGGGCGAGATCGACGCCGCCGGCTCGGTCCCGAGCGCGGTCACCGCGCCGCAGCCGGTGCGGCTGACGCTGATCGGCAAGGACGTCCGCTGCGGCGACGTGATCAGCGGCGTCGGCCTCGAGTGGCGCCCGCGCGACGGCGGCCCGCCCGGCAGCTCGACCGCCACCGCGGTCGATGACGTCTGGACCGCGCCGCTGACGTTGCCGGCCGACGGCGGCGCGCTGTTCTTCCGCTTCCGGGTGCGGTTCGCCGACGGCAGCGAGATGGTCTACCCCGACAACCGCGCCGACCCCTGGTACCAGCTGTACCACGGCGACGTCGTGCCGCTGTACTGCACCGACTTCGAGCGCAACCCGCTGGCCGAGGGCTGGCGGGTCGGCGGCGACGCGCCCGAGGTCTGGCAGTGGGGCGTGCCCGGCGGCGGCGCCGGCGTCGGCGATCCGACCCGCGCGTTCTCCGGCACGCGGATCGTCGGCACCAGCCTGTCGTTCGTCGATCCCACCTACCGCGCCAAGGCGCTGATGTGGCTCGAGACGCCGGTGATCGACGTCGGCCAGTACTCCGACGTCCACCTGCAGTACCGCCGCTGGCTCAACGTCGAGGACGGCTTCTACGACCACGCGACGATCGAGGTCAACCAGGAGCAGGCCTGGGCCAACCTGTCGTCGCAGGGCAACTCGAGCCACACCACCCACCACGAGGACAAGGCCTGGCTGTTCCAGGACGTGCCGCTGTCGTCGCGGATCCACGACGGCACCGTCGCGGTGCGGTGGATCCTCGACTCCGACGAGGGCTTCGAGCTCGGCGGCTGGAACCTCGACGACGTGTGCATCGTCGCCAACCCGCGCTCGGTGTGCGGCGACGGCCAGCTCACCCCGACCGAGCAGTGCGACGACGGCGCCGGCAACGGCGACGGCGCCGATCAGTGCCGCGCGTCCTGCCGCCGCCCGTTCTGCGGCGACGGCGTCGTCGACAGCCGCGAGGCCTGCGACGACGGCAACGAGGACGACGGCGACGCCTGCTCGAGCATCTGCGAGGTCATCGAGCCCGAGGTCGACGAGATCGACGGCACCTGCGCCGCCGGCGGCCGGGGCGCGGGCGCCGGGCTGGCGCTCGGCGTGGCCGCCGCCGCGCTGCTGGTCCGCCGCCGCCGCCGCCGCTGACCGCCGCGCCTCAGCGGCCGCCGGGGCCCATCGCGCCCGGGCCCATCGCGCCCGGGCCCATGCCGCCACGCCCCTGACCGCCACGCCGGCCCTGACCGCCGCGCCCGCCCGCCGCCTGGCGCAGCTGGCGGCGGTGCTTCACGACGAACCGCTTGGCCTGCTTGCGCTCGGGGCCGGTCAGGCGGCCGTCGCCGTCGCGGTCGAAGCGCTGGATCAGCATCGCGCGCAGCGCCGGCGGCAGGCGGCGGTGACCGCCGCGCCGCGCCTGGGCGTCGGCGCCGTGCGGCGCGCCCTGGGCGACCGGGCCGCTGGGCGGAGCGAGCGGCGGGGCCGGCTGCGCCAGCGCGCTGCCGGCGAGGAGGGAGGAGAACAGGAGGGCGAGGGTGAGGAGCTTGGTGCGCATGCCGATCCGACCCGCCACCGCCGTCGGAGTTAAGCGCGAGCCGCGCGACGCGGCCGCTACTGGCAGGGAGCGCTCAGCGGGCCCGGCGCGACCACGACCGGCGTCCCGGTGCGCAGGTAGGTGTCGAAGAAGCAGGCGTACTGGTGCTTCACCTCCTCGATCTGCCGGTACAGGTAGTGCGGGTCGACGACGCCGTCGCCCTCGTATTGAACGACCACGCGGGTGTGGCCGGCGCCGTCGTTGGCGGTCACCGGGTAGGTCGCGATCCCGCCCAGGCCGTCGAGCGCGAGCGCCGGCTGCATGGTCGGCCAGGTCTCGGGGCCGGCCTGCTGGTTGCCGTAGGCCAGCGCCGCGGCGTCGTAGATCGTCGTCGGGAAGTACACGTCGCCCTTGCCGACCGGCTCGTAGACGTGGTGCACCGGGTGACCGGGCAGGGGCAGGCGCCCCAGCCGCGCCATCGCCACGCCGGGCTCGGCGATCTCCCACCCGCTGCCGAGCAGGCCCAGCGCGGGGTGGATGAACGTGAGCTTGTCGGCGTCGGCCTGCAGCACCGACGCCAGCAGGCCGCGCGCACCCTCGATCAACCCGGTGTCGAGGATCATCAGGTTCCAGAACCCGCCGGCGCCGGTCGGCACCAGCACCGGCACCCGCGGCTCGATCGCGCCGAACAGGTTGGTGTACATGCCGCCCATCGACTGCCCGCCGGCCACCAGCTTGCTACCGTCGAAGCGGTGGACCGTGGCGTCGGCGCCACGGCACGGCGCCAGCGCCGCCGCCGGGATCTGCAGCGCGAGCAGCGCGTCGAGCAACAGCCGCTGCTCGATCACGCCCTGCTGGAACGTGTACGGGAACGCGACCAGGTTCTGCAGGTTGAGGTACGCGTAGTCGGACGCGCCCGGCAGGCGCTCGGGGTTGACCGGCAGCGCGCTCGACGCCCCGGCGATGCCGTAGCGCGCGACCACGAACGCCGGCCCCTCGCCGACGACCGGCTCGCCGTCGGGCGTCAGCGTCTTGCCCAGGTCGACCAGCCCCGAGCTGAGCCCGCCCGAGCCGTGGAAGAACTGGTACAGCGGCCAGCCGTTGCTCGGCATCGGCCCGGCCGGGATGGTGATCGTCAGCGGGACGGTCAGGTCGCCCTGCTTGATCGGCGCGCCGACGCCGTCCAGCACGAACACGCCGTCGGTGAAGAACGGCGCGGCCCCGGTCTGGAACTGCGGGAACGTCACCTCGCCGACCAGCTCGCAGTAGCTGCTGGTGGGATCGGTGTGGTTGCCGTCGGTGTCGACGTGGAGGTTGGCGATCACCGCGTCGTGGGCGGCGCGCACCGCCTCGGAGCGCGCGAACGCGACCGCGGTCTCGTCGCCGGTGGTGAACACGGTCGCGGTCAGCACGTCGGCCGCGGGCACGCCGATCATCGTCAAGGTCGGCCACAGCGGCGCCATCGCCGCGGCGGTGGCGGCGCCGCGCGCCCCGGCCGGCGTGCGCCCGGCGGCGAGGTCGACGATCGCGTCGGGGGGGGCGAAGCCGGGCAGCGCCGCGGTGCGGATCACCACCGCGTAGGTGGTGTGCGGCGTCAGCACGAAGCCCGGGCGCGGGGCCACGCCGACCAGGTAGCTGGGCGCGAAGAAGTCGGTCTCGAGCGCCTGCGCCACCACCGGCACCAGCCGCCCGCGCGTCGGCGAGTCGGGATCGACGTCGACCAGCAGCATCGGCGCGGTCGGCGCCGCCGCGATCACGTCGGTCGACTGCCACGCCGGCGTGGCCTTGCCGAACCGGAAGTAGGTGATCGGCATGAGCGGCGCGCCGACCCGGGCGTCGGCCACCGTCAGCAGGTCGCGCACGATCTTGGCGTCGCCGGCGTTGGGGAAGCCGCCGTAGGCCAGCGTGCCGTCGGGATCGAGCCGGACATCCGACGGGAACGGCGCGTCGAAGAACGCCGCGCCGGTCAGCGCGCCGTCGAGGTCGAACCACACGTCGGGGGTCGTCGGGCCGCCACCGTCGTCGCCGCAGGCCGCGAGGCCGATCGCCAGGAGCATCGTCAACGAGCGCGCGCGCATCGGGCCATCAGAGCCCGCCGCCGCGATCGCTGTCAATCGGCGAACGGCGTCTCGTCGGGCGCCAGCCGCTCCCACGCGCGGCGCAGCCGCTCGAGATCGCCGCCCAGCTCCTCGAGCGCCTCCAGCGACTCGGGCTGGTCGCGGTGGACCTCGGTCAGCAGCGCCGCGAGGCTGTCGGCGTCGCCCTCGGCCTCCCAGCGGTCGATCGCCCGCGCCAGCCGCACCCGCACCAGCCCCGGGTCCATCATCCGCGCGCTCTCGTAGCCGCTCCGGCCGCCGCAGCGCACGCAGGGCCGCGCGCCCGGCCACAAGAGGCCGCACACGAAGCAGTCGTCGCCGACGAAGCCGTCGCGGATGCCCTCCATCGTCGCCTCGGACTATTCGCCGCCGCCGCAGGGGTCGGCGCCGTCGCCGCAGGGGTCGCCGCCGCCGCCGCCACCGCCGCTGCCGCCCTCGGCGTCACCGCCGCCCGGCGCCTGCATCATCATGTCGCCCTTGCCGCCCTGCGCCGCGTTCATCTTGGCCTCGAGGTCGGCCTTGAGCGAGTCCTGCTGCGCCTTGGTGATCGTGGGCTCGCACGCCTCGAGCGCCGCGTGATCGCCGGCCTTCTGCATGCACGCGATCGCCTCGGGCGACCAGCGGTCGGCGACGCAGTGATCGGCGAACAGCTGCTGCATCTCGGGAATCATCTGCGCCATCCCCTCGACCTCGCCCGCGACCTCGCGCTTGAAGATCTCGCCGATGTTGGCGGCGGCCGCGCCGCACGCGTCCTTGGCGCTGCCCTTCTGCGAACCACCGCAGCCGCCGAGCACCACCCCCACCGCGATCACGATCATGCCGAGCTTGTTCATGGCCCGGCATCTTCGCACGGCGGCCGCCCGACGCACCGACGTCAGCTCTTCTTCTTGGCCCGCGGCTTCTTCTTGGGCGCCGCCGCCGGCTCCTTGGTTGCTTTGCGCTCCGAGCTTGCGGCCGTTTCGGTGGGTGCCGCGGCCGCTCCGCCAGCGCCCTCCAGGACCAGAATCAGATTCCCGACGCTGATCTTGTCCCCTTCCTTCACGGCGAGACGAGTCACCACGCCGTCCGCAGGCGATGGGATCGGGGCCACCGCTTTCCCGGTTTCCAGTTCGATGATGTTCTGCCCCTTTTTGACCGAGG
>Ga0073899_10001263_pt1 | contig 23213 bp, 16 predicted proteins | sample KloWWTmetaKNB5Ph_FD_88975 | JGI IMG/M metagenome (GOLD analysis project Ga0073899, IMG submission 88975) | Active sludge microbial communities from Klosterneuburg, Austria, studying microevolution and ecology of nitrifiers - Klosterneuburg... | ecosystem: Engineered > WWTP > Aerobic digester >... | reverse complement strand
ACCCAGCCCGCCGGAAACCGGCCGGCCCAGCTCGCAGTCGAAGCCCTGGTCGTAGCGTGACGGGCGCGTTGCGCTGGCGCCTGCCGCCCCGGCCGCCCCGGCCGCGCCCGCCGCGCCGGCTGCCCCCGCTGCCCCCGCTGCGCCGTCACCCGCGTCTTCGGCGCGAGCCAGCGAGCACAGCAGCACCAGCGACAGGGCCCACGATGCAATGCGAGGCATGGCTCAGAGCTCCATGTTCATGCTGGCCAGGAAGGTGCGGCCAGGTTGGGGGATGGTGGTCATGCGGAACTCGCCGCTGACCGGAGCGGAATAGTGCCAGTCGGCGACGTTGTAGGCGCCGACGGCGTAGCGGACCTTCGAGCCCATCATGTCGCCGCTGAACACCACGTCCCACACCACGCCTGCGTCGGTCTTGCCCTGCGCCGGGTCGGTGGTGGTCTCGAGCCGGTCGTAGCGGCTGCCGTCGAGCGTGACGCGGTTCATCACCGAGAGCGAGCGGCCGATGATCGGCACGGCGCCCTTGACCGACGCCAGGTGCGTCGGTGAGTTCGGCACCTTGCGCAAGTCGGCGTCGTTCTTCACGTAGCGCGCGCGCGACAGCGAGTACTGCGCCGCCACCATCCAGCCCTCGCGCCAGTCGCGTCGCAGCTCGACCTCACCGCCCAGCACCAGCACCGGCGCGCTCGAGTTCGCCAGGTAGAGGGGGTCGGCGGCGGTGCCGCTCCCGCGTCCAACGATCAGGTTGTCCACGTAGTTCGCGTAGACCGCGCCGGTCGCGTGGACCGCCCGAGTGATCGAGTGCGTGTGCTCGAGCTCCCCCGAGTAGACCGTCTCCGGCTCCAGGCTGGGGCTCGGGCGCTGCACCGAGCTCTGGTAGAACAGCTCGTAGACCGTCGGCGCGCGGAACGCGCTGCCACCCATCAGCTTGGTCACCCCGCCCGCGTAGGGCTTGGCGACCACGGCGGCGCGAGGGTTCAGCGAGCCCTTCGACGTCTCGGGGAGGCTGGTGAACTCCCACTTGAAGTAGTCGTAGCGAACCCCGGCGTGGAGCGCGAGCGCCTGGCTCACCTCGACATCGCCCACACCATAGGCGCTCATCACCCAGAACGGGTTCTTGTCGTCGGGCAAGAACACGCCGGCGTCGTCCTCGCCGCGCAGGCTGGCGCGGAAGTGACGCTGTGCCTCGCCGCCCAGGGTGAAGCGCAGCGGCTTCGAGGGCTGGATCACGAAGCGCTGCTCGAGCCCGGCCCACTGACCCACGTACTTCTCCTTGGCCAGGCCGCCATCGGCCGGGGCGTAGGGCGAGCCGGACTCGAACGTGTACAAGTTGGCGTGGGCGCGGGTCAGCGACTGGAACTGCTCGCTGAGCTTGGGTTCGAAGCGCGCCTCGACGAAGCCGCGCTTGTCGACGAATTGGTTGCGCGGATCGCCGAACAGCGTCTCGTACTCGGCGTGGGGCAGCGTCTTCTCACGCTGGTGCCACATCCACTGCAGCGTCAGGTCGCGGTACCACGCGCGGCCCTGGAAGGTGGCGAGCGTCGAGTCGTCGAGCCCGCGGGCCTCGCCGTTCAGCCCCGAGGGGTCGCTCTGGTATTCGGGGAAGTGGAAGTCGCGCCCCGCACCCCGCGCCCCTGCCGCGCTCAGCCACACGCCGGCGTCGCGACCGAACCGGTGGTAGGCGTGCGCGCGCCCGCGCAGCATGCTGTGCTCCACCGCCGACGCCCCGACCTCGACCTTCGAGGGCTGATCGCGCTCGTGGGTCACCACGTTGACCACGCCGAACACCGCGCCGGTGCCGTAGAGCGCCGAGCCGGGGCCGCGCACCACCTCGATGCGCTGCACGTCTTCGATGTCGGTGCGGCCCTCGAAGCCCGGGAAGGACTGGTACAAGATGTTGTCGTTGAACGGGTGCCCGTCGTAGAGGATCAGGATCTTGTTGCCGTAGTCGCCCGGCCGCGAGAACCCGCGAAACCCCAGGGTCACGTAGCTGCGATCGTCGGTCAGGTAGACGCCGCGCACGCCGCGCACCGCCTCGGCGATGGTCGGGTAGCCCATGGCGCGCAGCTCTTGACCGGTGATGATGCTGACCGACGACGGGGCCTCTTCCACCAGCTGGGTGGTGCGGCTCACGGCGCTGACCTGCGCCTCGCGTGCCAGCTCCAGGTTCAGAGTCGCCTGCTTGTTGGCGTTGATCTTCACCTTCCGCTCGATGGGCCGGAACCCCGAGAGCGACACCCGTATGCTGTGGGCGCCCACCGGGATGGTCACCACCGCCGGCGTGAAGCCCTTCGGCTCGCCGTCGACCTCGATCAGCGCGTCTCGCAGGTCGGTGGCGACCACCAGCGTGCCCGTCTCCATCACCAGCCGCGGACGGATCACCGAGGTCTTGTTGGGGGCAATGTCCACGTCGAGCTCGGCGGCGCGCGTCCCGGGCTTGGTCACGAACACCCGCCGCGGACCGGGCTCGACCGCGATTTCGACCGGCGCCTTCCCGGCCACCGGCCCGTTCGGATCGTCGATGCGGATCTCGGCCCCGGCGGCCCCCTCGACCCGCAACTTGCCGAAGATGCTCTTCAGCTTCAGCTTCACGCTGGTCTTCGACCCGGCGGTCACGGTGAGCACCTGCGACTGCGCGGCCTCGTAGCCCGGCCGTTCCAGGATGATGGTGTACTTGCCCGGCGCGAGGCCCAGGTCCCGCGGCGCCGAGCCGCGGGGGCCCAGATCCTTGCGGTCGACGTAGATCGTGGCGTCGGGCGGGTCCGACTCGACACGGATCACGGCGACGTTCGGCGCGATCCGATTGAGCGAGTCCTGGATCGCCGCCTTCTGCTTCGCGTCTGTCTCGGTGTCGAGCGAGGTCGAGTAGAAACGCCAGGCGTTGGGGTACTGGCCGAGCTGCTCGTAGCAGCGGGCGATGTTGAACAGCACGTTCTTGTTGGGCACCAGCCGGTTCGAGCGCAAGAAGTGCTCGAGCGCACCGTTGAAGTCCCCAGCCTGATAGCGCTTGGCGCCCAGCTGGAAGTGCAGGTCGGCTTCGTCGGCCAGATCGCTGGCGCCGGCCGTCAGGCTCAGCGCCATCAGCAGGGCCAAGAGCAGCCCGGCCAGCGTGCGGGCCTCAGCGCTCCATCTTGATCTCGAGCGGGGGCTTCGGGGCTTCGGTCGCGGACGCAGCAGGTGGAGCATCGGGAGGGGGTTTCTTGGCAGAGGGGGCGCCACGGGCGATGCGCGCCGTGGTGGGGGGGTCGGCGGGCTTGGCGCTGGCGGGCGGAGCGGCCGCCGAGGCGGCGGGATCGGGCGTGACCAGCGACGGCGCGGGTGGCGCAAGGGCAACCGCCGCCGCGCTGGCGGTCGGGGTGGCGGCCGGCGCGACCGCCGCGGGCTCGCGGCGCGGAATGGCCCACAGCGCGGCCCCCAGCCCCACCGCCAGCACCACCCCGGCGGCGAACCAGACCGCCAGCTTGGAGCGCGGGCCCTTCGCGTCGAGCGAGAAATCGTTGGTGCGGGTCACCACCAGATCGAGGGGGACGGGGGCTGCCGGCGGCATGGGGTGGGGGGCCGAAGCCCGGTCGGAAGCGCCCGGCGCCACCGAAGCCAGGTGAACGCGGGTGAGCCCTGCCAGCCGCTGGATGCGCGTGATGTGCTCGACCGTCCCGTGCTGCCGGCGGTGCGCGAACGGCAAGAGGTCCATCGCCAGCTCGGCGATGCAGGGGTAGCGATCATCGGGGTGCTTCGCCAGGCAGCGCGCGATCACGTCGGCCAGGCCTTCGTCCACCTCGGGCCTGAGCTCGCGCACCGGCGTCGGCTCACTCTCGAGGATCAATGCGCACACCTCGGGCAGTGAGTCGGCCAGGAACGGCGGCCGGTGGGTGACGAACTCGTACAGCACGCAGCCGAGCGACCAGATGTCCGAGCGCGGGTCGGCGTCTCGGCTGCGTCGCACCTGCTCGGGGGACATGTAGAGAGGCGTGCCGACCATGCTGGTGGTCTCGTGGAGCACTTCCTGCACCGCGCCGCCCGTGAGCGCCACCTTCGACACGCCGAAGTCGAGCAGCTTGATCCGACCCCGACCGTGCCGCTCGACCAGGAACAAGTTCTCGGGCTTCACGTCCCGGTGCACGATGCCGTTTACGTGGGCTTCGGCCAGGGCGTCGCACGCCTCGAGCAGCCAGTCCACCGCGTCGGCGACGTCGATCGTGCCGCGGCGCATCACGGCGGCGAGGTCTTCGCCCTCGAGCAGCTCCATGACCATGAACGGGGTGCCGTCGGTCGTCTTGCCCACGTCGAGCACGCGAGCGGCGTGCTCGCTGCGCAGCTTCACCACCGCGCGGGCCTCGCGGGCGAAGCGCGCCACCAGCTCGGGCTCCCCGACCCAGCTCGACCGGAGGAACTTCAGCGCCACCGGCTCGTCCAGCTCCGTATGGCGCGCGCGGACCACCACTCCCATCGCGCCGCGGCCCACCACGGACTCGATCACGTACTTGCCGGCGATCACCTGCCCCGGCTGGTACGTCGTCTCGAGTTCGCTGGCCGATCCCCGCACGGCAGCCCATCATAAGGCAGTTTCTGCCGGACAGACAGGCTCTAGTTCGCGCTATTTCACCGGCGGGACGTATTTGTCGCAGCTCTCGTCGATGACTTTCACGGCCTGAGCGAAGGTGGAGGAGTAGTCGCCCGCACACACCGACGCATGTAGGTTGAATGGGAACTTGGCGACGAACTCGGCCCAGTGCGCGCCCTTGGGCGTGGCCGTGCCGGGGCAGGTCGGGAAGGCCGGGGTGAAGCCGACCACCACGGCCGCCTTGGGGTCGCCCTTCTTGGCCGCCACCACCGCGTCGTACCAGCTCTGCGGTGTGCCCTTGTCCTCGTAGTTCGGGTCGTCGCTGATGAAGGTGACGACCAAGAGGGCGTCGTCGCGCAAGAAGCCCTCGTTGCACCCACCCGGCCCGTTCAGCTTGGGCGAGATCGCTGCCAAGAGCGACTCCATCGGGCGCTCGGACGAGTGCCCCGCCGTCCCGACCTGCGCGGCGCACGCGAAGGCGCCCGGGATGTCGGTGTCCCCCTGCTGCAGCCAGCGCCGACCCGCCGGGAAGCCGCACTTCTTGTTGCTGGCGTACTGCCCGGCCGGATGAACCACGCCTGCGCCCCAGGCGCGATCGCACTCGTCGAACACGGTCTGCTTGATGTGGGCGTTGCAGGTGGTGCTGGTCGGGTCGATGCCGGTCCAGGGGTTGGCGGTGTTGCAGCGGCCCCAGGCGTCGGTGTCGGCCACCATCACGTGGACGTTGCTGCCCGCGTTGACCGTGGTCTCGATGGACTTGATGAAGTTGGGGAAGGCCGCCACCAGCTGCGCTTGCTGGTCTTGCATCGACACCGAGTTGTCGACGATGAACAGGAAGTCGATCTTCTCGCAGCCCGCGCCGGCGCTGCCGCCGCCACCATCCGACGTGCCGCCGCCGATGTTCACGCCACCGCCGGTCCCGGAGCCCCCTGCCGCCGTTCCGCCGGAGCCCGTTGCCCCGGTGCCGACCGCACCGCCGGCGCCGCCCAGATCGGGCCCCGCCGTCTCGCTGGCGTCGTCCGAGCAGCTGGCCAAAGCCAGCGCGCACAGCGCCACGGGTATCATCGCGGATCGGACGCTCGCCATGGTTTCCTCCACCGTCGATCGCAGCTTACCAAAGTATCGCCGACTCGGCATGCGCGCGGTCGGGTGCTACACCGTGGCCATGACTTTCGCGTACGACTGTCGCGAATGCTCGGCGTGCTGTCGGGACGGCTCGGACGGTCGGATCGGCGTCAGCACCGAGGACATCGTGCGCTGGAAGCGCATCGGCCGCGCCGACATCGCCCAGAGCCTGGTGCCCGGCCACTTCGGTGTTCAGGCGTTTCCGGCCCGCCAGGACGGCGCCTGCGTCCACCTGGGCACCCCGCACAATCCCCACGACTGCTCGATCTACGCGATCCGCGGCAGCGTGTGCCATCAGCTTCAGCCCGGCGAGCCGCAGTGCCTGGCCTACCGGCGCGTCGCGGGCCTGCCGACCTGAGCTAGGCTCCCCGAACCTTGAGGGCGGTGAAGCGAGTGCTGGGGGGCATCGGGGTCGTGGCGCTGGCCTACGCCGCGCTGTGCCTGGCGGTGTGGAGCGGGCAGCGCCGCTTGCTCTTCCCCGCGCCGACGGTCGGCGAAGAGCCGCGCATGGACGACGCGACGCTGACCCGGGTCACTGCCCCGAGCGGCCGCACGGTGTTCGCGCTCCACGTGCCGCCGGCGAAGAAGGGCGCCGTGACCGTGGTTCACTTCCACGGCAACGGCGAAGAGCTGGCCCAGCTCACGCCGCTGGCGTGGTCGTTCAAGCGCGCGGGCCTCGGCTTCTTCGCCGTCGAGTACCCCGGCTACGGACTGGCCAAAGGCTACGCGCCCAGCGAAGAGGCGCTCTACGCCGACGCCGAGGCGGCGCTCTGGCACCTGCACAACGGCCTCGGGGTCGCTTCGCCCGACGTGGTGCTGCAAGGCCAGTCGCTGGGCAGCGGCGTGGCGGTCGAGATGGCGAGGCGCGGGCACGGCGCGCGGCTGGTCCTGATCTCGCCCTTCACCAGCATTCCCGACATGGCCGCCGCCCGGCTGCCGGTGCTGCCGGTGCGCTGGCTGATCAAAGATCGCTTCGACAACCTGGCCAAGGCACCCGCGCTGGCGCTGCCGGTGCTGGTCGTCCACGGCACCGACGACGAGCTGATCCCCTTCGGCATGGGGCAGCGGCTCGCGAAAGCGTTCCCCACGGCCACGCTCTACGGCGTCCACGGCGCCCACCACAACGACCTTTTCGTGCGCGACGGCCGGATCATCGTCGACCGCATCGTCGAGTTCGCCACGGCGGGTTTCGTGGGTCGCTGACCCTCAGAACGCTTCGACCAGCGAGGGCACCGTTCGCGGGCTGCCCGAGTCGGGGATCGCGCGGGCCAGCCACTCGAGCTTCGGCGTGATGCGGTACTCGATGCTGCGCTGCGGGGCGCGGTTCATCACCGGCTCCCAGCTCTGGATGCGGGGGCGACCCGCGTTGCCTGCCAGCAGCATGGGCACGCCGGTGACGGGGTCGGCCTCGTACACGAAGAACGCGTGGAAGTGGGGGACGTTGTAGTGGTCCCAGGGCGCGTAGCCGCGAATGATCACGATCGTTCCCGGGGCGTAGCGATCGGCTTCCTTGGCCAGGTGCTGGTAGAACTCGCGCTTGAAGACGTAGGGGATGCGCTTCGGTGTCGGCAGAAGCTCGTGGCCGAACTCGTCCGGGTGGTCTCGGGTGTACTGGATGAAGCTCGTCACCTGACGCCGGCTCTTGCCGAGCAGCGCGTCGAAGTCGAGCCCGCCTTGATCGCGCCCGGGGGGCTCGCCGCGTCCGCGCCACCAGGTGCCGCTGGCGCGCTCGAGCGTCTCGGTGACGAAGTCGATGCACACCTCCGGCGGCGCGGGGCGCCCATCGGGGCGGAACACCGGGTAGAGGTCACCCTGGAACGAGAAGTGCGCTTCCCCCTTCTGATAGGCAGAAAACCAGTGATTTCTGAGGTGGCCGTCCTGCTGACCCCACTCGGTCTTGGGCTCGTCGAAGGGCAGCTCTTCCTCCACGGCCGAGAGCATCGCGCTCCGCAGCGCCGCCACCACCCGGGCGCGGGTCGCGGCCTCGGCGCGCGCCCGGGTGAGCGCTTCGCGCGCAGCCGGATCGACGATCTCGCAGCGCTTCTGCAGGTGCGCATCGTCGGCGTCCAGCACCACGCGCACCCAGGTGTCCCCGTAGCGCAGCCTGGCCAGCACCCCGCCTTCGGTCAGGCGCTCGACCTTGATGCGCGCGAACCCGAGCTCGTGCGCGAGACTGCGCAGGTCGCGGTGCAGCGCCGGGCGCTCGGGATCGGTCGCCACGGTCACGCGGTCGAACAGCAAGATGCGGGCGGCCTTCCCCGCGTCGGGACCGTCGGCGTAGACATATCCCCGCTCCTTGTCGCGCACCACCGTCAGCCGCGCGCTGCCGCGCTCGACCGCCAGCTTCGGCTCGTCGAACAGGTGCTCGAGCCGGACCGAGTCCCAGAGCGACCACGCCAGATCGGCCGAGTCTGCGTACAGGTAGCCGTCGCGCAGCAATACCTCGCGCCCCACCCTGGGCGCGTAGCGAAAGCGATCTCGGATCTGACGCAGCGTGTCCCAGGGAAAGCGCGACTCGGCCAGCGCCTTGCGATACCCGCGCACGATGGCGCTCTTCGAGCGCGGCCACTCGGGCGGGCGAACGAAGAGCACCGGCTCGCCCTTGGCGCGTGCCAAGAGCTCGGCCCGTTGCTGGTCCAGCTTGGGGGTGCCCGGCAGTGCCGGGAGCTTCGCCCGGCGATCCCACTCGCTGCGACACGCTTCACCCTCCGGCTCTGCGGCGGGTTTCTCGGGCGGTTTGGGCGCGGGCCGCTTCACCCGCACGCCGGCGGTCAGGGTCTTGGCCGGGGGGAAGAGGCCGATGCGCAGCGCCGGTCGGGGTGAGTCGTCCACCGCGTGGCAACCGCTGAGTGCCACGCACACGCACAGGGCGTATCCGGCGGCGAAACGTAACGACACGAAGCTCATCGTCATTTTCCCACGCCGCCGCCCGGCTGCCAGTTTTCCCTCGAAATCGGCCGAGAGAAGCGAGACGCTCACCGGCCCGATGCGCTGGCTCGCGTCCTTTGCCGTGCTGGTCGTCGCGCTCGTGGCAGCGCCGGGGGAGAGCTCTGCCGGCAATCCGCGGGTGGTGTTCCCCCAGCGGCCCGAGCGGCTGCGCGCCGTGCGCTACCACGCGGAAGACTCGGAGCAGTGCCTGGCGGAGCTCGGCGTGCGCGGGGTGCCATTTGCGCGCGGGCCGAAGGTGCCGACCATCGACACGCCGGTGCGGCTGACCGGACCGCTGCGCAGCGTGGCGTTCGAGATGCATCACCCCACCGTGCGGCACCCGAAAGAGGGGCCGGTGATGGACTGCCGGTTATTGCTGGCGCTGGACGACCTGGCAATGGTGGCGGCCGACCGGGGGGTCGCCCGGGTTCGCTTCAACAGCATCCACCGCGGGCGCTGGGTGCAGCGCCGCGGTTGGCGGCACGCCGCAGGGGTCGCCATCGACATCGTCGAGCTGGTGAAGACGGACGGAGAGGTCTTGAACGTCCTTCGCGACTTCGACGGTCAGGGCGTCGGGTCGCAGACTTGCGGCGCGGACGCGGCTCAGGCCAGAAAGCCCAAGGCCCGCGCCCTGCGCGAGCTGGTCTGCGCCGTCGACGCGATCGGCAGCTTCAACCTGATCTTGACCCCCCACTACGATCGCCGGCACAAGGACCACTTTCACCTCGAAGTGCGGCGGAGCATCGATTGGTTTTTGACGCAGTGAAGCGGGCCAGACTCGTGGTAGAGGTACGCCCTCGACGGAGAATCGACGTATGAGCGGTCATTCCAAGTGGGCCACGATCAAACGCAAGAAGGGCGCGCTGGACGCCGCGCGCGGCCGGCTTTTCACCAAGCTGATCCGCGAGCTGGTGACGGCGGCGCGCATCGGCGGAGGCGATCTGAGCGCCAACGCGCGGCTGCGCAAGGCGGTGAACGAGGCCAAGGGTCAGGCCATGCCGGCCGACACCATCAAGCGCGCCATCGGCCGCGGCACCGGTGAGATCGAGGGCGCCGCTTACGACGAGGTGCTTTACGAAGGCACCGGCCCCAGCGGTTCGCTGTTCCTGGTCGAGGGCATGACGGACAATCGCAACCGCACCGTGGCCGAGCTGCGGAAGATCTTCGAGCGAAACAACGGCCTCTTGGGCACTTCCGGCACGGCCGGCTGGGCCTTCGATCGGCTGGGCACCATCGCGCTCGACAAGGCGCAGGTCAGCGAAGACAAGCTGATGGAAGCCGCGGTCGAGGCCGGCGCCGACGACTATCGCGACGAGGGCGACGTGTGGATGGTCTACACGCCCAAAGAGCAGCTGTACGAGGTCGTTGCCGCGCTCGAGAAGGCCGGCCTGCCGCTCGGCGAGAGCAAGATCGCCTACGTGCCGAAGAACAAGAAAGAGGTCTCGGGGCGCGACGCGGAAGTGTGTCTGAACCTGGTGGACGCCCTGGACGAGCACGACGACGTGCAGAGCGTGTTCTCGGACTTCGACGTGTCGGATGCAGAGCTCGCGCGCATCAGCGGTGAATGAGGGCGGGCTTTCGCCTCGAAATTCAGCGCGCCAGCCTCACCACTCTCCCTGGTTCTTCCGGGACGCCCAAGGTTCCTTGGGCGGAAGCGCTTCGCCCCGCTGCAAGAGCTCGATCGAGATCTGATCGGGCGAGCGGACGAAGGCCATGTACCCGTCGCGGGGCGGGCGCAAGATGGCGACGCCGCGTGCCTCGAGCCGTTCGCAGGTGGCGTAGAGGTCGTCCACGCGGAAGGCCAGGTGGCCGAAGTTACGGCCCGCGGTGTAGGGCTCGGTCTGGTCCCAGTTGTGGGTCAGCTCGATCTCGGCGGTGTCGCCGGGGGCGCCGGTGCCGAGGAAGACCAGCGTGAAGCGGCCCTTGTCGTGATCTTTGCGCCGAAGCTCCGTGAGACCCAGGGCGCCGACGAAGAAGTCGAGGGCGCGACCGAGGTCCCGGACGCGGACCATCGCGTGCAGGAACTGCATGCCCCGGTCATCGCGCCGAAATGCACTGGGGGCAAGATCGATTCCCGGCCTCGCGCGTACCCAACGCCGACCCGACAGTCGGTGTCGTAGCCAGGTGCCCCGGGGGTGAGGGGTGCCCCGGGAGGTTTCCATGCTTCGAAAGCGTCTTGGAGTTCTGATCGTGCTGGCCCTGGCCAGCTCCGGCTGCTCGGCCAGCCTGTCGCAGCGCCCGGTGAAGACCGACGCCGAGCTGGGCCGGGTGATCGTCTATCGCAGCGGTGTGGCCTACTTCGAGCGCCACGCGCGGGTGGTGGACGGCAAGCTGGTGATGAACGTGCCCGCCGAGCGGGTCGACGACTTCCTGAAGTCGCTGCGCATTACCGACATCAAGACCGGCAAGAGCCTGCCGCTTTCGTTTCCGACGCTGGTGCGGCACGGCGACATGGTCGAGCTGGGCATCGAGCTGCCGAAGGACGCCTCGCGCGAGATCGCCATCACCTACGTGACCGAGAGCCCGGCCTGGAAGCCGAGCTACCGCGTGGAGCTTGGCAAAGAGGGGAAGGCCAAGCTCGAGGCCTGGGCCGTGGTCGACAACGTGTCGGGCGAGGACTGGGACCGCGTCACGGTCGGGGTCGGCAGCACCTCTGCGCTGTCGTTCAAGTACGACCTGCACAGCGTGCGGTTCGTGGAGCGCGAGACGCTGAACGAGGGGCCGGCCGTGGCGCTGGCGCCGCCCACCGGCGGCACGCCCTACGCGGTGGCGGGTGGCGAGGTCGCGGTGGTCGGAAACCTGGCGCTCGACGAGGTCGAGCAGCTGACCGAGCGCGGCGGCACCGTGAGCATGTCGGACCTTGCAGCGGGGGGAGGGGGCGACCGCGCTGCCGGTGGGAAGCCCGCGGTGAAGATGAAGGCACGTGCTCGGATGCTGCAGCAGCCGGTGCCCGCGGCCGGCGCCGGCAAGGTGGTGACGCTGGCCTCCAAGCTGCGCGCCAGCGGTCAACGCATCCGAGTCGAGGGCTATGCCAAGCCGGGGGAGAAGGACCAGAAGCAGGCCGCCCTGGGCCGCGCCAACGCGGTCAAGAACGCGCTTCTCGCCAACGGCGTGCCCGAAGCTCAGATCGACGTCGTGGCGACGGGCAAGACCTCGGACCGCGACGGCGTGCGCCTGGTGGCCGCGCACGACGACGCCAAGCCGGCGCAGCCCAAGCCCGCCGCGGCGCCCAGCGCGCAGAGCGATCCGATCGGCAGCGCGCTGTTCATTGCGCCCACGCCGCTCAGCATCAAGAAAGACCGCTCGGCGCTGCTCAACATGCTGAACGTCACCACCCGCGGCGAGCAGGTCTACTACTACGATCCGGTCTCGTCGCGCGGTTCCAGGCGCTTCGCGTTTCGCGCGGTTCGGCTGGACAACCCCAGCGAGCACACCCTCGAATCGGGGCCGTTCACCGTCTACGCCGAAGGGCAGTTCCTGGGCGAAGGCCTGAGCGAGCCCATCCCGCCGAAGAGCGCGGCGTTCATCCCCTTCGCCCTCGACAAGCAGCTGGTGGTCGAGCCGGTGGTCGACACCCGTGAAGAGATCGATCGGCTGGTCACCATCCAGCGCGGCATCGTGCGGACCGAGGCGCAGACCGTCCGGCGCACCAAGCTGGCGCTGGCCAACCGCGGCGACGCGCCGGCGAAGGTCTGGGTGCGGCACGCGGTGCCCGAGGGCTGGAAGCTGCGCGACTCGAAGGTCAAGGTCGAGAAGCTGCGCGGCGCTCACCTCTTCCCCATCACCGTGCCGGCGCGGGGCGCCCTCGAGCTGGTGATCGAAGAGAGCCAGCCCCTGGACAAGACCATCGACATCAACACCGATGCCGGCGTCGAGACGCTGGCGTTGTTCCTGAACAAGCAGAAGCCGGTGCAGCCGGAGCTCGCCAAACAGCTGGACGAGATCGTGCGCCTGTACAAGGACATGGTCGACACCCGCGAGCACGTCGCGACGCTGGAGTCGCAGATGACCACCTATCGCGAGCGCGTGGACGAGATCCACGCGCAGCTGGTGACGCTCAGGCGGGTGAACGCCGCGGACAAGCTCAACCGCCATCTGGCGAAGAAGATGGAAGAGATCAGCGAGCGGCTACAGAAAGCGACGATCGAGGTCAGCGACCTGAAGGGCAAGCTGATGACCGGCAAGGTGGCCCTGGCCGACCGCCTGGCAGAGCTGACGCTCGAGACCAAGCCCCCCACCGCGGTGGCCGACAAGCGCTGAACCCGCTGAAAATCCCGGCCTGGGGCCGCAGCCACGCGAGACGCTGCGGCCGCTGGGTTTTTGTCTATGATGCCGGCCGGGTGGTGCATTGGCAGACCCTTCCGCGCAAGACGAAGTCAGCCTCGCCAAGCAGCGACTCGGCAACGTATTGGCCGGGCGCTGGCCGCTCGAGCGGCTGATCGGCATGGGCGGCATGGCGGCGGTGTACGCCAGCCATGACGAGGCCGACACACCGGTGGCGGTCAAGGTCTTGCACAGCTCGTTCTCGACCAACGAAGGCGTGCGACAGCGCTTCATCCGCGAAGCGCAGCTTCAGCAAGCGGTGGATCACCCGGGTCGCGTACACGTCTACGACGAAGGGGTCAGCGAAGAGAACGATCCCTACTTCGTGATGGAGTTCCTTCAGGGCTCCACCCTCGACAAGCTGTGGAAGAAGCACAACCGCGTGCTCGACGTCGAGTTCGCGCTCGAGGTCGCCGACTGCGTCCTCGACTTCTTGTCGGTGTGTCACGCCGAGGGGATCGTCCACCGCGACCTGAAGCCTGCGAACATCTTCGTCACCGACGCCGGCGAAGTGAAGGTGCTCGACTTCGGCGTGGCGCGGAAGCGCGAGGCCGGCGTGGACCCGACGTTGGCGGGCACCGCCCTCGGCACGCCGGCCTACATGGCGCCCGAGCAGGCGCTGGGCGCCAACGACCGGATCGACGGGCGCACCGACATCTTCGCCATCGGCGCGGTGCTGCATGCCATGATCACCGGCAAGCGGCTGCACGAGGGGCGTTCCCATCAAGAAGCGTTCGTGCTGGCCGCGACCCAGCCGGCCTCTTCGGTGTCGCAGGTCGCCCCCGAGCTGGCGCCCGGGGTGGTGTCACTGATCGACCGCGCGCTGTCGTGGGACCCGCGCAACCGCTTCCAGAACGCCGACGAGATGCGCGAGGCCATCGCCGGCGTGCTGGCGGCGCTCCGCGGCACCCCCGAGGCCACCGCCCCCGAGCCCCAGCGGCCCCACGGACGGGCGCAGCTGCTCGCGGCGCTGGCCGAGACCGCCGACAGCGAGCAGGTCGCCCGCGAGCTGACGGCGGAAGAGCTGGAAGCGGTCGAGCGGATCAAGGAGATCTTCGTGCGCATCGAGCGCGCGTTGAACGCCGTGCGGCAATACTCCTCCGGTCACAAGGTCGTGGTCGGGCACATGCAGTCGGTGCACGAGGTGATCAGCGCGCACTGTGCCCGCCAGCCGAGCGGGCTGTCGTGGGAGGTGAAGCCCCACTCGTTCACCTATCGGAACGCCGTGCTGTGGGAGCCACTGCACCCCTTCGACGAGATCCCCTACAACCTGTTCGCCAGCGGCTTCCGCGAGTTCACCATCACGCCGGGCGTGACCCTGGACGAAGTGGCGACGTTGCTCGACCTGATGCGCCGCGACCCGATGCGCGATTTCTCGCCCGAGGACGACCTGGCGACCGCGTTCTGGGAGAAGCAGCTCGAGCACGTGCGGTATCAGGTGGTCAGCTCGTTCTTGACGGTGGGCGCGTCCGACGAGCTCGATCGCGAGTACGACGACCTGATGGAATCCGGGCAAGACCTGGTCCAGAGCACGGTCCGGAAGAAGGGTGCCGGCGCCGACGTCGAGACCGAGCCGATGTCGAACGAGGAGCGCGCCGCGATGATCACGGCGCATCAGGTCGCGCTCCGCGCCGTGCGCTCGGCCGGGGCGGCGGCGCTGGACGAGCGGGCCCGGCAGATGATCGCCGCTGCGCTCGACATGCCCGAGGCCGAGTGGGAGGCGCGCTACGTCAAGGTGCTGGCCCACGCGGCCAGTGATGCCATGGCGCACGGCAACCTGGCGCTCATCGCGGTGCCGCTTCAGGTCGGCTTGCACGAAGCCGCCTCGAGCCAGAGCCTGGAGGTTGCCCTCCGCCGAACCCTGGCGGTGCTCGCTCAGCTGGTGACGCGGGCCGGGCCGGGGGCACGCGCCGAGCTGGCGCGGGAGCTGTTCGACGAAGCAACCCTCGGCCTGGTGCTCAAAGAGCTGGCGCGGCCCGTTCCCGAGCGAGAGCGCGAAGCGGTCGAGCGCTCGGCGCCGCATCTGGCCGAGTTGATCGTCGAGGCGGGGCCCCAGGCCTTCGACACCGTCCTCGGCGCGCTGGCCCGCGCCGACGTCGAGCCGATTCGCGACGCTCTGATGCGCTACCTCGAGATGCACGCGGTCGGGCGCGAAGAGCAGATCGGGGCGCTGCTCGGCGAGGCCGATCTGACCCGGGGGCGGGCCATCTTGGGCCTGCTCGGCCGGCTCGGCACCGAGGCCGCTGCGCGGGCGCTCAAGGCCGCCGAGTCGAACGCCTTCCCCGAGCTCCGCGTCGAGGCCGTGGCGGTCCGCGCCAAGACCTCGCCCGAGGGCCTGCGCGACGAGCTCTCGCGCTTGCTGGCCGACCGCGACCCGGGCGTGCGCATGGCGGTGCTGCGCACCATGGCTCGCTACAAGGTCAAAGAGGCGGGGCCCACGCTGGTGCAGCTGATCGGCGACGCGGCGTTCCACAAGCTGCCGACCGAAGAACGTCAGCTGGCGCTCGAGACCCTGTGGGAGCTCTCGCCGGTGCGTGCCGAGAGTCTGGTCAAGGACCTGGCGGTGAAGGCCGGGATGCTCACGCGCGAGTCGGTCGACGACACGCGCATCATGGCCATTCACCTGCTCGAGCGCCTGAGCAGCAGTCGCGAGGTGATCGTCGAGCTGGACAAGGCGGCCGACAAGTGGACCAACTCTCAGGCCGTGCGGGACGTGGCCGCGCAAGCGGCGGCGGCCATGCGGCGGAGGCTCTCGGCCCGATGACCGAGCCCGCAGCCGAGACCGCGCAGCTCTTGATGCGCAACGTGGCCGAGCTGGCCCAGCGGCAGCAGGCCCGCGAACGTGGCTCTGCCCTCGCCAGCCAGATCTTCCGCTTGCTCAAGGTGGCTCAGTTCCACGCTCTCGACAACATGGCGTTCTTGCAGCAGCTCGACCAGACGGTGGAGGCGCTCAAGGCGTTCGGTGCACAAACCGGAGAGCCTCTCACGCTGCTGTTCGCCAAGAGCACCGTGTTCGTGTGTGGCCAGCTGCTCAAGGCGTCGCGCACGGAATACGAGTCTGCCCTCGAGCTGTCCGAGCTGGTGCGTCGCCTGGGGGTCACGCAGCTCACCATTCAGACCGACGCCGACCGGGCCGACCTGTCTGCCATGGCGCGGCTGTTCCAGCCTCCGCACAAGGCGCGCGCCGAGCACGGAGTGATCGAGCCCTCTCCCCGCGTCCGCCTGCGCTTCGTGAGCGCGGCCCGCCTCGACGAGAACGACCAAGAGATGTCGCCGGAGGATCAGATCCTCCGGACCTACGCCACGACCGTGGTGGTGATGCGCCGGGTGTACGAGAACCTGCAAGCGGCGCGCTATCAGCTGCCCAATCAGGTGAAGCGGCTGGCGCAACGCTTGGTGGTTCTTTCAGAGGGGGACACGCCGGCGTTTCTCGGGGTCACCGGCATGCGCAGCGCGGTGAACGACGCTGCGGGGCGTTCCGTCAGCCGCGCCATCTTGGCCGTGGCCATGGGGCGACAGCTCACCCAAGATCTGGCCACGCTCTCGCGCATCGCCATGTCGGCGCTGTTCATGGATGTGGCGATCCCCCTGGTCAGCGGCAGCACCGGCAAAGGTGCCGTGGCCACCCGGATGACGCCCACTGCCGAGCAGCGCTTGCCGGCGGCCACGGCGGCCGTGCTCACCGCCCTGGGGCAGGTGCGCGACGCATCGATGGTGCGCACGGTCATCGCCTACGAAGCGCACTGGCTCAGGCAAGCCACGCGGCTCGGGCCGATGTACGACGGCGAGTACAAGCCGATGGTGGCGGCGCGGATCGTGGCGACCGCGCATCGCTTCAACGAGCTGATGCAGCCCGACCTGGCGTCGAACCAATCGCCCAGCGTCGACGACGCCATCGCGACCCTGCGGGGCGAGGCGCGCGACACCGTCGATCAGGCCATGCTCGTGCTCCTGGTGGGCGCGCTGGGTGTTTTCCCCCGCGGTTCGCCGGTCCAGCTCTCGACGGGCGAGAGCGCCGTGGTGCTGCGCTCTCCGGACAACCCTGCCGACTACCCGCGGCCCACCGTGCGGCTGGTGTACGACGCCGCCGGCAAGCCGCTGCGCATGAAGGTGGCACTCGATCTGGCGGCCGACGATCAGCGCCAGGTGGTGCGCGTGATCGCCCAGCCCGATGCGACGCTGCTTCAGGCGTGTCAGGCGGTGCTCACGGCCGGGGCCCCCGAGCCGCCCCGGCCCGAGGTGCCCGTCTCGGCCCGTGCGGCGCCGGTCCAGAGCCCGTCCATCGCCGACGTCGAAACCGAGACGGTCCGGCCACGCGCCCCGTCCGTGCCCGATTTCGCGGCGCCGCGCGAGCGGATCCCGTCATCCCACGACATTCCGCCACCCTCGCAGCGTCGCCTGCCGTCGGTGCAAGAGCTGACGCCCGCGCCACAGCTCAGGCTGTCGTCCGAGCCCGAGCTGACGCCGCCACCCCGCGAGCGAGCGCCCTCGGTCGCCGAGCTGACGCCGACCCCAGCGTCGACGGTGAAGATGCGGCGCTCGCGGGCCTCGCTGGTCGAGGTGGTCGAGGCGCCTCGGTCACGGCGCGACCCGCGCTCGGAAGACTTCGATGAAGAAGAGGCCCCCGCGCAGGCGCCCGCACCCGCTCCCTCGCCGCCACCGCGTCAGCGCAAGCTGAGCCAGCAGCTGACGCGCCGCCCGTCCGAAGTTCTCGAGACCGAGGGCTTGCCCGAGCTGATCCCGGACGACACCGACGAGCTGGTGGTCGCCGAGCCGTCCGATCCGTCGTCGCACTGGCGGCGCGCTCCGGCCACTCTCGAGCCCCTGGGCGAACCGGTGGACGAGCCGGGGCCCGAGACTCACGCGCCGAGCGCCAGCGGCTCGCTCGAGCGAACGCCGTTCTCGAACGTGTTCTTGTACGTGCTCGACCGCGCGCTCTCGGGCACGCTGGTCCTGTCCGAGCCCGTGGAGCACGAGGGGGACGACCCCGCCGAGCACGCGGTGCTGTTCTAGGACGGCATTCCCACCAAGGTGCACGTGAACGCCCGCGTGGCCGCGCTGGGCCCCCTGCTGGTGGCGTTCGGCGCCATCGAGCAAGAGCAGCTCCAGAACGATCCCATCACCCAGCCGCCGACCCACGAGGCGACGCTGGAACAAGAGCTCTTGGCCTCTGGCCTGTGCAGTGCCGAGCAGATCACGGAAGTGCGCAACGAACAGATCATCGAGCGCCTGGCCTTCTTGTTCGGCCTTCCGCCGGCGACGCGCTACGCCTTCTACAACGGGTTCGATCTGGTGCAGGTGCTGTGGGGCGACGTGCCCGGCGTCACCTCGCCCCTCGGCGCTCTCTCGCGCGGGCTGCGTGAGCACCCGGAAGAGTCGGCCATGGACGCCATGCTGCTCAAGCTTGCCGCCCTGCCGCTGGCGCTGCACCCCGAGGCGGACCCCTCGGTCTTCGACTTCACCGACGACGAGCTGGCGGTGGCGAATGCACTGGCGGGCACGGGGGTGTCGGTGCCCGATCTGATCGAAGCGGGTCACCATCCCGACGTGGTGCGCCGGGTGGTGTACGAGCTGATGCTCACGCACTGCCTGGCTCCGGTGAGCAGCGAGTGAGCCGGGCTCACATCCCGGGCCAGCGGAACTGCACCACCGAGAAGTAGGCGAAGGCCAGGTGTGAGACGATGACGGGCGGAAGCCGCCGCGTCATCTTGGCGGTGAACGTCCAGACCAGGCCCGCGCCGAGGGCGGCCAGCGCGAGCAGCGGGTTCGGCCCTGCGATGGGGTCGGCCAGCGACAGCACCGACGGCAGGTGCGCGGCGGCGTATGCCAGCGCCGCCACCACCCAACCCGTGCGGGTCCCGAAGCGAGTCTCGGCGGCGGGCAGCACGAAGCCTCGCCAGGTCAGCTCTTCGGCCAAGGCAATGCCCAACAGCACCACCGTGAGCGCCAGCGAGCGTTGCACCGCGTCGGCGTCGCCGACCTGGGCGTAGATGCGCAAGAACCACAGGTGGCGCTCGCTGCCCGCAGGCACGATCAGGCTGCGCGCCGTCCAGGTGGCCCCGAGGAGCAGCGCCGCGGTCAAGAACCCCATGCTGAAGTCGCCCCAGCGCGGCTTCAGCACGTCGAGCAGCGTCCCTGAATCCCAGAGCGACCACAGCGCCCAGGCGGCCAGCGCGGCGTAGGGCAGGCCGAGCAGGGCCCAGAACTTCCAGCTGCCGGCGAACTCCAGGCGAAACGCGATGGCGTTCACCGCCGCGACGATCAGCACCACCACCGCGATCGGTCGCATCAGCCCTGCTCTTCCAGCTTCTTCGCGACGAAGTCCAAGATGGGGTCGGCCAGCTCCGACTTGGGCCCCGGCGCCAGTGCCTGCGCGCCGTCGTGGGTCACCAGCGTCACCCGGTTGTCGTCCTTGCCGAACGCGTCGGCCGCATGGTTGGCGACCACCACGTCCACGCGCTTCGAATCGAGCTTGGCGCGTGCGTAAGCAAGGACCTGCGCATCGCTGGCGGCCTCGACCGCGAAGCCCACCAGCACGGGGCGCACCCCGCGGCGGGCCGCGCCCACGGCCGCAAGGATGTCCGGGTTCGGTGTGAGTCCGAGCTGCAGGGCGTCGGCAGTTCGCTTCAGCTTCTGGTCGTGGGTCGAAGTCGGTCGATAGTCGCCGACCGCGGCGGCCATCACCAGCGCGTCGGCCGCGTCGAGCGCTGCCCCCAGGGCCCGGGCGACCGCTGCCTGCATGTCGAGGGCGCTGCGGACGTCGATGCGCGTCACGCCGGCCGGCGTCGGCAGCGCCGTCGGCCCCGCGATCAAGGTCACCTCGGAGCCGCGCGCGCGGGCCCGCGTGGCGATGGCGAAGCCCATCTTTCCGCTCGAGCGGTTGCTCAAGAAGCGCACCGGATCGATGTCCTCGATGGTGGGGCCGGCGGTGACGACCAGGTGGCGACCGACCAGATCGCGCGGCGCGAGGGCGGCCAGCGCAGCAGCCACGATGGCGTCGGGCTCGGCCATGCGCCCCAGCCCCCGCTCCCCCGAGGCGACCTCGCCGTCGACCGGCCCGACCAGGTGCACGCGGGCGTCGCCGGTCAGCGTCCGCACGTTGCGCTGCGTGGCGGGGTGCGCCCACATGGCGGGGTGCATGGCCGGCGCCGCCACCACCGGGCAGGTGCTGCACAGCGCCGTGGCCGCCACCAGATCATCCGCGCGCCCCCCGGCCAGCCGAGCCAGCAGGTCCGCGGTGGCCGGCACGATCAGCATCAGCTCCGACTCCCGCGCGATGTCCACGTGCGGCTCGCCGGCCGCGCCCGGCGCGAACATCTCCGACAGCACCGGACGCCCGGTGACCCCAGCGAACGTCTGAGCGCCGACGAACTGGCTTGCCGAGCGCGTGAACAGGGTCTGCACCTGGGCGCCTGCGGTCACCAAGAGCCGCGCGACCAGCACCGCCTTGTATGCGGCGATGCTGCCCGAAACCGCGAGCGCGACGCGTCGGCCCTTGAGCGCGGAGGTCATGCGCCGCGCAGCCTACCTTCGGGCGGCCGCGAGACGTAGCGGTTTCCCGGCTCGAGGAAGCGCCACCGCCGTTTTGCCCAGGCGCCGGCATAGTCGATGCCGACGCGCCGCGCCGTCACCACGCGCGTGGCCGGAGCGTCGGCCAGGTAGAGCCCGCCGCCGCCGGTCAGGTCCACGCCGTCGTGGCGGCGGTCGATGCCGAAGGCCACGCACAGCTTGCCCGGACCGTTGGTCAGCTCGCGGCGGTCGGCCGTCATCTTCCGGCGGCGCGCCATCAACTCCACCCCGAGCAGCGGCTCCACCCCGCGAATCAACACTGCGTGCGGCTCGCCGTCGAGCCCCGCCACCAGGTTCAGGTGCCAGTGCATGCCGTACACGAAGAATACGTAGGCGTGGCCCGGGGGGCCCCACATGGCTTCGTTGCGTGGGGTTCGACGGCCGCCGGCGCTGTGCGCCGCCAGGTCTTCCGGCCCGCGGTACGCTTCGGTCTCGACGATCCGTCCGACCAGCGTGCGCCCGCGGCGGTGATGCACCAGCAGCTTGCCGACCGACGCGCGCGCGACCTCGAGCACCGGCTGTCCGTAGAATTGTCGTGGAAGCCTGCGCAGTTGATCGAGCGGGGGCAGCGCGTGGTGCGCCGCGTCGGAGTCGGTGTAGGTGCGACCCGCGGGCATTTTCGGCCAGTGATTACCAGAGCCTGACGCCGTCTGATAGCCTAGCGAGGATCCATGCAGGCCAGTCCCGTGCTGCTCGCCGAGCCGCGCATCGTCGGGCGCTACGCGCTCTACGGCGAGATCGCCGCGGGTGGCATGGCCACGGTGCACTTCGGGCGGCTGGTGGGCGCGGTCGGCTTCTCTCGAACCGTCGCCGTCAAGCGCCTTCACCCGCAGTACGCCAAGGACCCCGACTTCGTGTCGATGTTCCTGGATGAAGCGCGGCTGGCGGCGCGCATCCGGCACCCGAACGTGGTCAGCACGCTCGATGTCGTCCCGCTGGACGACGAGGTCTTCCTCGTCATGGAGTACGTCCACGGCGAGGCGCTTTCGAAGCTGATCCGGGCGACCCGTCGTCAGGGCGAGATGGTACCGCCCCGCGTGGCCGTGGCCATCATGGCCGGTGCCTTGCACGGGCTGCACGCGGCCCACGAGGCGAAGAGCGAGCAGGGCGTGCCGCTCAACATCGTCCACCGCGACATCAGCCCCCAGAACGTCCTGGTGGGCACCGACGGCGCCTCGCGCGTGCTCGACTTCGGCGTGGCGAAGGCGGCCGCCCGCGTCACCTCTACCCGCGACGGCCAGATGAAGGGCAAGGTCGCGTACATGGCGCCGGAGCAGCTCCGTGGCAAAGGCGTCGATCGGCGCACCGACGTGTTCGCCGCGGGCATCGTGCTGTGGGAGACGCTCACCGGGCGCCGGCTGTTCGACGGCGACGATCCGGGCGAGATCATGGCCAAGCTGCTGCAGGCAGAGATCCCGACGCCCTCCAGCGTCGAGGCCAGCGTGCCGGCCCACCTCGATCCGATCGTGATGCAGGCCCTGGCGCGGGACCCCGAAGCGCGCTTTCCCACGGCCCGCGACATGGCCATCGCGCTCGAGCACGCGGGGCCCATCGCCATGGCGCGCGAGGTCGGCGAGTGGGCCGAGCGCATCGGCGAAGAGACGATCGGGAAGCGCGCCCGCCAGATCGCCGAGATCGAGAGCGGCTCGCTGGCGCACATTCGCCCGGTCGATTCCGCGCCGATGTCCACACCGCCGGTCGCGTCCCACCCCGGGCATCTGGCCCCCACCGAGCCCGTGCCGGTGAGCTGGCCGGCCGCCGGCCCGCAAGGCGATCCGATCACTTCACCGTCACAGGTGTCGCACGTGACGGGTGTCTCGCGGCCGTCGGTCGGCACTCACGCGTCGAGCATGTCGGTGGCGCACTCGGTGGCGCCCCGGCGCCGCGGCCTTCTGGCAGCGCTGATCGGCGTCGCCGTGGCACTCGGCGTCGCGGTCGTGGTGGTGGCGGCCATCCTCGTGTCCCGGAAGAAGCCCGACGCCGTCGATGTGATCGCGAGCGATCCGCTGCCCACGACCCAGGCCACGCCCACCGCCGAGGCGCCCGAGCCGGTCCCCACGGTGACGGCTCCGCCGGCGACCAGCGTCGAGGCGCCGGCGGCCAGCGTCGAGGCGCCGGCGGCCAGCGCCGCACCCGAGCCCAAGGCGGCGGCCAAGGCCCCCGCCAAGCCGCCGGTGGGCGGCGGAACGAAGCGCCCGGTGGCGGCTCCCAAGCCTGCCGCCGACGGTTGCGATCCGCCCTTCACCATCGACAAGAACGGCGTGCGTCGCGTGAAGCCCGGCTGCATGTGAGCGGCCGGTTCTTGTCGGCCTGCCGGGCAGATGCGCTAAGCTTCGGGCTCGATGCCGCGACTTTCGTTTCTTGCGCTCCTCGGGACCCTGGTCATGCTGGTCGCGCGGCCGTCGGTGGCCGACACCAAGAAGGACTGCGCCGCCGCCTACGAGGCGTCGCAAGAGCAGCGCAGCAGCGGCAAGCTGCGCGCCGCCAAAGAGAGCCTGGTCACCTGCTCGCAGTCGGCCTGCCCGGCGTTCATCAAGAAAGACTGCGCGAAGTGGCTGTCCGAGGTCGAAGGCGCGATCCCGACCGTGGTGTTCAGCGCCAAGGCCGGCAGCGAGCAACTGAGCGACGTGAAGGTGACGCTCGGCGATCAGGTGCTGGCCGAATCCCTCGACGGCAAAGCCGTGCCGATGGACCCGGGCACCCACACCTT
>Ga0073899_10001262_pt1 | contig 23223 bp, 19 predicted proteins | sample KloWWTmetaKNB5Ph_FD_88975 | JGI IMG/M metagenome (GOLD analysis project Ga0073899, IMG submission 88975) | Active sludge microbial communities from Klosterneuburg, Austria, studying microevolution and ecology of nitrifiers - Klosterneuburg... | ecosystem: Engineered > WWTP > Aerobic digester >... | reverse complement strand
CGCTTCACCCTGACGCTGCCGGCGGTGCCGCCGGCCTGAGCGGCAGGCCCAGCGCCAAGCGCCCGGCGACGCTCAGAGCGCGCCGCGGCAGCCCGGCGCGCCGCAGCGGCAGGTCAGCTTGCCCTCGTGGTGCGTCTCGCCATAGTCGCAGGTGATTTCCTCGCCCGGCGCGATGTCGCGCATCGCGTAGATCTCCACGCGCCCCTGGCGGATGCGCAGCACCGCATTGGGCCGGCAGGAGTGGTTGGTGAAGCGCAGCGGGTCGGCCGAGCGCGAGGCGTCGATCGCGCGGCGCTCATTGACCTCCACGATCATGATGCGCTCCAGCTTCTTGGCGCGCTCCCAGGCCTCGTGCACGCTGATCGTCTCGCCGCGGATCTCGCCGATCTTGCGCCGCGCCGGGATCGGCTCGCCCGCGAAGGCCCCCGTGCCGTCGATGCGGCTGGGGGCGTTGGTGACGGCGTACTTCTGCGGGTTGGCGGGCGTGCCCATGCGGGGAAAGGTCCTGAAAGGGGTCGAAAGCGGTGCAGCGAGGCGCGATCAGACCCGCGCCACCCACCCCTGTCAAGGCACAAGGCTGTGGACAGTCCTGGCACAAGCACCCGCTTGCCCACAGGGTCGGCCCCGGCCGGCCAGGTTGTTGTCAAACTGTGCCTGCGCAGTCCAGGGTCCCGCCCACAGCGTTGGAGGCCACGCAAGTGCGCGTCGATACTGGATAAAACCGACTTGTCCACAGCCGATGGCAGCCTCTACTACGACCACCAGTTATTAAAGTGAATATAGAGAAGAAGAACAGCGCGCCTGCGGAAAACCGGCCCAAACCGGCCCGCAGCCCCAGGCCACAGGGGCGGCGCTATGCTTGCCCAACCCCTCAGGCAGCACCGCGTCCATGAAAGACTCCGATCTCACCACCCGCCTCCTGCACGCCGACCGCCGTTTCGGCGTGGAGCACGGCGGGCTGCACAAGCCCATCCACACCTCGGTCCAGTACGGCTTCGACCGGGTGGAGGACCTGATCGGTGTCTTCCAGGGCACCCTCAAGAACGCCTACAACTACGCCCGCCAGGGCACGCCGACCACGGCGGCGCTGGAGTCGCTGCTCACGCAGATGGAGGGTGGGCGCGGCAGCATCTGCTTCTCCACCGGCATGGCGGCGATCGCGGCGATCTTCTTCACCCTGCTGCGCGCAGGCGACCACCTGATTGCCAGCAAGCACGTCTTCGGCAACACCAACAGCGTGTTCGGCACGCTGGGGGACTTCGGCGTCGAGGTCAGCAAGGTGGACGCCACCTCGGTGGCCGGCGTGGCCGCCGCGCTGCGCCCGAACACACGCATGGTGTTCGTCGAGACCATCGCCAACCCGGGCACGCAGGTGCCGGACCTGGCGGCGATCGGCGAGTTCTGCCGCAAGCACGGTCTGCTCTACGTGGTGGACAACACCATCACCTCGCCCGCGCTGTTCCGGCCGGCCAGCGTCGGCGCCGGCCTGGTGGTGAATTCACTCACCAAGACGATCGCCGGGCACGGCGCGGCCCTCGGTGGCGCGGTGACCGACACCGGCCGGTTCGACTGGAGCGGCTACCCCAACATCTTCGGCGCCTACCGCAAGGGCGACACGGGCGGCTGGGGCCTGGCGCAGATCCGCAAGAAGGGCCTGCGTGACCTGGGTGCCGCACTGGCGCCCGAGCAGGCGCACCGCATCTCGCTGGGCGCCGAGACGCTAACGCTGCGCGTGGCGCAGTCCAGCCGCAGCGCGCTGGCGCTGGCGAACTTCCTGGCCGACCACCCGGCCGTGGCGCGGGTGCACTACCCCGGGCTGGCCTCGCACCCGCAGCATGGCGTGGCCAGTGCGTTGTTCAGCGCCGCCTCCTGGCTGCTGTCCTTCGAGCTGAAGGATCCCTCGACGCTGAATGCGACGATGAACCGCCTGCGCCTGGCCGTGCTGGCCACCGGGCTGGGCGACACCCGCACGCTGGTGATCCCGGTGGCGCCGACGATCTTCTGGGAGGCCGGGGCCGAGGTGCGCGCCGAGATGGGCATCGCCGACGGGCTGATCCGCGTCTCGCTGGGGCTGGAGGACGAGGCCGACGTGATCGCCGACTTTGCCCAGGCGCTGGGCGGCGACTGAACCTGCCCGCGTCGCCGCTCGGGCGCGGCGTAACACCGCCCCAGGTCAAGGTCGATCCAACGCACCACGTGGCAAACTGCCGTGGCGAATCTCGCAAAGCGGGGCAGGCGGCAATGAGGATCAGGAAGGCGCTGTGGGCACTCGGGATGGCCTGCCATTTCGGGGTCGCGGCGTGGGCCGCACCTGCGCCGGCTCCGTCTGCCAGTGCCCCGGCCGCATCGGGGGTGCAGCCGGCGATCCGGGCCCTCACGGTCGTGCTCGACGACAGCTTCCCACCCTACGTGATGCGCGATGCCGCGGGCCAGTTGCAGGGCTACCTGCCCGACCGCTGGCGGCTGTGGCAGGCGCACAGCGGCATCGCGGTGGAGCTGCGCGGCATGGACTGGGCGCTCGCGCAGCAGGCGATGAGCGAGGGCCGGGCGGATGTCATCGACACCATCACACGCACCCCGGCCCGCGAGGCGCTGTACGACTTCTCGGCCCCCTACGCCGAGATGAAGGTGATGCTGTTCTTCCGCGCCCACCTGTCGGGCATCACCGATGCCGCGTCGGTGCGTGGCTTCCTGGTCGGCGTGAAGGACGGTGACCGCTGTATCGACCACCTCGCCGCGGCTGGGGCGACCCAGCTGCAGCGCTACCCGAGCTATGAGGCCCTGGCACGGGCCGCACTGCGCCAGGAGGTGGCGGTGTTCTGCATGTACGAGCAGCCCGCTGGCTACCTGCTGAGCCAGGCGGGCATCCGCGATTCGTTCATGCACACGGCGCCGATGTACACCAGCCAGTTCCGCTGGGCCGTCCGCAAGGGCGATGCGATCACCCTACAGCGCGTGGCCGATGGCTTTGCCCGGCTCGATGGGACGGCGCAGGAGAAGTTGTGGCGCAAGTGGTTTGGCAACCCGATCCAGGGCCCGCCGCCGGCTTATCTGGCCTACGTCGGCTATGGGCTGCTCGGGTTGACGGGCGCCATGCTGCTCCTGCTGGCCTGGCTGGGCAGCCTGCGCCGGTCGGTGCGGATCAAGACGGCCGAGCTGACCGAGCGGATCAAGGAGCAGCGTTGCCTCTACGCCGTGATGGAGGCCACCGAAGACCTGGACCGTCCCCTCGACGAGGTGATGGCCGAGGTGGTGGCCCTGCTGCCGGTGGCCTGGCTGCATGCCGACGTGGCCGTGGCGCGCATCGAGTGGGACGGCCAGCACTGGGATGCCGGTGACTTTGCCGGCGCCGTCGCGCGGCAGGCCACCGACCTGGTGCTGGCACAGGAGCGCCGGGGCCAGGTGGCGGTGGGCTACCTGGCGCCCCGCCCGAACGAGGCCGAAGGTCCCTTCCTGCAGGAGAAGCGGGACCTGATCGACACCGTTGCGCGGCGTCTGAACAGCTATTTCCTGCGCCGTGAAGCCGCCCAGCGCCTGCATGAAAGCGAGGAGCGATTCCGCATCCTCTTCGAGGACACCCGCCAGGCCATTACGCTGATCGCCGATGGCCGCTTCATCGCTGCCAACCGGGCCTCGCTGGAGATGCTGCGCATGCAGCATCTGGACGAGCTGATCGGCAGCACGCCCGCCGACGTCTCCCCACCCGAGCAGCCCGACGGTCAGCGCTCCGATGTGGCGGCCGAGGACCGGGTGCGCAGCGCCTTCGCCCAGGGCGTGATCGAGTTCGAGTGGCTGCACCGCCGTGCTGACGGAGAGGTCTTCCCGGCCCGCGTGCTGGCCACCGCGATCCGCCAGGGCGGGCAGGACCTGCTGCACGTGGTCTGGTCGGACATCAGCGAGCAGAAGCGCAACGAGCGGGAACTGGCCCTCTACCGCCAGGACCTGGAGCACCGGGTGGCCGAGCGCACCGCCGAGCTGGCGCAGATGGCGCAGACACTGCGTGCTGCCGACGAGGAGAAGCAGGCCATCTTCGATGCCGCCACGGTGGGCATCCTGCTGGTGCGCCAGCGCCAGATCGTCCGCTGCAACCGCACGCTCGAACAGATGTACGGCTACGCCAGCGGCGAGATGGCGGGCTGCTCGACCCGCATCCTCTACGCCAGCGATGCGGCCTTCGACGAGGTGGGCGAGCGTCTGCGGCAGGGCCTGGCCGCGCAGGGCGTCTACCGCGAGGAGCTGGAGGTGGCACGCCGCGATGGCAGCCCCTTCTGGATCCGCATGGTGATCCGGGCCATCGACCCGGCCGATCCGGACAAGGACGCCACCGGCACCATCGAGGACATCAGCCTGGAGCGCGCCTCGCTCGCCGAGATGGTGCACGCACGCGCCCTGGCCGAGGAGGCAGCGCAGGCCAAGGCCGACTTCCTCGCCAACATGAGCCACGAGATCCGCACGCCGATGAACGCCATCATCGGCATGACGCACCTGGCGCTCAAGGCCGATCCCTCGCCGCGCCAGCGCGACTACCTGCTCAAGATCCGCCAGTCCGGCCAGCACCTGCTGGGCGTGATCAACGAGATCCTGGACTTCTCCAAGATCGAGGCGGGCAAGCTGGCGGTCGAGCGGGTCGACTTCGACCTCGACCAGGTGCTCGACGGCGTTGCCAGCCTGACGGCCGAGAAGGCCGCTGCCAAGGGGCTGGAGCTGGTCATCCACGTGGCCGAGGATGTGCCGGCGCACCTGGTCGGCGACCCGCTGCGCATCGGCCAGGTGCTCATCAACTACGCCAACAACGCGGTCAAGTTCACCGAGCAGGGCGAGGTGTCGATCCGCGTCGAGGTGCAGGAGCGCTGTGACGACGGCCTGTTGCTGCGCTTTTCGGTGCGCGACACCGGCATCGGCATCGACGAAGCCCAGCGCGACCGGCTGTTCCAGAGCTTCCAGCAGGCCGACAGCTCCATCACCCGCAAGTACGGTGGCACCGGCCTGGGCCTGGTGATCGCCCAGCGCCTGGCCGCGCTGATGGGCGGCGAGGTCGGCGTCGAGAGCACGCCGGGCCTGGGAGCGCACTTCTGGTTCACCGCCCGGGTGGGCGAGGGCAAGGTACGGGCACCGCGCTGGCAGCCGCGGCCGGACCTGCGTGGACGGCGCATGCTGGTGGTCGACGACAACGATTCGGCCCGCGAGGTGATCACCGACATGCTGCGCGGCATGGGCTTTCGCGTCGGCAGCGTCGCCTCCGGGAGCGCTGCCCTGTCGGAACTGGCCCGTGCCTCGCACGACGGCGAGGCCTACGACGTCGTGTTGCTCGACTGGAAGATGCCCGGCATGGACGGCATCGAGACCGCGCAGGCCATCCAGCGGCTCGCGCTGCAGCGCTCCCCCCGGGTGCTGATGATCACCGCCTTCGGCCGTGACGAGCTCGGCCAGTCGGCTGGGTTGTCCGGCGTGGAGGACATCCTGACCAAGCCCGTCACTGCCTCGCAGCTGTTCGAGACGGTGCTGCGCGTGCTGGACGCCGACCTGTCCATCCCCCTGCCTGCCGCCACGTCGGGCCCCCCGGCCGCCGCAGCGGCGAACGGGCGTGGTGGCGCACCGGTGGCTCGCGCCGCGGCTCCCCTGACCGGACGGCGCGCCCTGCTGGTGGAGGACAACGAGCTGAACCAGGAGGTCGCGCTCGAACTGCTGCGCGAGACCGGGCTCGAAGTCGACCTGGCCCCCGACGGTGCCAAGGCACTGGCCCAGGTGCAGCGCCGGCCCTACGACGTCGTGCTGATGGACATGCAGATGCCGGTGATGGACGGCCTCACCGCCACGCGCGAGATCCGCCGCCTGCCCGGCATGGCCGCGCTGCCCATCATCGCGATGACCGCCAACGCCATGAGCAGCGACCGGCAGCGCTGCCTCGATGCCGGCATGAACGAGCACATCGCCAAGCCGATCGACCCGCAGCTGCTGGCCAAGCTGCTGCACCATTGGGTTCCCCCAGCATCGCATGGCGGCGCCAGTGGGGCGGCGCCAGTCCCGGCACCGCCCGCGGCGGGTGAGGCGGGCGATCCGGGCATGTCGCTGGCCGGGATCGAGGGGTTCGATGCTGCGCTGGGCCTGCGCCAGTCGCTGGGCCGCGAGGCCTTGTACCGCCACCTGCTGGCCACCTTCGTGCAGGGCCAGGCCGGGGTGCCGATCCGCATCGCTGCCGCGTGCTCGGCCGGTGACTGGCCCACCGCCGAGCGGCTGGCCCACACCCTCAAGGGGGTGGCCGCCCAGGTCGGGGCCACCGCGGTCCGCGGCGTGGCCGAGCGGCTGGAGCGGGCGCTGCATGTACACGCCCCCATGGAGGAGCTGGCGCCGCTGCAGGCCGAACTGGCCGGTGCGCTGGCACCGCTGCTGCAGGCCCTGCAGCAGCGCCTGCAGCGGGAACCGACGGCCACCGCGGCCGAGACGGCCGTGGGCCCCGTCGACCCGGTGGCCTGGGCAGCCCTGCGAGCGCGCCTGCTCGAAGCGCTGGAGACGGGGGATCCGCACAGCCTGGCGCTGTTCGACGAACATGGCGCGCAGCTGCGTGCGGTGCTGGGCAGCAGCTTCGAGCGGGTGGCCGCGGCGGTGCGCAGCTTCGACTTCCAGGCCGCGCTGGACGACCTGCGCCAGATGCCCTGATCGTCACGCCCTGGCCGCCCTGCACGCCCGTCCATCCTGACCGACGACCTTGCGCTGCTCAAGATGCAGCAGGTCGAAACCATCGACAACGCCAAGACGGGTCAGCCAGGTGCCGCACCGCGGCCGTCGAGGTGGGCCGCCAGCGCCCGCGCGGTGGCGGACAGCCAGCGGTCCTCGCGGCTGACGATGATGAGGCGGCGCTCGGCCCAGTCCTCGGCCAGCGGGCGCAGCAGCATCCGCGAGGCGCCGACCTGCGTGCTGCCGACTCGCGAAATGGCCACCTCGAAGGGCAGGATCGCCAGCCCGAGACCAGCCGCGACGATGCGTGCCCCCGCCTCCAGGCTGGCCACCTGCATGCGCGGCACGTAGTCCCGCCCAAGCAGCGCGGCCTGCTGCCGCAGCAGGCGGTCCAGCAGCCCGCCGGGGACGATGCCCACCTGCGGGTGGTCAAGCAGGTCGGCAAAGCGCAGGCTGGCGCGCTGCGCCAGCGGGTGGTCGGCCAGCATCGCCACGCCCAGGTGGTCGCGTCGGTAGGGGCGCTGCGGCAGGCCGCGGCTGTCCACCCGGTCCCAGGTCACGCCCAGGTCGGCTGCACCTTCACGCACCTCGCGCACCACCTCCTGCCCGGCGCGCTCGTCCAGCGTCACCCGCACCTGCGGGTGGTGGGCGAGGAAGGCCGCCACGTCGTCGGGCAGCCAGCCGGCCAGCACCGAGGCGCTGGCCACCACGCGCACGCTGCCCTGCACGCCGGCAGCGAAGTCGCTCAGCTCGGCGTGCATGCGCTCCATCGCTGCCAGCAGCTCGCGCGACTGGCGCAGCAGCGCGTGCCCGGCCGGCGTCGGCTCCACCCCGCGGCGCGCGCGCAGCAGCAGCGGCGCGCCGATCTGCGCCTACAGCGCCGCCAGGCGCTTGCTCACCGCCGAGGGCACCAGCGCTTCGCGCTGGGCGGCGCGGGCGATGTGGCCCTCCTCGCAGATGGCGACGAAGAGGCGCAGGCTGACGGGGTCGAATTCACGCGGCACGCTCGCTCCGTTCTCCGTGGGTTCCCTGGGGAAAACACGGTGATTGCGTTCCTGATCGGAACGATGAGGCTGAAAATATATCGCTTGGATCCCGATTGGGAATCCAGACAATGCCGGCATGGCAACCCCACAATCCCCCGCCTCCGCGGTCATGGTCCGCGAGGTCGGCCTGCGCGACGGCCTGCAGGCGATCCGCCGCACCGTGCCCACCGACATCAAGCGCCTCTGGCTGCAGCAGGCCTTCGAGGCCGGCCTGCGCGAGATCGAGGTCGGCTCCTTCGTACCCGCGCGCCTGCTGCCGCAGCTGGCCGACACCGCCGAGCTGCTGGCCTTCGCCAAGACCCTGCCCGGCCTGACCGCCTCCGTGCTGGTGCCCAACCTGCGCGGCGCCCAGGCGGCGATGGAGGCGCAGGCCGACTGGATGCTGCTGCCGCTGTCGGCCAGCCACGCGCACAGCCTGGCCAACCTGCGCAAGACGCCCGACGAGGTGCTGCGCGAGATCGAGGCCATCCGCGCCGCGCGCGACGCTGCCGGCTCGGCCTGCCGGCTGGAGGTGGGCCTGAGCACCGCCTTCGGCTGCACGATCCAGGGCCGGGTCGACCCGGCCGAGGTGCTGCGGCTGGTGCGGGCGCTGGTCGATCTGGGCGTCGAGCGCATCGGCCTGGCCGACACGGTGGGCTATGCCGACCCGGCGCAGGTGGCGGCGCTGTTCACCCAGGCCATCGAGGTGGCCGGCGAACCTGGAGAGGGTCGCCTGGCCTGCGGCCACTTCCACGACACCCGCGGGCTGGGGCTGGCCAACGTCTATGCCGCCTGGTCGGTGGGCGTGCGCCGCTTCGACGCCTGCGTGGGCGGCATCGGCGGCTGCCCACACGCGCCGGGCGCCAGCGGCAATGTCGCCACCGAGGACGTCGCCTACCTCTTCGCCAGCATGGGCCAGCCCACCGGGTTGGACTTCGAGCGGCTGATGGCCCTGCGCGGCCAGATCGCGGTGTGGCTGGAAGGCGAGCCGCTGCATGGCAGCATCTGGCGCGCCGGCCTCCCCAAGACACTGCGGGTTGCAGCCTGACCCGAACCGACGAGATTCCGGAGACTTCATCGACATGAGCGACATCCGCGACAACGCGACCCCCGCCCCGATCCGCCCGCTGGCCGGCCTGAAGGTGCTGGAGTTCACCCACATGGTGATGGGCCCGACCTGCGGCATGGTGCTGGCCGACCTGGGCGCCGAGGTGATCAAGCTCGAACCCATCGGCGGTGAGAACACCCGCCGGCTGGTGGGCGCGGGGGCCGGCTTCTTCCCGATGTTCAACCGCAACAAGAAGAGCGTCGAGATCAACCTGCACCACCCGGACGGTGCCGAGGTGGCCCGCCGGCTCTCGGCCAGCGCCGACGTGGTGATCGAGAACTTCAAGCCCGGCACCCTGGCCAAGTACGGGTTGGATTACCCGAGCCTCGCGGCCGCCAACCCGCGGCTGATCTACGTCAGCCACAAGGGCTTCCTGCCCGGCCCCTATGAGCACCGCACTGCGCTCGACGAGGTGGTGCAGATGATGGGCGGGCTGGCCTACATGACCGGCCGCCCGGGCGACCCGCTGCGCGCGGGCAGCAGCGTCAACGACATCATGGGCGGCCTGTTCGGCGCCATCGGCACGCTGGGCGCGCTGGTGCAGCGTGGCATCACCGGCCGGGGCATGGAGGTGCAGTCGGCGCTGTTCGAGAACAACGTCTTCCTGGTCGGCCAGCACATGCTGCAGTTCGCCGTCACCGGCCAGGCCGCCGCGCCCATGCCCGCGCGCCACAGCCCCTGGGCGATCTACGACGTGTTCACCGTGGCCGAGGGCGAGCAGATCTTCCTGGCCGCGGTCAGCGACGCGCAGTGGAAGGTCTTCTGCCAGGTGCTGGACCTGCCCGACCTGGCCGCCGACCCGACGCTGGCCAGCAACAACCAGCGCGTGGCCGAGCGCCCGCGCCTGCTGGCCACGCTGCGCGAGCGCTTTGCCCACCGCCCGGCCGCCGAGCTGGCCGCGGTCATGGAAGGCGCCGGCCTGCCCTACGCGCCCATCCGCCGGCCGGAAGACCTCTACGACGACCCGCACCTGCTCGCCACCGGCGGCCTGGCGGACCTCACCCTGGCCGATGGCGACCGGGCTGGCCAGACGGTGCAGACCACGCTCTTCCCCTTCACGCTGGACGGCCAGCGCCTGGGCGTCTACCAGCAGCCGCCGCGCCACGGGGAACACACCGACGAGCAGCTCGCCCGCCTGGGCTATGGTGACGCCGAGCGCGCTGCGCTGCGCCAGGCCGGCGCCATCGCCTGACGCACGACGGCCATCCTGACCACCGCCCCGACAAACACCCTGACGACGATTCCGACAACATCCCGACGGAGACTGCCCATGACCCACCGCCGCACCGCCCTGCATGCCCTCGCCGCCGCCGCGCTGGCCACCCTGCCCGGCTGGGCCGCCGCCCAGTCCGACCGGACCGTGAAGTTCATCCTGCCCAACGCCACCGGCTCGGGCGTGGACGCCATCACCCGCGCGGCGCAGAACGCCCTGGGCCGGGCACTGGGCGCCACGGTGGTGGTGGACAACCAGCCCGGCGCTGGCGGCGTGGTGGGCCTGCAGTCCATCGCCCGCGCCGCGCCCGACGGCCACACGCTGGGCGTGGTGTCCAACAATGTGGTGATCTTCCCCAGCGTGCTGAAGACGCTGCCCTTCAACATGCCGGGTGACTTCACCCCGATCGCAGTCTGCGGCTACACCCCGGTGGTGCTGGTGGTCAACCCGGCCAAGGTGGCGGCCAAGAACTCGGCCGAGTTCACCGCGCTGCTCAAGAGCAAACCGGGCGAGCTGAACTTCGGCTCCGGCGGCAACGGCACCATCCTGCACCTGGCCGCCGAGATGTACCTCGACGAGGTGGGCGCCAAGGCCCGCCACATCCCCTACAAGGGCGTCGGCCCGATGGTGACCGACCTGATCGGCGGGCAGATCGAGTTCGCCACCGCCGCGCTGCCCAGCGTGCAGCAGCACATCCGGAGCGGCGCGCTGCGCGCCATCGGCGTGGGCACCGCCCAACGTGTGCCGGCCGCGGCAGACATCCCCACCTTCGTTGAGCAGGGCGTGCCCGGCTACGTGGTGGAGGCCTGGTTCGCGGTGATCGGCCCCAAGGGCATGGCCCCGGCCGAGGTCAAGCGCGCCCACGACGCGGTGGTCGCCGCCTTTGCCGATGCGGGCGTCAAGGAAACGATGGCCAGGCAGGGCAACGTCATCAACGTGTCCAGCACCGAATACGCCCAGCAGTTCTTCAAGACCGAGCTGGCCAAGTACGCCGCGCTGGTGAAGAAGGCGGGCGTCGAGGCGCAATGACCTTGCGCAGTCACCTTGCAATGACGCTGCGGTGAGGTCCGGACCGCGGGCCAGCACGATCGGCCCGGGCGCCTTACGATGGGGCGGATGAACGCCCCATCTTCCCCCTCCCCGGCCTCCCCGGCCTCCACCGCCGCGGCGGATGGCACCACCGTCGTCCGCATCGACTTCGTCTCCGACGTCTCCTGCCCCTGGTGCGCCATCGGCCTGCATGCGCTGGAAGCGGCGCTGCAGCGCGTGGCGCCTGGCATCCAGGCCGAGATCCACCTGCACCCCTTCGAGCTGAACCCGCAGATGGTGCCGCAGGGTGAGGACACCATCGAGCACCTCACCCGCAAGTACGGCCGCAGCGCCGACGAGCTGCGCGCCACGCAGGACATGATCCGCGAGCGCGGCGCCGCGGTCGGCTTCGAGTTCCGCCAGGGCGCGCGCTCGCGCATCTACAACACCTTCGACGCCCACCGCCTGCTCGCCTGGGCCGAAACCGTCCAGGGTGACAGCGCACCGGCCGGTGCCGCGCTGGCGCTCAAGCATGCGCTGCTGCGCGCCTACTTCACCGAAGGCCTCAACCCCGGCGACCGCGAGCTGCTGGCCCAGCGCGCCGCCGCCTGCGGGCTCGATGAGGCGCAGGCCCGCGCCGTGCTGGCCAGCGACCGCCATGCCGACGAGGTGCGTGAACGGGAACGCCAGGTCAGCGAGTTGGGCATCCACTCCGTGCCGGCGGTGATCCTGAACCAGCGCTGGCTGATCTCCGGCGGGCAGCCGGTGGAGGTCTTCGAGCGCTCGCTGCGCGAGGCAGCGGCGGCACCCCAACCCGAGTCCGACCCACCGGCCTGATCCGTCCCGACCGGACGCGCACAACCCTGTGGATCGTTGCGGCACAACCGGGCCGCTGTCCACAGCCGATTGCGCCGCCGCCAACTTGTTGCCGATCGCTCCCGCCGCCGTCCACGGGGCTGCGCACACGCTTGTGTCGCAGCCAAGTTCCTGATCTAGCAGGACTTTTCCGACTTATCCACAGGCCGGCACTTCCTCTACTACGACTACCAGTTATATAAAGAAGAGTGATGAAGAAGAACAGGAGCGCTCCGGATTTCGTGCCTGACCGTTCTCGCTGGCTGGTTTTCAGGGCAGGAATCGCCTGTATGGCCTGCGTCCTCGCCACGGGCCTCCTGCCTGCCCGTGCTGCGGAACCCGCGTCGCCGATCCCCACCTTCGGGGACTCCCCCTGCGTGGAGCGGCCCCAGCCGGCCGCCTCCGGCCAGCCCCCGGCGCCGCCCGCCCGCATCCCCGGCCTGCGCTACGAATGCCATGTGATGACCGGTGGACAACCGCTGTTCGTCGGCCGTGCCGGCCCCGTCGATGCGCCGGTGCTGCTGCTGATCCACGGACTGGGCCAGAACGCCCACACCGACTGGACCGAGCCGGTGCAGGCACTGGCGCCGCGCTTCCAGATCATCGCGGTCGACCTGCCGGGCTTTGGCGCCTCGCCGCCGCCGCTGGGGCCCTACGCCTTCGACACCCTCGGCCGGCAGCTCGCCCAGCTGGTCACCCGCCTGGCGCCGGGGCGGCGCGTGCACGTCGTCGGCCACTCGCTGGGCGGTGCGGTGGCGCTGCACTTTGCCCACCGCCACGCCGCGCTGGTCGACCGCCTCGTGCTGGTCGATGCCGCCGGCCTGCTGCTCAAGCAGGTCTTCATGCGCCACATGACCGCCCAGGCGGTGCCCCGCACCGGCGTGCCACCGCTCGACGCGGTGATCCGCGGCATGGGTGGACGGCTGCGCGACCTGGGCTCCTACCTCTTCCTCGGCCAGGACGCGCGCTTCGACTTCCTGCCCTGGCTGATGGGCAACCCCCAGGCCCGCAAGGCCCTGCTGGGCGGCGTGGTGCAGGCCGATGCCGCGATCACCCTGGTCGAGCAGGACTTCACCTCTGCCCTGCGCGAAACCACCGCCCCCACCACCCTCATCTGGGGCTCGGAGGACCGCATCGCACCCCCACGCACCGGCCGCATCCTGGCCGCACGATTGCCCCAGGTGCGCCTGCAGGTCATGGCCGGTGCCGGCCACACGCCGATGGCCGATCGCCCCGGCGAGTTCAACCGCCTGCTGCTGGACGCGCTGACCGGCCCCGTGCCACCGCGCAGCGCCGGCTTCGCCCCGGCCGCCGCGGCCGGGGCCCGCAGCCAGGGCGAGCTCGTCTGCCAGGCCCAGGACGGCCTGCGCTACAGCGGCCGCATCGACAAACTCACCCTCAAGGGCTGCCGCAACGTGCGCATCGAAGGCGCGCAGATCGGCTCCCTGGTCCTCGCCGACGCCCTGGCCACCCTCGACGACAGCAGCATCGATTCCGGCCGCGGCGTGGCCATCGACGCCCGCAACAGCGAGCTGATCGTCACCACCTCACGCATCCGCGCCCGCGTGGCCATCCGCGCCGACAACAGCTGGTTCGACCTCGCCGGCGTCAGCCTGACGGCCAGCGAAGCCGCCATGCAATGGCGCGACGCCACCAGCCGCGCCTTCTTCTCGCTGAGCGACTGGGACGCCCCGGAGCACCGTGGCGACGCGCACTTCATGTGGCCGCGCACGGCGGCGGGGCGGTGAGGCGGGACCGTGCTGCCTAAGGGCGGACACGTTGATGGATTGACGGATGCAGATGGTTGATATACCTTTTTGATGGTTATCACTCTGCCTCGGAGCCCTCACATGGAAACTGCCAAGCTTTTCTGGTCCGGCCGTTCCCAGGCGGTGCGCCTGCCCAAGGACTTCCGCATCGAAGGCAGCGAGGTGCGCATACGCCGCCACGGCGCCGCCGTGATCCTGGAGCCCATCGCCAACGACTGGGCCTGGCTGGATGAACTGAGCGGCCCGCTGGATGCCGATTTCCTGCAGGCCATCGAGGCCGATCGGCAGGCCCCGGCCCAGGAACGGCCCGAGCTGGACTCGCTGTTCGATTGACCGGACGCGGTGTCCGTCATGCGCTACCTGCTCGACACCAACGCCGTCATCGCCTTGCTCAACGACCCCGCCAGCCCGGTCGGCCGCCGATTGCGGACCCAGCAGCCGGCGGATGTCGGCGTGAGCGCCATCGTCCTGCACGAGCTGTACTTCGGCGCCTTCAAAAGCCAGCGACGCGAACGCAACCTGGCCCGGGTGGACGCCCTGCGCTTCGAGGTGCTGCCGCTGGACACCGAAGACGCCCGCCATGGCGGCGAGATCCGCGCCTGGCTGGCGGCGCAGGGCACCCCCATCGGCGCCTATGACCTCCTGATCGCCGGCCAGGCCCGCGCCCGGGGCTTGGTGCTGGTCTCCCGGAACCTGCGCGAATTCGAGCGCGTGCCGGGGTTGAAGGTGGAGAACTGGCAGGACGGGGCGGGGGGCTGAGTGACATCTCCGCGCTGCCGCTGACTTTCCCCGGTCAGGCCCCGCCCTCCGGCGGGTGCACCTTCGCAAAGGTCAGGATCACCTCGCGGATCAGCTTGCGCTGCGGCGCGGGCAGCTGCAGGTAGGCGTCGACCGTCTCGCGCTCCTGGTAGGTGAGCTTGTCTTCCCAGCGGACCTTGTACTGCTGCACCGTCCTGGCCACCTCGGGCCCGAAGCGCAGCACCTGCGGCTCCACCTTCAGCCACTCGGCGAGGACCTGGAGCTTGTCCTGGGCCGGGATGGCCTGGCCGTTCAGCCAGCGGCTCACGGCCTGGATGGTCACCGGCGCGCCCCAGTAGCGGGTGTTGAACTCGCGTTCCAGCACCGACGGGCGCAGCGGATAGCCCGCCTGGCGCATCGCCTCTCGCAGCCGCTCGGAGAACTCCAGCTTCTCGTTCATGAACAAATAGTTCAATTCATCGAGGCACAAACTGAACTGTCTGTTCAGTTGTTCATAAACTTCTGGTTGAGAACCCCATCAACCGGATGTCATGCCCAAGTCGCTCCTAGAACAACTGCCCGAGATCGTCGCCAACGGGCGCCGGCAAGCGGAGAAGATCCTCGAAGGCCTGGAGGGCCGTCAGCGCATCGGCCTGCAGACGCGGGAGTGGGTGCTGCCGTCCAAGGACAGCGCCTCGACCGACTGGATCACGGCCCAGGCACGCCGTGCCCATGTGCCGCCGGGTGAGGAGAGCGGCGGCGACGGCTGGACCAACCGGCTGATCTATGGCGATAACCTGCTCGCGATGGCCGCGCTGCTGGCGGGCGACGAGCACACGCCCTCAATGCGTGGCCGTATGGACCTGATCTACATCGACCCGCCCTTCGACTCCAAGGCCGACTACCGCACCAAGGTGACGCTGCCCGGCGTGGAGCTGGAACAGAAGCCCACGGTGATCGAGCAGTTCGCCTACTCCGACACCTGGGCGGACGGCACCGCGTCCTACCTCGCGATGATCACCCCGCGCCTGATCCTGATGCGCGAGCTGCTGGCCGATACCGGGTCGATTTATGTGCATCTGGATTGGCACGTGGCGCACTACGTGAAACTTGTGATGGACGAAGTCTTCGGGAAAGAGAACTTCGTCAATGAGCTTGTGTGGAAGCGAAGTGATGCTAAGGGCGATGCGACACAAGGAAGTCGCCACTACTCCCGAGTACACGACGTCATATTCTTCTATCAAAAGTCGCTTGCTCGCTACTGGAATCCCATTTTCCTGCCGCTGTCACAGTCCTATGTGGACGACTTCTACAAACACAAGGATTCAGACGGTCGTCGCTACAAGCTCGAAAATATGCTTGGCCCAGGCGGTGCAGCAAAAGGAAATCCTGTTTACGAGGTAATGGGAATCACCAGAGCTTGGAGATACTCTCGGGAACGAATGCAAGGCCTGATCGATGCCGGACTTGTCGTGCAGACAAATCCTGGGACTGTCCCAATGCAGAAAAAATATCTCGACGAATCAAAGGGCGTGCAAGTTGGCTCGTGGTGGGATGACATCAGCATGTTGCGAGGGTGGTCTGCAGAAAAGGCTGACTATGGAACGCAGAAGCCGGAGAAATTGCTTGAGCGAATAATTGAGGCCTCTTGTCCAGGAGGCGGTCTCGTTGCCGATTTCAACGGAGGCTCAGGTACGACAGTTGCAGCGGCCGAGCGACTGGGGCGCCGCTGGATCACGACCGACATCGGCAAGCCCGCCTGCATGATCATGCGCAAGCGGCTGATCGATCAGGACGCCAAGCCCTTCCTGTACCAGGCCGTGGGCGACTACCACGTCGAGGCGGCCAAGGCCACGCTGGGGCGGGACTTTCGCATCGGTGACCTGGCGCAGATCGTTCTGTCCCTCTACGGCGCGCTGCCGTTGCCGCCAGAGGACAACCCGCTGCGCAACCTCGGCCAGATCGCGGGAATCTCCACCACCGCCGGCCGTGGCAGCAAGACGTTGGTGCTGGCCGATTCGCCCAACAAACTCACTGGCGCCGCCACGCTGAAAAAGGCCGTGGCGCTGCGTGACAACCTGCTGGGCGGCTGGGACCGCGTGGTGGTGCTGGGCTGGAATTTTGAGCCCTCGATCGGAGAAACCATCACGGCGCTGAACGACAAGCACCTCGAAGTGCTGGTGATCCCGCCCGACCTGCTCGACCGGCTGAAGAAGAAGGGCGGCGTGGACAAACTGCGCGGTCAGGTGAGATTCTCTTCCCTGCAATACCTCACTCTCGACCCCGTTCAGCGCAGCATCACCGCACCGGACGAACAGGGTACAGCGCAGGAGAAACTCACCGTCTCGCTGAAGAACTACGTGCTGCTCTCGCCCGAGGCCATCAACCTCGACGAGGCCAACCGCGTGAAACTGCAGGCGGTGATGAACCAGGACCCGTTGGCGCTGATCGAGTATTGGGCGGTGGATCCGGACTACGACGGCAAACTCTTCCGCTCCGTCTGGCAGGACTACCGCGGCAACACCGCCAACGATGGCGACGCCCTCAGCGTGATCTCGGTGGCGGTGCTGACATTGCCTCGCCAGGCCGGCACGCGCCGGGTCTGCGTGCGGGCGGTGGATGTGTTCGGCTTCGAGTCCGAGGTGGTGGCCAACGTGGCGGAGCCGCAGGCATGAGCCCGACCCGAACCCGAGCCACGGCGAGCACCGAGGCCGATCCGCTGGCACTGTCCACCGCACTGACGCTGAAGACGCAGGCGCTGTGTGTCGGGCTGGAGAGCGGTGCGGCCGACCTGTTCGAGCTGGTCACGCCGACCACGGCCGAGCTGCTGCACTGGTGGTTCGGCGAGGACATGACGGCCACGCGCAGCGGGCTGAACTTCCACGCCGGGCAGCAGCAGGCGATCCTGAACACGATCGTCGCGCACGAGGTGCTGGGCGCGACGTCGCTCCGCGAGTTGTATGAGCGCGCCGCGCCGCAGGCGCTGCTGGCCGGCACCAGGCTGGCCGAGGTGTCCCAGGACAAGCATGCGCACCCCAAGTACTGCCTGAAGATGGCCACTGGCACCGGCAAGACCTGGGTGCTGCAGGCGCTGCTGATCTGGCAGCTGCTGAACAAGAACGCCGCGCTGGCCGAGGGGCGCGACGATGCGCGCTTCACCCGCCAGTTCATGGTGGTGGCGCCGGGGCTGATCGTCTATGAGCGGCTGCTGGATGCCTTCTGCGGCAAGCTGGTGGCGGGCTCGGCCAGCGGCGCGCGCGACTTCAGCAGCTCGGACATGGCGCGCTACGCCGAGCTGTTCATCCCCGAGGGCCAGCGCGAGGCGGTGCTGGCCTTCGTGCGCGGCAACGTCTGCAGCAAGGCCGAGATCGGCCTGAAGGCCACCGGCAACGGGATGATCGCGATCACCAACTGGCACCTGCTTGCCGAAGGCGAGGACGGCGCCGACGACGTGGAAGCGCCCGACGTGTTGGCCCCTGGTGCGGCGCCCGACCCGCACCGGGTGGTTCAGGCGGTGCTGCCGTTGACGCCGGGCCGGGCAACCGGCAATGCGCTGGACGTGCTGGACCGCCGCTACGCGCGCGGCAACGTGCTGGAGTTCCTGGCCGGGTTGCCCGAGCTGATGGTCTTCAACGACGAGGCCCACCACATCCACGAGTTCAAGCGTGAGGGGGAGACCACCGAGGTGGAGTGGTAGAAGAGCCTGAGCCGCATCGCCGAGCCCAAGGGCCGGCGCTTCGTGCAGGTGGACTTCTCGGCCACGCCCTACAACGACGTGGGCACGCCGAAGAACCGGCGCAAGGTCTACTTCCCGCACATCGTCACCGACTTCGACCTGAAGAGCGCGATGCGCGCCGGGCTGGTGAAGTCGCTGGTGCTGGACCGGCGCAGCGACGTCGGCGCCCTGCCGCTGGAGTTCAAGGCCGAGCGCGATGAGGAGGGCAACCCGATCCTGAGCGCCGGCCAGCGCGTGATGCTGCGCGCCGGCCTGCACAAGCTGCGCAAGCTGGAGGCCGACTTCGCCCGGCTGGACCCGGCCCGCCACCCGAAGATGCTGGTGGTCTGCGAGGACACCACCGTGTCGCCGCTGGTGGCGGAGTTCCTGCGCGACGAGGGGCTGGCCGAGGGCGAGGTGATGACCATCGACTCGGGCAAGAAGGCCGAGCTGGGCGAGAAGGACTGGGCACCGGTGCGCGAGCGCCTGTTCAACGTGGACCGGCACGCCACGCCGCGCGTCATCGTCAGCGTGCTGATGCTGCGCGAGGGCTTCGACGTCAACCACATCTGCGTGATCGTGCCGCTGCGCTCGTCGCAGGCGCAGATCCTGCTGGAGCAGACCATCGGCCGCGGCCTGCGGCTGATGTGGCGCGATCCGGAGTACGGCGAGATCAAGCGCGAGAACCGCGAGCGCATCAACGCCGGGCAGGAGCCGGCCAGCCTGATCGACATCCTCTCGATCGTCGAGCATCCGGCGTTCCAGTCCTTCTACGACGAGCTGATGAAGGAGGGGCTGGTCGGTGTCAGCACCGAGGCGGGCGACGGCCAGTCCGGCACGGGTGACGTGATCGCCGCCGGACTGCGCGAGGGCTACGAGGCCTACGACTTCGCGATCCCCTTCATCCTGCGCGAGGCCGAGGAGGTGCTGGAGCACGCACCGCTGGACGTGGCCGCGCTGCCGCCCTTCACAGCGATGGGCCAGGGCCAGCTGAAGGAGCTGCTCGGGAAAGGCGACCAGTTCATCTCGCAGGACCTGCAGAGCAGCACGCTGTTCGGCGGCTACCGGGTGGATGGCGCGGTGATGAACGTGGGGGGCTACAACGACTTCCTCGGCCGGCTGACCCGGCGCATCGCCCAGGCGCTCAGCCAGCCGCTGCCGCGCCACAACAAGGTGGCCAACCACCTCGCCACGCCCTACCAGCAGGTGCACACGGCTGAACTCACCGGCTGGCTGGACGAGTACGTCTGGCAGCAGCTCTTCGGCGTGGCATTCAATCCGCTGGCCGATGAGAACTGGCGGCTGCTCCTGCTGCAGCCGGTGGTGGACCACATCACCAAGGTCTTTGGTGTGGCGCTGCTGGAGGCCGGGCAGGCACAGACGGTCGGTGCGACCGAGGTCCGGCACCGGCGCCTGTCGGAAGTGCCCAAGCTGATGGTGCGCGAGGGCAGTTCCATCGAGGTGGGCAAGTGCATCTACACCCGCCTGCCGTACCCAGCGCGCAACGGCGGGCTGGAGAAGCGCTTCATCCACTGGGCCCAGGCGGATGCGAGCGTGATGGCCTTCTGCAAGATCAGCGAGACGCGCCATGCCTTCATGCGCCTGCGCTACGTGAAGGAGGACGGCCTGGCGGCTTTCTACTCACCGGACTTCCTGCTGCGCACGGCAGAGGCGGTCTACCTGGTGGAAACCAAGGCACAGGATCAGCTGCTGCACCCCAACGTGAAGCGCAAATGCCGCGCTGCCATTGCATGGTGCGACCGCATCAACACCCTGCCGCCGGGCGAGCGCGATGGCCGCGACTGGCACTACGTGCTGCTGGGCGAGGAGACGGTGGTCGAATGGCAGGAGCGGCACGCCCCGCTGGCGCAGCTGCTGAACTTTGCGCGTCTGCGGCCGGTGGCGCAGGCGTCGATGCAGGAGAGCTTGATCTAAGGGGCGGTATGGGCTGCCCACGGATGGACCTCCCGCACCCCTTTCCCGTCGAGATCTCGCTCATTGCGCGAGACCACCGCCATGCCGTGCACCGTGGCGGCGTCGACGCTGTCGGCCCGGCACGCCATCTGCGGGCTGGCCCGGCCGGCGCGCATGGTGGGTTCGCTCACAGGTAATCAGGTCCCGCCCAGGTTGGAGGGCTGAGGGAGGTCTGGCCGCCGCGGCGCCTCAAATTCGATGTCGGCGGCGTCTTCAGGCAGCGCGAGCAGGTCGGCAATGCGCTGGGCGCTGCCGGTCAGGTCACCCCAACCACACCCCCTCCACCCGCCCCAGCGCCTGCGACACCTTCTCCACCCTGAACGGCGACGCTCCCAGCGCCACCACCTCCCAGGGCTCGCCCACGGCCAGCACCGGGCTCGCGTGGCCGAAGTGCCGCCGCGCGGCGCTGGTGGCGGCGCGCAGCACCGCCTCGACACCCAGGCCGGCCTCCTGGACGCGGTCGGCCTCCTCGGCCAGCGCCTGGCCGTGCACCACGCCCATGCTGCCGGCGTCGGTGCCAAGCAGCAGCGTCACGCCCAACTCGTCGGCCAGGCGGACGTGGTCGGCGTGGCCGTCGAGGATGCGGCGCAGGTGGCCCACGGTGTTGGCGCTCCAGCCCACCGCGTCGGGCTGGGCCCACTGGAAGTAAACGGGGCAGAAGGTGGGCGTCCAGACTAGGCCGCGGTCGCGCATCCGCAGCAGGTGCTCCCGGGTCATGAAGAAGCCGTGCTCGATGGCGTCCACGCCGGCTGCCACCGCCACGTCCAGCCCCTTGACGCCGCTGCAGTGGGCGAAGACCTTGCGTCCACAGGCGTGGGCCGTTTCGACCACCAGCCGGGCGGCGGGGATGTCGAACTGCGGCTCGTCGGTGACGGTGCCGGCGTCGAAGTCGATGATGCCGGTGAGGATGAGCTTGATCTCGTCGTTGGCCTCGGCCAGCTTCGTCACCGAGCTGCGGATGCTGGTGGCGTCATCCACGTCGGTGGCCATGAAAGCGCCATAGCGCTTGGCGCGCTTGACGCCCAGCCCGCCAGAGCGCACACGCGCCAGTCCCGCGCCCCGGTCCTTGGCTTCTTCACGCACGCGGTTGTTGATGCCGTGGCGGTCGCCCGCGTCGCGCAGCAGCGTGACGCCCGCAGCGAGGTTCTGGCGGGCGCTGCGGCGGGCGGCTTCGGTGAGCTGCTCGACGTTCTGCTTCAGGTGCGCGGAGCGAGTCGGCTGGTCGGTGGTGCCGCCGTCGAGGAAGAGGTGCACGTGCGCGTCGACCAGCCCGGGCATCAGGAAGGCCACGCGCTGCAGCGGCCAGCCCTGCGCGGCGAGTACCTCGCCGTGGTCACCATCGGCCAGGCCGACGAGGCGGCCGTCGACGACCTTGAACGTGGTCGGGCCGCTGGCGTGGCGGCGCTCGCCGTCGAACCACTCGGCGGCGACGAGGGTGAAGCGGTTCGCAGGGGTTGTGCTCATGCCCGGTAGAACTTGCGCACCGCCCGCAGCGCGTTGCTGCCGGTCTGTTCCAGGAAGTTGAGATACGCCTTCAGCACGTAGTGGTCCTCCGGCAGCGGCTCGTAGCCGCGCCAGGGGGTGCCGAGCACCGTGTCGAAGCCGTGCGGCACGGTCAGCGTCAGGAAGGCGTTCTCCAGGCTGTGCTTCAGGTCCGAGCCGTCGGCGGCCTTGGGCGGCAGCTGCTGGCCGATGTTGGACAGGCCGCCCATCATGTGCACGCCCTTCAGCTCCGGGTCGGCGCCGATGAGCTTGATCGCATCGACGGTGCTGCGGTTCAGCCGCTCGGTGTCCGCGATGATGGCGCTGACCGACATGTCGATGAAGATGTCGTCGGCCGGCATGCCGTAGTCACGCATCAGCCGCAGCGCGCCACGCCGGGCGGTGCCGTAGATCTCGTCGGCGGTCTTGTTGCCCAGGGCCTTCGGCTGGCCGTCCACCACCTCCACCCGCTCGCTGGCCATCAGGATGACCTTGAAGCGGTACTCGCCGTAGAGCTCCATCAGGTCCCAGCGGTGCTCGGTGATGGAGTTGACGATGGGCAGCGCGCCGTTCGCCTTGGCCGGGTCGTAGGCGGCCAGGCAGACGGCCTGCACCTTCTTGCTGGGGAAGTCGAAGGAGATCGGCACGGTGGTGACCTCCTGGATGGCGCGGATGACCGTGGCCATCCAGTCCGGGTCGGTCAGCGCCTGGGCGCCAATGTTGACGTTCAGCCAGCTCGCGCCGGCCTCGGCCTGCTTGACGGCCAGGGCCTGGATGCCGGCGATGTCCTGCTGGTCGAACAGCGCCTTGGTGCTCTTGAAGCCGGGGTTGATGCGCTCGCCGATGATGCGGATGGGGAAGCCCTGGGGCGGGCTCATTGGGGTTGTGCTGGTCGTGCTGGTCATGATCCGAAGCCGATGTGCTGGAGGAAGGTTTTCTGGAAGTCCGTGCGGGTGCTGAGCTCCACGTAGCGGGCCTGGCGGGCGATGGCGGCGGCGCGCTGGCGGCGCTCGCGGCTGCTGAGCATCTGCTGCACGCCCAGGCCGGCGGCGTTGCCGACCTGCTCGAACCGGTCGAGTGGCAGCGGCGGCAGCAGGCCGATGGCGCGGGCGCTCTCGACGCGGAGGTAGGCGCCGAAGGCCCCGGCGATGACGAAGCGATCGATCTGCAACTCGTCCAGCCCCGCCTCGGCGCAGAGCAGCCTGACGCCGGTGCGGATGGCCGACTTGGCGAGCTGCACCGCGCGCACGTCGTGCTGGCTGAAGCGCACGGCCGGGATGCTGCGGTGGCGCTCTTCGGTCTCCTCGGCCAGGGTGATGGTGCGCACGCCGTCCACCTCGGCGATGGAGGGATGGCGGCCGGCGACGATGCGCCCGCGCGCGTCGATCCAGCCTGCGCCGACGAAGGCGGCCAGCGCGTCCAGCACGCCGGAGCCGCACAGGCCCACCGGCGCGACAGCGCCGATGACCTGCAGGCGCAGTTCGTTGTCGATGACCTCGACGCGCTCGATCGCGCCTTCGGCCGCGCGCATGCCGCTGCCGATGTGGCCGCCCTCCAGCGCCGGGCCGGAGGGGCAGGAGGCGCTGAGGATGCGGCCGTCGTGGACGAGGCTGATCTCGGTGTTCGTCCCGATGTCCATG
>Ga0073899_10001261_pt1 | contig 23236 bp, 17 predicted proteins | sample KloWWTmetaKNB5Ph_FD_88975 | JGI IMG/M metagenome (GOLD analysis project Ga0073899, IMG submission 88975) | Active sludge microbial communities from Klosterneuburg, Austria, studying microevolution and ecology of nitrifiers - Klosterneuburg... | ecosystem: Engineered > WWTP > Aerobic digester >... | reverse complement strand
TTCTCGCCTTCCATCTTGCCGTAGCCCATGGTGCCCACGTGGATGCCGCTGGCGCCCTGCAGGCGGCTCATCTTGGCCAGCACGTAGGCGGTGTAGCCACGCTTGGCACTGGGCGAGGTCACCGCCCCGTGGCCGGCGCGGTGATAGTGCAGGTACTGGTTGGGGAAGTGGCGCCGTGCGGTGGTGATCATGCCGGGGCCGCCGACGTAGCCGTCCACCAGGAAGGCCACCTTGTCTGCATCGGGGCCGAAGGTGCTGAGGATGAACTCGCCGCGCGCCAGCATCTCATCGTGGTCGTCGGCGGTGATGTTGGCCGAGAAGAGCTTGGCCTCGCCGGTCTCGTCCATCGCGCGCTTCATCGCGTCGTAGACCAGCGGGATGGTCTTCTTCATCGGTGCGAAGACCTGGTTGCCCTGCGGCTCGTCGTTCTTGATGAAGTCGCCGCCCAGCCAGAACTCGTAGGCCGCACGGGCGAAGGGCTCGGGGCGCAGGCCCAGCTTGGGCTTGATGATGGTGCCGGCGATGTAGCCACCGTCCTTCACCGGGCGGCCGAGGATGCGCCACAGGTCGGAGATGTCCTTGCTCGGGCCGTCGAACAGCTGGATGGCGCGCGGCGGCATGTAGAAGTCGATCATCTTGGCGTGCGCGATGTCGCCCATGCCCTGGTTGTTTCCGATCGCCAGCGTCAGAAAGCTGACCATCATCATCCGGCCATCGGTGATGTTTCGGTCGAACAGGTCCAGCGGGTAGGCGATGCGCATGTCCTCGCCCGCCTCGTCGATGTGGTAGACCAGCGCGTCCACGCCGCGGGTGAAGTCATCGGTGGTGCTGACCTCGACGTTGGTGCCGGTGCTGGACTCGGCGGCAAAGTGCGCTGCCGCCTCCAGGTAGCCGTAGCCCGGCTTGGGCAACATCTTGTAGGCGACGAGGATGTGGCCGCCGCCAGCGATCAGGTCCTCCTCGCGCAGGCTGAGGTCGGCGTAACGGTGCGATTGGTCCATGGCAGGTCTCCTGGGGGTCCGGGGGGGCGAAGGCGCTGGATGCGGTGTGGATCGATGCGGTCACTGTAGAAGCGCATGAAACTAAGGTGAAGTCACGTTTTCTGATCCGTGGATTCAACCTTCACTTACTGAACCCGGCGGTTACCTTGCCGCAGCTCAACTTCACCACCTCGCGGCCGATGACCTTGGGGATTCCCAGCGCCGCCCTGTCAGGAGCCGTTTCATGCCACGTCCCACACACCCCCCGTGCCTCGCCGCCTCACGGCGCCAGTTCCTCCTGCGCCAGGGTGGCCTGCTGGCCCTCAGTGCCGCGGGCCTGCTCGCTGCCCGCCCCGCGCACGCCGCGCCGCTGCGCATCCTGCACGTGGCGAGTTACCGCATGGACTGGGTCTGGAACAAGCAGCAGTTCGACAGCTTCAAGGAAGCCCTGGGCATCGCAGACGCCACGTTCAAGGTCGTCGAACTGGACGCCAAGCACAAGGAGGCCGCCAAACGCGCGGCAGCCATCAAGGAGGCCCTGACGCTGATCGAGCAGTGGCAGCCGGACCTGGTCTACACCAACGACGACTACGCCCAGTCCGAAGTGGCGGTGAAGTTCCTGAACTCGGACATCCCGTTCGTCTACTCCGGGGTGAACAAGGAACATGCCGACTACGGCTTTGACAAGGCGAAGAACATCACCGGCGTGCTGGAGCGCGAGCACTTCCTGGGCACCCTGGCGCTGCTGCGCTCGGTCAAGCCCCAGAGCGGCAAGCTCAAGCTGGCCATCGTGCTCGACGACGACCCCACCTGGGTCGGCGTCAAGGCCCGCATCCTGAAGGACCTGGCCAAGCGCGACGACATCGACAGCGTGCAGTGGCTCCAGCCCAAGACCTTCGACGAGTACAAGGCCCAGGTCACGGCGCTGCAGGGCAAGGTGGACGCCCTGGGCACGCTGGGCATCTTCCGCTTCACCAAGCCGGGCGGCGGCTTCGCCGACTACGAGGAGGTGTCGCGCTGGACGGTGGACAACAGCAAGTTGCCGGACTTCTCCTTCTGGGACACCCGGGTGGAGCGCGGCGCGCTGTGCTCGGTGACCGTGTCGGGCATCGAGCAGGGCCGCCTGGCTGGCAAGATGGCTCGGCGCATCCTGGTCGACAAGGTGTCGCCGGCGGCCATCACGCCCGAACCCACCGCGAAGGGCCGGCCGATGATCTCGCTGGCACGCGCTCGCAAGCTGGGCCTGACGATCGACTCCGGCGTGCTGCTGGGTGCCGAGGTACTGCCGCGCTTCGTCTGGGAGCAGTGATGGATCCGGCAGGACGTTGAGCCATGGCCATCTCGCTGCCGCTGCGCATCAACCTGATCTCGCTGGTCTTCGCCTCCGTGGTGGCCACGGTGCTGACCGGCCTGGGCGGCATCTTTCTGCACCACCAGCAGATGGAGAACGCCGCCAACCGGGCCTACTTCGCCGCCGAGGAGTTGGCCACCCGTGCCCAGCGCCTGCTGGCCCTGGAGATGCGGGTCGAGGACTTCCTCAACTTCGAGCAGCAGTGTGCGGCCGTGATCCAGAACAACGAGCTGCTGCACGAGGCCGCCCTGCTCGACGCCCATGGCCGATTGCGCTACCGCAGCACGCCGGGGCCGATGGCCACGCCGCTGCCCACCAACCTGGTCGAGACCGCGCGCCGCTCCTCCCTGGCGCGCGGCCAGGCATCGGGCGAGTACATCGTGCTGCCCATCCTGCGTGGCAAGGAGAACCTCGCCGCCTACGCGGTCGTGGCGGTCGACACGGCCGCGGTGCTGCGCAGCACGTTGCAGCGTGTGGCCTGGCTGGTGCTCAGCGCCCTCGCCCTGTTCGCGCTGGCGGTGGTGCTGCAGCAGTACATCTTCTGGCGCGCCATCGGCCGCCCGCTGGGCGCGCTGGTGCAGACGGCCGACGAGATCCAGCCCGATCACCTGTCCGAATTCCCCGTGCTGCCCGAGCAGCAGGACGCAGACGACATCGGCCGGCTCTACGGCGCCTTCTCCCGCTTGATGCAGCGCCTGATGGAGGCCCGCCGCCAACTGCTGACGCACAACGAGGCGCTGGAGGCGACCGTGCGCGAACGCACGGTCCAGCTCACCGAGGCCAACGAGGAGCTGGCCCGGGACATCCGCCGGCGTGAACAGCTGGAGGAGGAGCTGCGTCGCCTGGCCAGCACCGACGCGCTGACCGGCCTGGCCAACCGGGCCTTCGTGATGAGCTACCTGTCCAAGCGCATCGACCATGTGCGCCGCTACTGCAGCAGCCTGGGCGTGATGCTGTTCGACTTCGACGGCTTCAAGGCCATCAACGACACCCACGGCCACGCAGCGGGCGACCAGGCGCTCAAGGTGATGGCACACCGCCTGCAGTCGACCTGCCGTCAGTCCGACCTCGTGGCGCGTCTGGGTGGGGACGAGTTCCTGATCGTGTTCGAAGGCTTTGAAGACCCCGCGGGCGTCGCCACCCTGGGCGAGCGGGTGATCCATCTGTTCGACGAACCGATCGACTGGAACGGTGTGCCACTGCACCTGGGCGTGAGCATCGGCGCCGCCCTGTTCCCCGCGCACGGGGCTGACAGGGACACCCTGCTGGCCCAGGCGGACCTGGCGATGTACGACATCAAGCAGCACGGTGGCGGCTTCGCCATGGCGCAGGCTCCGGCAGGAACCGTCGCCAACGGCACCGGCGGCACCAACGGCGCGACTGGCATCACCGCCCAGGCGGCACCCGCCGAGGCCGTCAGCCCGTGACCTGCAGGCCGCGCAGCTTGGCCTCCAGCGTGGCCTGGGTGTCGGCGTAGCGCGCGGCGATGTCGCAGAAATGCCCGTAGGTGGCGATGAAGGCATCAACCACATCGGGATCGAACTGCCAGCCGCTCTGCTCCACGATCATGGCGCGAGCCACCTCCGGCGAGAAAGGCTCCTTGTAGACGCGCCGGGAGATCAGCGCATCGAACACGTCGGCCAGCGCCATCAGCCGCGCTGAGACGGGAATCGCGTCGCCCGCCAGGCCATCCGGGTAGCCCGTACCGTCCCAGCGCTCGTGGTGGTGGTGGGCGATCTCCTTGGCCAGCACCAGGAACTCCACCGGCCGCGTCGCCTCGCGCTCGGCCTGCTCGATGGCCGCCGCCCCCAGGCGGGCATGGGTCTTCATGACTTCCCACTCCGCCGGCGTGAGCTTGCCTGGCTTGAGCAGGATGTGGTCCGGGATACCCACCTTGCCGATGTCGTGCAGCGGCGCCGACTTGGCCAGCGCGTCGATGGTGTGCGGCGTCAGGAAGCTCCGGAACCGCGGGTGTTCGCACAGCTGGTTGCCCAGGGTGCGCACGTACTCCTGCGTGCGCAGCAGGTGGTTGCCGGTCTCGGGGTCGCGGATTTCCGCCAGGTGCGCCAGCGCCAGGATGCTGACCTCCTGGATCAGCAGGTTTTCACCCATGCGGCGCACCACCTCGGCCTCCAGGTCGGAGTTGTGCGCCGCGAGCCGGTCACGTGCCTGCTTGAGCGCCAGGTGCGTGTGCACGCGCGCCTGCACGATCGCCGGGCGCAGCGGCTTGGTGATGTAGTCCACCGCGCCGAGCTGCAGGCCGTGCTCCTCGTCCTCGGTCGCGCCCAGCGCGGTGACGAAGATCACCGGGATGGCTCGCGTCACCTCGTCGGCCTGCAGGCGCTGCAGCACCTCGTAGCCGTCCATGCCGGGCATCAGCACGTCCAGCAGGATCAGGTCGGGCAAGGGCTTGAGCGCCGCCAGACGCAGCGCGGTGGCGCCCGAGTTGGCCGCGCGCACCTGGTAATCGCCATGCAGCAGCTCACCAAGCACCATGAGGTTCTCAGGGCTGTCATCGACGATGAGGATGATCGGGCGCGACATGGGGCAGATCCTACGGGAGCGCCAGTACTCCCTGGCGCATGATAGCGAGCGCAGCCCCGTGTCAGCCTGTCGAAAACAGGCACGATTAGCCTGCACGCCTTCTTCCATGCACCGAGGAGACACCCCATGAGTGCCCGTCGCGAAGTGTTCGTCGTCGCCGCCGCCCGTACCGCCATCGGTACCTACGGCGGCTCCCTGAAGGACGTGCCCCTGGCCGACCTCGCCACCACGGCCGTCAAGGCCGCCATCGCCCGCTCCGGTGCCCCGGCCGACGCGTTCGGCCACCTGGCGATGGGCACGGTGGTGACCACCGAGCCGCGCGACTGCTACCTCAGCCGCGTCGCCGCCGTCAACGCCGGCCTGCCCAAGGAGACCCCGGCCTTCAACGTCAACCGCCTCTGTGGCTCGGGCCTGCAGGCCATCATCTCCTCCGCGCAGGCCATCCTGCTGGGCGACTGCGAAGTGGCCATCGGCGCCGGTGCCGAGAACATGAGCCGTGGCGCCTACCTGATGCCCGGCGCCCGCTGGGGCACCCGCATGGGCGACGCGCAGGTCATCGACCTGATGGTCGGCGCGCTGCACGACCCCTTCCACAAGATCCACATGGGCATCACCGCCGAGAACGTCGGTGAGCAGTTCGGCATCAGCCGCCAGCAGATGGACGAGGCCGCGGCCGAGAGCCACCGCCGCGCCGCCGCCGCCACCGCCGCGGGCTACTTCAAGGAGCAGATCGTTCCGGTGGAGATCGCCAGCCGCAAGGGCACGATCAGCTTCGTCACCGACGAGCACATCAAGGCCGACACCACGGCCGAGAGCCTGGCCAAGATGCGCCCGGCCTTCAAGAAGGACGGCGCGGTCACCGCCGGCAACGCCTCGGGCATCAACGACGCCGCTGCGGCCGTGGCCCTGGCCAGCGCCGAAGCAGTGCAGGCACACGGCCTGAAGCCGCTGGCCCGCCTGGTCGCCTACGCCCACACCGGCGTGGAGCCCACCATCATGGGCATCGGCCCCGTATCGGCCACCCGCAAGGCGCTGGAGCGCGCCGGCCTGACCATCGCCGACCTGGACGTGATCGAGGCCAACGAGGCCTTCGCTGCCCAGGCCTGCGCGGTCAACAAGGAGCTGGGCCTGGATCCGGCCAAGGTGAACCCGAACGGCTCGGGCATCTCGCTGGGCCACCCGATCGGCGCCACCGGCGCGGTCATCACCACCAAGGCGGTCTACGAACTGCACCGCACCGGCGGCCGCTACGCGCTGGTGACGATGTGCATCGGCGGCGGCCAGGGCATCGCTGCGATCTTCGAACGCTGCTGATCCCGCTGCCGCTGGCGCCGGACCCGTCCGGCGCCAGGCTCCACAATGCACGACGGCCCGCTTGCGGGCCGTCGGCGTTTTCAGGGCACGGCGATCGCCACCTCAGCGACGGATCAGCACGATCGCCAGCTCGGTCCAGCCGCGTGGATGCGGCACGGCCGGATACGGCGGTGCCGGCCAATTCCAGCGGTCGCTGGGCAGCAGGGCGCGCAGCATGCCGATGTCCAGGTGATACGGCGGCCCGTCGATGCGGCCCGTCGCAGCGCTGGGCCGCAGCACCTGCATCCCCAGCAGTGCGAGCCGGCCACCCGGGCGCAGCCAGCGGTGCAGCTGCGCCGCGTAGGCAGCCCAGTGGTCCGGATGCAGGGCACACCAGCAGGTCTGTTCGTAGACCACATCCAGTGGCTCGGCCGGCTGCCACTGCAGCACGTCGGCCTGCACCAGTTCGTCATCCGGCGGGTTGAAGCCGGCCTGCGCGAGATTCGCGCGGGCCTGGGCGACCGCCGCGGGCGCGTAGTCGATCGCAAAGACCGGCGCACAGCCGGCCTGGCGCAGCGCCAGTACCTCGTGGCCGCTGCCGCAGCCCGGCACCGCGATGCGCTGGCCAGGCGCCAACGTGCCATCGGCCAGCCAGGCCGCCAGCTGCGGGCTGGCCGCGCCGCGGTCCCAGGGCAGGTCCTGCGCTTCGAAGCGCTGCTGCCAGAAATCGACGCTCGGTCCGGCCATGGTCGTCGGCTCTGCTGGAGTCAGGCGCCCACCGGCATGTCGCCGGACTTGGCGATCAGCTCGAAGTGCTCGACCACCGGCGGCTGCGCGAAGAACGGGCCGACGATGCTGCGCCATTCCGAGAAAGCCAGCGAGCCGCGGAAGCCCAGGGTGTGGTCCTCCAGCGTCGCCCACCAGATCATCAGCAGGTAGCGCTCCGGCGTCTCCAGGCTGCGCTGAACTTTGTAGCCCTTGAACCCGTGGGCACGGGCGATGACGGTCTCCACGCCACGGCGGATCTCGGCGTCGAATTCGGCCTGGCGACCGGGCTGGATGAGGATGTCGGCGACTTCCAGGATCATGGTGACTCCAACGAAAGGGATCTGTGCGGGCCGGCCATCCTAACCCCGCCTCCTACAATCCCACCATGGCCCTGCGCTCCACCATCTACAAGGCCGAGTTGGCCGTCGCCGACATCGACCGTGGCTACTACGCCGACCACGCCCTCACCCTGGCCCGCCACCCCTCGGAAACCGAGGAGCGGCTGATGGTGCGCGCCCTGGCCTTCGCGATGCATGCCGACGAACGGCTGAGCCTGGCCGGCGATATCTCCACCGACGGGGAGCCGGCGCTGTGGCGGCGTGATGACACGGGGCGCATCGAGCAATGGATCGAGGTCGGCCTGCCCGATGAGCGCCTGCTGCGCCGCGCCGCCGGCCGGGCCGACGAAGTCATCGTGCTGGCCTACGGCGGCCGCAAGGCCGAGGCCTGGTGGCAGGACAACCGCCGCGACCTGGCCAAGCAGCGCAACCTGACCGTCTGGTTCATTCAACCCGAAGGCTGCGAGGCGCTGACCGCCCTGGCCGAGCGCAGCATGCGCCTGGGCTGCACCCACCAGGAAGGCCACTGGCTGATCAGCAGTGCCAAGGGCAGCGCCGAACTCACGCCGCTGGCCTGGCAGCAGCCGGCACCCTGAGGTCCACCACGGCCCGAGGCCCGATCTCCGGGTCGGCCCGTCGGCTGCTCAGGCCGGCTGGCCGGTGCGGAAGGCGGACACCAGTTCGGTGAGCTGGCGGGCCTGCTGGCGCAGGCTTTCCGCCGCGGCAGCGCTTTCCTCGACCAGCGCGGCGTTCTGCTGCGTACCCTGGTCCAGCGAGACCACCGCCTGGTTGATCTGCTCGATGCCCTGGCTCTGCTGCTCTGTGGCCACATGGATCTCGCCGATCAGGTCGGTGACCTTGCGCACCCGCTCGACGATGTCGTGCATGGTCGCGCCGGCCTCCTCGGCCTGCCGGCTGCCGGCATCCACCCGCGCCACCGAGGTGTCGATCAGGGTCTTGATCTCCTTGGCCGCCGCCGCGCTGCGCTGCGCCAGCGTGCGCACCTCACCGGCCACCACCGCGAAGCCGCGGCCCTGCTCACCGGCCCGGGCCGCCTCCACCGCGGCGTTGAGGGCCAGGATGTTGGTCTGGAAGGCGATGCCGTCGATCACGCCGATGATGTCGGCGATGCGTCGGCTCGACTGGGTGATCTCGCCCATCGTGTCGACCACCCGCTGCACCACCTCGCCGCCCTGCCCGGCGGCCTGCGCGGCATCACTGGCCAGCGAACTGGCCTGGCGAGCGCCGCTGGCGCTGTCACGCACGGTGTCGTTCATCTGGTGCATCTGCGCGGTGGTCTGCTGCAGCGCGCTGGCCTGCTGCTCGGTGCGAGCGGAGAGGTCCTGATTGCCGCCGGCGATCTGGTCGGAGGCCGTGGCCACCCCCTCGGACACATCGCGGATGCGCCCCACCAGCCCGACCAGCGCGCCCTGCATGCGGCCCAACGAGGCCATCACGCTGCCAGCCGGCGCGCGCTCCGCACCGGCGATCGGGCTCAGGTCGCCATCGGCCACCCGGCCGACCACGTCGGACAGCGTCTGCGGCTCGGCCCCCAGCGCATGGGTCAGCCGGCGCGGAATCCACCAGCCGATCCACACCGCCAGCGCCAGCGCCAATCCGGCCGCCCCGAACAGCAGGGTCTGTTCGAAGCGGGCGGCGGCAAAGGACGCTTCGGTCTGGCGCTTTTCGGCGGCTGAGGCGATTTCCTCGTACTCATGCAACACCTTGTTGAGCGCCAGGAGGATCGGGATGCATTCGGCATTGAGCTTCGCGACGGCGGCCTCGACCTCCCCCTTCGTGGCCAGATCCACGACGGCCAATGCCACGGGGGCATAGGCCTGCTCGACACGGTTGATTTCGGCCGCCGCAGCCCGCCCACGGTCACTCATGTCGTCGGCCTGGGCCACCAGCTCGTTGTAGCGCTTCAACAGTTCGACAACCTCGCGGTGGGCGGCGGCGGCGGCGGCGGCCTGAGCGTCCCGATCGGCCGGCGAGGTCGCGACCAGGATGTTGCGCGCGGCCACCGCGCGGTCCTTGATGGCGTGCCCCAGGCTGGCCACGGTGGTGGCACGGGCACCGACGCCGTCGACGTAGTGTTGGAAGCGCTCGTTGCCGGCATCCAGCCCGCGGGCAGCCATGCCGGCAACCAGCAGGGTGGCCAGGGCGAGCCCTCCGAAGCCGAGGGTGAGCTGGCGTCTGACCGTGAGGGAAGGGGGATGGTTCATGATGGGAAACGGCACGTGCCGAATGGATGCGGTTTCAATGGGGCGCCCTATCTTGGCGCTGGCATGAGGCTGTTATCGGCCGAGCAGGGCCGGAATGTCGGGTCAGATCCCCTCCCTCATGCCCCATGCCCCTTGCCCCTTGCCGGTCACCCGCCATGACCGGCTCTGATACAACCTCTCCCCATCCCTCCTCCGCCACCCCGCCGTGCCCCCCTCCGATCTGGTCGTCCTGCGCCCCGAAGGCCTGTACTGCCCGCCGGGCGATTTCTGGATCGACCCCTGGCGGCCGGTGGACCGCGCCGTCATCACCCACGCCCATGCCGACCACGCCCGCGGCGGCCACGCGGCCTACCTGGCGAGCGCCGAGGGGGCCGGTGTGCTGCGCGCCCGGCTGGGCGGCCACATCGCGCTGCAGACCCTGGGCTGGGGCGAGGCCGTCACGCTGGGCGACACCCGCGTCAGCCTGCACCCCGCCGGGCACGTGCTCGGCTCGGCCCAGGTGCGCATCGAGCAGCGCGGCCAGGTCTGGGTGGCTTCGGGCGACTACTTCGCCAGCGGCCATGCCGACGACACCAACCCCACCTGCACGCCCTTCGAGCCGGTGCGCTGCCACTGCTTCATCACCGAGTCCACCTTCGGCCTGCCGGTGTACCGCTGGCGGCCACAGCGCGAGGTGTTCACCGAAATCGATGCCTGGTGGGCCGCCAACGCCGCCGCCGGGCGCGCCAGCCTGCTGCTGGGCTACAGCTTCGGCAAGGCGCAGCGGCTGCTCGCCGGCATCGACCCGGCCATCGGGCCGATCGTCGTGCACGGCGCCGTCGAACCGCTGAACGAGGCCTACCGCGGCGCCGGTATCCCCCTCCCCGCCACGCGGCGCATCGAGGCGCTCGATGCCAGCGCGCTGCGCGGCGCCCTCGTGGTGGCACCGCCCTCCGTGCAGGGCAGCGCCTGGGCGCGGCGGCTGGGCGAGTACAGCGACGCCTTCGCCAGCGGCTGGATGCAGTTGCGTGGGCGGCGCCGGCGCAGCGGCGTGGACCGCGGCTTCGTGCTCAGCGACCACGCCGACTGGCCCGGGCTGCTGCGCGCCATCGCGGCCACCGGGGCCGAGCGGGTCATCGTCACCCACGGCGAGGCGGCGGTGCTGCTGCGCTGGCTGAGTGAACAGGGGCTCCAGGCCGGCAGCTTCGCGACGGCCTATGGCAACGACGATGCCGGCGACGGCGACAACGCGGCCGCCTGACCATGCGCCGCTTCGCCCGCCTCTACCTCGACCTGGACGGCAGCACCGCCACCGGCGCCAAGCTGCAGGCCCTGCAGTCCTACCTGGCCGACACGGCCCGCACCGCGCCGGCCGATGCGGCCTGGGCGGTCTACTTCCTTTGCGGCGGCAAGCCGCGCCAGGTGGTTCCCACGGCCCTGCTGCGCGCCACCGCCTGCGCCCAGGCCGGACTGCCTGACTGGCTCTTCGAGGCCAGCTACCAGGCGGTGGGCGACCTGGCCGAGACCATTGCCCACGTCGTCCCGCCACCCACCCGCCACAGCGAGGCCGGCCTGGCCGAGTGGGTCGAGCAGCGCCTGCTGCCGCTGCGTGGTCTGCCGCCCACCGAGCAGCGGGCCCGGCTGGCCGCCGCCTGGGACGAGCTGGACAGCACCGGCCGCTTCCTGCTGGTCAAGCTGATCGGCGGCGGTTGGCGCGTGGGCGTGAGCAAGCTGCTGGTGCAGCGCGCACTGGCCGAACACACCGGGCTGGACCCCCGGCTGATGGCGCAGCGCCTGGTCGGCTGGACCGATGCCCGCGCCACCCCCAGCGCGGCGGGCTTCACCGCCCTGCTCGCGCCCGCAGACGCCGCAGCGCCTGCGGCCGGCCAGCCCTACCCCTTCTTCCTCGCCCACCCGCTGCCGGTCGACCCCTGCTCCGTGGACGGATCTGCCGCGGCGCTGGGCGATGCCGCCGGCTGGCTGATCGAGTGGAAGTACGACGGCATGCGGGCGCAACTGGTGAAGCGCGCCGGCCAGGTGTGGATCTGGTCGCGCGGCGAGGAGCTGGTCACCGACCGCTTCCCCGAGGTCGCGGGCCTGGCAGCGGCCCTGCCCGACGGCATGGTGCTGGACGGCGAGCTGCTCGTCTGGCACCCCGGCGAGCCCGCACCCGCGCCCTTCCAGTTGCTGCAGCAGCGCATCACCCGCCGCACACTCAGCCGCGCGCTGCAGGCCGCCACGCCGGTGAGCTTCATCGCCTACGACCTGCTCGAAGCGGCGGGCCAGGACCTGCGCGGGCGGCCCCAGCACCTGCGGCGCGCCGCACTGGAGGCGCTGTTCGCTGGCCTGCCAGGCGCCGGCGCGGACCTGGACAGCAGGCCGCCCGATGGGCCCTCCCTGCGCCTGTCACCGCTGCTGCAGGCCGGCAGCTGGGCCGGCTACGCCGCCCTGCGGGCCCGCTCGCGTGAGCGCGGCGTCGAGGGCCTGATGCTCAAGCAGCGCGAGGCACGCTACGGCAGCGGGCGCAGCAAGACCGATGGCCTGTGGTGGAAGTGGAAGGTCGAGCCCCATGCCGTCGACGCGGTGCTGGTCTACGCCCAGGCCGGCCACGGCCGGCGCGCGGGGGTGTACACCGACTACACCTTCGCGGTCTGGAACCGCCCACCCGCCGATGCCGCCGAGGCGCAGGCGGTGGTCGAGGCGATCGCCCGGCGCGAGCCAGCTCCAGCGCGCGACAGTGGCGCCCTGCAGCTGCTTCCCATCGCCAAGGCCTACTCGGGCCTCAGCGATGCGGAGTTCAAGGCGGTCGACCGGGTGATCCGCGCCACCACGCTGGAGCACTTCGGCCCGGTGCGCAGCCTGCGCCCGACGCTGCTGTTCGAGATCGCCTTCGAGGCCATCGCCCCCAGCCCCCGCCACAAGAGCGGCGTGGCACTGCGCTTTCCCCGCATGCTGCGCCTGCGCGACGACAAGCCGCTGCACGAGGCCGACTGCCTCGCCACGCTGCATGCGCTGACGGCACGGAGCTGACGGCGGGGCGGACAGAGGCCCAGGCCAGCCGCCCCGGGCGCTCACCAGCCCGCTCGCAACTCACCCACATCGAACTGCAGCTTGACGAAGCCCTCGGTCATGCGGCGCTCAGTGCCCCCGGCGTCGGCGCGGCTGGCACCCACGTAGAGGACCGTGCCCGCCGAGTGCCGCCAGCTCCAGGTCAGCGAGGCCACGCGCTGCGTCGGCTCGGCCTGCGTGCCACGCTCCAGCCGGCTGCGCTGGGTGATGGCGCGCAGGTGGTTGCGCGCGTCGAAGTGCCACACCGCCAGCCACTGCATCGCGCTCTCGCGGTAGCCCGGCCGGTCGCCGCCCCACAACCGCGCCGTGGACAGGGTCGGCTCCAGCTCCAGGCGCGGCAGCGGGCGCAGCCGCATGAAGAGGTAGCTGCGCTGGCCCGGCCGCACCACGCCCTGGTCGGCATCGGTCAGCCGGCCCTGCGTCAGGTTGGCCTCCAGGTGCGACAGCCAGGGCGCCGGCGAGAGGATGAAGCCCGCCGTGGTGTAGCGTTCCGCCAGCAGCGGCGAATCGGCCGCCAGCCGCTGGCGCTCGTGCCCGAACCACTGCAGCCAGCCCTCGAAGTTGCGCGCCCCGTTCACCCACAGGCCCGGGCGCACGCGCTGCTGGATCACCTGACCGGTGAGCCGGTCGCGTACCTGCAGCAGCTCGACGTTGGGCCAGACCTCGTTGAGGCCGATGCCGCGCAGCGCCGGCAGGTCGCGCCAGGCCCGCGAGAGCCAGCCCTTGTACTGGCGCACGCCGGACTGGCCGACGAAGCCGCTGTCGGCACGGAAGCCGCGGTCGATGTCGTCCACGCCCAGGTGGGCCTCCAGCGTCTCGCTGTTGTAGTAGGCGCGCGTGAACACCCGGTCACCCGCCACCGCCTGCCCCGCCTGCGCCAGGCGCAGCTCACCCTGCGCATCCGGCTGGGCCGTGGTGCGCGCGTGCAGCCACTGCGCGTGCAGCCGCCAGCCCTCGGCAAAGGACCAGTTCAGGTCCGGCCCCACCACCTCGTTGCTGCCACGCTCGCCGTCGTAGCGCCGCGCCGCCGCCACCAGGCCGCCCTGCAGGCCTGGGCGGTCGGCACGCAGGCGCGCCACCAGCGCGCTGGAGCCTGGCTGCTCGGCGTAGCCGGTGCCGTAGGGCCCGGGCAGCAGGACGAGGCCGCCGCCCCGATCGTCGATCGCCATCGCCGTGCCCGCCACGCTGGCCGAGCGCCAGGTACCGCGCAGTCCCCAGCGCGGCTGCGTCAGGCTGCGGGTGTACAGCGCCTCGGTCGGCGAGCGCAGCAGGTCGCTGGACTCGAAGAAGAAGGGCCGCTTCTCGCTGAGCTGCAGGGCGTAGCGCTGATTGCCCTTGAGCTGGGGCACATCCAGCGCCACCTGCGAGAAATCCGGGTTCAGCGTGGCGTCCACCACCAGCTCGGCCGTGGCACGCCACTTGGCATCCAGGCTGGCGTCCCACTGGGTGCCGACGGCGCTGTCGTGCCGGGCCGTGAGGCTGGGCCGCAGGGTCAGGAAGTGGTGTGCCGCCGGCAGCTGCACACCCTCCAGCCGCGGCATCGTCTGGATGAAGCTCGGCGCGTCGCGCGGCACCGGCGCGGAGGTGAGGAGGTGGAACTGCTCGCGCGGCAGGCGCCGCGCCACCAGCATGCGCCAGATGGCGGACGGGTCCTCCGAGAATCGCAGCGAGGCGAAGGGCAGCCGCAGCACGGCCGTCCAGCCCTCGGCGCCATGGTGCACCGCGCCATCCCAATCGAAATCGGGCGCGAAGTCCTCGGTGTCGTCGTCGGCGGTGTACATGCCGTCGCCCAGGCTGCCCGAGGCGCCGATGCGGAAGAACTGTGCCGCGCGCCGGTGGCCGATCGCATCCAGGTGCACCACCACGAAGTCCTGGGTGCGAAACACCTGGTCGTGCCGCACCAAGGGGGCACGGATCTGCCCGGGCGCGTCGTCGAAGGCCGTGATGCCGACGTAGATCGCCCGGTCGTCGAACAGCACCTGCACCCGCGTGCGCTGTACGGGCGGCGCGCCGAACTGCGGATCCTTCTCGACGAAGCCCTCGAACGCCGGCGCGCGCTGCCAGGCCGGGTGGTCCAGGCGGCCGTTCAGCCGGATCTGCTCGCCCGCGCCGAGCCGCACCGCGTACACCGGCGGGAACTCGACCACGGCCGCCGCGGGCGCTGGCACTGGCACAGGAGCCGGCTCGGCCTGCGCAGCCAGAAGCTGGGCCGCCGCCGGACCGCTCAACCAGGCCGCCACGGCAACACACAAGAGGCCGCGGGGGCAGCGGCGCCACGAGAACGGAGAAATCGGCATAGCGGGCGATTGTCGTGCGCCAGGTGCCGGGAGCACCAGGCCGGGTTGCCCCGATCGATCGCCGAGGCCAACAACAAACGCCGCATCGTGCCGGTGATCGGACGATCGCGCACCCGCGCGGCTCGGTCCAATCGATGCTGGCGGTTGGCTTCAACCCCGCCCCTTCGCACCTACGCCCGAGCCAGGAACCCGGGCTGATTGCACGCCGGCACGGGTCAAGTCCATGCGACCGCGGCCGATTTCCAGGTCTTTCAGTCCCTTTCACGGAGCCCTTTCATGCCCATCCAGCGTCGTCACCTCCTTGCCACTGCCACGGTCTTCTGCGCCACCGCACTCGCCACCCTCGCCCCTGCGGCCTTTGCCGCGGAAAGGGGCACCCGCGACGAAGCCAAGGTGCTGAGTGACGCGGTCACCGCCCACGTGAAGAAGGTCGGCGTCGAGCAGGCCGCCAAGGACCTGTCCGCCGACCGGGCCAAGTGGACCAACAAGGACCTGTTCGCGTTCGTGCAGGACTTCAATGGCGTGATTCGCTACCACCTGAACGAAAAGATGATCGGCAAGAATTTCCTGGAGGTGAAAGATGCCTCGGGCAAGGAGTTCGCCAAGGAAATGGTGACCGTGGCCAAGGGTGGCAAGCCCGGCTGGGTGGACTATGAATGGGCCCACCCGGTGACCAAGAAGGTGGAGGACAAATCCGCCTACATCCAGCGCGTGCCTGGCACCGAACTGCTGGTGGGCGTCGGCTTCTACCGCTGAACCCGCACCCTGGCCCACCGCCAGGCCCCCTTGTGACCACGACGGCCTCGCCGGCTGCCTGACCCCCATGTCCAGATTCCTCCACGACCTGCCCATCGCCGCCAAGGTGGCGCTGGCACCGCTGTTGGCCATCGCCTGCCTGGTCGCCGTGTCCGCGGTCGGGCGACTGTCGAACCAGGCCAGCAGTGCGGCGCTGCGCTCGCTCAGCCAGGAGCAACTGCCCCGCATCGAGGTGGTCGCGAAGTTGAAGACCCGTGTCGTCCAGCTCGACGCCATGGTGATGCGCAGCCTGGCCTACGAAGGCTCGGGCATGAAGGCGGCCCGGGTGGAAGCCATCGACCGGGCGATCGTCGAGGAACTGAAGGCGGTGCAGGCCCACGTCGGCCAGCTCATGCAGGCCGCCCCGCCCCAAGAGCGGGTGCTCTACGAAAGGCTGCAGAAGTCGCTCGCCGGGTTCGCCAAGCTGGCGCTGGACACCCTGGACATGAAGTCCAGCGGCCTGTCGCAGGCGGCCATGCTGATGACCTCGGCCGAGGAGGAACACGCTCGCCTGTCGGAAGCCGTCGAGAAGCTGGTCGCCACGGTGAATGGCCGCATCCAGGCCGAGGTCGAGCAGGCCAACACCACCGCGGCACGGGCCGACTCGGTGACCCTGGCGGTCCTCCTGGGCGCCCTGCTGGTGTCGGGCGCGATCACCTGGCTGTGCATCCGCCTGATCGTGCGGCCGCTGCAGGGCGCCGTGCACCTCGCACGAGACATCGCAGCCGGCGACCTGACGCGGCGCGTCGAACACACCAGCCGCGACGAGACCGGCCAGGTGCTGGACGCCATGCAGGACGTGGCCCAGCGCCTGCGCGGCCTGATCGGCCAGATCCAGGCGGCCGCACAGCACATCGAAGGCGCCTCCACCGAGATCACCCAGGGCAACCAGAACCTGTCGATCCGCACCGAGCAGACCGCCTCCGAGCTGCAGCAGACCGCCTCGACGATGGAGCACCTGGCCGGCCAGATGCTCGACAGCAGCCAAGGGGCCGCGCAGGCCCACCAACTGGCGGCGCGGGCCGCGGACATCGCCCGCCAGGGCGGCGGTGCGGTGAAGGAAGCCGTGAGCTCGATGGAGCAGATCGCTGCCCAGGCGGTGCGCATCCGCGACATCGTCGGCGTGATCGACTCGCTGTCCTTCCAGACCAACATCCTCGCGCTCAACGCCGCCGTCGAGGCGGCCCGGGCGGGCGAGCACGGCCGGGGCTTCGCGGTGGTGGCCGAGGAAGTCCGGGCGCTGGCGGGGCGCAGCGCGGCATCGTCCAAGGAGATCCGCGCACTGATCGGCGACTCGGTCGATCAGGCCGACGCCGGGTCACAGAAGGCCCAGGCCGCCGGCCAGATCATGGGCGAGATCGTGCGCGCCATCGAGGACGCCAGCGGGCTGATCACCACCATCGCCCAGACCAGCCAGGAGCAGGCCGGCGGCGTTGCCTCGGTCAGCGAGGCGGTCAGCCGCATGGACAGCAACACCCAGCAGAACGCCGCGCTCGTCGAGCAGGCGGCGGCGGCAACCGAGTCGCTGCAGGAACAGGCGCGGGCGCTGATGCACTCGCTGGCGGTGTTCCGAACGGCCTGAATGCGCAGGCCGTGCCATCCAAGCGCCGCGCGGCCTCCGGGCCGGCGCGGCGCGTTCACGCCATCACTTGCCGCCGCGCAGCTCGACCCCCGCACACTGCAGCGCCTGGCCGGCTGGCGCCGCGAAATGCTCAACGCCGGGCTGCACGACCCGGCGCTGGAGTGGCTCAACCCGGCGCCCTCGTCGCTGGCCGAAGGCGCGCGCATGTTCGAGCAGATCGCCGCCCACCGCCCGGCCGGCAAGCCGCCGGTCGACGCCATCTTCTTCTGCAACGACGACCTGGCGCAGGGTGCGCTGCTGGCCGCCCTGCGGCTGGGCGTGGCGGTGCCGGCGCAGATCGCCATCGCCGGCTTCAACGACCTGACCGGCAGCGACCAGATGGTCCCGCCGCTGACCACCGTGCGCACCCCGCGCAGCGAGATGGGCCGTGCGGCAGCGCAGATGCTGCTCGGGCTGATGCGTGGCGAGACACCGCCGGCGCCCGGCCTGGACCTGGGCTTCGAGCTGGTGGTGCGCGGCAGCAGCTGACGCTTCGCGCGCGCCGGCTGCACTGGCAGGCCGCCGGAGCGGTTCGGCCCGTTCAGCCTCAAGCCCCGTGGCCCATCGCCGATAAAACAGACGAGCGGACAGGTGAGCCGCCCTGGTGAGGCTTGTTTGAACGATTCTTCCCCCCCCGTGCAGCAGGGATGGGGCTTCCGGTGGAAAGGAGGCCCGCAGGCACCTCGCGGCAGCATGGCGGCACGCCTGTCCGACGACGCCCAGCGGCTGGCCACGCGCGGGATGGTGTGGGTGGCTGCTCTCTCGCTCGCGGTCGCGGGCTGGCTGCTGTGGCAACGCGGCGACGCCGCGCTCCGGCTCGCCGGCAGCGAGCTGCGGGGAGAACTCGCCGCCGGCCTGGAGGGCCTCCACGGCGGGCAATCGGAGATGGTGCGGCACGGCCGCGTGCGCCAGGCGGCGCAGGACGGCCCCGGTAGCCTCGCTGCGACGATCGTATCGGCCGATCTGGCCGAGTACCAGAAGACACACCCGGCCGTGACAGGCATCTGGCTGCTCGACGACAGCGCCAACGTGGTCGTGCAGCAGCTGGGCGGGGCCCCGGCCGGCTCGGCACCGGGGCTGCCCGCGCGGGTGCACGCCATGGCGCAGGCGGCCATGCTGACCGCCGGCCTACAGACTGGCTGGCACCAGGACGCCTCCCACCGCCAGCTCCTGCTGGCGCAGCCGGTGCGGTTCAACGGCTCGCGCCAGATCGACGGTGCGCTGGTCAGCGCGGTGTCGATCGACGCCCTGCTCCAGCCGCTGCAAGCCCGGCTGGAGCCATCGATGCGGGTCGACGTGCTGACGGCAGCGGCGGGGGGGCTCGAATCGCCGCGCGCCGGGACCCGCACAGCGACCTGGCCCATCCAGCTGCGCAGCGCGCCCCAGGGACACAGCCACGCGCTGACGCTGCAGGTCTCCCAGCCCTGGTGGTCCACCTTGTGGCCGACGCTCTGGCTCGCTGCCGCCTATGCGCTGGTGGGCACGCTGCTGGTGATGTGGGTTCGGCGCCGCGTGCTGGCGCAGGCCCTGCAGGCCGTGCAGCCACTGCAGGCCCTGCGCGACGCGGCGGCACAGGTTGCGGAGCATGGGCTGGTCGACATCCCGGAGATGTCGGTGCAGTCGCTGCTGGACGGCGGCGGTGAAGTGCAGGACCTCGCGTCGAGCTTCGCCGACATGCTCGAACGGCTGTTCAAGGCTCAGATGGTGCTCGAACAGACCGTTGCCAGCCGCACCGCCGAGCTGACCCTCGCCAAGGGCCGGCTCGACAGCACCCTGGCCCATCTGGCCGACGGCGTCTACTCGCTGGCGCCGGACCGGCAGACCCTGCTTTTCGCCAGCCCGCCGGTCCAGCGCCTGCTCGGCCTGGAGGCGGGCGAGCCGCCGATGGTGCGCGCCACGATGGAGCGGCTGCTTGACGCACGTGGACGTGCTGAACTGGAGCGCGCACACCAGCAGGCCCTCGAGCACGGCAGCGCCATGGCCCGCCTGACGATCCAGCGGGCCGACGGCCTGCGCTGGCTGGAAGACCGCATGACGGCGGTCAGGGATGCGGACGGCCAGCTGCTGCACTTCGACGGCATCCTCAGCGACGTCACCGAGCGCCGGGCCATGTTGGCCGACCTGCGGCTGCGCAACCGTGCGATCGACGCCAGCCACAACGGCATCGTCCTGGTGGACGTGCGCAACCACGGCCACCAGGTGGTGTTCACCAACGAGGGCTTCAGCCGCATGACCGGGTACCGCCGCGAGGAGGTGATCGGCCGGTCGTTGGCCTTCCTGCAGGGTACGGAGCGCAACCAGGCGGCCAACCAGCAGATCCGCGCCGCGCTGGCGTCGGGCGAGCCCTGCCGGGTGCTGATCAGCAACTTCCGCAAGGACGGCCGGCGCTTCGACAACGACCTGTCGATCGCACCGGTGCATGACGAACACACCGGCGAGGTGACCCACTACGTCGGCGTCAGCAGCGACGTCACGGAGCGCCTGCTGGCCGAGCGGCTGTTGCGCGACCAGTTCGCCCGTTTGGACACCATCTTCGCGCTCAGCCCGGACGGCTTCGTCTCCTTCGACCGCCAGGGCCGGGTCGCCGCCGCCAATCCCGCCTTCGAGACCATCATGGGCCTGGGGCGCAGCGAACTGATCGGGCTGGCCGGCAGCGACTTTGATGCCCGCCTGGCCGAACGGGTCGCGCAGCTCAACCCGCCCGGCATGGCGCAGTGGCACCGCGAGCACACGGCCACCGACGGCGGCGACGCGAGGACCGACGTGCTGGTGCTGCACGGCCCGCCGCAGCGCGTGGTGCTGTGCAGCCGGCGCGACTGCAACGCACCCAACGTCTCCCGCGTGCTGCACCTGCGCGACATCACCCGCGAGACCGAGGTGGACCGCATGAAGAGCGAGTTCCTGTCCACCGCGGCGCACGAGCTGCGCACGCCGATGGCCAGCATCCGCGGCTTCTCGGACCTGCTGATGCTGCGCAAGTTCGACGAGGAGCGCACCCGCGACCTGTTGCAGACCATCAACCGCCAGTCGATCTGGCTGACCGACATGGTCAACGAGCTGCTCGACCTGGCGCGCATCGAGGCCCGCAAGGGCAAGGACTTCCAGCTCGAAGTCACCCAGCTGCGCGATGCCGCCAATGCCGCGGTGAAGAGCCTGCTGGTGCCCGGCGACGAGCGCCGGGTGCGCTGCCAGCTCGCGGACGACCTGCCGCCCGTGCGCGTGGACCGGGCCAAGATCCAGCATGCGCTGACCAATGTGCTGTCCAACGCCTACAAGTACTCTCCGGCCGGCGGCGAGATCGAGCTGCGGCTGCTGCAGCGCCCGCAGCCCGAAGGCAGCTCTGGCGGCACTCCGCAGGTGGGCATTGCGGTGCGCGACCAGGGCATCGGCATGGCGCCTGAGCACGCTGCGCGGGCCTTCGAGCGCTTCTTCCGCGCCGACAGCTCAGGCAGCATCCCCGGCACCGGGCTGGGCCTGGCGCTGGTCAAGGAGATCGTCGAGCTGCACGGCGGCCAGGTCGAGCTGCACAGCGAGCTGGGCGTCGGCACCACCGTGACGATGTGGCTGCCGGCCTGGGACAAGGAAACGGTCGACGGCTGACCGGTGGCGGTTGACCGGTGGCTGCTGGCGGCCGGTGGCCGGTGGCCGGCGCCACAGCTACGGGCCGTCACCCCCCTGCGCCCGCCGGCCCCTTCGCCCATGCCGCACGCAGGCCGGCAGCGGCTGCAGCCGGATCATCGGCGGCCAGCAGCGTCTGCTGGATCTGCGCGGGCGACAGCGCCTGCGCCGGGTAGTCCACCAGCAGCGGCTCGACCACGCCCGCCGCCGCCGGGAAGAAGCGCAGGAACAGCCCGCGCAGCTGCTCGGCCGTCGCGTTGCCCAGCTCCACCGCCAGGTCGACGCGCCCGGGGCGGATCAGCGCCGCGTCCAGCCGCTCGTGGTGGTTGGTGGTCAGCACCACGATGCGGCCCTCCTGCGCCGCCACGCCGTCCAGCGCGTTCAGCAGGCCGGAGAAGCTGACCTCGATGCGCGCGTCCTGCTTCTCGCGCGCCACGAAGAAGGCGTCCACATCCTCGATCAGGATCAGCGAGCGCGGCGGCGTGCGCTGCAGCAGCTCGGCCATGCTGTGGTCGTTGAGCTTGGGGTTGGTCAGCGACAGCGTGCAGAGCTTGAGCCGCAGCTCACCCGCCAACGCGTAGGCCACGCTGGTCTTGCCGGTGCCGGGCGGGCCGTAGAGCAGGTAGCCACGCCGCCAGGGGATGCCCAGCTGCGCGTACCACTCGCGCCGGGCGAAGAAGCCGTGGATGTCGTCGCGCAACCGGGCGGCGACGCCCGCATCCAGCACCACCGAGTCCAGGCTGCGGCGCACCTTGCTGTCGGCCAGCCGCCAGTCCTCGCCCCAGCGGTCCACGGTGTAGAGCGACAGCCGGTGCGCCCGCTTGGCCTCGGCATGGCGCAGCGCGCCTTCCAGCACCTCCTCCAGCAGCCGGCGCGGGGCGAACAGGGCGCTGAGGTGGAAGGTCTCGACCACCTGCAGGTTGACCACGATCTCCCGGCGCAGCCACATCAGCCGGCCGCGGTAGATGAACAGGTGGAAGCCCGGCGCCGGGCTGTACTGCAGCGTGGGTGCACCATCGGCCGCCTCGTCCTCGCCCTCGGCCACCGCCGGGTCGCCCTTCACCACCGTGAACCAGCGGCTGCGCTGGCCGAACTGCTGGTCGTTCAGCCAGCCGACAAAGGCCGGGAAGAGGTCATTGCGGCTGTCCAGCGTGGCAGTGACCACCAGCGCGCGCTGGATCTGCGACCAGAGCAGGCCGGGCACATGGCGCAGCGAGGCCGCCAGCACCCCCACCAGCCCCAGCGCAACGCCGCCGGCGAAAACCTGGTTCTCGAACTGCTGGCGCAGCGCCTCGACAAGATGGGTCCACATAGGGTCACAGGGTCCTCGCGCCCGTCGCGGGATGCGGCGGCCACCGGCTGCAACGCACCGGGCCGCCCCGGGGTGGACAGCCGGCCGCGGCCGGACTGTAAGCTGCGTCCTGACACCCATCGCCCAACCCGCCCGGCTCACGACTGCCATGTTCCCCACCGACATCCTGCTCGCCTACCTCGCCGCGGTGCTCGTGGTGGTCATCGCCCCCGGCCCGGACCACCTGCTGGCAATCAGCCGCGGCCTGAGCCAGGGCCGGCGGGCGGCGGCGCTGTCCTCGCTGGGCGCCGGGCTGGGCATCGGCGCCGGCCTGACCTTCTTCGCCACCGGGCGGTCGATCCTGGCGCTGGAACGGCGGCGCTGAGCGTGGCGGACAGCCGCGCCTGCCAGCGGCGACAATCACGGGTTGGCGTCGCCCGGCGACGCCCCCGAACACGCCCTGCACCATGTCCGACCTCGCCACCGACATCCGCCGCCGCCGCACCTTTGCGATCATTTCGCACCCCGACGCGGGCAAGACCACGCTGACCGAGAAGCTGCTGCTGTTTTCCGGCGCGATCCAGATCGCCGGGTCGGTGAAGGCGCGCAAGGCCTCGCGCCACGCCACCTCGGACTGGATGGAGATCGAGAAGCAGCGCGGCATCTCGGTGGCCTCCTCGGTGATGCAGATGGAGTATGGCGACTGCGTCATCAACCTGCTCGACACCCCCGGCCACCAGGACTTCTCGGAAGACACCTATCGGGTGCTGACCGCGGTGGACGCGGCGCTGATGGTGATCGACGCGGCCAACGGCGTGGAGCCGCAGACGCGGCGGCTGCTGCAGGTCTGCCGCGCGCGCAACACGCCCATCATCACTTTCGTCAACAAGATGGACCGGGAGGTGAAGGAGCCCCTGGCGCTGATGGACGAGATCGAGCAGGAGCTGGGCATGACCGTCGTGCCCTTCACCTGGCCGGTGGGCATGGCCAAGTTCTTCCACGGCGTGATGGACCTGCGCCGTGACCAGATGCGCCTGTTCGAGCCCGGCGAGGACCGCGCCGGTGGC
>Ga0073899_10001258_pt1 | contig 23252 bp, 21 predicted proteins | sample KloWWTmetaKNB5Ph_FD_88975 | JGI IMG/M metagenome (GOLD analysis project Ga0073899, IMG submission 88975) | Active sludge microbial communities from Klosterneuburg, Austria, studying microevolution and ecology of nitrifiers - Klosterneuburg... | ecosystem: Engineered > WWTP > Aerobic digester >... | reverse complement strand
TCATCGGGGCAATCTGTTGCATCAGGCGCTCGACGAGCTCCTGCGCGCCACAGATGGGCAGCGCCGGGATATCGTAGATCGGCTTGTCGGGGTACAACTCCGCACACTGGCCGCCCGGGTGCTGCAGGGTGTCAACGACGTGGCTCTTGATGCCGAGCAGGCCGAGTTCGAAGACCTGGAACAGGCCGGCGGGGCCGGCGCCGACGATCAGGGCATCGGTCTCGAGGGGGGTGGCAGGGGTGCTGGGTACAGTCAAGGGGGGAACCTCCGGCAAAACTCCTCGAATTCTAGCGGATCCGGTCGCCTGGCCCCACGAACAGATGGTGCTCCGGCCGGTGTTGCTGCGGGTTTACCGCAACGGCTGCGGAAGATTCGGCTTGAAAGCTTGGCCCAGCTTAGACAAATTCTCATCCTTGACGCACATCAAGGCAGATGGGCGGGTCAGGCAGCAGGCTGATTCCGCTCCCGACAGCGCAGGAACGCCGATGAACTCGCACCAGATCCGGTTCGACGAAGACCTAGTCCGCCGCTACGACCGCTCCGGTCCGCGCTACACGTCGTACCCGACGGCCGTTCAGTTCTCGGACCGTTTCGGCGTCAACGAGTACCGGGCCGTCGCCGTGGCCAGCAACCAGGACCCGATCCCGCGGCCACTGTCGCTGTACGTGCACATCCCGTTCTGCTCGAGCCCTTGCTTCTACTGCGGCTGCACCAAGGTGATCACCCGCAACCACGAGAAGGCCGAGGCGTACCTGTACCGGCTGCATCGCGAGATCGAGATGCAGGGTGATCTCTACGATCGCGACCGCGTCGTGGAACAGCTGCACTTCGGCGGCGGCACACCCACGTTCCTGACGTCGCTCGAAATCGAGCGGCTGGTCGAGAAGATGGGGCAGCATTTCCAGCTGTCGTCAGACGAAGGCCGCGAGTATTCGATCGAGCTCGACCCGCGCACGATCACGACCGACACCCTGCGCGATCTGTATCGCATCGGCTTCAACCGCTGCAGTCTCGGCATCCAGGACTTCGATCCGGCCGTGCAGGAAGCCGTGAACCGCGTGCAGTCCGTGCCCGACACGCTGCGGTTGATCCGCGAAGCGCGCGAGTTCGGCTTCAACTCCGTCAGCGTCGACCTGATCTACGGCCTGCCGAAGCAGTCAGTGCAGGGTTTCGCGAAGACACTCGACACGGTGCTCGCGGCGCGGCCGAATCGCTTTGCCGTGTATGCCTACGCGCACCTGCCGCAGATGTTCAAGCCGCAGAAGCAGATCAAGGTCGAGGACCTCGCCACACCCGAGACGCGCCTGCAGCTGCTCGAGCTCACGATCGACAAGCTCTCGGCGGCCGGCTACATCTACATCGGCATGGATCACTTTGCCCTGCCCGACGACGAACTCGTGCAGGCGCAGGAGTCCGGCACCATGTACCGGAATTTCCAGGGCTACTCGACGCGCGGCTACTGCGACCTGGTGGGCCTGGGCGTGAGTTCGATCGGCAAGGTCGGCGACCACTACATCCAGAACCTGAAGACGCTGCCCGAGTACTACGGCGCGATCGACCGCGGCGAACTGCCCGTGCACCGCGGCTACACGATGACGGGCGACGACGTCATCCGCCGCGACGTGATCCAGCAGATCATGTGCTACGGCGTGCTCGACTACGACGCCACCGCGAAGCGCCACAACATTGACTTCCGCCGGTACTTCGCCAGCGAACTCGCAGCACTCGAACCGATGGTCAAGGACGGCCTCGCGGAATTCGCCGCGCCTGGATTGCGCGTGCTGCCGTCCGGCCGCCTGCTGCTGCGTCACCTCGCGATGGCCTTCGATGCGTATCTGCCGTCGGTGCAGGCGTCGGGGCAGCGTTTCAGCAAGGCGATCTGACGCTTCGCCCGGAAAGGCAGACACGCGCTCGATGCAAGCAACCGATCGGGGGCCTTCCCCCGAGCTTGGAAAGGCAGACACGCGCTCGATGCAAGCAACCGATCGGGGGCCTTCCCCTGAACTTGGCAAGGCAGACACGGGCTCGATGCAAGCAACCGATCGGGGGCCTTCCCCCGAGCTTGGAAAGGCAGACACGCGCTCGGGGGAAGGCCCCCGATCGGTTGCTTGTGATACGCGGCGCCTGCACGACTCGTCGGGCGGTACAGCGATACGCCGGAACGGGCGGCATCCCAGGCCCGACGACTCGCACGGCGCATGCAACCTGACACAAAGCGATCGGAGCGCTGCGGTTCGAGTCTGCGTTCCAACGAACTTGATGCTGCAGACGCAGTGTCGCGAGTGATTGATCCGGGGCCTTTCCCCGAGCGCGTGTCTGCCTTTCCAAGCTCGGGGAAAGGCCCCGGATCAATCGGTCGCAGCCAGCGCGTGTCTGCCTTTCCAAGCTCGGGGGAAGGCCCCCGATCGGTTGCTTGCATCGAGCCCGTGTCTGCCTTGATAAGCTCGAGGAAAGGCCCCGGATCAATCGCTCGCAGCCAGCGCATGACAGGGCCGCAGCCGTGACATCGGCGCGGACCGGGCAACCGGCCGGGCAGGCACGTTAAGCTTCGACAGGACCGCGGCCGCATCCAGCTGCACAAGGTATTTCATGCGCGCAAACGACCCGACCGCCAGCCCGGAAATTCCGCTGCTGGCTGCCCCGCACCGGACGCTGTTCTTCGCCGGGCTGGTCAGCCTGCTGGCCGCCAGCACGTGGTGGGGCCTGCACCTGCTGGCCCGCTCGACGGGCACGCCGGTCTTCGCGCTGGCATTGCAGCCCGCGCCGATCTGGGCGCACGCCTACCTGATGCTGTTCGCCGTTTTTCCGACGACATTTTTCGGTTTCCTGTTCACGGTGTTCCCCCGCTGGATGAACGGGCCACTGGTCACGCGGGCCGAGTACGTCGCGACCGCGTCGCTCTTCGCGACAGGCACCCTGCTCTGGCTCGCAGGAACGTTCGCGGGAACCACGTTGCTGCTGCTGGCCTGCCTGGCGACCGGCGCGGGGCTGCTGTTCGGCACGGTGTCATTGTTCCGGGTGCTGCTCGCTGCGCCGCAAGTCGTGTCGCACGCCGTCGTCGTGCTGGTCGGACTCTGTGTGCAGTGCGTCGCGCTGGCGGGCTTCGCCTTCGGCCTGGTCGAGTCGAACGATTTCGCGCTGCACTTCGCGGTGCGCGCTTCGTTGTGGGGCGGGCTGCTGCCGGTGTTTTTCGCCGTATGCCACCGCATGGTCCCGTTCTTCTCGCAGGGCGCCATCCCGGGCTACGTGCCATGGCAACCCACGTGGGTGCTCGTGGCAGTGGTGGGCCTCGCCTACCTGCGGCTGCTCCTTGGTACGGCAGGCGCGCTCGCAGCGCTGCCGGTCGTGGACGCTGCTGTCTTCCTGCTCACAGCGCGGTGCGCACTGCGCTGGACGTCATTGCGCGCGCGGGGCAATCCCTTGCTGTGGACTCTGTACGCCGGCTTCGCATGGCTGCCGATCGCGCTGCTGTTGCAGACCGTCCGCGACGGCGCCTTCGCCCTGACGGGCGCCTGGGCCCTCGGGCGCGCGCCGATCCACGCCCTCGGCATGGGATTCTTCGGCGGCATGCTGGTCGCGATGGTGACGCGCGTGACGATGGGACATTCCGGCCGGCCGCTGAGCATGGATCGCATCACGGTAGCCTGCTTCGTTGCGCTGCAACTGGGCGCAGCGAGCCGGGTGCTGAGCGAAGTCGTTACGGCTCCAGGCGCAGTGCAGTGGTTCCTGCTCGGCAGCATTGCCCTCTGGCTGGGCGCCGTCGCCGTCTGGGTGGGTCGCCTCGGCGGCATCTACCTTGCGCCGCGCATCGACGGCAAGCCGGGCTGATGGCCGAGTATTACCTCGCGTTGCGGCACGCGCACATCGGGTTCGTGATCCTGTCGATCGGCTTGTTCGTGCTGCGCGGCGGCCTGATGCTGATCGATTCACCGCAGGTGCAGTCCGCCTGGCTCCGCTACCCGTCGTACGCGATCGACACCCTGCTGCTGACAGCGGCACTGATGCTGACGTCGGTCGTCCACCAGTACCCGTTCAGCAACGGCTGGCTGACGATGAAAGTTGTGCTGCTTGTGGTTTACATCGTGCTCGGCAGCATCGCGCTCAAGCGCGGCCGGACACGGCGAATCCGGATCGCCGCTTTTGCGGCAGCCCTGCTCACGGTCGGCTTCCTGGTCACGGTGGCGCGCGCCCACCATCCCTTGGGGCTTTTCGCCAGTCTGGCTACCTGACAGGGACGCCGGCCACCAAGCCCCCCCACCCCGCGGGGGAGGGGGGGGTCGCCCTCGCCCTCGCATCCCGGCATCATGCCCGTCGGTGAGTCCTTACTGCGCCAACCGCCACGGTTGCCGCACACTCGCGACCAGGAAAATGAGCCTCAACGACAGCAACGCCCTGGCGGGCATCCGCACGCACCACCTGTTTGCCGGCCTGTCCCCGGCCCAGTTGCAGCGCGTGCTGAGTACCGCGTACATCGAGGAAGCCGAATCCGGACAGCTCCTGTTCGACCGCGGCCAGCCGGCCATGCATTTTTACGTCGTGGTCGAGGGTCAGGTGAACCTGGTCCTCTACTCCAAAACCGGCGAGGAGAAAATCGTGGACATCCTCGGCCCGGGACAGAGTTTCGCCGAGGCCGTCATGTTCATGTCCGGCCCCGCCTATCCGGTCTCTGCGCTGTCAGCGTCACGGGCACGGATAGCGAAGTTTTCCAGCGCCGACTACCTGGCGATACTGCGGGAAAGTCCGGAAACCTGTCTGCGCATGCTCGGACACCTGAGCCAGCGCCTGCACATGCGCATCCGCGAAATCGAGTACCTGACGCTCGAAAGCGCCACCCACCGCCTCGTGCGCATGATCGACGGCCGGTTGCCCCTCGACACGGACGGACCCGCCGAAATCCAGTTGCAGGAGTCGCGGCAGGAAATCGCGTCGCGATTGTCGATGAAACCCGAGACCCTGTCCCGGATCCTGCGCGCCCTGTCCGACAATGGTGCAATCGCCGTGCAGGGCCGGACGTTGCAGGTGCCGAGCCGGCACAGGCTGCTGGCACTGCTGGACACGGCCGCGTAAGCGTATTCGCCACGAAGCCTTGATCCGGGTCAAGGCACCCAGTTCGGTCGGGCCCTAGAGTCCTGACCATTGCACGATCTGACAATTCCCTGCCGGGAAAGGACGAGGAGAAAGTAATGTTCAACGCCAGTCGCACCCCTGCCGCACGGGCAGCATGGTGGCTAGCCATCCCGATCAGCGCATCACTGGGCGCCGGCGCCCTGGCGCAGCAGCCCTCCGCCAGCGGCAGTTCGCCGCAGGTGCATCAGGCTGAGGTCGCCGGGGCAGCCGGAATCTCGGCGCAGGTGAAGGCCGGCGAAAGCACGTTCCAGACGGTGTGCCTCGCCTGCCACCAGGCCGACGGCAAGGGCATCCCAGGCGCCTTCCCGCCGCTCGCCGGCTCCGACTACCTGCTCGGCGACAAGGATCGCGCGGTGGGCGTGGTCGTGCGCGGCCTCGAGGGCGAAGTCGTCGTGAACGGGGTCAAGTACAACTCCGTGATGCCGGCCATGACGCAGCTGTCGGACCAGGAGATCGCCGACGCCCTGACCTACGCGATGAACTCGTGGGGCAACCAGGGCGGTGCGGTAGCGGTCGCACAGGTCGCAGCCGTGCGTGCCAAGGCGGCCGCGGAGCCCAAGTCGGCCTCCTCGCCGACGCAGCACCCGACGACCACGGCCGAGCTCAAGTACGCAGGCGCCCCGTCTCCAGCCGGTGCGGCCGGCGTCAAGATCCTCGTGACGCCCGGTGCACCGAACATGACGGAGCCCGAGTTCAAGCACGCGCAGCAGATCTATTTCCAGCGCTGCGCCGGCTGCCACGGCGTGCTGCGCAAGGGCGCCACCGGCAAGCCGCTCACCCCCGACATTACCCAGAAGAAGGGCACCGAGTACCTGAAGGTGTTCATCAACCAGGGTTCGCCGGCCGGCATGCCAAGCTGGGGCAAATCGGGCGAGCTGACGGCCGAGGAAGTCGACATCATGGCGCGCTTCGTCCAGCACGAGCCACCGCAGCCCCCCGAGTTCGGCATGCCCGAAATCAAGGCGAGCTGGAACGTGATCGTGCCCGTGTCCGAACGGCCGACGAAGCAGCAGAACAAGTACAACCTGGACAACATCTTCGCGGTCACGCTGCGTGACTCGGGCGAGGTCGCCCTGATCGACGGCGACACCAAGGAAATCATCAACGTCATCCGCACCGGCTACGCCGTGCACATCTCGCGCCTGTCGCATTCGGGACGCTACGTGTACACGATCGGCCGCGACGGCAAGATCGACCTGATCGACCTCTACTTCGAGAAACCCACCAAGGTCGCCGAGATCAAGGTCGGTCTCGAGGCGCGCTCCGTCGAGACCTCGAAGTACAAGGGCTACGAAGACAAGTACGCGATCGCCGGCGCCTACTGGCCGCCGCAGTACACGATCATGGACGGCCTCACCCTCGAGCCGCTCAAGGTGGTCTCGACCCGCGGCATGACGGTGGACACCCAGGAGTTCCACCCCGAGCCGCGCGTGGCTGCGATCGTCGCCTCGCACGAGCATCCGGAGTTCATCGTCAACGTCAAGGAAACCGGGCAGATCCAGCTCGTCAACTACGAGGACATCAACAACCTCAAGACGACGACGATCGGCGCGGCGCGCTTCCTGCACGACGGCGGCTGGGACTCGACCAAGCGCTACTTCCTGACGGCGGCGAACCAGTCCAACAAGATCGCCGTCATCGATTCGAAGGAGCAGAAGCTCACGGCGCTGATCGACGTCGACAAGATCCCGCACCCGGGCCGCGGCGCCAACTTCGTCGACCCGCAGTACGGGCCGGTCTGGGCCACGAGCGCGCTCGGCAACGAGAAGGTCACGCTGGTCGCGACCGATCCCGAAAACCACAAGGAGCACGCCTGGAAGGTGGTGCGGGTGCTGAAGGGCCAGGGCGGTGGTTCGCTGTTCGTCAAGACGCATCCGAAGTCGACGAACCTCTACGTCGACACCACGCTCAATCCGGATCCGAAGATCAGCCAGAGCATAGCGGTGTTCGACATCAACAGCCTCGAGGCCGGTTACAAGGTGCTGCCGATCGCCGAATGGGCCAACCTCGGCGAAGGCCCGAAGCGCGTCGTGCAGCCCGAGTACAACGCCGCTGGCGACGAGGTCTGGTTCTCCGTGTGGAACGGCAAGGATCAGAAGTCGGCCATCGTCGTCGTGGATGACAAGACGCTCAAGCTCAAGAAGGTGATCAACGATGCGCGCATCGTGACGCCAACCGGCAAATTCAACGTCCACAACACGGTCGGCGACGTGTACTGACCCGTTGCTTCGATCCCACGCGCAGCGATGCGCAACCCTGGGCCCCGTCTCGGCTTGAGGCGGGGCCCGTTCTTTTGCGCACGCCTCAGGGCAATTCGACGCCTCTGGACGCGACCAGCACTACACTAGCAGTGTCTCAGCGTCGCCGAACCCGTGCCGGCCATTGAAGCCGTAGATGTCCGCGGTATCGAACAGGTTGATGCCCGCCTTGAGGGCCGCACGGCCAGCGCGCGCGTGGGCCAGCTCGTCACCCTGGAATCGCCACATGCGCCACGCGAGCGAAGGCACCGCTGCGGTTCATCCCCGCATTTGATCACGCGCGGTCAGAAATCGTAGCGCAGGCTGGCCGAAGCGTTGAAGCCGGCACGCGTGTAATACGGCACCAGGGGATCGTCCGCGACGCGACCGCGGACGTCGGACCACTCGATGTACTCGGTGTCAGCCAGGTTGAACAAGCCGATGTTCAGCCGCAAGCGAGGCGTGATGTCGACGTTCGCGAGCCAGTCGAGCGTCGCGTAGCCATCGGTGCGGTAAAGATCCGCCCGGCTGCGATCCACCTGGCGCTGTGCTTCGACCGCGGTCAGCGCCAGCTCCGATCCCCAACGTGTCGATGGAGCGTCGTATCTCAGGCCGAGCACCAGCCGCGGCGGATCGATCGAATTGAGCGGCACGTCGCGGGTGAGGTCGTCGCCGCGGATCCAGGACCCCGCCAGCCGGCCGCTCCATCCCTGCAGCCGTGGCGACCACGTGGACCCCTCCACACGAGCGTCGAACTCGGCGCCGTAGATGCGCGCCTCCGCGACGTTTTGCGACTGGAACAGCGTCACTCCGGTCGCCGGATCGACGCCCAGGTTGACCTTCGATTCGATGAAGTCGCCGTATTCCGTCAGGAACACGCTTGCGGTCAGCGCCACGGGGGAACCCGCCAGCCTCAGACCCGTCTCGAAACCGTCGCTGGTCTCGGGCCGCAGGTCTGGATTTGGAATCGCACGGATATTGAACAGTGGAACTTCGAGCCCGATGTTGACGTCCTCGGGCGGCGGCGAACGGAAGCCGTGCGCGTACTGGAAAAAGACGCCGAGCCGGTCACTGATCCGATAGGTCGCACCGAGCTTGGGGGCGAAGGAGACTTTGTCGACACCCGCCGGCTCGTTCGAAGGATTGTCTTCGCGATAAATGCGGTCCGACTCGGGCGTGAGATCGTAGTAGTCGACGCGCAGCGCGGGCACGAGGGTCCAGCGCGCGTCGTCGAACTGCACCTCGTCCTGGACGAAAGCACCGACCTCGACCACCGTTGAGAGCGGCAGGTCACGCAGCGGGAACGTCTCGCCAAGGATCGTCGGCGTGGTCGCGCCGGTGGTCAGGTCGGTCTGCAGGCCGTCGCGCAGCTCGTCGAGTTCGGAGCGTGTCGCCTCGAAGCCGTACACGACGTCGTGCACGATCGACCCGGACCCGAGGCTCTTGACTGCGGTGAACTCGACGCCAAACGCGCTCTCGTCGAACTTGAACGTCCGATCGAGCTGCACCGGTGGCGTGCGTGGCGGCACGGCCCTGCGCACCTCATAGGTATCCTGCTCGGTTTCCGTGCCCTGCCAGTAGGCGCTCCAGTCGGCGGAGTCGAACGCCCCATTCGCCCCCGTCAGCGCCTGACCCAGGCTGACGCGATAGCGGAGCATTTCATCGTCACCCGCCAGGGCGGTCGTGTTCAGGAATCGGCCTACCCCCAGGAATGCATCGACGTCGGTTTCCTGCTGGATACGCCCCGCCTCGGCCGTGAACGTCAGCGGACCGCCCGGCACGGCGCTGGTGAGCTTCAACAGCGCCGAATCATTGGCGTACTCGCTCGGGTTTGGCGTGACGTCGGCCGCCGTGTCGGATTCGTGGCCCTCGCGGCGCGAATACCCGACCAGCCATTGTGTCCCGCCCATCGTCCCGGCGGCGAGTGCTGCGGCCCGCCAGCCATCGCTGGCGGAGTCAAACCCTGCGTCGGTGCGCGCCGAGTAATCACCCTCGCCATTCGCCAGCAGACTCGCGGGTGTCAGCGTGCTCATCGCGACGACGCCCCCGATCGCATCGCTGCCGTACAGGGACGACGCCGGTCCGCGCAGGAACTCGACGCGGTCGACGAATGCCGCGTCCACGTAGGCCCGGCCCGAATCCGCATAGCTGCCCACGGCAAAGGCGCCGGCGGCGGGAATGCCGTCGACCTCGACCGCAACACGGTTACCGCCAAGCCCACGGACCGAGATCGTGTCGAGTCCGAAACGGAACGGATCGTTGCGCACGTTGAGGCCCGGTTCGTAGCGCACGAGTTCGCGAATGTCCGTCGCAAGGGTCATTTCGATGCGCGCCTGGTCGATCACGGTCACGGTGGCCGCCACCCTGGAGACCGGTGTGAGGCGGCGGGCGTAGACCATGACGGTCTCGAGGCTGGAATCGTCGGCGCCCGTAACGGGCTGGCCCATGGCGGGTACGGCCGTCGTACCGAGTATTGCGGCAACCACGTACGGCAATGGAGCCGGCAGTCGAGAATGGGGGAGCATGGGCTCAGATTCTACTGACAATCGCGCCGCCGGACGGCCCGCAACGGCAGAATGAACCGCGAGCGCAGCCGCAGCATTGACCTGGATCAATGGGTTCCACGGGCAGGAAGCGCAGACTGTGCGCATCGCTCAGGGCGCACCCGCCTGCCGTGAAGCCCAGCCTGTCGGAGACATGACGATCATGACCGAAACCAAGATCCGAGCCAGTTCGATTCTTCTCCTGGCGACCGCCGCCGGGTTCGCCAGCAACGCGATGGCAGCAGATCCCGTGCCGGCCGCCACCGCCGCACCGGCGAAGCCGGTCACGTTCGTCGACGCGGTCACGGGCGGCAAGGCTCACCTGGAGTTCAGGTACCGGCTGGAATCGGTCGACCAGGACCCGTTTGCGGACGATGCCCTTGCGTCCACGCTGCGCAGCCGCCTCAACTACGCGACGGGCGACTGGCACGGCTTCAGCGCCTTCGTGGAAGCGGACAATGTCACGGTGCTCGGTGACGACGATACCTACAACAGCACGACCAACGGCGTGACCGACCGGCCGGTCGTGGCGGACCCGGAATACACCGAGGTCAACCAGTCGTACCTGCAGTTCAAGTCCGGCTCGTTCACCGGCCTGCTCGGCCGACAGCGCATCAATCTCGACAACCAGCGGTTTGTCGGCAACGTCGGCTGGAGGCAGAACGAGCAGACCTACGACGCAGTGACGCTCAAGAGCAGCGCGCTGGCGAAGACGCAGCTGCACTACTCCTTCATCAGCAACGTCAATCGCATCACCGGCCCTGACGAAGGCTCGCAGCCCGCGAACTACCACGGGGCCACGCATGCGCTGAACGGCAAGGTAGATCTCGGCACGTTCGGCGCCGTGACAGGCTTCGCCTACCTTCTCGACTTCGACAATGCCCCGGCGCTGTCGAGCAGTACTTACGGCGTTCACTGGGCCGGAACGTACAAAGTGTCGGACGCCACCAAGCTCAGCTGGCTCGCCTCCTATGCCAGCCAACGCGACTACGCGGACAACCTTAACGACTACTCGGCCGACTATTACCTGCTCGAAGGCGGCGCGACGTACGGCAAGTTCGGCCTCAAGGCGGGTTACGAGGTGCTGGGCGGCGACGACCAGCCGAACCACGCCTTCCAGACGCCGCTCGCGACGCTGCATGCCTTCCAGGGCTGGGCCGACAAGTTCCTGACGACCCCGCGCGGCGGTGTCGAGGATCTGTACCTGGGTGCGACTGCCAACGTGGGTCCGGTCGCCCTGCAACTGGTCTGGCACGACTTCCAGGCCGAAGCCTTCAGCCAGGACTACGGCAACGAGTGGAACGCATCGGCGGCCTGCAAGTTCGGCGCGAAGAAGAACTACGAGGCCATGCTCAAGTTCGCCGACTACCAGGCCGATGGGTTTGCCACGGACACCACCAAGCTGTGGGCGCAGTTCTCCGCCGCGTTCTGAGCGCATAACCCGTGGTTCTCAGGCGGGGACAAGGCGAACCCGTTGCCTGAGAATCCACGGGTTCTCCCTCACTACCCGCAAGGCACCGCCATGAAGCTCGAGACCCTCGTCGTCCACGCCGGCTACTCGCCCGACCCGACCACCCGGGCCGCCGCGGTGCCGATCTACCAGACGACCTCTTACGCGTTCGACGACACGCAGCACGGCGCCGACCTGTTCGACCTCAAGGTCGCCGGCAACATTTATACCCGGATCATGAATCCGACCACGGACGTGCTCGAAAAGCGCGTGGCGGCGCTGGAAGGCGGCGTGGGCGCACTCGGGCTGGCCTCGGGCCAGGCGGCGATCACCTATGCGCTGCTGACCATCACCGAGGCCGGCCACAACATCATCAGCTCGTCCGCGCTCTATGGCGGCACCTACAACCTGTTTGCGCACACCTTGCCGCAGTACGGCATCACGGTGAAGTTCGCCGATCACCGCCAGCCTGCAGCGTTCGAGCAGCTCATCGACCGCAACACCCGCGCGATCTTCTGCGAGTCGGTCGGCAATCCGGCCGGCAACGTCACCGATTTCGCGGCGCTCGCCGAGATCGCGCACCGGCATGGCATCCCGTTGATCGTGGACAACACGGTGCCGTCGCCGTACCTGTGCCGCCCGTTCGAACACGGGGCCGACATCGTCGTGCACTCGCTCACCAAGTACCTCGGCGGCCACGGCAACAGCATCGGCGGCGCGCTGGTGGACTCCGGCACGTTTCCCTGGGCCGCACACGCGGACAGGTTCCCGCGTCTCAACACGCCGGACGTCTCCTACCACGGCGTCGTCTACACCGAGGCGTTCGGTCCGGCCGCGTTCATCGGTCGCGCCCGCGTCGTGCCGCTGCGCAACATGGGCGCGGCGATCTCGCCGTTCAACAGCTTCCTGATCCTGCAGGGCATCGAGACGCTCGCCCTGCGCATGGACCGCATCTGCGACAACGCGCTCACCGTTGCAAAGTACCTGCAGCAGCACCCGAAGGTGCGCTGGGTGAACTACGCCGGGCTGCCCGACCACCCGAGCCACGCGCTCGCGCAGAAGTACATGGGGGGTCGCGCTTCCGGCATCCTGACGTTCGGCATCGAGGGCGGCCTCGCCGGCGGCAGCCGTTTCCAGGACGCGCTCAAGCTGTTCGTGCGGCTCGTCAACATCGGCGACGCCAAATCGCTGGCGTGCCATCCCGCGAGCACGACGCACCGCCAGCTGAATCCTGCCGAACTGGAGCGGGCGGGTGTCAGCGCGGACATGGTGCGGCTGTCGGTCGGCATCGAGCACATCGACGACCTGCTCGCAGATCTCGAACAGGCGCTGGCAGCCGCCTAGGAAATCCCGGCGACTGCGGTAACATCCGGCGATGGAAAAACCTTCGCCGGATTTCGCGCGTGTGCGCGAACTGAGCCCGCGCCGCAATTCCACGCGCTCCGCGGCCATCCCTGAACTCGTCGACGAGCAGCTCAGGCACTTCTCGATCGACCCGCAGTCCGAATTCGGCCGCCGCATGGCCGACTTCGCCACCCACCTGTACGCCGGCAACGCCGCGGCGCACCAGCTGTGGGAAGTGACTCTGCGGGAACTCGCGGATCTCGAGCCCCGCGACCGCGTGGCGCGCTTCAATGCCAAGCGGTTTCTCTGCTTCCAGCTCGCCAAAATCCTCGACACGCTGCAGAATCCGCTGCGCAAGTCGTACCAGTCGCTGCTGCACGACTCGACGCAGTCGGCGATCAAGGGCCCCTACCCCATCTTCGACAACGTCACCGCGATCTTCAGCGCCACGCCCGTCATCACCCGCACCGCGACGTACCTGTACGCGTGCACCGAGTGGGTCGAAGACGCCTTCAAGGGCCGCGAGCCGCTGCACGAGATCTACTCGCGCCTGCTCAACCCGACGTCGATCAGCCTCGCCAATCACATCGTCGATCTCGAGGCCGGCCCGCTCGCGGGCGAATACCTCGCCTGGAACTTCAACTCCGGCATGGCCGCGATCGACGCCACGCTGTCAAACCTCGTCGGCTACAACGACGTCGTGCTTTCGAACCGGAACGTGTACGGCGGCACCTACCAGCTGCTGCACGACTGGTATGCCAAGAAGAGCAACCTCGACGTCGCCGTCGAATGGTTCGATGGCTTTACCGTGGACGACTTCGGCGGTGCGCTGCAGGCCACTCTGGTGAAGCACCGCGAGCGCCTCGACCGCGGCCGCCGCATCTACGTTTTCCTGGAGTCGCCCTGCAACCCGCACGGGTACGTGCTCGACGTGCCGGCGATCTGCCGCGCCGCGCACGAATGCGGACTCACGGTGATCTGTGACGCGACCGTCGGCACGCCGATCCTGCAGCCGGTGCTGCAACGCAAGGACCCGATGGAGCGCCCCGACTTCGTCATACATTCGTACACCAAGGACCTCGCCGGCGCCGGCACCACGACGGCCGGCGTCTGCATCGGCCGCAACGAACGCATGTTCATTCCCAAGGGTGACAGCGTCACCACGACGACGCCGGACGGCAAGCCGTGCGTCTACCACTGGGACGAAAGCCTGTTCTGGAACGTGTACTACATCAAAGGCGCGTTCCTTGACGCCGACAAGGCATTCGAAGTGATCAACGGCATGCGCACGGTGGAGCTGCGCGTGCTGCTCAAGGCCATCAACACGCTGGTGCTGGCTCGCGCGCTCGCTGCCCATCCCGCGATCAACGTGCAGTGCTCGGCGGTCGAAGGCAACGAGAATTACACGCTGCGTGAGCGCCTGATGTACCTGGGCCTGCCGGCGCCGCTGTTCACGATCGACCTCGACACCGAGATGGGCCGCAGGATTTCACGGCACGCATTCCAGCGCTTCTTCGACTGCCTCGAACCGGCGTTCGGGCTGCAGGTCACGCTCGGACAGGTGAACACCGTCGTCGTCTGTCCGGCGCTGACGAGCCACTCGGAACTGTCCGACGAGGCATTGCGCCAGGCAGGAATTTCGCTCACCACGATCCGTATCGCGGTGGGCGACGAGGATCCGCGTGGCCTGCTGGCGCACCTGATGCAGGCGGCCGAACTGGCGCTGGAGCCGGAGTGCCCGGGATTCTCGCGCCATTTCGGCCAACCGCAAGCAATCGACGCGCTTTACGAGTCGACCTACGTCGACGTGCACCGGCGATACGCGGCCAGCCGACCGCGGATGCAGCAGATGCTGTCGCCATGAAGTCCAGCAGCATTCCGCTGGTCTTGCCCGCAGCCCGGGTCGCGATGCACCCGCTGGCGCTCCTTGCGCTCAGCGCACTGGTGACGCTGATGGCCGGCTGCGGCGGAGGCGGTGGTGCCAGCGCCGGTGGCGGCGCCGTGGGCGGCACTGGCAATCCTTGTGGCGAGACGGCTCGCAAGCAGTGGGTCCTCGGCGTCGCTCGCGACTGGTACCTTTTTCCGGACCTGCTCCCGGCGTCGACGGACATCGCGGCGTACCCGACGGCGGAGGAACTGCTCGATGCATTGACTGCGACGGCCCGCGCGCAAGGCAAGGATCGCTTCTTCAGTTACCTGACGACGAAATCCGCCGAAGACTCGCTGCTCGGCGAAGGCCAGTTCGTCGGCTTCGGTTTCCGCTCACGCACCGACACCGGCAATCGACCATTCGTTGTCGACGTGTTCGAAGGCAGCGCGGCGGCGACGGCAGGCCTGCAGCGCGGCGACGAGGTGATCGCCGTCGACCAGGGCAGCGGCTTCGTGCCGGTCGCACAATCGCTCGCGGATGGCTCCACCACGTTCACCGACCTGCTTGGCGCCGCTGACGCAGGCGTACAGCGAGGCCTGCGCGTCCTGCGCAACGGGCAGACCCTCGAGCTGCAACTGAGCAAGCGCACGGTGACGATCGACCCGGTCCCGGATTCGTTCGGCACGCGCGTGCTGCCCGTGGCCGGAACGACCGGCGTGGGATACCTGAACCTGCGCAGCTACATCAGCACGGCCGACGCGCAGTTGCGCACGGCGTTCCAGGCGTTCCGTGCGCAGGACGTCCGCGACTACATCATCGATCTGCGTTACAACGGCGGCGGCCTGGTCAGCACGGCCGAACTGATCGACAACCTGCTCGGCGGCGACCGCACTGCCGCCGACACCCAGTACACGATCGTGCACAGCCCGGGTAAATCGGGGCAGAACGCAACCGTACGCTTCCAGCCGCAATCGCAGTCGGTACGGCCCGTGCGCATCGCGTTCCTGACGACCGACGCGACTGCGTCGGCCAGCGAGATCAACATCAACGCCATGCAGGCCTGGGCCGAAGTGGCGATCGTCGGCAGCGACACCTACGGCAAGCCCGTCGGTCAACTTGCGTTCGATCTCGCGAACTCGTGCCCGGACCGGCTGCGGCTCGTCACCTTCAAGACGGCCAATGCGGCCGGCGCCAGCGACTACTACGATGGCCTCGCGGCGAGCGTGCGCTTCGCGTGCGCGGCAGACGACACGCTCGGCGCCCCGATGGGCGACCCCGCGGACGGCCTGACGCAGGCGGCACTGCAGTGGATCAACACTGGCGCCTGCGCCAGCGTGATCAGCTCGTCCGTCGCCGGACAGGCCAAGACCAGCCCGTCAGGCCGGTACCCGCTGTCGCGGCAACCCTCTGCCGTCGAACGCTGGCTGCCCGGCAGCCAGTGACCGGCTGAGCGTGAGCAGTGCCAGGCACTCGACGTGATGCGTGCCGGGAAAAAAGTCGAACGGCGCGATCGAACGCACCTCGTAACCCGCCGCCTCGAACACGGCAAGATCCCGCGCGAGCGTCCCGGCACTGCATGAAAGGTAGGCAATCCGGTCCGGGCGCAGATCGCGCGCCAGTGCCTCGAGCAGTGCCGGCTCCAGACCCGAGCGCGGCGGGTTGACATAGCAGGCACGGCGGCAATGTGTGCCGCCGTGCCACCACTGCCGCACCTGCGGCAGGCGCTGTTCGCACGTCCCGCGCAGCACGACCGCGCCCGGCGCATTGATGCGCGCGCAGTCGACCGCACCGCCGGCAAGTTCGACGCCGAACGCTGACGCGCCCGCCTGTGCCCATTGCCGCAGCGTCGAGCCGATCCCGCAATACAGATCGAGCACCGCGACGCCAGCGGCTGGGTCGAAATGAGCGCGGGCCAGCGCGACCGCCTGCGCATGCAGGTCGGGCAGCAGTTGCTGGAATGCGGCCGGCCCGTGCACGAGTCCTGCCGCGCCGAGCGAGGTCGGTGCGCCCCAGGCCAGGCGCCAGCCCGAGCGCGCGAACAGCCTGCGGCCGGCGGCGGCATGGCAATGGACCCAGAGTCCTTCGATGCCCGTCGCTGACAGTCCCGCACGCAGCGCATCGAGGTCGGCGGACTCGACGCTCCGCGCCTTGGCGATCAGCGTCGCCTGCCCACCCGCAACGTGCAGGTACGCGAGCGGAAACTGCGCAGGCGGCGGCAGCGTGGTCCGCAGCAGCGCAACAAGTCTGATCACCCGCACCGAATGCACGGGGCAGTCGTGGATCGGGACCAGCTGGTCGCGCCGCATCATCCCGAATCGCCAGCCGGCCGCTGCATCCCAGCGCGCGTTCAGGGTGACTCGATCACGATAGCCGAAGCGCTGGTCCTCCTGCACCGCGCGCACGACTTGCAGCACCTGTTTCCAGCGTTCCAGGACGCGCTGCAGGTATTCCTGCTTCTGCGCGACGCTCGCAACCAGGGTCAGCGTGCGATGGCGGCAGCCGCGGCAGTCGGGCTCGCAGCCGGCAGGTAATGATTGTTGTGCGCTCACGCGTCCATGGTGCGACGATTCGCCCTGCACCGACAGGGGACCCCCTGCCCATGACCCGCCTGCCCGATTTCGACGACGTCCGTGCCGCTGCACGCCGGCTCGCAGGACACGCCCGTCGCACCCCTTTGCTTGCTGATACGCCGCTCGACGGGCTGACCGGCGGACGCATCCTGCTCAAGCTGGAGACACTGCAGCATACCGGATCGTTCAAGTTCCGCGGCGCGTGGAACCGGCTGGTGCAGTTGAACGCAACCGAGCGCGCCGCCGGCGTGGTCGCTTTTTCGTCGGGCAACCACGCCCAGGGAGTGGCCGAGGCCGCACGGCGTCTCGGCATCCATGCGACGATCGTGATGCCGTCCGATGCCCCGCGGATCAAGCTGCAGAATACGCGCGACATGGGCGCTGAGATCGTCGAGTACGACCGCAGGCGCGAGAGTCGCGAGCAGATCGCGGCCCGGCTCGCCACCGAACGGGGCGCGACGTTGGTGCCGTCGTACGACGACCCGGACATCATCGCGGGACAGGGGACGACGGGTCTTGAGATCGTCGAGCAGGCGGCCGAACACGGCCTGACGCTGGATGACGTGGTCGTCTGCTGCAGCGGCGGTGGCCTCACGGCGGGAATCGCCCTCGCGATGGCGCAGCTGGCGCCGCAGGCAGGTGTGTGGACGGCCGAGCCCGCGGCGTACGACGATCACCGTCGATCGCTCGCCGCAGGCCGGCGTCAACGCAATGAGCCGGACACGCCGCCCTCGATTTGCGATGCGCTGCTTGCACCGATCCCCGGCGAACTGACGTTCGCGATCAACCGGCCGCTGCTGCGCGGCGGACTCGCGGTGTCCGACGACGAAGTGCGGCAGGCCATCGTGTTCGCGGCGCGCACGCTGAAGCTCATCGTCGAGCCCGGCGGCGCCGTGGCACTCGCCGCCGTGCTTGCCGGCAAGCTCGACGTCCGCGGACGCACTGTTGCGGTGACGCTGTCAGGTGGCAATATCGAGGACGAACTGCTCGCCGAGCTCCTGACGACGACCTGACCGCACCTGCAACCGTACGTACTCGGCCGCCGCCAACCCGCATCGCCATCGAGGCCATCCGAATGCTCCAGACCTGGCTGCAGGCCCTGCCCGTGCTGCTCGGCGCGGGGTTTCTGACCTGGCTGGTGAGCGTCCAGCTCCGCAACGTCACGATCGTGGACACGCTGTGATCGCTGATGTCCGCGATCGCAGCCCTCAGCGGCGCAGCGAGCACGCCGCCACTCGGGCCGCGCGCGCAACGATCCCGGATTCGCTTGAAACAAGCCTGTGCCTCGTGTTCGGCCTGCAGGCCGCACTCGCCTGGGTCATTTCGCTGCCGCTGCAAGGCAAATCCGGCCAATGCCGGACAGGTTCGGCGCTCGCCATCGGCTAGCTGCTGGTGCTGTTCGGCGTCGCGTTTTACGACGAGCGTCGTTCGGTGTACCCGGGTCACGCGCGCCTGCGGCCGTGGATCTACAGCCTGGCCCTCGGCGTCTATTGCACGACGTGGACGTTCTTCGGTGCCGTGGGCACCGCCGTGCGCGACGGCTGGACCGGCGTTCCGATCTACCTGGGTCCGGCGCTGGTGCTGCTGTTCGGCCTGCCGTTCCTGCAGCGGCTGGTGGCGATCGTCAGGGCCCACAACATCACGTCGATCGCTGACCTGATTTCGTCCCGCTTCGGCAAGAGCCCGACCCTCGCCGCTCTCACTGATCGCGTTTGCATCCGTCGGCGTCTTCGCCATGCTGCACCTCGACGCAGCTCCCGCCACTGCCACGACGCAACTCGGCACACTCGCGCACGCACTCCCTGCCGATTTCTTCATGACGACGGCGCTCGCCGCCGCAGCCATCTTCTGCCTGCCGCGGCAATTCCTCGCTGGTATCGTCGAATGCGCCGATCCACAGGACCCGCGCTTTTCTGGCGATGGGTGCGGATTTGAGTCGTCGGTTGCCGCGAGCAATTTGCGGCTGAGTGATTTGATCGGCGTCCGTTACGCGCGCCAGCGGACCCCAGGCGCTCATGGTTCGGGTTGTGGCATGGTTGAGCGGATCGGTCTGCGTAATCGCAAGCCCGGCGTACGCGTAGTTTGTGGCGCGATCGAGCACGCCGCCTGCCCGAGACAGCGCCTCAACGCCCGGTCGACCGATCGCGTCACAGGCGATCTGTCGATATCCGTTGTCTGTCCCCGTGGCCAGAGACGGCGCATAGTCGCGTACCAGCGCTCCGCGCGCATCAAATTGACGCCTGATCGACCGGGCGGTGTCATTGCCGGTGAGCAACTGCGTCTTCTGCCAGATGAGTCGATCCCACCGATCGATGCAGTCCGTGTCGGCACGAATAACCTGCGAGGCCGCATCCTTCTCTTCACGAAGAAGTTGAAGTTTGATTCGGCTGTCGCAGCTGCCGCTGCAGGCTGAGTACGTCCACCACGTTGAGGTGCCGTCCGGACCTGTCTCCCTGGTTCGGCGGCCGAAGTCGTCGTAGTTCCACGATGCGGTCAATCCATTGGCATCCGTGACCGTGTCGATTGCCCCACCGACTCAATTCGTGAGTCCGATGTGCAGCCGCAGTAGTAGCGAAGCCCATCGCGACCGTCGACCTTGAACGACTGCGGACCGTTACCCGCAGTACCGACTGCGACCAGGCGACTGTACGTCTGAATCTCGGTTCGGTATTCCGAACCGGCCGCGCCGTAGATGCCGCCGACGAGCCTGAGGCGGTTTCCGTCCAGGCAATACCCGTCGTCGATGGCGTTACGAACGCCTTGCGCGTTACCGTCCTGAGCGACCGTCTTCTCGCCGCGATAAATCGTCGACACGACGGTGACCGACCCGTCCAGCCCGGCGAGCCCGCGCCCGCGACTGCTGTCGCAGGCCAGGCCCGCGACTCGTTGGTCCAGTACAGGCGCGCTCGATGCAGGCGCGATGCGCGGACAATACTGGGTCGCGCTGCCGCCCGTGCCGATCGACGCGATGCGTTTGCCGGCGAGGTCATGGCCGTGATCCCGCCGTGCCGAATGAAACACCTTGCCGGCGAAGCGCTCGATACCGGGCAGCCGAGCCGCGGCCGGTTCGGCACGTGCCGTCCACCTCGGTGCCCTTCTCGAGGATGGCAAGGCGCCGCTCGCCTTGTGCCAGCAGCCGGATGGCCATGCACAGGCCACCAAAGCCAGCACCGACGATCGCGACCTCCCGTTCTTCGGGTGCGGCCGACAACTGGTCGGGGATAGCGGCAGTGCGTGCATGGCGCCGCGCACTGTGTTGCGTTTCGCGTCCCGCGGCAACCGGAATGACCGCTGCGGCGCCCACAGGCAGGTTGGGAGTCCGGGCCTGTAACGATCTCCCGGCGGTCAAGGACGGCAGGCAGGTTGCCCAGTTGACAGCGCTGCGCCCCTCCCGTATCTGCTACCTGGTCTGCGTTCAGATCAGAACAAACAGGAGTTCCTGGAACCATGAATTTCCGCACTCTCGGCAGGCTCGTCCTGGCCGCCAGCCTCGCGTCGCCCCCGATCGCTGCGTTCGCGCAGGAACCCGCGGTCACGACCCCGGCTGCCACGGAAGCCACGACAGCCACGCCAGCTCCAGCTGCCCCGGCAGCCCCGCTCAAGCTCTCGAACAAATGGCGCATCGAAGTGCACGAGGGCGCGAACAACACGGGCACGCTGCTGTTCCGCGTCACGCCGGACAAGGGCACCGCGACGGACATCGTCGTCAACGTCGAAAAGGGCCGCGGCGAAAATGGCGTGGCCACCGACATCAAGAACACGTTCAAGAAGGCGCTCGACCCGAAGATCTACCACGTCGAGACGGATGACGGCGAGGACGTGCTGGTCAAGAAGCGCAAGGGACCGGACTACGAGGTGAAGCTGGTCGAGTCGACGCTGAAAGGCACGCGCATCAGTATCGACAAGGAATGACCCGGCGCGAGATGCGGCCGGCAGGCGTTCAGCCCGACGTGATGCTCAGCACCGTCACGAAGTGACAGGCGACGCCTGCCAGCACGAACACGTGCCAGATGGCGTGCGTGTAGGGACGGCTCTTCCAGACGTAGAACGCGACCCCGAGGGTGTAGCACAGACCGCCGGCCACGAGCCAGCCGAGCTCGAACGTCGACAGCTGCTGCATCAAGGGCTTCACGGCCACGACCGCGAGCCAGCCCATCGCCACATACAGCGCGACCGACGTGCGGTGGAAGCGAAAGCCCAGTGACGTCGTCTTGAAGACGATGCCGAGCACAGCGAGCGTCCAGATGATGGCCGCCAGTGACCATCCCCAGCTGCCGCGCAATGCGCCGAGCGTAAACGGCGTGTAGGTGCCGGCGATCAGCAGGTAGATCGCCGCGTGATCGACCCGCCGCAGCCGCAGCCGCGTTGCCGGGTTCTTCGCCGCATGGTAGAGCGACGAGGTTGAAAACATGAGCAGCGCGCTCAGGCCGAATGTCAGGCCGCCCGCCAGCAGCCACGGATCGCCCGTACGGTGCGCCGCCGTCGCCAGCACCGGCAGCGCAACCAGGCTCGCGACGATGCCGACGACGTGCACCGCGCAGTTCAGCCATTCTTCCCGTACCGAATACGTACTGGAGGTCATGCCTTCGTGTCCTGTCGGGAATCCATTTACCGCGATTCTCGCATTCTTCGGGCCGCCGGCACTGTACTAAGATGGCCGTCCCAGTGACTCTTCCACGGTTGCCATGACTTCCGTCCTGATCCTGTACATGAGCCGCGGTGGACACACGGCCCGCATTGCGCGCCAGCTGTGCGAGCACATCGGCGCCAGCGGCGGCCGCGCCGAAATGATGTCCCTGGTCGAAGCAGAGCACGAAGGCGTGGACTGGGACCGCTACGACGTCGTCGCCCTCGGTGCTCCTGTGCTCTACGGCAAGTACGACCGAAGCGTCATCGAGTTCGTGACCCGGCACCGTGGGCAGCTCGAGACCAGGCCCAACAGCTTCTTCAATGTCTCGGTCGTGGCGCGCGTACCGGAGAAGTCGACCGTCGATGGTAACCGCTACATGCAGAAGTTCCTGCAGCTCTCGCCCTGGCGGCCGCGCGACCTGAAAGTGATCGCCGGGAAAGTCGACTACCCCGCGTGGCCCTGGCTGGATCGGTTCATGATCCGGCTCATCATGCAGATGACGCACGGCCCGACGGACACCACCGCGGTCATCGACTACACCAATTGGGACGACGTACGCGCGTACGGCACGCACCTGCTGACGCTGCGCTGACACACGATGAACACGTCGCAGCGTAATCCCGTCGCGCTGGTGGTCGGTGCAGGCGACGCAACCGGAGGCGCGATTGCCCGCCGGTTCGCCCGCGAAGGCTTTACCGCCTGCGTGACGCGCCGTTCGGCCGACAAGCTGCAACCACTGGTCGAATCCATCCGTGCCGCAGGCGGCGAGGCACACGGCTTCGGTTCGGACGCGCGCAAAGAAGACGAAGTCACGGCACTGGTCGAGGAGATCGAGCGCCGCATCGGCGACATCGACGTGTTCGTCTTCAACATCGGCGCCAACGTCCCGTGCAGCGTGCTCGACGAATCTGCGCGCAAGTATTTCAAGATCTGGGAAATGGCCTGCTACTCCGGCTTCCTGACCGGACAGGCCGTGGCCCGGCGCATGGTCGCGCGCCGGCGTGGCACGATGATCTTCACGGGCGCCACGGCGAGCCTGCGCGGCGCGGCCGGTTTCGCGGCATTCGCTGGCGCCAAGCACGGGTTGCGCGCCCTGGCCCAGAGCCTGGCAAGGGAACTCGGGCCGTCGAACCTGCATGTCGCGCACGTGATCATCGACGGCGCGATCGACACCGCGTTCATCCGCGACAACTTTCCCGAGCGCCACGCCAGCAAGAGCGAGGACGGCATTCTCGCGCCGGAGCACATCGCCGACACGTACTGGTTCCTGCAGCAGCAACCGCGCGACGCATGGACTTTCGAACTGGACCTGCGCCCCTGGTCGGAGCGCTGGTAGCGAACAGCCGACTCAGGTCTTCTTCACCTTCCTGTCCTTCCTAGCCTTCCCCACCTTCCCCACCTTCCCCACCTTCCCCACCTTCCCCACCTTCCCCGCCTTCCCCACCTTCCCCACCTTCCCCGCCATCCCCACCTTCCTCCCC